>Ga0181518_10005084_pt1 | contig 11517 bp, 16 predicted proteins | sample PEATcosm2014_Bin_28_FD_119751 | JGI IMG/M metagenome (GOLD analysis project Ga0181518, IMG submission 119751) | Peatland microbial communities from MTU Mesocosm Facility, Houghton, MI, USA - PEATcosm2014_Bin01_60_metaG | ecosystem: Environmental > Terrestrial > Soil > Wetlands > Peat | place... | reverse complement strand
TGGTGCCCAAGTGCTGTGACGAATGGCTCTCGTGAAGGTGATGAGCGACCGCCCCCAGCAGCTTGCCCGATCGAAAGCACGGCGGATTAACCTAAGTATATTCCGTAAAGCAGCCCTTGCTTACTTCCGCAATCCGCGTAACCTCGGCGGCCGTTAATCGGTGCGGTGCAATGCCTTCCGCAAGGCTTCAGGATCGTTAATGTTCAGCACGCAGCCCTCTTCATTGGTTGAAACCTCCTCTACCTCGCCAGCGTGCGCCCACACCACGGCCCGCGCTCCTGTCTCCAGTGGCGCCCGCATTAGCTCTTCATATAAGGATGAAGAAAAGATCACCGGATGGCCCCGGCGTCCCTGATAGGAAGGCAAAATGATTACTTTCTTTGCAGAATAGAAACGCTCAATCAAACCACCGACTAAGGTTGCGCTGATCAAGGGATGATCGACCAGGCACAGCAGGACACCGTCGGTTCCCGGGGGAAGGCTGCGCAACGCCGCCTTCAGTGAGCTCAGTTGACCCCTTTCCCATTCTTCGTTGATGACGACTTCGGCCGCATCCAGAGGTACAGCCTTGGCGATCGCTTCGGCATCGGCCCCCAATACAATCCGCCTCGCTCCGATCTGAGGCTGTATCATCACCTCTAGAAGGTGTTCAAGGAACGTGCCTCCCCGATAAGGAAGCAGCGCCTTCGGCAAACCCATGCGGCGGGATGCGCCTCCGGAGAGGATCACTGCGGCAAGCATATCTTCTCGAATGAGCGCGCCCGCACTAATCGGCCAGGGCGGGGCGCGGCTTGACTCTCAATTGTTTGTGCGCCGGCATGCCGGCATTCCGGCGCGCGGCGATCAACTCCGCGACGATGCTGATGGCAATCTCCTCTGGCGACAAAGCCCCGATCTCCAGGCCAATCGGCGCATATACGCGTTCGAACTCCTCGGGCCGATACCCGTCTTCTTCCAGCGCTTTATATACCGACAGGACTTTTCGCGCACTCCCAATCATGCCCACATACCGGGCTCCGGTGCGCACAGCCCAGGCCAGCACACGCTTATCGTCCTTGTGTCCGCGCGTAACGATCACCAGATAGCTTGCGGCGTTTGGTTGTATTTTCTCAAATGCTTCTTCGTAGCTGATGAAAATGCCCTGCGCCATCGGAAAGCGCTCGGCATTCGCAAACGCCTCGCGGTCATCCACCACAGCTACCCCGAATCCCGCCGCGCTCGCCGCTTTCGCCACGGCGATGGATACGTGCCCACCGCCAAAAAGATAGACCACTGGCTGCGGCAGAATTGGCTCCAAGAAAACTTCCAGGGCGCCGCCGCAAATCGACTGGTTGTCGCGGCTTGAATCATTGTTCAAATTGAAAACCATCTTGCGTGGCGTTTCCTGGCTCATGACTTCGTTCGCAGCCGCTAAAACTTCAGCCTCCACGCATCCCCCGCCGACCGTTCCCTCAATCGAGCCGTCTTCGCGGACCAGCATTCGCGAGCTCTCATAGCCTGGGATCGAGCCGTTCGTGTAAACGATTGTAGCCAGAGCCCCCCGCTGCCCCGCCCGCCTCATCCTTACAACTTCTTCAAATAGATCCACCGGCCGCCTCTTTCTGCTCGCAATGTTAACCCGTCCCGCTCTCTAGATGCTATTCGTTGACTCGCCGCTCCAAAACCGGCGCATTGCATTTCCCGGCGATTAAAACAGGCAGGACGGGAAAGGTATGGGGGAAAGGCATCTCGCAGAATGTTGCGTGGTACGTAGTCAAGACCTGCTGCGAGAGAGCGGGCTTGGAGCATATTGCACCGCACGACTTGCGGAGAACCTGTGCCAAGCTTTGCCACAGCAGCGGTGGCGAACTGGAGCAGATTCAATTCTTACTCGGGCATGCATAGTTCCAGACGACGGAACGCTATCTCGTCTGCAAACAGAATCTCGGACATCCGGTGAACCATCTTTTTGACCTCAGAACGGTTGTGCAACCGCAGGATAGAGAGCTTGAATCTGTCGCAGTGACGGGACCCGCGCCGCTAGAAATCTTGTCTCGCCCAGGGATCGAATGCAGCCACGGAGGATCTGAATATGAACAGCCCATCCAGCTCTCCCCGTCAGAACGGCGATGCCAACCAGCACGATTTGATGTGGTCGAGGTCGGAAAAGGCTATCGCCCGCAAAGCCTTCGACGCTGCTCTGAAGCGGGAGCTTCAGGAGGTGATGAAGGAAGCCTCTCTGCTCCTTTAAGCGAGTACGTCTCGATGGTTGGCGAAAAATCTCCATATCACTCATTGATGGACGGGCGGTTTGTTTTCTGGAAAGAAGTCTTTCATGGAATGGATATCAAGAGCGATAGACAGACTCCCACCATGGGCAAAGTTGATTTTCTACGCCCTCACAGTCCTTCTAAGCGTGTACTGCATCGCTCACTACGGTTTCTGGTCTTTTCTGCTGAAGGTGATCTTTAGCCCATAGTTCAAGATTTCGCCGAACCACTACGTGCGAGCGTCATTTGGCGCTAAATCGCGATATCGCTCATTGGCTATCGGACGCGCTCGCTAAGGTCTCCACTTACCCTTCATGCACCGTTCAGAATGGGAACGCCTCACTAGCTTTCCAATCCTGCACTTTTTCCCGGAAATTCCTGGGTCGGACGAAGAGGATCACCTCCCCAGGCTGCGGCGAAGCGGTGGCCTCGCCGCAAGTATTCGCCGAGACAACGCCATGCTGAAGCACCTCCTCCGTCGAGAAGTTTAGTTCCTTCCAGCGCGCGAGGGGCATACTCTCAGGGAACGCGCATGACGGATGATCGCCAGTGCTGTAGGTCGTCAGTGTGTCGTCATATTTCAAAACCGGATTGATCGCCCCGGTCCCTCCGCAACCTAGTTTCGGATTATAGGAAGTATCTACTTCGCTATCCTTCTGAGTAAGGCGCAGCCGAGCAACACCGTCCTTGTCCGCTGGAATATAAAGGGACATCTTGTTGCTGGCACCTTTTGTCCACGCACCCACACAGGCACCCGCTACAGGGCGCCCGGTTCTGCCATTTACAAGCTTGATCTGGATGGTCTGTGCGCGAAGAGCCGTCGCGCATGACGCAAAGAGGAAGAGCGCTAAAAACCCCCTTGCAGCGAACCTCATGGCAAGAAACCTCCTTCGACCTTAGTCGCCGGTTGTCGCGGCCAAGTATATCCGGCAGTGCGATGTTGGCGAAAAATCGCGATCACACTAACAACCCAACGAAATGACCCTACGCTTTTTCTAGGAGTTCCTCGTGCCACGCGCCCGGAGCACTCTTCAACTGGTAGATTACGTCGCCGCCGTGATAGAAACACACCTGAACAACCCGGTCTAGTCGGCCCCCACATGCGAGACGGTCACAACCGGACGCTTACCAAGCAGCTGGCTTCGGCGTGTTGTCTTTGCCCATCTTGCCATTTTTCGCGTGCTTGCGTGCGGCAGCCAACACCTTCTCGCTGGTCGATGGGTGAAGAAGAGTTGTGAACGCACTGTCGTAGAAATCGGTTTTCCCGGGTTGCGGGGATGGACCTTGGGCCCAGTCGTAAACGTAAATTTCCACAACCCTGTACTGAACTGGACTCGTCAGCTTGAACTCGAGCTTCGACAAGTTCGTCTTATCGGTGTCGGGACCGAATCCAAGGTCCACCCAGCAGCTTAACGTGTCCCCGTCCCTTATCACGCTGTCTGTGTCGACGTATACGGCGTATTCTTCACCGTTGTGGCCGTCAGAGTAATGACCAACGAATTTCCATTTGGTTGCCGACGCGACGTTGGATAGCAAGAAAACTACTACGATGGCGATACAGATGAGTCCAATCTTCTTCACAACGTCCTCTTTGTCCCACGCTGAATCAGGCGGATAGTATCGCTTGCGAACAAGAAATGCAAGCGGGCGCAAATACGGCCGCGGCCTTGAATAGCTGTTGATAAATCGCGATAACGCTCATTGACAGGTTTTGAGTTGCTATCTGGTTTCGTCGACAATCCCCGCCATACCAGCGAGGGCGGCACGCCACCATTAGCGAAGCGCTGGGGATGTTTCGCCGCTGGAGCCGAGAATGGAGAACCCGAGCACTGATTAAGAAGGGGCATCGGAGTTCTGCGCTGCCCCCAGACCTGCCAACCCGCGTTCGACAGAATTGGGATTGACAAGGTTTTCGGCACGGAGATACACAAGCTAACCCTTCTTCTGAGCTTTCCTCCATTTTGCCCACCGCGCTTTCTGAGCTGCGGCAATTCTCTTGCGTCCCGCAGCCGAGTTGGTTCGCTTTTTGCGAGTTGCAACAGCAGCTTTCGGTCGACTCCCATGCATGGAGACGTTCCCGAAGGCGACCAGGGCGGCTGTTATGCGGCGCAATTCATCCTCAAGTCGCGTGCGTTCCTTCTGGAGTTGGCTGACTACAGACTGCATCAGTGTTTTTGGCATGAGGCAATCCTATCACTCGCAAATTGGACTCAAGACGGTTCCTGCGGACGGTCCTCGTGAGCCAGCAACATCTGCTGAATTAGTTGCCGTCTTCTGTCTTTTCTTTTGCAACGGCGGAACACAATTTCGAAGGGAAACTAGTCCCCCATGCCTTCCGGTACTGAGCGCTGAGCCGCTGCCTGCGGGCCGACTCCCTTTCTGCCCGCTAACCCGCCACATGGATGTGAAAGATAGGCTGCCGGAACCGATTTCCGTGCAATGGGCATTTCACTCTGGCAGCGACTTGTTCCTCAAGGGCGGAACAGAAAAATGGTTGCTCTCTTTCCGGGAAGCAAATGCAGTCCGGAGAGAATACGGACTGGGCCTTGAGAACCTCCTCAGCCTTTTCAATTCGCCTCAGCAGCGTTCGGATTCCCATAGTTGGTTGCCATGTGGTGCGCAGCGCTTTCGGTGGTAAGCTCGGTTCCGCTCTCTTCTCGTTCAGCCCTCTGGATCCTCTCGATGGTCTCCTTGCTCCACTCGGGGAGGTAGAGGCGCTTCGCGTAAAGTTGGGAGACACCAAGCGTCCGCCCATTGCCCAACGTCGCATCATCGGGATCAGCAAACAGAGATAGAATTCTGGGCCAATGACAGAAGGGTGCGTCGTCAGGTGATAGTGCGCCTTACACCGAAAGAATTCCTCGGTGCATGGATGCAACACATACCAGAGTGTTACGAGCACGCTGTGCGCTCATTCGGGATGTTTGCTCCTTGGGCGATTGGAGACGGTGCAGCAGCGGTGTCTGCTATTCTCAGTCAGAGTCCGAAGCGACGCCCGAGACCCGTAAGTTGGAATTTTTCTATCAGCCGCGACTTCGGTTGGGACCCCCTTCTTGATTGCGACGGCAATCGCATGACCTGGACTCGGCGGACCGCTCCTCAGAGGGCCTAGTCGAATCCCGCGTCAGAGACCATCCGCCTTGACCCGCTCCTTCGGTTCCCTCCACCGTACTATGTAGTTCCGTGCTGTGTTGTTGATCTCCGTAGTTTGGACGACAGTTTTGATTTTCCTATGGTTCAAGGTTTCGATCAGATCGAAACTGTTCAGCCGTCATGCGACCCGCAGGGCCAAACACCCGCGGGGGTATTCGTCGATCAGCGTCAGCAGCCGGAGGGTGCGTCCGTCGTGGGTGAAGGCGCTGACAACGTCGTAGCTCCATCCATGGTTCTCATGCTCCGGCCGAAGCCGCACGCACGAACCGTCGTTCAGCTACAGCCTGCTTCGCGGCTTCTGCTTCGCCGGCACTTTCAGCCCTTCCCGCCGCCCGGTCCGCTGTACCCGGTCCCGTCCCACATTCCCGCCCGCCCGCTGCAACACCGCCGTGATCCTGCGATAGGCGTAACGGCCATACTGGCTCGCCAACTGGACGATCGCTCGCCTCAACGCGTCTTCCTTGTCGCGCTGGATCGTGATGTATCGCTGCGTCCCTCTCCACTGCCCCAACAGCCGGCACGCACGCCGCTCCGACAACCGATGCTGCTCCCGGGCATGCTCTACCGCGCAACGTCGCCGTTCAGGGCTTAGAAGTTTCCCTCCGCCACCTCCTTCAGACGCTGCTTCTCGAGCGACAGATCCGTCACCAGCTGCTGCAAGCGCGGATTCTCCTTCTCCAGTGGCTTCATCCGGCGCGCCTGCTCCAGCTTCAGACCGCCGAATTCCTTGCGCCAGCCATAGTAGATTTGTTCGGTGATGCCCGCTTCCCGGCAGGCCTGCCCGGTAGGTTTGTGGTTAACTATTTCGACTTCGATCTGTCGTAAGATCGCAACGATCTGCTCCGGACTGTGTTTCTTCTTCGCCATATTCCAGTTCCTCGTGTACCAGTTTTTCTAACAATTCCCCTGGTACCAAATTCGCCAGTCAGGTCAACTGCGGGTCGGACTCTGAAATCTGGCGGAGAGTAACCGGAGAGACAGCGCGGGATCCGTTCTCCGTGCCACACGGGCCTTGGTGAGCTAATACCTCGACAATCCGCCGCAGGACCTCAGAATGCCTCCCTCGGTGCCTCTGTAGCCTGGGCTGATCACTATCGGTCGGATCGGATTACTGATGAATCGGAGAAACCAGCGCCGAAGCAATCTCGCAAATTTCCTCACGTACCTCAGATTCTGCCGCCAGCACCCCGCCTACCGCGCCTGCTTCGCAAATCAGATTCAGAGTTTTGAGTGGCTCGAGGATCGCCGGATAGAGATGCTGGCCGAGGGCAGGCCTCACTGGGTTCCGGCAACGCACGATTTTGAGAGGGCCGAGCGGGATTGCCGGAACGATCTGGTCAAGGCTTAGCCAATTTCCGTGACCACCGGGCCGTGCAATTGGGAGTTACCTAATTCACCTGGCTATCCGGATCAGAGTTTGCACCTGTTTTGCACTTCGTCGTAATGAACATATTGGCATCAATTGATCCTGAGTTTCGGGATTACGCGATGCTAACGAGGCCGAAATGCTTCTGGCGTTTAGTAACGTGGCAGCAAAACTCGTGTATCGACGCCACTCTACCCTATAAATGCACTAAGTTGGCTTGACGTGTACGTGATGGAAACCAGCGGTCCCGAAGTCTAAGCACCGGCTGCTCGACAACAGCAGCCATTGCTATACCCATCAAAATGGAAAACACTCCCGAGAGCGGCCATTGCCGCGATTCCAGTGCGCTGCTCCACACTAACGGGCTGCCCGTGGTGATGCATAAATATCGGATGTAGGGGCGAAAGTAAAAAATGACTATCCAGTGCCACAAATATATCGAGTACGAATAAAACCCGATGCGTGCTAGCAGGTTGAGGGGCCACGCTACAATTCGTCTCATTTGTAGAGGTACGTGAATGGCCCAGATTAAAATGCACGCGAATCCAAGATATGCGCAGGTGAGCCCCCAAGTATACAAATTCCAATTCTCAATCTCGAAGAAATACACCGGGGTGAGCAATATCCCGCCCGCAATCAGCAATGGCCAACTCGCCACTCGCAAAAGATACTGTGGCTTGAAGTGAAACAGGTACCCGATCATCACGCCACAAAACAAACCATCCATTCGAAGGTGAGTCGGAAACAAATAGCTATAGTAGTCACGAGGGGATGCCGGTCTTGCGATCATGCGCAGCAAGAGCGAAGCAATTGCGATTACCAGGAAAACGGTTGGAATTGACGTGAACGGGTCTTCCCTCTTGGCGCGCAGCTTCATCAAGACCACCAGGAATAACGGCAGCACGAAGTAGAAATGCTCTTCAACCGCTAAAGACCATGTGTGGCCCGACAGACCTTGAAAGTAGCTGCACAGGAACGTCGCATCCATCAATAGTGGACGAACAGGAAATTTGTAGCCGGGGATCCCGCCGAACATCAGCAGACTTGTCACCGCGAGGACCAGCGTGTAAACGTAAAAGGCGGGATAGATCTTCAGCCCCCTACGCAGCCAAAACGTCTTTAGATGAATATCTCCGAATCGTTTGTATTCCTGAAAGAGAAGGCCGGAAATCAGAAAACCGCTGATCACAAAGAACAGATCGACACCACACCATCCGATTCGCGTCGAGACCACCGAAACATTAGCATGCCGGCCAAGCACCAGGAGGATGGCTACGGCACGCAGTGCGTCGAGTACCTTGCTGCGGTCACTACCCTTTTTAGGCGGAGAGTCCAAAATGGAGGAATCCTCACAAAACTATTCACGGAGTCAAAAACCGGAACCTACTCCTGCATGTTGTTTATTTTTCTGTAATCGCCATTCACGGCCGATTGTATTGCATTAGGTGAGGCAGCAACAAATATCTAAAGTAATGGGGATTTTTTGTTTGACCCCAACATACGGCTACCTTTGTCACCACTCATCCCTGTTCGCCTCACAACGAAACAATTCTTACCCGGTTCGCGGCCACCGCCCCGATATCCAGAACCAGCACTGCCGAGATTGGACCTTCCCGCAGGATGCTACGCACACGCCAACAAAGGTATCGACCAAGCTCGTGGTGTAGTAGGTCAGGGTGGTGACGTTCTTGAGCGGATCGCTGACGGTCTTCAGGGTGCCGTTGGTGTTGTAGGTGTACGCAGTGATGCTGGAGGTTTCCCCAGCGGCGAGAGGCGGCGCGGCCGTGTACAACAGATTTTCTTTGGTGTCGTAATTGTTCGTGGTCACGTTGCCGAGAGGATCGGTCGCGGTCAGGACTTCGGCGAAATTGTTGTAGGTAAACTGCGAGGTGACGACTTGTCCATTGGCCAGCGTGGTTGAGGAGCTGGTTTGGTTGCCGTTGGCGTCGGAGGTGTAGGTAGTCAGATTTCCGTTGCCGTCCACGGTAGAGGCCAGGTTCGCGCTGGCATCATAGGCGTAGGAGGACGAGGTCTGGGGATAGCAACTCGAACAGGCGGGGCGGGCCACCGAGATAATGTACGGCTCCCCTTGTATGTAGGTATATGTATAGGTTGTTAAGTTTCCGTTCGAGTCGAGCACGATGGTAGTTCCCGGGGGAACTGGAGGAATGACGATGGGGGGTGGGACCGGATAGCCGACGGTGACAGCTTCCACGCCGTTAGCGCGGGAGGCGGTCAAGCCGCGCCGGTAGCCGTCGTAGGTGTGGCTTTCTATCACCTTGCTTTCGGCCTCGGTGACGCTGAGGATCAGGTTGTTGGGGTCGTAGGTGAAGTTGTATTGAGAGCCGTCGGGATAGGTGACGTTGGAGAGGAGGCCTTACGAATAGGTATAAGTGGCGATAGTGCCCGTCGCATCTTGGACGGTACTGACCAGATTCGGGTACCCAGGCGTGGCATAGTTGAAGGTGACGATGCGGCCAGCCGCATCCTTGACCTGCGAAAGGCGGTTGGAACCGTCGTAGGTCAGCGTGGTGGTATTGCCGTTGCGATCCGCCAGGGAGAGCAGGTTGCCGGCGCCGTTAAAAATATGGATTTCCGCGTTACTCAAAGTCACTTGGTATTGAAGCGTGGCCTGGGTGTAGGTGACGGTTGTGTGATCGTCTAGCGGGCCGAAAACGGAATAGGTTTGGTTTGTCGAATTGTAGGCGATCCACACGTGATTTCCCGAGGGCGCGTAGTAGGTCAAAAAACTACCGCTAGGAACCTGGATAGATTCCTCGTAGGTGCTGCGCCAGCCATTGCCAAACATACCGCTGACGGGCAGGAACTCACCAGAGTTAGGCCACAGACTGTTCCAAGTACGATCCAGGTTGATGCTTAGGCCGAGCCCAGGCAGACTGTAGTCGTGCTGCGAAATCCAGGTATTGCCACTCAGCAGGTTGATGGGCATGCTGCAGATTGCCGGAGGCGCTGAATGCGTGGAGCACGACAGTTCTGGCACGCCTGCCGGACTAATGGTAACCGGGGCGGTAAGACCGGGGAACTCCACGTACACCTGGGCGGTCACAATGTCACTCTGGGCATAGGGGGCGGAGTTAGACCCTTGAATCAGAAATTGTATTGTGTTGGTGCCCTGTGACACGGGGAAAAAGCATGTGGGACCATTGACGAGTCCGACCCACTGAGCGTTGCAATAGGCATAAAGGGCGCCAAATTGGTTATACGTTAGAGTGAGACCGACAGTAGTTACATTCGGGTCAGAAACCTGCACCTGAACGTTTGCAATGGCGGACTCGGACCGGTCACCGGCGATCTCTGCCGGAGATATTGAAAAGCTCAGCATGAATGCACTTTGACCACACTGCGCCTGGGCAGATCCGGTGAATGCCACAACGATTCAGATGGCGATGAAGGCAAAAAGGAGATTTTTCATGGCGCGGCATTTCTATCATGGCCGCTGAGATGTGTCCCGAGTTTCTTTTGTAAGTGCTGTGTGAACGAACCGGTTAGCGGCCGGGCGGGTTCTGCCAGTGGGGCCTGTCATTCGCGGCACTGGCAACAAAACTGCAATATTTGACCGACCGGGGTCGGGCGCGGGAACCGGGGCGGAGATCAATTCTCAATGAGTTCGATTTGTTGTTTCATAGGAAACTCCTTGTTTCATATCCTATGTTGACACCAACAACGCGCCATATCGTTCAGCTTGGCGAGAGTCGCCTCGTCACCGCTCTTCCATATTGTTCCAACGGTAGCGTTCGCGCCAATGAGAAAAGGAAGTTGGTTGGAAAGCTGGCGCGGAGGTGGATAGCCAACTCTACGAACTCTTGGACTATTCCCCTTGAATTTTGATTCCCTTCGGCAGAAACAGCTTGTCGGATCAGTCCGCAGCGGCCGATGTCGGAAAATAAGACATCTGAACATGAATTTCGTTTTTGACCCCAAAAACGGCTACTATCGTAACGCCATGTTCTAGGCAAATTGACCGTTAAACGGTTGGGGGGATTCCAACGAGAACGCGTAAAACAGGCAGGCGTGGACCTGGGCGAGCTAAAAAGCCCTCTTACCCCCGTGTGGAGTTGATTACGAATTGACCTCAGAACTACGCAAAATGGAGCCTTTGGTAGCAAGCGGGTAGCACGTCTACGCATCGGATTGAACAACGGCTTAGGCCTAAGAAGGAAGAAGTCGCAGCCTGACTCCGCCTTTCTCCTGAAGAACGAGTGACGTGTCCCACTCCCAACTTGGGTCCGATGCGGGTCCAAATGGTGTGGGGCGGAAAAACTTGGGTCCATCTTAATTCCAGATAGCGCCGAACACCCCCTAAGACCGTGGTACAAGACGCAGAACCGAGCTAAGCGATTCAACAGGTTAGACAACCGGAACTGCCTCGGGACCAGGGTGTCGGAGGTTCAAATCGCCGCATTTCCGCGTTGCCACAAGCGTTGCCAGTTAAGAGCCAAAGACAACACGCCACCCCGAATCAGACGACGTGTTTCGACTGTAAGTGGTTGAATCCATGTGGCGGCCCTTGGGAACGCACATCTCATAATCCGTAGGTCGTTGGTTCGAGTCCAACCGCCGCCACCAGCACCTTAAAGACCCAGTCTAGTTATAATTTGCCGCGGTTTTTCATCGGAACATATTGCCGCGGGTCCCCCCTGTGTTCCGGAGCCTGTCCTGAGCGAAGCCGAAGGATGCCCCCTGTGGTTGCGCCTTTCGTCTGGCACCACAATTCTCTCAGCTAAAAAT
>Ga0181518_10005079_pt1 | contig 11519 bp, 9 predicted proteins | sample PEATcosm2014_Bin_28_FD_119751 | JGI IMG/M metagenome (GOLD analysis project Ga0181518, IMG submission 119751) | Peatland microbial communities from MTU Mesocosm Facility, Houghton, MI, USA - PEATcosm2014_Bin01_60_metaG | ecosystem: Environmental > Terrestrial > Soil > Wetlands > Peat | place... | reverse complement strand
ATTGAATTGCCAGAACATGGGATTTATACACTCCCCGTTGGCCATCGCGGACCACATGCCGGTAGCGAGATCGCTTCCTCCCGCCTCTCCCGTCATTGCGGGCTTGTCATAACCATTCCACAACTGTTGCGCAAGGGAGGCCCAACCGGTGGCCGATTCATCGCCGTAATTTTCAGTGTTCGTCATGCTGTTCGCCGAATCCCCGGTCGGCCAGTAGTTGCCTTGAGAAGATTCCGTCGGATGGTGGAAGGAATCGTTGGTTATGAAAAAGTTGGCAATTTTTACCGCCCAGGCATTTGCCGTGGTAGGGTTCGACGCATATCCACCGGTACCGCTGATCTCATCGATTAATTGCCAGCTTAAAATGGCGGTGCTGTATCCCCAGCGGGCAATAATGTACCGGTATTGCTTTGCCTGGTAGGACCATGACGTCGAATCACTGTAGAAATTGGGGCAACTGACGATGTTTTGATAAGGATTGCTCACCCAATTCGTAGGCCATCCACCGGGTGAGCCGTCACAAAGATAATCGTGCGGCCAGAGCACCAGGATCATCTTCATTCCGTTCGCCTGGGACCAGCTCAACAGGCTGTCGATGTGGGTGCATTTGGACTGGTCGTATTTTCCAATTCCCGATGCTATGGACTCGATGAGACCGTAGCCCTCGTCGTAGGTGCCGTTCCAATAAACCCAAGTATTGCATTTGGAAGCCCCCAACGTGGCAAGGCCTTGGGAGTAAGTACCTCCATCCCCCTCCCAGCAATACGCCATACCGATCCCATAGAACGAAGTTCCATCATCGTAGCAAAGGTACCGGTTGTTCGAGGCTACCTTTACCCATCCATGATTTGATGATGCGGTGCAACTGAAGTTATTTGAAGCGCTCTGCGTTGAGCCGGTAGCGTCAGTCAACTTTACCACATAGCTCCACGTCCCGGTCTCGTTGGCGGCAAATCGGACCTTCCATTGCGAACCGTTATAAAACCCATTGATTGTCCATGTTTTACCCGAAGGCGCGGTAAACACCGCCGACAGAGCGACCTCGGTCGGGTCGTAAGCGTTGGTGTACGTAGCAGTGAGGGACACCGTTAACTCCAGCAATGCATATTTCCCGACCGAAGTAGCGTTGGGAGTCACCTGCGTAATGGTTGGAGCGGCTGATAAGCACGCCGCAGCTATACCTACTAGAGCAGCGCAACGACGAAAAGTCCGGCCCGACCCCTGGAAAATCTTTTCCATTCTTATCCTCCTTAGTTTAAAAGATGGCCAATTTGAATATTCGCATACACACCCTCTCGCAAGGTTATTGAATTTTAACACGATACACCCCCCCTTTGAATGTGTTGTAGGTAGCTCCTTAACTTCTTTCTGGCATTCATTATAGACGAACAATGGCACACATCTCTGACACATCACTCTGCGAGAGGTGCATGGAGGAGACGTTGCAGTTGTCTTATTGTTGCACCATTGTCATGATTTTCAGGTGTCTCCGGTATTGTAATATAATTATGAGCAATTCAATAGTGATAAATTATTTTATTTTCTATGGTTTTTATTTCTATGAATTGCATAATTATTAAATCACAGCGTTACCTGAATTATAAATTCCCACCCATTGTCAGTGTCATTGCTGACCGGATGCCAAATATTCCGTCGTTGCCTTTATGATTTTATCCTTCTGCTGAAAATCTTCGGCGGGTATATATCGGCGGATTTCCCTGACCACTTTCTCGAAACCCAATTCGGCTCTGGATACCATTGTAACCTTCTGGTTCAGGGCTCAATATATCCGGAACCATCACTATTTCATAAATCTGTCCACTTTCGCTGACGTCGCACCGTCGCACAACCGCGAACGCCCGGTTTTATATTTCAGGGCTGCACGAGGGGTTTCGGTGAAGGCGTGAATCAACTCCTCTGAGGAAAGCTCACCATGGTTTATCTGCTGTTGTATCTTGTGTCCGGATTTTTCAGCATTGCGCTCCAGGTGATCTGGCAAAGGCAATTGTGCCTCATCACCGGCGGGACCATGGTTTCAATCGCCGGCATCATCAGCATATGGATGGTCGGCCTGGCGATCGGAAGTTTCGCGGGAGGGAAAATAGCGCGTAACGGCAGGAATTTAAACGCGTTGTTCTGTGTGACTCAGATAATAACCGGCGTCTATGTCCTTGTTTCGCCGGCGTTGTTTCGCGCCGTCAATATACTTGACGGAGGGCTCTTTTTACTCCAGCAGTCCAACGAGGCGCTTTCCATGGCGCTCAGGGCGATGCTGCTGCTGCTGGTTTTGGCGGTTCCCGTCAGTCTTATCGGCGCGGGGTTCCCGATTTTGAGCGGCCTGCTGGGCAAAAGGCATATATCCTTCCTGTATTATCTCAATGCCCTGGGCGGCGTTGCGGGCGCGGTGTTGGTAAGTTTTTTCTTTTTGGAAAAAGCGGGAGTCAGAGGGAGCGTCATCCTGCTTTCGTGCGGCCTCATCATCGCCAACGCCGCCGTTCTCCTCTTCACAAAAAAACCGGCCCGCGACGATTCGTTGAAGCAAGGGGCGTCAATCCGGGAAAAAATAAATTCCGTAAAAAATCCCCTCTCCGCCGCCGCGACAAGATTTCTTTCCGTCATTGTGCCCGTTCTTTTTTTCCTGTCCGGCTTTACGTCATTGTCCTATGAATTCCTCTACAACCGGATCGTTTTGTTCATTTTCAAGGAATCGTCGTACTATTCGTTCGCCATAATCCTGATTCTCTTTATTGCAGGAATTTCCGCGGGGTCGTTTCTTTACAATGCGATAAAGAGGGCATTTGTTTCCCTTTCATGCACATTATTCTGGTTCGCTCTGCTCGAGTGTTTTATCGGTTTCTGGCATATCCTGTTGCCGAATTTTTCGGTGTTCATTTATACCGCCAATTTGGTGATAAATCCGAATACCCTTCCGGCACATTATTTTCTGGGAACCGTTTTTTACCGGACGTCAGTAGCCGCGCTGCTTATGCTGCCGCCCATAATCGCCTTTGGGTTCCTCTATCCCATGGTCATAGATTTGTACGTTTTATTAAAAAACAAAACCACGGAGGGCGAGGCGGCAGGATATATCGGTTTTTGTAATCTGGCCGGATCGGCAATCGGACCGGTTGTCACCGTTTTTTTCCTGATCGCCGTTTTTCAGGTTGGAGGGGCGTTACGGATAATTTCATTGTTAAATATCTTCATCGCCCTGGCGGCTTTGCTTTTTGTAATTTCGCGAAAGGAATTTTCGTATTCTCGAAAGAAATCGGTCCTCTGCGTTTCCTTGCCGCTGATGGCGGTTTTGATCTCCCTGTACACCCCCTATTCATTCGAACTTTTTCAATATCTGGCCAGGCAGGTTGAAAGCACGCAATTGCTCTACTATAAGGAAAATGCGTCTTCGACCATCGCGGTGACCAGGGCAGCCGACAGCGTCCGCATGCTGTCGATCAATTGCATTTCCGAGGTCCCCACGGATTACAATGCGCTGAGGACCTTCCGGTTATTGGCGTATCTGCCCTTTATGACAAAAGAAAATGCCCGGTCGGTGCTGACGATCGCCTTCGGCGGCGGCATCACCTTCGGCTCGGCATGCCAGGTGAAAGGCGTCCGCGAAATAAAATGCTCCGAAATATGCGGGGACGTCCTTGATGCCGCCGGTTACTTCGCGGATTTCAACCATAACGTGATTTCCACGAACAGGGGCGACATCGTCATCGAGGACGGCCGGAGGTTCGTGGAAAAATCCAATACGAGCTACGATATCATCATCTGCGATTTGACCCATCCCACGCTGTCGGATTCATGGGTACTGTTTACAAAAGAGTTTTATGCGGCATGCGCGGCCAAATTGAACGCCGGGGGCGTGATGGCGCAATGGGTTCCAATTCACGGGTTGCCCTTGACCGATTATAAAGTGATTCTGCGGACGTTTGCCGGAACCTTCAGGGAAGTTTCGCTTTTTTACGTGAACAATTATACGATACTGCTGGGAAGCGCCTCGCCGATCGTCCTTTCCCCGCAGGCATTCAAGGCGTTATTGGAAAACCCGGTGATCTCAGATGATCTGAACAAGGTGAATCTGAACACGGTAGAAGACATAGAACGCATGCGATTGATGGAGTCCCGTGATGTCAGGAAATTCGCGGGCGCCGGGGAAATTGCGTCGGACAATTTATCCCCTGTCCAATTTTCCCAGAAGCGACTGCGGGGGGTGGATAATTCGCAATTGGAGATCTGCAATGGCTTCAGCGACTACTTGTACCGCAATCCGGGAAAGGACCCGGCGATTACCTGCTATCAACTTGTCACCCTGAAATTGCGCGAATATATCTATCAAAAAGACCTCGTCAATTTGCTCGTTTATTTCGCGCGCCAGCAAAAGGCCCTGTCGGAAAAAGGTCTGTTCGACGATGAAATGACGAAGACGCTTACGTCGGAGGACGTTCGAGAAATGTTTTATTCCTATTTTTTCAGGGGAAACGGACTGGACCAGCTGTTCAATGACCCGACCGACGACAATGTCAAGGCGCTGGAAACTCTCGGCACGACGGCGTTTCCCGCGGGCGACGAGGCGGAATTTATAAAAGGAACACGTTACTTTCAAGCAAAAAAATACGACATGGCCCTGGCTGTTTTTTTGAAACTCTACCCTCGGAAACCTTATCCCATTTTGTTAAAAATGATCAACGCGACCATCCCCCTCACGGCCAGACATTAAAGGCGTACGGGCGCATCCGATCGCCATTATCGCCCGGAGCCGCGTGTGATTGAAGGACAGGTCTTGCTTGTAAACAGTTCATCAAACCAGGCGCGCAAGCCTTCTTTTTTTGCCTTTAAGCACAAGGCGGGATACGAGTTTATTTGTTGATTTTCTTCCCTTCCGAAAAAGCATCGCCTAAGTATTTACCAATGCCATAATAGGCGCGGTTGGCCGGGTCAAAGATCATTGGTTGTATCTTTTCGATGTCCGGGGTTCCGTCCTTCCCCAGCACCGCCTCATCGGCTTTGACATCCTTAATCTCGCCAACGAATAGCGTATGCAATCCCAGTGGCACGATCTTGATCACGGAGCATTCTATAATAAACGGGAACTCCTTAACATATGGGGCATCTACCAGGTCGCTTTTTACCGGCGTGAGCCTGGTAGCGGCAAACTTATCCTCTGTCCGGCCCGAAACGATCCCGAAATAATCCGCTTCCTGGATATATTTTTCTGACGGAATACTGATTGTAAATGCTTTGCGAGCCATGATATTGCCATAGGTATAAGTAGCTTCACGGATGGAGATGGCGACACAAGGCGGCTTGGAACAACAAATACCGCCCCATGCAACGACCATCGCATCAGGCCTGCCGGATTTATCGTATGATCCTACGACGAAAACCGGCGTGGGGAAAACAATGGTTTTCGCTCCAATGGACTTTTTCATTTTAGCCTCTTTCGTATCGGTATAAGATGTGGAATCCTGTGAAAAGACTGAGCCTGTTACCAGTAATCCTACGACTAAAAACCTGCCGGTCACAGCCGTCCAAAAGGTTTTCATATCATTTCTCCGCCAGCGCCTGCGTTTATTCTTTAACGCGCAGGATGCTACGCGCTTGTTTGAGACCTCGCTCTTATGTACCTTATTCCTTGAATACGGAAACCGCTTCTTTCATAAGGGATGCTATCGGAAGCTCTTGAGGACATACTTCCTCGCATGCCTTACATTCAGTACATTTGCCCGCTTTCCCGCCGATGATGGTGTATCCCGTCGCCCAGGGGTTCGGGTCATTCCACACGGCAGCGTTGTTGAGGGCGGCCAATACATCAGGGATGTCAACCCCTGATGCGCATGGCATACAATACCGGCAGGCCGTACAATCCGCTTTTATTCCTTTTTTCATCGCTTCCTGCAATGACGCAAACATCAATAAATCATTTTTACCGAGGGAATTCGCGATGCCGTCATCAGCGGTCCGGATGTTTTCCACCACCTGCTCCATGCTGTTCATACCCGATAAAAGACTTGTTACGCCGGGTTCGTTCCACACGAAGCGCAATGCCCATTCCGCAGGACTCCTTTTAACCGGAGATCCGTTGAAGATCGACGTCATTTCTGAAGGAAGGTTCTGCGCGAGTTTACCGCCTTTGAGCGGCTCCATCACCACGACCCCGATTCCCTTATCAGCGGCATACGCAAGGCCCTTATATCCAGCTTGAAAATCTCTATCCATGTAGTTATACTGGATCTGCGCGAATGCCCAGTCATATTCGTCGCAAATCCGGATGAAATCTCCGGCTTTTCCATGAAAGGAAAGGGCGGGAAACCTGATTGTTCCTTCGGCTTTCTTTTTATCCATAAACTCGCGTACTCCAAGATCGCGCATCCTGTCCCACATCGCACCATTAAGGCCATGCAGGAGATAGAAGTCGAAATAATCCGTTTTCAGTCTTTCAAGTTGTTCCGTTAAAAAGGCGTCCATCTGTTCCCGTTGTCTGATTATAAAAAGCGGCAACTTGGTTGCCAGATGAACCTTTTTACGCCATCCTCCCGCAAGCGCCTCGCCGACGAACGGCTCGCTTTCTCCCCGTTGACCGAAGACTGCCGCGTGATAAAAATATGCGGTATCAACATAGTTGACGCCTTGGTCTATTGCAAAATGGAGCAGTTTCATTGCCTGGGGATAGTCTATCTTCTCTGGTTTGTCGCCTATGGTCGGGAGCCGCATACACCCAAATCCGAGGATCGAAAGGTCAACTCCTGTTTTGCCAAGTTGTCGATAGCGCATAAAGCGTCCTTTGATGATATATTGTGAGAAAATCGTCCAAAAACCCGCCACTAAAATATACTCGTCACCGGGCGATTGTTTCGTCCTTCGAAGCAAGCGCCTCGATGAACGGTGACTGAGTAAGAGACACGGGGCCCCTTTAGAGTGGAGGTGAAAATATGCAGGAAAGATATAATAGGCACTGAGTTGGATTACTGAGAGCGCCTTGTTTTCAGTATTCTAACGGTAACTGGAGTCAGTATGAGGCAGGAAACCGAATAACGGGGTGAATCGTACTGGAAAATATCGCTGCATTCAAGAACGGATTCCACCACGGCCCGGCTGCGACTGGGTGAAGCCTTCCGTTCCTTTATCGCACGTCTACCTTTATCCAAAGGAAAGGATAGACAATTGGCAGATGAGCATATGGTATTTTATAAAATCTTCGGGCATAATTGCCGTTAATTATTGAAAGTAAAGTTGGGAGAATACCATAAAAAAGATCCACTACAAATGGATTGCGCTTTCATGCACTTCATTAGGGGCATTTTTTTCTGTTATAAGCGGAAATACCCTTCTTATCGCTTTACCGAAAATCATGAAGGACTTACATGCAAGTTTTCAGGAAATTATCTGGACAATGATGGGGTACATGTTCATACTGAGCATAATAGTGCCTGCAATAGGAAGAGTGGCGGACATCATTGGGAGAAAAAAATTATTCGTTGCGGGTTTTGTTGTATTTACACTCGGGTCTTTGCTGTGCGCTTTTTCGAGAACGGGAATGAACCTGATTTTTTTCAGGATGATCCAGGCGATAGGCGGAGCATTATTGGCAGCAAATAGCGTTCCGATAGTTACCGATGCCTTCCCCCGGAAGGAACTTGGCATGGCGCTGGGAATTAACGGTATGATCATCAGCGTCGGGGGAGTTGTTGGTCCGATTCTGGGCGGTTTATTGATACCCATGGGCTGGCGGTCAATATTTATTATCAATGTGCCAATTGGTATTATTGGTACAATTTGGGCGGTAATGCAGCTTAAGGAACTGGAAATACTACCGGCAAAACAAAAATTTGACTGGCCCGGGACCATGGTTTTCACTTTCGGCATGCTTGCTCTATTGCTGTTTTTAACCTTCGGCGGACTTTATGGGTGGCTGAATACGGGCATGTTCATACTACTGGTCGTCGCTGCGGTAATGCTGCCGCTATTCGTTATTATAGAATTCCAGACATTGGAACCGATGCTGGATATGAGGCTTTTCAAGTCAAGAGCGCTTGCCTTCGCCTACGGCTCCAATCTCCTGAACGGTATTGCCCGCGGAGCTGTTACATTCCTTCTCATATTTTACTTTCAGGGGATAAAAGGGGTTGACCCTATCCAGGCGGCTCTGATGCTGACACCTTTCGTAGTACCGCAAATTATAGTGGCCCCTATTTGCGGATGGTTGTCCGACAAAATAGGTTCAAGGATGTTAAGTTCAATCGGGTTGCTGGTATCCGCCACAGGCCTGGTAGGCCTGATGGTTATCAAGCCTGAAACTTCTTATATGGAATTGTCGATATCCATGATCATTACCGGTATAGGCTCTGGAATGTTCTTTTCACCCAACAACAAAGCGATTATGGAGGCTGTCCCTGTAGAAAAAAGGGGGATCGCAGGCGGGGTCCGAACAATGATGAATAATGTAGGCATGGTAATCAGTATGGCCATTTGCATGGCCGTCATTACCTCCTGTGTTACACCGGAAGCCTTTTCCGGACTTTTTACAGGAACACAGGCGGGTTCAAAGGGTATAGCCGTTAAGGAATTTATCTCAGGCTTGAGATTACTATTTACCGTATCATTTGTGATCAGCATTATTGCGGCATTTATATCTTATCTCAGGGGCAGCCAGCCTGACTGGCAGCACGATACCCATCCTCTGCACATTTAATAATGGTGCCACGATCATCTCCGGCCGGATTCATACGTAGTAATAAAACACAGGAAGATGCCCTGGTATAATCCCTAACGCCAAGGAAAGGCTTTCCTGAAAAACTGACCACTCACTCATCGAAGTCACCATAAGAAGGTACCTCCTCTGGATGCCTTCTTATGTAAAACAACTTCCATGGAGTCCTCACTTCCATTTGCTGGAGTCACTTTTCCTTGGCAAAACTTTCCTATGACTTGAAATGAGTTTTGACGACCTTTTCGTCGTCGTTTTGGAACCTTTCATCGTAACCTCCTGAACAGGTTTTCCTCAAACGAAACAGCTTAACCCCCTCCTCTATCTTAATTACGAGCAAGGAGGGTTAAAAATGCAACCTGACGAAGTTCATGGCGCTCCAATAAAGTCAACTGAGAGGAATCCTTATGTGGGTTTGCCAATGCCCTTTCGACATCCTTCTTACCATTTCAACTTCGCCTTCAGTTGAATCCGCAGTAATGGCGCGATAATTGCTACTTTATGGAGGGTGGGATTGTGATGAGTCATCTCATTCAAGAGCAGGCGTGCAATGAAAAAGAAATGGTGTTTCGCCTTGATGTACGTACTTTTGTTCAGCGGATGCATGCCGTGGGTTCGCTACAAAGAGGTGAATTTCTTACCGAAAATGCCCATTAAGGTAGAGCTGGAAGGCAATCCGGAGTTCAATCATAACGGCTATTATTATCGAGATAGTGTAGGGGAATACTCTGAATCGCAGAGAGAACCGTGGTAGGAGTTGGCGCAAAGCTACTATCTTCACTACTCAGAAGAATTAGAGCTGAAAGTAGAAAAGGAACGTGTCCGTCGTAGAATCAGGAAGCCTTGCTAAGGAGGAATCACATGGACGCGGCCAGACGAAACACTATCCTCTACTGGGTTTTGACCATCCTTGTGCTGGCGCCGACCGCCGGCTCAGGAATCCCGGAGCTTTTCACAAACGGCGCGGGGCCGACCGCCCAAGCCCTGCTCAAGCTCGGATATCCGCTCTATCTAATGAAAATCCTGGGCTTCTTAAAGATACTCGGCGCCGTCGCCATCTTGACCGGACGCTTTCCGACGATGAAGGAATGGGCCTACGCGGGATTCACGTTCGATTTCCTCGGGGCGACGGCTTCCCATCTCCTGGCCGGGGACGCCGCGCATGCCCCGTTCCCGTTCTTCTTCTTCGTGCTGTTGATGGGATCCTATTTCTTCTCGAATCGGAGGACGAACCCGCGCGCGTTCAAGGCTTGAATGTGTGACCAAACGCTTACAGATAGAGAGCCCTTTTCTTTCGTGGAACCCTGCTGCCACGATGCCTCGACTGCCATTTCACGTAGTCAATATTCCAGCCCGGAAGCCTGCTTTGATCGGAAGGATAGTGTTACCCAGCTGTTTTTCGCCGTGCCTTTGACACAGAAAGTTTCTTTTTCAGTGAAGCAATCTCATTCTCAAGCTTACAATTCCTATCGCTCAATTCTTCCATCGAGTCTCTCGACCCCTGAAGCCGTTTTTCTGTATCCGATAGACGTGCAGCGAGTGCCGATCGCTCGACCTCCCCTTCTTGCTTTCCTTTATTATAAGACGTTTCAAGTTTACCCCGTTGTACTACCCAGACGACAGTACCGCCGATTACAGCACCCACGACAGCATCAATGAACTTCATAGCCATAACCTCCTTCGATTGATTCCCTGTGATATTCGATGTGAATATTATAAATAACGATCTTCCAGACCAGAAGTCAAATTTTCAGCCTCGGTTCTATGTTCGCTCTTTCGAAGAACTCCACCGGCGTAATCGGTACGATGGCCTCCACCTCGACCGAGACTTCATCCTTGAAGAGGAATATGAAGCCGCAACAGTATGGAATAGCTTCGTACCAAGTCTGAATTATTCTTTGGGGCTTTTTCCTTCGCCTTCGTGATATCGGTAGCCTCAACTATGACTTCGGTAGTATTGCTCAAACTGGCCGTTTTTTTCCTTAATAGTGAGCATGTAATAATTCGTCTGTGGACCGTAGGTACCCGGCATGGAGGTCTCCTTTCGGCAGTCCAAGGTCAGGTATATGGGTTGGAATCCTCTATAAAAGAAAAAAGGGCAACGCCTCGGTGATCGAGACGATTGCCCGTAAGGAAAAAGGTTCTGGCACTATCCTAAGTCAATATTTCTGGTCGGACATTACACTTAGGGCGGGAAGAAATCCACTTTGGGCTGAAGTTATACAATATAAGGTATCCATACATTTATTATGTACAAGCTATTGTTGCACCAAATATATTTTAAGCAAGAAGTATCAACCTTAACAAAGGAGGCTTCATGCCAGTAAAAGCAAAAAAGGCCGTGAAGAAAGCAGCTGCAGCAAAAAAGGTAGCGAAGAAAAAGTAATCGTTACCGGAACCCTTAGGGCACTCCAAATAGGAATGCTCAAATTGCCCGTGTCTGTCTGAGCGGGCTTTTTTATTGATTCTGGTTTTATCTTCTGCCCAAAACTTCCGGCGGGTCTTACAGTGGATTTCCCTTACGACCGCTTCATCCCTCCACTTCCACATGCTTGACAGCATTTAGATATCACACTAAATATCACATTGTTATAGGTCTGGGGGGTATTCGGGGGTATTTGAACCGGTTTGAACTATCAGGCGGGACAAAATAAAAAACCCCTCAAAATGCCTTTTCTTGCGTTTCTGAGGGGTTTTAAAAGCTGGAGTGGAGGGGCTCGAACCCCCGACCCAGTGGTTAACAGCCACTTGCTCTGCCGACTGAGCTACACTCCAAGTCGAACTTTCATCAGGCCATAATGAAAATTTT
>Ga0181518_10005072_pt1 | contig 11525 bp, 8 predicted proteins | sample PEATcosm2014_Bin_28_FD_119751 | JGI IMG/M metagenome (GOLD analysis project Ga0181518, IMG submission 119751) | Peatland microbial communities from MTU Mesocosm Facility, Houghton, MI, USA - PEATcosm2014_Bin01_60_metaG | ecosystem: Environmental > Terrestrial > Soil > Wetlands > Peat | place... | reverse complement strand
GGCGCACGCTTTAGCGTGCAGGGGCGAACTTCAGTTCGCCCTGCGGGACGTTAGTCCCGCTAGATCAGTGACTTGCGCAGTGGTTCTCTGGAAAGCGTGCTGTGGCGAGCTTCAACTCGCCATCTTCTCTCACCCACCCTATTTCAACTGCTCCCGCTTCACCACCCCCGCACCTTCCTGAACGGTAATCAACTGGCCGGCCGCCACCTTCGGAATCGTCTCCCGTGCTCCATTCGGCCACCGGATTTCCAGATCCGCCGCAGCCGCCGCTCCCAAGCCAAAATGCAAACGGCGGTCGCTCACCGAAAGGTACGACGACTGCGCCATCACCGCCTGCGCCTGCTTCTTGCCGCCATAGCTGGCGACGACCGTCGCGCCAATAGCGCTGCGATTCGATTTCGTGCCCACCAGCTTCACCTTCAGCCAATGAGAATCGCCGCTGACATCGTTGCGCAGCAGCGAGGGCGGCTCATTCTGGTTCATGATCAGGATATCGATATCGCCGTCGTTATCGAAGTCTCCGAAGGCCACGCCGCGGCTGGCGTGCGCTTCCTCGATCCCCGGCCCGGCCTGGCCGATCAGTTCCTCGAACTTGCCCCCGCCCAGATTGCGGAAAATCACCCGCGGCGTGCGATGCGGGAACTCGGGATACTTCTTCTCCACTTCCGGATACACGCTGCCCGTCACCCAGAATAGGTCCGGCAGGCCGTCGTTATCCAGGTCCACGATGCCCGCGCCCCAACTGATGAAGCGCGTCTCCACGCCCAGGCCCGCGCGCAGGGTCACATCCTGAAAGTTGCCCTTGCCGTCGTTGTGGTAGAGCGCCGGCGTGTCTTCGGTGAAGTGAGTCTTGAACACATCCAGGTTGCCCTCGCAGGCGTAATCGCCGATGCCCAAACCCATGCCGGCCTGCTCCAGCCCGTCTTCGTTCAAGGCCACGCCGCGTTCCAGGCCCTCTTCGCTGAAGGTGCCGTTGTGGTTGTTGCGATAGAGCAGGCTGGGCGTGGAATCGCACGCCACGTAGATGTCGGGCCAACCGTCGTTATCGAAATCCGCGGCCACCGCGGTCAGTCCATAGCTGCCTTTCGCGGCGGCGATGCCGGAGCGTTCCGATACATCCTTGAACGTGCCATCGCCGTTGTTGTGATACAGCAGATGCGTCTCCGGCGGCAGCCCGCGCGGTCCGCAGTTCACCGGAATGCCCTTCCAGTTGCAACTGGCGAGTTGGCCCGCCGGCGGCACGGTCTTGAAGTCGAACTTCAGGTAATTGGAGACGAACAGGTCCAGGTGGCCGTCGCGGTCGTAGTCTACGAAGGTGCAGCCGGATCCCCATCGCACTCCCGGCGCCAGCAGGCCCGCTTCCTTGGTGACATCGCTGAAGGTGCCGTTCCCGTTATTGCGGTAAAGAACATTCTGACCCCAGTAAGTGATGAAGATGTCGTCAAAGCCATCGTTATTGTAATCCGCGATGGTGACGCCGTACGCCCAGCCCACGCGCGTGAGACCGGCCTGCGCGGTGACATCGGTGAAGGTGCCATCCCGGTTGTTCTTGTAGAGCCGGTTGGTGGCGCCCGGCGGTGCTCCTTCAAGGCGCCTGCCGCAGAGCGTGAAGATATCCAGCCAGCCGTCGTTATCGTAATCGAAGAAGGCGATGCCACAGCCCATCGGCTCGATGATGTACAGATTGCGGTCGGGCGCGCCGTAAATCACCGGCTCCCGCAGGCCCGCGCGCGCGGCCACGTCGGTAAATCGCGCGTGAAAGGGCAGTCCGGAAGGCTTGCCGCGCGGCTGGGGCTTCACGCCGCGGCTGGCCATCTGGCCAAATGCGCCGCTGGGGATGAGGGCCAGGAGTTCGCGGCGGGTCATTGTGGGGCAGGCCCCCGGCCTGCGCGGGGCTCCCAGCCCCGCTCCTCTTGGCCTTCGGTCATCTGCCAATCAGGAAGTCGCTGACCCGCCGCGCCAGCTCGCCATAGGGCGGACGCAACAATCCGAGCGTGGTGAAGCGGCTCTGCAGAAAAACGCCTTTCTTCTTCGAGAACGTCAGGAAGCCGTCGAATCCGTGATACGATCCCATGCCGCTGGGTCCCACCCCGCCGAAAGGCAGATCGTTCTGCGCGATGTGAAAGAGCGTGTCGTTCACCGTGACGCCGCCCGATGTCGTGCGCGCCAGCACCGCTTCCACACGCTTCGAGTTGCGATCGAAATAATACAGCGCCAGCGGCCGCGGCCTGGCGTTCACATACTCGATGGCTTCGTCGAGCGACCGGTAAGTGACCACCGGCAGCACCGGACCGAAGATCTCTTCCCGCATCACCGTCATCTCGTCTTTCACGTTCCACAAGAAGGTAGGCGGAAACACGCGGTTCTGCTCGTTGGCGGTTTCGCGCGCCGGATTCACCTCCAGCATTTCGGCGCCTTTGAGCGCCGCATCCTCCACCAGGCCCCGCAGCCGCCGATAGTGACCGCGATTGACGATGCGCGTGAAGTCCGGATTGTCCACCAGCCGCGGATACATCGTGGTGACGGCGTCCGATGCCAGCCGCACGAACTCCTCGCGCGCGCCGGCTTCCACCAGCGCGTAATCCGGCGCAATGCACGTTTGGCCGGCGTTGTACAGCTTGCCGGCCATGATGCGCGCGGCTGCCGTTTGCGCCGGAAAATCGGGATGCACCAGCGCCGGCGACTTGCCGCCCAGCTCCAGAGTGACAGGCGTCAGGTGCTCGCTCGCCGAGCGCATGATGAGCTTGCCCACGCGCGTCGAACCGGTGAAGAGCAGGTGATCGAAGGGCAGGGCCGCGAAGACCGCGCCGACCTCCGATCCGCCGGTCACTACTGTCACATAGTCCGCGGGGAACAGCTCGGACACCAGGCGCGCCAGCAGGTCCGCCGTTCGCGGCGCGAGTTCCGAAGGCTTCAGCATGGCGTGATTGCCGGCCGCCAACGCGCTCACCAGCGGCGACAGGCTGAGCAGCAGCGGATAGTTCCAGGCGCCGATGACGCCCACTACGCCCAGCGGCTGATAGACCACGCGCGCCCGCCCCGGCAGGAATTGCCAGCCCGCCGCCGCCGGGCGCGGCCGCATCCATTGCGGCAGATGGCGGATGGCGTGGTGGATGTTATCCACCAGCGGAAAGACTTCCAGCAGGAGAGTCTCCTGGCGCGCGCGCCCGCCGAAATCGTCGGAAATTGCCTTGACGAATTCCTCGCGCCGCGCGCGCACGGCTTTCAGCAAGGCGCGCAAAGCGCGGATGCGCCCCGCCGCATCGGGCGGCTGATGCGCAAACGCCGTGCGCTGTGCGGCCAGCATGGCTGTCAACTCCGCCTGCACGATGCTGTTGTTGGTAGTACTCGTAAGTGTGAATTATACCGCGTGGGGCAGGCCCGTGGCGTGGGGCAGGGGTGCTTAACCGTTTTGGGGATTGCTGACTGACGGAACCGCTCCCTGACGGTCGCGGCTCGGTAAGCCTTGCGAAGTCATCGCGACTGTTACCGAGCCGCGACCGTCAGGGAGCGGTTTCCCCAAGACGGTTAAGCACGCGGGGTGCCCTTCGGGCCCGGCCTCTCGGGCCGCCAATAATTAAGGTCAGATGTGAAAGCTCAGCGCCGGAAGGCGGGCCTCAATCTCCTTGGCCTTCTCCACTTCCCGAATCACGTCCGCCAGCGTGGTACTGTCCAGAATATGCGCCACCGCGTCGCGCACCCGGCGCATCACGATGCGCGTGCCGCAGGTTTGCGCGTCCTTGCACTCGTCGCAACGCCGGTAGTTGGTCTCGCGCGCGCAAGGCAACGGCGCCAGCGGGCCTTCGATCATGCGGATCACGGAACCCAACGTGATCTGATCCGGCGGCCGGCTCAGCTCATATCCCCCCGCGCGCCCTTTCTTGCTCATGACCACGCCGCGGTTCCGCAACTCCAAAAGGATGGCCTGCAGGAACTTCAGCGGGATGGATTCTTCGGTGGCCACCGCGTGGACCAGAATCGGACCCTCGCCGTAGTGCCGGCTCAGCGAGTAGAGAGCCTCCAGGGCGTACTTCGTCTTCTTGGAGATAGTGCGCAACGACGATCCTCGATACTTTCTAGGATACGTCGGAAGAGTGCCTTTGTGTAGGCCTGTTACCCTGGTAACTCACTGTGCCACGCTCACGCGCCACCAACTGGCTGCTGCTGATGGCCGCCGCCTTCTTGTTTTCCACGGGTGGCGCGGCCATCAAGGCCATCTCGATGACTCCCTGGCAGATCGCCAGTTTCCGTTCGGGGATCGCCGCACTCGCCCTGGCCCTCTTCGTCCCGGACGGGCGGCGGCACTGGCGCTGGGCGCTGCTGCCCGTGGCCGCCGCCTATGCCGCCACGCTGGTCTCGTTCACCCTGGCCACTAAGCTGACCACCTCGGCCAACGCGATCTTTCTGCAATCCACTGCTCCGTTGTACCTGCTGCTGATCGGTCCGCTGCTGCTCAAAGAGCCTCTCGGCCGCTCCGATCTGCTGTTTCTGGCGGCCGTGGCCGCGGGCATGCTGTTGTGCTTCGGTTCCGCGCAACCGGCCGTGGCCACGGCTCCCGACCCGCGCACGGGCAACCTGGCGGGCGCGGTTTCCGGCTTGAGCTGGGCGCTCACGGTTTCGGGACTGCGCTGGCTCGGCCGGCGCGCAAGCGCGGGCAATGCCGCAACTGCGACCGTGGTCCTGGGGAACCTGCTGGCATTCTTAGTAACCTTGCCCAAAGCCCTTCCCCCACCCCACGCGAGCTGGCTGAATCTCGGCGTGCTGTTCTATCTGGGCGTATTCCAGATCGGGCTGGCTTACCTGTTCGTGACGCGCGCCATCCGCCATGTGCCGGCCTTCGAGGCCACCACCGTCCTGCTTCTGGAACCCGCGCTGAACCCCGTCTGGGTGTGGCTGGTGCAGGGCGAGCGCCCGGCGGCAGGCTCGATCGCCGGCGGTGTGCTGATTCTGTCCGCCACGATGCTGAACGCGTGGTGGCAGAATCGTCGCGGACAGCCGAAAGTGCCGAAAGCTGATTGCTGATTGCTGATAGCTGATAGCTTGCGGCGAAGCCGCGGGACGATTGTCATTCTGGCTACGACTTGCGTTAGTTAGCCAACAAGACCGCCCCTTGAATAGCACTAACTTTAGGTCTCAGGAGTTTCACCGCGCAACCCGCTCCGGACGGTCCTCTCGGTTGCAGCCCCGATCCCAACCAGGGCCGTTGACGCCCGAATCGCGCACTGTTATTACTTGGCTTTCTTGAGGTTGTCTCTGGTACGCAGGTACCCTGGACAAACCCAACTTCCGATAGTATTGCCCCTACGCCCCGCCGTAGGACAAGATAGTGGCAAGGCGATATGCGGCCACGATAACTCACAGCCCGTAGTTTCCAGTCGATGTGACCGCATAGAGACAAGGAACGATGGCTGCCATATCACTGCCGGGATCTCACGCGCATCGCACCGCGCCAACAGACGTTGTGACGCTGGTGTCGATCCTATGCGCCGCCGCAACCGCCTGCGGCCAGCCTGCGAAAGCCGGCGCGACCCTGCCGGTCCTGACGCAGATCTCCGAGATCCGCCAGCTCACGCCGGATCAAGCCGCCCGCGGCTACCCCGTCCGGATTCGCGCGGTCGTAACGTATTACAGCCCCACGGGTCCCAACTTCCTTGGGCGGGATACGTACATGAGTTCCGATACTCCCGACCTGTTCGTGCAAGACCGCACGGCCGGGATATGGGTGAACCTCCCGAAGGATGCGCCACCGCTCAAGGCGGGACAGCTCGTCGAGATGGAAGGCGTCACGGAAGTTCCGGACTTCGCACCCCAGATCGGCAAACCACGATACCGCGTGATCGGCGATGCTCCACTCCCGCCGGCTAAGCGGCCTTCCCTCGAAAGGATGCTCTCGACCGCCGAAGATAGCCAATGGGTCGAGACGCAGGGCATCGTACGGCAGGCCAAACTCATGGAAGGGATGCTCACACTCGACGTGGCGGTCGCCGGCGGGCGCTTGAAAGCGACCATTCCAGCCATCCATGCTGGCATAAACGCCGCCGTTGCCAACCAATTCCTGGACGCGGAGGTGCGGATTCGCGGGGCCTGCGGCGCCGTCTTTAACAAGAAGCTCCAACTGGTGGGAATCTTGCTTTATGTGCCCGGCCTGAAGCAAATCGAGGTATTGAAGCCGTCCGAGGATCCCTTCGCCAAAGGCGTTCAGCGCATCGAGACGGTGGCGCGCTTTGCGCCACAACGGTCCATGGGGCACCGCATCCGGGTGCAGGGAGTCGTCACCCTGCAAGATTCCGGCAGGACCATCTACATGTCCGACGGAAGCACCGGACTTCGCATCGAATCCGCGGAGCCGGCTGCCTTCAAGCCGGGAGATCGCCTGGATGTGGCCGGCTTCCCGCGCGTGTCCGACTATACCCTTACAGTCGAGGACGCCGTCTGCCGGCGCATCGGTCGCCAGGCGCCGCTGGCGCACATTCCGGTCACTGTCGACCAGATCCTCAGCGGCGATTACGATTCTCTGCCTGTCTCGATTGAGGGGCGCCTTCTGGGAAGATCGGTTCTTGCCGATAGCCAGACCCTGGTATTGAAAAACGGACACGCGGTTTTCAGCGCCTTCATCCGTCAGCCGCCCGGCACACCCAGGCTGGCGGGGCCTCCTGCCGACAGCGTCTTGCGAGTGTCCGGGATCTGCGTGGCCGATAGGGATGAAGAGGAACACGATCAGGCCTTCCGCGTGCTTCTCCAGTCCGCCCAGGATGCGGTCGTAGTGCGGCAGCCACCCTGGTGGACTGTCCCGAAGGCGTTGGCGGCGCTTGGGGTGCTGGCATTTGCGATTCTGGGCGGGCTCGCCTGGGTGGTCGTCCTGCAACGGCAGGCCATGTTGGAACAGCGCTACCAGAACCTGGTCGAGCATGCCAACGACATTATTTTCACACTTGACAGGGAACAAACCCTCACCTCGCTTAACCAGGCTGGGGAGCGCATTCTGGGCTATACGCGCAGGGAGGCCGGCGGCCTGCCGCTCGCCCGTTTGCTCCCGCCCGTGTGGCGGGACAGGATCGGCGAGGCTGCCCATCGGCTCTCTATCGGGGAGCCCTATCCCAATCAGGAATGGGAACTCGCCGCCAAGGACGGCCGGCGCACGCCGGTGGAGGTCAGCCTGCAGGCCATCCGTCAAAGAGGGCGGCAAGTGGGCCTGCTGGGCATCGCGCGGGACATCTCGGAACGCAAGCGCGCCGAAGATGAGATGCTGCATGCCAAGGAAGCCGCCGAAGCGGCCAACCGCGCCAAGAGCGAGTTCGTGGCCAACATGAGTCACGAGCTGCGCACGCCTCTCAATGCGGTGATCGGCTATAGCGAGATGCTGGAGGAGATCGCCGAGGAACGTGGCGAGCAGGGCATGCTCCCGGACTTGCGCAGAATCCAGACCGCTGGCAAACACCTGCTCGGCCTGGTCAACGACGTCCTGGATCTGTCGAAGATCGAAGCCGGAAAGGTGCAGTTGTCGACCGAGGGATTTGCCGTCGCCCCGGTGATCCACGACGTGGTCGGCACCCTGCAACTCTTAGTGGAGAAAAACGCCAACCGCCTCGACGTGGAGTGCGCGGAAGGCTTGGGCCAAATGGTGGCCGATCAGACCCGGACGCGGCAGGTGCTCTTCAATCTTCTAAGCAACGCCTGCAAGTTCACCGAGCGCGGCGTCATCCGCCTGGAGGCCAAACGTGTCAAAGGCGAAGGTGGAAATTGGGTGGAATTCAGGGTGGTGGATAACGGCATTGGCATGAGCCGGGAACAGATCGACAGGCTGTACCGGCCGTTCATGCAGGCCGATGCGTCCACCACCCGGAAATACGGCGGAACGGGCTTGGGATTGGCCATCAGCCGCCGCCTTTGCGAGATGATGGGCGGTTCTTTGAGCGCCGAGAGCCAGTTGGGCCGGGGATCGGTGTTTACGGTCCGGCTGCCCGGAGATTTAGCCACTATTGAGGGAACGGTGGAAAGGCCCGGCGAATCGTTCCCGGGCGAACGAGACGCGGCGCTGGTGGCCGCGGCGTGGTCCGGGAAGCGCAACGGCCACGCCAGCGTAGATGCAATAGCGAGTTGAGAAGAACAGCGAGATGTTTCCACAATTTCAAAGGTTCGTCACTTTTTCGGTGATGAGCAGCTTGGCGGCCGATGCATCCACAACGCGGCAAAACGGCGGGACGGGCTTGGGATTGGGCAAAGAGTCGGCGTTCACCGTCCGGTTCCCCGCCGGGACGATTGCGCCGGAGCCGCTGTTGGCCGCCACCGGCGGGATCTCGGAAAGGCAGCTCGTGCATGCCTAGAATTCTAGTCGTGGAAGATAACGAATGGAGCCGCGACATGCTCGCCCGGCGCCTTTCGCGGCGGGGATACCAGGTGATCTGCGCGCCCGATGGCAGGCGCGGGATTGCCATGGCGCACGAGCAATCTCCGGATCTGATCGTGATGGACATGAGTCTGCCCGAGATCGACGGCTGGGACGCCGTAGGCCGCTTGAAAGCGGACCCGGCCACCCGTGCCATCCCCATCGTCGCCCTCACCGCGCATGCCATGGCCAGCGACCGGAAAAGAGCCATGGACGCCGGCTGCGACGACTACCATACCAAGCCGGTGGATTTCGAGAGTCTGGTGCGCTCGATGGAGGCCTTTCTGGAGGCTCGGAACAGCCTCGCACGAACCGGTATCGTGCCGTCCGCCGTTCCCGCAAACGTGGGCCGCAACCCGGCAGCCCTATTGGGAGATCCGCAATGCTAACGAATACAAAGCCCCTTTTGCTGGTGGACGACGACCCCACCAACCAGGACCTTCTGTCGCGGCGCTTGCGACGGGCCGGCTATACCACCGAAGTGGCGGGTAGCGGTTACGAGGCCCTGGATGTGCTCGCCCGGCGGGAAGTCGACTTGGTCCTGTTGGACAGTATGATGCCCGGCCTGAGCGGCATCGAACTGCTGCGCCAGCTCCGGCAGCGTTTCTCACCCGCGCGGCTTCCCATCATCATGGTCACCGCCCTGGGCGAAAGCGAACGCGTGGTGGAGGCGTTGAACCTGGGCGCCAACGATTACATCTCCAAGCCGGTGGACTTTCCGGTGGCCCTGGCCCGCATCAAAGCGCAGCTCGAGCGCAAGCGCTCCGAGGACGCCCTGCGCGAGAGCGAGGAGCGTTACGCGCTGGCCGCGCGGGGAGCCAACGACGGCCTCTGGGACTGGGACCTCGAAACACAGCGGGTTTACTTTTCCCCCCGCTGGAAAGCCATGCTGGGCTACGAAGAGTCGGAGATCGGCGACCAGCCCGAGGAATGGCTGTCTCGCGTGCACAAAGACGACCGCGCGGCGTTGCAGGCCGAATTGGCCGCGCACTGGGACGCCACCGCGGACAAGGAATGCGCCATCGAACATCGCGTGTTGCACAAGGACGGCTCGTACCGTTGGATGCTGAGCCGCGGCGTGGTCGAGCGCGACAATCGGGGGAAAGCGATCCGCATGGCGGGATCCGAGACCGACATCACCAACGGCAAGGCGTTCGATCCGCTGACCGGGCTGCCCAACCAGACGCTCTTCCACGACGCGCTGGCGGGCTGCCTGGAACGCGTGGCCCAGGAACCCGATTTCCCGTTCGCGGTGCTCCTGCTGGATCTCGACCGCTTCAAAGTGATCAACGACAGCCTGGGTCACCTGGCCGGCGATGAGCTGCTGATCCATGTGGCGGAGCGCCTGCGGTCGGCCGTGCGCAGCGCGCCGCCCCCAAGCCGGGGTGCCGCGCACGATCTGATCGCCCGGTTCGGCGGCGACGAGTTCGCCGTCCTGCTGGAGAACGTGAATGAGGACGGCGCCATCCGGATTGCCGAACGTATCCGCGAGTCCATCCACGCGGCTTTCAAGCTGGAAACCACGGAAGTGTTCACCACCGCGAGCATCGGTATTGTTCCCGGCAACTCCGGCTATGGTACGCCGGCCGAGGTCCTGCGGGATGCGGACACGGCCATGTACAAGGCCAAGTCGCTCGGCAGATCGCGCTTCGAAGTCTTCGACGCCGAGATGCGCGCCCAGGCCGTGGCCCGCTTGGAACTGGAAAGCGATCTGCGGCGCGCAGTCGATAACCAGGAGTTCGTGCTGTACTACCAGCCGAAAGTGAGTCTCAAAACCGGCAAAATCGTAGGCGCGGAAGCGCTGGTTCGCTGGCGGCATCCGGTGCGTGGCATCGTTCCACCGGACCAGTTCATTCCGCTGGCCGAGGAGACCGGCCTGATTGTGCCCATCGGTCTCTGGGTGTTGCGGGAGGCGTGCATCGCGATGCGCCGGTGGCACGCCGAGTTTCCGGCGGTTCCGCCCCTCGAAGTCAGCGTGAACGTCTCCGTCCGGCAGTTCCGCGAGCAGGATCTGCAGGCCCGCATCGCCGCCATCCTGGCCGAGACTCAGTTGAATCCCGCGTCGCTGCAACTGGAGGTCACCGAGAGCGTCCTGATGGACGATGTGGACGCCGTCGCCCGTTTGTTGGACAAACTGAAGACCTTGGGCGTGGGCCTGAAGATCGACGACTTCGGAACTGGATACGCCTCTCTCAGGTGCCTGAGCCGTCTTCCATTCGACGTCCTGAAGATCGACCGGTCGTTTGTAGTCAACATGTCCGGCAGTGGCGCCACGAGCGATACGATCCGGACGATCGTGCTGCTGGCGGAGAACCTGGGCATGGAGGTGGTGGCCGAGGGCATCGAGAGAAAGGAGCAACTCACAGAGCTTCAGTCGCTCCACTGCGACTATGGTCAGGGCTACTACTTCTCGCCGCCGCTGGAGCAGGTAGCCATGGGTGATCTGATCCGCAAGTCGCGGGAACAGACGTAAGCCTGGTGTGGCAGGCCCCCGGCCTGCGCAAGGCTGTCCACGGGCGCTACAAGAGGTCAGGCAGACCGTCTACTGAGAAGGCTCGGTCAGTACCTCTCGCACTTTAGCAGCCAGCCTGTCTGGAATGAACGGTTTTGCAATATAAGCCAGCCCGGAATCGAGCACACCTCGGCCCACAATGATCTCCGACGTGTAGCCCGATGTGAACAGCACCTTCAGCTTTGGCCGCAAAGTCCTCAAACGCTCACTCAGTTCCCTGCCATTGATTCCGGGGAGCACCACGTCTGTCAGCAAGAGATGAATGTCACCAGGATGCTTCCGGGCGACATCCATTGCTTCGTCGCCGTTCGCCGCTTCGAGGATGTCATAGCCGTACACCTTCAAGATCGACTTCGTAATCCGCCGCACGGCATCCTGGTCCTCGACCACAAGAATCGTCTCGCCGCCGTCCAGCTCCGGGCTGCGAGTAGCTTGACGCTGCTCTTCAACCAAGCGTCCGTCGATCCGAGGGAAATAGAGTTTGAATGAAGTTCCGACACCCAGTTCGCTCGACACGTCCATCCATCCGTCGCTCTGCCGCACGATACCGTAGACCGTGGACAATCCGAGTCCTGTCCCTTTGTCCCGTCCCTTCGTCGTAAAGAACGGCTCGAAGATGTGCTGACG
>Ga0181518_10005071_pt1 | contig 11527 bp, 9 predicted proteins | sample PEATcosm2014_Bin_28_FD_119751 | JGI IMG/M metagenome (GOLD analysis project Ga0181518, IMG submission 119751) | Peatland microbial communities from MTU Mesocosm Facility, Houghton, MI, USA - PEATcosm2014_Bin01_60_metaG | ecosystem: Environmental > Terrestrial > Soil > Wetlands > Peat | place... | reverse complement strand
GATCTCGCGCGCGGGCTCGCTGTCATCCCGCGCGAAGAGCGCGCCGCCGGCCTGCTGCACAACAGCCGCTTCTCCTGGACCAACGCGCCAGCCGGCTGGCAGACCCGGGTGCGCGAGCTCGCCGCGCTGCTCACCGCCGACTGGCCAGCACTCGAGATCGCCGACCGATCGGGTAGCCGGTGAGCGACCGCCGCCCATCGCCCACGCAATCCGGCCCGCAGCGAGACACGTCACCGACGACCCTAAACGGGACCGCGCGCACGCCGCACCGGACGGTGTGCACTGCGCGGATCCGCGGCCCCCCAAAAAACGAGAAAGACCGGGGGTCAACCCCGGTCTTCCCAACGCATAGGCGCCTTCCAGCGCCGCCCAAGAATCTTGCGTGCAGTGTAGCCGGAGTTGCCGACGAAAACCGGGCCGGCACGGGATTCTGCGCGGCCTCTTCGTCGTCGCTGAGGGTCATCGCGAGCGCCGTGGATCGGCGGTGCTGGCGATGGCTCTGCAAGCCAACACGATCAAGCTGCGCCAAGCCGCTGGCGAGCGGCTGGGCAGCGACACGTTTGACTCCTATCTCGCCGAGCTTGAGGTGGTCGAGGCCTCGACTGAGCGCGTCGTGCTGCGTGTCGGGGCGACACTCGCGCGCGAGGCGGCGCGTCGCTGCAGCCCCGCGCTCGCCGAGATCTGCCGGGAGCTGTTCGGGTCACGCCGCGTGCTGCTGGCCGGCGACGGAGAGTGGTTCGAGCTCGGCGAGCGCAGCTCACACGGCGAGACTCCCAGACCGGGGAAGCCGGCGAAGCCCGGTCGGGCGATCCGGGGTCGGCGGCGGGTGCGTCAGCGCTCGGGGCCGTGCGGACAGCAGGGCGCCACCGAGCGCCTGGAGGCGCAGCGATCATTCCGGGTCCCGTTTCAGATCGCGGCGAGCCTGCCGCGGACAGCAAGCCAGGCGTTCGCCCGCCACAGCAACGAGCAACCATTGGAGTACGTCGGCCGCTGGGGCCGGGCGCGCAGCGAAGAGTCGCTGACGCCATTTCACCACCGGCTGCTGCTGGGTGCGCTACGGCTCGCGCAGGCGGGCTGCCTGACCGACCAGGGCGTGGCGTGCTCGATCAACCTGCTCTTGTTGGCCGCCGACGGGAAGGGGTCGCGTGAGCTGCCGGTCGCGCGCGACCAGACGCTCCCCGCCCTGGCCGGCCTGCTGCACGCCCACGCGACCCATACCGCGCACCACGTCGCCGCGCACACCGGCGAGCCCTACATCGCCGAGCAACGCAAGCTCGACCAGCCGATCCTGGCTGACATGCTGGTCCGCACCGCCGACGACCCCGACCGGCTGCGGTCCTGGTCGGAGATCATGGTCCACGGCCAGGACGGCCGGTTCCAACAGACCGTCGGGCTGGCGCGCGGCGGCGGCGCGAGCGTCCTGATCGTGTTCACCGACTGGGTGCTCGACACGCTCGACGCCCCCGCCGACCAGGCCGGCACCACGTTCGTGGTGCTCGACACCGCCCCGTTCCTGCAAGTCGGCTCACGGCGACTGCTCAGCTGGCTGGCCGTCCGCACCGCCCCAGCGGTCGACGCCAAGACCCAGCTGCCCGCGCAGGTGCCGAGCGCCGAGCAACACCGTCTACAAGCGGATCGATCTCAACCACACCAGCGTCCACGACTTCGGCCGCCACGGCCAGGACCTCGACCGGGTCTGCGCCGACATTCGCGAGGACCTGCGCGGCGAGCACGGGATCGCGCAGATCGACCGGCGCATCCACTCCACGCACGCGATCTGGACAGGCCACATCCTGCAGCTATGGGTGTGCTGGCGCACCACCCACGAACTGCCGCACCGCGGCGATCTGCCACGCCGCCTCGCCGCCCGGCAGCGATGGCGCAACCGCCGGCAGACAACGCCGGCGACCGGCCGCCAGCAGCGCCGCGAGAACACAGCGCACGACTCCGAGGCCTCGCGGACGTCGACGAGGCGTTGTGAGCGTGGCGTGCCGAAGATCGTCGCGCTGGCCCGCTCGCAGACGGACTCGGGCGACGACGGCGCCGGCTGAGAACCCGCGGGATCTTCTCCCGCCAACTCTCGGTACACCCGCATCTCGATAGGTCGGCCGTCGAACCCCGACCCGATAGCCATGGGCTGTCGCGACGGTCGCCCGCGCGATCGGTCCCCGGACTGGCGGTCAGCGCCTCGTCGAACTCGGGATCGACGCACGAGGACGGTCCTCAGCGCGTTCGCGGCGGGCGGATGCGCGGATCGGTGTGCACTGGGATCAGACTGAGCGTGTGCCGGGATCAGACCGGCCCGCCAGCGCGGTTCAGACCGAGCACGCCCTGGCAGCAGACCGGCCATCGGCGGCGGTCAGACCGACCGTGCGGCCCGATCTTCTAGAAGGACGATCAGAGGTGGGTTTTCAAGCTGCTGGCGCCGCGTCAATCCTCATCTCACTGAGTTCGTTGACCGCTCTCACCCCGGTCCGCGATCGTGGCGACTGTGCCCACCACCACCGCTCACGTCCCCCCGCACAGCATTCAGGCCGAACGCAGCGTCCTCGGCGCGATCCTGCTCACCGGCGCCCAGTCGCTCGAACCGATCGCGCACGAAGAACGACTGCGGCCCGACGACTTCTACCGCAACCCGCACGCCCTCGTCTACAGGCCATGCTCGCACTGCACCAGCGACACGAGCCGATCGACACCCTCACCGTCACCACCCAGCTCCGTCAACAGGGTGTGCTCGATCGGGCCGGCGGGGACCTGGCCGTCGACGAGCTCGCCGGCTGGGTGCCCGCCGCCGGCCACGCCCGCGCCTACGCCCGAATCGTGCGCGACCTCGCCACCCGCCGCCGCGTGCTGCGGGCCTGCTATGAGATCCAGGCGCACGCGCTGGAAGGCCGCGGCGACGTCGACGTGCTGCTCGCCGACGCCAGCAAACGAATCGGCGACCTGCTCGAGCAGAGTCTGCCGGCGGGCGCGCGGGAGATGCACGAGCTGCTGTTTGACCGCGCCGCCGAGCTTCACCGCCTCGCAAAAGAGCCCGCGCCGATCGGTCTTGCGACCGGGATCGGACCGGTCGACCGCGCTCTGAACGGAATGCGTGCCGGTGAGCTGATCATCCTCGCCGCCCGCCCCTCCCAGGGCAAGAGCGTGCTCGCACAGCAAATCGCCACCCACACCGCCCGCCAAGGCCAGGGCACGATCCTGTTCTCGCTGGAGATGTCAGACGACGAGCTCGCCGACCGCCACCTCGCCGCCCACGCCCGCGTCCCGTACGGCAAGATCCGCGCCGCCAGCCTCGGCGACCACGACCTGGAACGGATCGTGTCCGAAGCGACCGGCTGGGCTCGAGACACGCCGCCGCTCGTCGCCTGCGACCGCGCGCCGCTCACCATCAGCGACCTGCGCTCAGAGACGCTGCGCTGGCGCCGCCGGCTCCCCGGCGGCGTAAAGCTGATCGTCGTCGACTACCTCCACCATATCTCCAGCCGAAGCGAGAACCGGTTCGCCAACCGCTATGAGCAGGTGTCTGAGATCAGCCGGTCGCTGAAGATGCTCGCCAAGGAACTTCAGATCCCCGTCCTGGCGGTCGCGCAGCTCTCCCGCGAAACCGAACGCCGACCCGACAAACGCCCCCAACTCTCCGACCTACGCGACTCCGGCGCGCTGGAGCAGGACGCCAACACCGTCCTGCTGCTCTACCGCGCCGACCGCGACCACCAGGATGCCGAGCCCGGGCTGACCGAGGTGATCATCGCCAAAGCGCGAAACGCCGAATGCGCGACCCTCGAGCTCGAATTCGAGGGCACCTACCAGCGATTCCGGCCACGAGCATGAACCACACGCCATCCCCGCCGGGGACAGCGCTCAACCCAACCCAGAAGTGTCCGTATAGCCCCCGTTGCCGCGAAAACTATGCGTACACGGCATGTGCGACAGTCGGGGGGCTGCGGCGACGCGATGGCGCCGTGGCGAGGTCGGCGTGCGGTGGTGGATAGCATCCGAATCGATCCAAGTGGCGCCTGCCACGCGCCCTCGTGATCATCGCCAAACATGTTCACGTCGAGGTCGGTGCCGGTGCATGTGTTTGGCCCCGTGCACCTCGGCGGAAGGACTCCGCGGATAGGAGGATGATGATCAGGATTGTGAGCATGTCATCTCCTGGGGCTTGGTTTGAGTGGGTCGGATCTCACGTGCGTCTGCGCGACTTCTCGTGGCGTGCCGTGAGGGCGTCGATGACCTTGTCGACCTTGTCCTTGACGGTGGCCTTGGCTTGGTCGGCCTTGCCCTCGTTCTTTAGACGCTGGTCGTCAGTCAGGCTCCCAGCCGCTTGCCCGCTTGCTTTAGGCGGCCTTTGCCTTCGTCGATGTGCTTGTCAGCCATGCCGATCCTTCCTGGTTCTGGGTTTGCGATGATGTTGTTGATGGCCGCTGCCGGCGCCGAGCTGCCGGGGTTCGCGGCTCGAGGTCTCAGCCGCTTACCGGCTGGCAACTACCCGCTCAAGAGCAACCTCACGCAGACCACGATGCGATGAGTTCCTCGTTGGTCGCAGACGACCGGGCGCACCAGTGGCGGTTGTGCGGTAGCTGGGTATGCGCGGCCGACGCCCAGCGTGCCAGCGAGAATGCGTGGCCGGGCAGGTGCTCCGCCGCGTGCGCGTTGGCTTTAGTTTACTTCCCGAGGAAGAACTGAGGGGGTTGAGGGCGGCGTTTTCCGTCCGGTTTGACAGTCAGTATTCCCTGCAATTCGTGGGGCTTCTGGCTGAAAGGGGTGTTCATGTTGACGCTCTGGTCCGGGCGGGCGGAATGCCTGTGGGAGGACGCGCTGCCGATCGAGGTCAAGCAGTTGCCGGGCGATCTGGCGGCGCTGGATCGCCTGCTGGACGATCCGGAGTTGGTGATGCCGATTCTGGAGCGGTTCGGTTGCGAGGTGGTCGAGGACAAGCGGTTGGTGCTCACGGAGGGGCGGCCAACGATCGCGATGCAGCCCTACATCCGCTTGATGGTGCTCAAGCAGCGATACCGCTGGGGTTATCGGACGTTGGTCGCCGAGGTGTCGGACTCGATTCACCTGCGGCGGTTCTGCCGGATCTCGATCCTCGAGCGGGTGCCGGACGAGTCGACGATCCGCAAGATGACCCGACGGCTGGGTGCGGAGACGGTGGCCGAGATGACCCGCTCGTTGATCACCTCGGCCACGCGGGAGAAGCGGTTTGTGCCGCGCGCGGTGCGGATCGACTCCACGGTGATCGAGGCCGACATCAAGCATCCGACCGACGCCGGGCTGGCGTCGGCGGGCGTGCTAGCGCTGGCCCGGGAATCGCAAGCTGGCCACGCTGATCAAGGAGAAGCGCTCACGGGTCCGGGATCGTTCGCGGTCGATGGGACCCAAGCTGGGGGCGATCGCGCGGACGATCCGCCGGCGCACCGGGAAGGCCAAGAGCGAGGTTCTGACGTTGACCAAGGACACGGGTGGGTTGTTGGAGCGTTCGGTCGCGGAGGCGCGCCGGCTTGTCTACGTGGCGCGCAGCCGGGCGCGCGGGCGCGGCGCGCAAGCCAAGCTCAAGGCGGCCGCCGCGCTGGAAGAGTTGGCCGAGCGTTGCGCGAAGGTGCCCGGCAGATCCGTCAACGTGTGGCCGGGGAGAAGATCACCGATCGGATCGTCTCGCTCACCGATCCGGACGCCCGGCCGATCCGCAAGGGCAAGATCGGCAAGCCGACCGAGTTTGGCTACGTCAGCCAGTTGGCCGAAGTGACCGAGCACACCCGTTCGGGGGCTCGCGGCTTGATCCTCCCGGCCTCCCATCAGGTGGGCAACCCGAGCGAGAACACGCTGCTGCCCAGCACGATCGCAGAGCTCCAACGGCTCGGGATCACCCCGCGCGAAGTCGCGGTCGATGGCGGCTTTCAACCCACCCCGACCAACGCCGCGCTGGCCGACCTGGCGCCCGGCGTGGTTTAGGCGGCGAAAGGCGTCAAGCAGTAGCGCGATTCCTGAGGAGTCCACCAAGGAGACGGCCTTGTGGTCGGCTCACTTGTCTGCTCGCGCACGTGCGAATCTACCCTCGACCCGAACGGGCTAGCGCTCGTTAACGCTAGCCGTGTCGCGGACGCGATGGGTGCGTGGCTGGTTGGGTTGTCAGTCGTGGGGAGCGATAACCAGCATCGTGGCGTCGTCGAGCAGCGCGTCAGGCGACGCGTCTATCACTGCGTCCTGTAGGCCGCGCACCGTCGCCGCTGCCGAGCGGGGCCCCAACGCGGCGAGGATCGAGCGCAGGCCAATCTCGCCGACGCGGCCGCCGTCGGCGGTGCGGCGCTCGCTGACGCCATCCGAGTACAGCAAAAGGCGGTCGCCCGGCCCCACCCGGGCGCTGAGGACCGGGAAGCTGCGCTCCGTGAACCGGATGCCGAGCGGATAGGTGCGCTCGCCGTCGAGCTCGTCGACACGCCCATCGGCGCGCAGGACCAGGGGCGTTGGATGGCCGCAGTTGATCCAGCGCAGTCGATGCCCGTCGGCGTCCACGATCCCAGCACCATGGTCAAGTACCGCTCCATGTCGAGCGCCAAAATCGCCTCGTCGGCCAGCTGCGCGGCTTCTTGCAGCCCAGCGCCGGCGCGGCGCGCGGCGCGTAGCGCGCCGATCGCCAGCGAGGAAAGCGCCGCGGCCGAGTTGCCCTTGCCGGTCGCGTCGGCGACGACCAGCCACAGGCCGTCCGCGTTGCCGGCGTAGTCAAAGAAGTCACCGCCGACGTCATAGCCGGGCAGCACACCCCCTGCGACGTCGGCTCCGTTAACGCGGGCCAGCCGCGGCGGCAGCAAATTCTGCTGAATCTCGGCGGCGGGCGAGGTGTCCTTGCGCCGACGGACGGCGTGCAGCGCGTCGGTGTAGCCGGAGGCCAGCTCCAGCGCCAACGCGGCCTGGCCCGCAAGCGCCTCGAGATCAACGGCCGGCCGGTCGCGAGCCAGCAGAAAGCCCATCACGCGATCGCGCACCACCATCGGCCAGAGCGTGCTCGGTCCAACGCGATCGATCACCAGCCCCCGCAATTGGGGCAGAGCCTCTGGCATGATCTCGGGTCCGACGCCGACCGGCGCACGGATCCGCTCAGGAAACCGAGCTGCATCGCCGGCCAAGCGCAGGGCGAACGACCCCTCCACATCTAACACGTATGCCGCGACCGGACAGCCCGCTCGCGTCGACGCGACCTCGACGACGCGTTCGGGCACGAGGTGCGGCACTGACGCACGCAGCAGCTCACCAGCGTCGGGCTGTCCACGCATCATCGTCGCATACCAACATACGCCCACGCCCCACCAAAGTCGCCGCTCACCAGTCGCCACCGCGTGCACCTCAACGCCGCGAGCCGTTCCCCCCGGACAGCCTTGCTGCAGATCGTGTCGCATCCTCGTCGGCACGGCACCTGGACCCAGCGCCGGCCCCGAAGCCCCGGTGGGCCGAAGTAGAGTCCGACCCGAGAGCGCCCGCGGGAGAAAGACGATCTTACCCATGCCTCACCACGACTGTGCGACGGGTCTCGACGGCTGCTGCTGGTCGTCTTTGACCTCCAGATAGAACCGGCTCTGCCATGCCTTTCTCCTCACAAAGAACACTGACCCCAGCGCTCAGTCGTCGATTCATCCCCCTAACCGGAACTACCCCAGGTATCGAGAGATCAATCAATGTTGGCGAGCAGAATCCGGGGCGTTTCGGGATACGCAGCGGCGCACAAGGAGTGCACTTGGCGTACGAGATGAGAAACCCTCCATCAGACCTTCGAGCGCTACAGCACGACAATCGCAGTCCGCCTCCCCATGGCAGCTTCCGGGGCACGCCACGTTCGCCTCGACTGGGATCGGCTGGACGACGTTTCGCTGACGGTTGGCGATTGAGACGCCGCAGGGCGCTGCCGACAGACGCCGGCAGCTAGACCTCGCCGGCGAGGACCTGTTGACCGAGGTGCATGACAGGCCGATCCTCGACTCGGGCGCTGAGGGTGATCCGAGACGAGAATCGAGAATCGCGGCCCAGACGCCGAGCCGACAACCAGGGCTTCCGGGGGCTTCAGATGCGTCGTGTTCGGCCGGATGATCACGATCAGAACCGTCCGCGGGACCGCGTAGACGTCGTTCAAGCCCTTCCGCTCATGGATCACGCAGCTCCGGAAGACGAGGAGGGCGACGGCCTCAACGCCCATCGTGACCCTGAGGGGTGCCCCACGACCAGCCGTGCCGGGAGCGCACGCCCTTGCGCCGCTGGTTGCGACCAGGGCGTGCTGCGCGAGATCGGTCTGCCCACCCCGCCGGACGTGCGAGGATCGTCGACCTCGAGCACATCCGCTCGGGCGTGCGAGCGCTCGCCGCCGACGCCGGCCTGCGCGACCCCTTACTCGGTCGCGCGCTCTTGGCAGATCCTGATCAAGCGCTCGATCGTGGCCGGCGCCGGTGGCGACTCGGACGTGGCAAGACGAGCCAACACGATGGCCCGCCGCTTGATTGTGGATCACGGTCCAGCCGATCGCCGCTCCAGAACCTCTCGCGCACGGCGAAGTGAGCAAGCCGCAGCTCGGGACCGATCGACGTCCTGACCGGACGCGCGCCCCCACCCAGGACACCCGGTCAGCCCCGAGGGCCGATGACTTCGCTCCGCGACGCGGAGTTTGCGACAGTGAGTTTGACCCCAGTCGATGCGGGCAGCCTCACCCAAGAAGAGAGGATTGACCGGACTTCAGGGAGGTCAGCATGACCGAAGATCACCACATCGTCGGCCGGGCCCGGGGTGAGCCGCTGCCGGCTGGCCGGGTTGGCATACGCGTCCGCGTGCAGCTGTCCGGCTGCCCGGGCCCCCGGTGGTCGCGCGCCCTCAGCGCGCGCCTGGCGGTGGAACTGGTCGGCCATGGGGCCGTCGGACACCTGCGCCTGAACGACCTCGTCCAGGGAGACCAGATCGTTCTCGAGGGCGTCGAGGCGAGCGAGACACCGTCCCTGACCAAGGCCCTCCAGCGTGCGGTAGGCGCCGCTAACCACGCGTCAACCGGACCGCCGGACCGCGGCCAGAACGTGACGGAGCAAGTGGCCGACGCCGTCGCCAGCGACATCGACTTCACCTGATATCGGCGTCAGCCGGCGTTTCCGGCGCGTGGGTTTCTCGCCGGGCGGGTAGCAGAAAGAGCGGGCCGGGCCGGGGGCAATGAACCAGTCGCGAAGACACTACGTTTGGAGGCAGCTGAAGACGAGCAGATCAGATTAGGCCGGAGGTGAGTCGGGACTTGGGTGAGGCGCAGGCCTACGAAGTCGGCCTGGCGCGTGTTGCAGTCGGATCGCCGTGGCACCGAGGGTTCCCACTGGCCCGGATACGACGAGCTCACGCTCGCCGACATCCAAGGCGTCCTCCACAAAGGGGATGCTGCGCACCAGGCCAAGCATGTCGTCGCCTATGAGCGAGCTCACAAGAACCGCTCCGGCGGCCGGACGAGCGCCCATCGGGAGACCCGCCAACGCGTGAACGGTTTCACGGCGCGCGGACGGAGGGTAGCCCGATCACGTCGGACGACCGTGGTCCCAATGAAAAGGAGAAAAGAGATGATTGCCCTAATCGTGTTACTACTGATTCTGGCCGTGTTCGGCGGACTGGGCTTCGCAGCCCACGTCCTGTGGTTCGTGCTGATCGCCGCCGTGCTGCTCTGGGTGCTCGGGTTCTTCGTCGGCGGCGCTGAGTCGGCGCTCGCCGGTGGACGGCGAAGGTGGTACGGACGGTGGTGAGCCCCCGGGCGACCAACCACCTGTAGCCCGCGTCTCTCCCCAAAGCGGTCGCCCGGCCCGACAGCGGCCGGGCGGCTGTTCGCTTAACACCAACGTTCACCGGCCAACCTTGAATTGAGCGACGAGCCGGTTCATGGTTCTCTGCGCCGCCGGAGAGCTCCCCGCAGACTTCCCCGCGAACCGCATTGCCGTAGCTCCGTTGCCGCCCGTCGAGCGTTGTGACGTCCTCAGATCCAGCAGCCAGCTCGGCGCTGCGGCGCGAGCGGCAGGGGCGCGCCGCTCTGCGGCCGGGAGTCCGCGCCAACAGCAGCGCTGAGCCGCCCGCCACAGGAGGTCCCTGGCGTACACGTCGCCGGTGTTCGCAGAGCGTTGGTGCGTGCACGTCGCAACGATGCGATTGCGCGGTCAGCCTGTGCGCGGTCCGGGTGTGCTCAGGCTTCGGGATCAGGCCATTCCGGCCAGATGTCTGCGCCTGACGGTCTGGGGCCGAGGAGGGCGGCGGCGGGGTCCGGGATCGGCTCGACGCTGATCGCCGTGGGGTCAAGATCGCTGGCGGCGATCGTGATCACGAGGTCGTTATGGTGGCGGACAGCGACCCAGCGACCGGTCGCGGCGGTCAGGGTCAGGAAGGGTGCCGGCGTTCCGTCGATGCTGATCAACTGCTCGGAGCAGACGGCGGCGAGCACCTTGCCGCGCACGGTCCGATCGCGGGCGGCCAGCCATAGGGTGATCGCAGCGTGCGAAGCCTCTGGCCACGACGAACGAGCGTCCTCGTCGTTGTTCTGCAGCCAACCGTGAAGCGTCCAGCGAGCCTGACTTAGCTCGTCGTTTACGGGCGAGTCTTCGCGTGAGGTGGTGATCTCGAACCGGGGTCGATCCCCGGCGACTGGGTCGGCGTCTGGCGTGTCGTAGTGGTCGATCGTGAGACTGGTGAGCCGGTCACCGTGAGACCCGCTGCCGCCGGTCACCGCCGGCCAGCCCTCCGCGGCATAGACCGGGAACGTGAGCGTCCCGAACATCATCGTGTTGGAGAGCCATCGCCCGACTCGCGCGTGCTCGCGCGCGCGAGCAAGACGGGCCTCACGTACCGCCTCGTCCTCGTCATCCTCAGAGGAACCACCGACGGCGAAGAACGTGCCCTCGCCCTCTTCGTGCCCACAACGCCGGCACACGACGATCGGATTCGGGATCGCCCTGCCGTCGGGCCCAGGTCGACCGCCACGCCAATGCTCGGTCGGAACGCGCTCCTCATAGTCGATCGCTCCACACGCCGGGCACGGGACGTCGGCGTCCTCAACCGGCGTGCTCGGATAATCGGCCGCCAGCGGACGCCGGACCGTAGATCCGGTCGCGTCACGGCAACAGGCGACCGGGTCGTGACCATCATTGGGCTGCTCAAGAACCGCTGCGTACGCCCCGCCACCGACCCTGGCCGCGACCCTCTCCCCACGGTCATCGACGACCTCGGCGCTGATCGCACCCGGCGGCAGCACCCCCGCCACCAGCGACCGGTCATCGGGCAGCCACGTCTTGACCGGGCGGTAGATGTCATCAGCCCGCAACGGGACTCCGCGATCGGCGTGGACATCCTGGGTGACCACGACCACCCCGTCCCCGCGCCGCATGACGCCCTCACCCGCCGGTAACTCGACCAACACGGTCGACACCTGCCCTCGTCTGAGCGGCGGCAAAAGGTCGTTCCACGCCACGTTGAAGGCGCGCTCCGCCACCCTGAAGCCCATCTCGCCATCACCCGAAACCACATCGCCCTGCTC
>Ga0181518_10005070_pt1 | contig 11528 bp, 5 predicted proteins | sample PEATcosm2014_Bin_28_FD_119751 | JGI IMG/M metagenome (GOLD analysis project Ga0181518, IMG submission 119751) | Peatland microbial communities from MTU Mesocosm Facility, Houghton, MI, USA - PEATcosm2014_Bin01_60_metaG | ecosystem: Environmental > Terrestrial > Soil > Wetlands > Peat | place... | reverse complement strand
GTCGTCCAGCGCCGCGCGCACCTCCTCGACGAACTCTGGGCGTTCGAGCTGGCGAGCGGAGGCGTTCACGGAGATGTTCAGCGGATATCCCCTGCGGTGCCAGCCCGCGCCCTGGCTGCAGGCCTCCTGGAGCACCCACCGGCCGATCGCCACGATCATGCCGCTGTCCTCCGCGATCGGGATGAACACGTCAGGCGGGATCACGCCGCTGACCGGATGGCGCCAGCGCAGCAGCGCCTCGACGCCCACGACGCGTTCGCTCTCGAGGTCCAGCATCGGCTGGTAGGCGAGGAACAGCTCGTGGCGCTCGAGCGCGTCAGCGAGATCCATCTCCAGGTGGATCCGGTCCTGCGCGGCGGTCTGCATCGCGGACTCGAACTTGACATAGCCGTTCTTGCCGATCGCCTTGGCCTTGTACAGCGCGAGATCGGCATCCTGCATCAGCTCTTCGGCCGAGGTCGGGCGCCCGGTCGCGATGCCGATGCTTGCTGTGATCGACAGCGGAGCGCGCTCCCCCTCGGGGAGGCCGATCGGTTGGCGCAGCACGTCCAGGACCCGCTCGGCCACCAGCTCCGGGGCGGTGTCGCTCCCGACGGGGTCGATCAGCATCACGAACTCGTCGCCGCTGAGGCGACCGACGGTGTCGTTCTCGCGCATCGCCGTCTTCAGCCGCGCGCCGACCTGGCGCAGAACCTCGTCGCCGGCCTGATGGCCGTGACGGTCGTTGATCTGCTTGAAGCCGTCGATGTCCACGAACAGCGCCGTCACCGGGACGTCCAGACGTCGTGCCCGGCCGAGGATCTGTTCGGCGCGATCGAGCGCCAGGATCCTGTTCGGCAGGTCCGTCAGCGGGTCGTGCAGCGTGCGGTACTCCAGCTCGCCGGTCCGCTCTCCGACCAGGCTCCAGGCGCGCCGGCGCGAGCCCGAAAGCACGCGATAGAGCACGAACACGAGAGTCGTGACAAGCAGGCCGAGACCAAGGGCGACCGAGCCCCTCGAGTTGGGCGACGCGGCGACAGCCGGGGAGCCGGCCGTCTCCAGCAGCCAGCCTTCGCCCAGATCGTGACTGGAGGAGTAGTCGGAGGAGCCCGTGCTCGCGTTGCCCGCGCGGCCGATCATCTGCAGCTGGCCGCCGATGTTTCGGTGGTAGAGGGCCAGGCTCACCGATCTACGTCCCGCGAGCACGGAGCCGATCGTCGTTGCGCTGTCGAACGTCGTGCCGATGAAGCCCGTCAGCGCCGCCCGGCGGGCGGACACCGTCGCGATCGAGGAGCCGCGCCTGTACACCGCCGCGCCGATCGCGACGAGCGAGCGGCTGCCGGTCTGGGGCAGCGGCGTCACGATCAGCGATGCCGTGTCCGTCGCCGTGCGCACCAGCGCCGGGTATGGCGACGGGCCGATTCCCGGGACCACCGGCGCACAGTAGTCCAGCAGCCCGGGATACAGGCTGGCCGCGGCGCCGCCGCCGACGATCGCCCTCGTCAGGCAATAGCTCGGACGCCTGCCCGACGGGATCACCTGGAGCTTGGTGCCGAGCAGCATGCGAAACGCGGGATCCGCCTCGACCTTGCGCCGAAACGCCGTCAGGCCCGAGGCGGGGACCACCTGTATGAAGGTCGCGGTGACGTCCGGGGTGGACGGGGCGCCTCGCTGCAGTTCCCTGAACCACTGCAGGAACTCCGTCTCGTTGTCCTGCGTTTCGAGCTGCGCATGCGCCCGGATCGTCCGCGTCAGCACGACGTTCGCGTTCAGCTTCGCCTCCAGTGCGTCGCTCAGAACGGCGGCCGTCGCCTCGAAGGACTTCCTGTTCGCTTCAAGCGCGCTGGAGCGCCATTCGGCGGCCGCGAACGTCGACGCCGCGAGGCCGAAGGCGAGGATCAGCGTTCCGATCAGCGCTGTGCGAGCACGGCTCGACGGCCTCTCGGCCTCCTCCCGGCCCGGCTCACGCGCCGAACCGCGCGACGCGGCGTCGGCGTCCTGCAAGCCGGCGGGCGGGTCGGACTGCCACGGGCTCATCAGCTGGCCAACATCATCATGAGCTCCTATCGACCGATAATTCAGATCACTTGACAAAATAAAAAGATAGTCTGCTATCTGCCGGGGGTGTCGGAAGGCCTGTCGGCCGCTCGTCTCGCCGGACGTACCACGACGCCGTCGGCAACTGGACGTTTGTTCTACCGACGGTCGTCCGACTCACGCAGAGCCGTCGCGCCGTCGGGTTAGTCAGTGGGCCGAACAGGCCGGGGAGCCATTCTCCATCTATCGCGGCGGTTCACGCCGCAGTCAGGAGACGCCCATGAATCGTGGCGTTCCACGCACATGCGAGCCGCCCGACGGCGGCTCCCTCGCAGCAACTCGCAAGCCGCTCGCGCAAGCGGGTGTCACCACACTGCGCGCAGCGCTGATCGTGCTCGCGTCGCTCTCCACCATGCTGTTCGCGAGCAGCGCCCTCGGCGCCGCCGCGCCGGTGGGCCTGGGAACGGCGGCCAGCTTCTCGGTGCTGGGCGGCTCGACGGTCACCAACACCGGGCCGACGACGATGTTCGGCGACCTCGGCCTGAGCCCCGGCTCGTCGGTCACCGGCGCTCCGCACGTGCTCGGTGCGACGCATGTCGACGACGCGGTGGCCATCGGCGCCAAGAACGCGCTGACGACCGCCTACAACAACGCCGCCGGTCGGCCGAGCAACGGCTCGGCCGGAACCGATCTCGCCGGCCAGGTCTTCCTGCCCGGCGTGCGCACCGCCAGCAGCTCGCTGCTCCTGTCGTCGGGATCGGTGACGCTCGACGCGCAGGGCGACCCCAACGCGGTGTTCATCTTTCAGATCGGCAGCACGCTGATCACAGCGTCGAACACGAGCGTCCAGCTCATCAACGGCGCGCAGGCTTGCAACGTGTTCTGGCAGGTCGGCTCCTCGGCGACGCTGGGAACCGGCACGCGCTTCGTCGGCACGGTCATGGCGCTGGCGACGATCACGGCGAACACGGCGGCGACGATCCACGGCCGGCTGCTCGCCAGCACCGGCGCGGTCAACCTCGACACGAACACGATCACCACGTCCAACTGCCCGTCCAGCGAAAGCGGCAGTGGCGGGGGATTGGAAGGGTCGGGCGGCGGAGAATCCACGAGCGGCGGGTCGGGCACCGGCGGGAAAGCCGGCAGCGGCGCCGGCGGCACAGCCAAACCCGGAACGACCGGCTCGAAAAAAGCCGCCAAACGCAAACACCGCCGCGTTCGCGCACGGCCGGCGCTGCCGCATCATCACGCCGGCTTCACCGGATGAGCGCTCCGCGGATTCGCCGGCTCAGGCGCCTGGCGCTTGGCGTTGCAAGCGCGTGCCTCGCGAGCGCTGCAGCCGGCCTGGCCAGCGGTCCGGCGACAGCGGGTGCGGCGAGCGCCGCCGTCGCCAAATCGCGCGTGCAGGCGACGCAGGAACTGGTGGTGCTGCTGAGCGCACACGGCGCGCACCGCGCGCCCGAAGCCAGCTCTGCGCAGGTCGCGCTCGTGGCCGCCAGCCGGCCGATCACGGGCGAGCCGACGACGCTGCCCGTGATCGCCCGCGCGATCGCCCCCGGCGGGGGACGGTGGCTGCTGGTGCTGCTCCCGGGTCGCCCCAACGGAGCCAACGGCTGGATCGAGGAAGGGAACACCCGTCCCCTCGTGACCTCGTGGAGCATCGTCGTCGACCTGGCGGCTCGCCGCGTGCGGGTGTACGGCGAAGGCCGTCTCGTGAAGGCCTTCCCGGCCGTGGTCGGCAAGGCCTCCACGCCGACGCCGACCGGTGACTTCTTCGTCGAAGAGAGCCTGCAGATGCAGGCCGGCGAGGCTGGCGGGCCGTTCGCGCTGGCTCTGAGCGCGCGCTCGAACGTGCTGCAGGAATTCGAAGGCGGACCCGGCCAGATCGCGATCCATGGACGCGAGAACCTGGGAGGAACGCTCGGCACCGCAGCCTCGCACGGCTGCATCCGCCTTGCGACCGCAAGCATCGACTGGCTCGCCTCGCGCGTCATCCCGGGGACGCCGGTGACGATCGACGCGGGCTGACGGCGCGAGGCGGGGGCTCTCTTGGCAGGGAGGTTGTTCGCTTGCCCGAGGGCGGCTAACCTGGAGGCACGATGATGACCACAGCCGAGCCGATGACAGCACGTGGCGCCCACTACACGGCGCTGCTGGAGACGATCGACCGTCAGGGCGCGGCGAAGCTGCACGCCAAGGAGCGGGAGACGCTGTTGGAAGCGGCCGACGCGCTGCTGTTCGGCGAGCCCGAGAACCGGCAGCTGCTCCGAGCCGCCGAGGAGCTGATCGAGTCCCTGGAGACGAGCGAGCGCTGGTCTGCGGAGACCTGCGACCAGTTGCGCGAACACCTCTACGGCTGCGACGCCGCCGCCGGCGCCTCCTGAGCGCGCCGCCGGTCGGTCAAAGCGCGGGCGCCCTTCTGGGCCGTGCGGATCTCTCCCACGCAGAGGCGAACTGCAGCATCGGCGTCTCGGCCAGGGGCATGCCGAGCAGTTCCAGTCCCACCGGCAGGCCTTCATCGGTGAAGCCGGCCGGGATCGTCAGCGCCGGCAGGCCGGCCTGGGAGGCGATGACGGTATTGGTGGGAAAGGTGAGCGCTCGGTACTTCTCCGCTGCGAGCTCCTCGCGCGTCGGGGGAATGACCTGCACCGTCGGGTACACCAGGAAGTCGATTCCGCGGGTCGCGAACAGGTTCAGGATGAGCCTTCGGAAATGCTCCTGGTTGAGGCGCCGCCTGAGGTACTCCGCGTCGCCGTCGGTCGTGTCGGGGCCTGCGGCGATGTCGTGAAAGAGGTCGTTCAGCGGGTGAAACCGCCCGCTGTCGTAGATCTCCTGAAAGCCCGCAACGGGCGCCCCCGGCCGCTCTGCGAGGAAGTCGCTGATGTCGACTTTCGATTGCATGTCGTACACGGAGGTATTCGCGATCCACTCGGGAAGCTCGGAGATCTCGAGCTGCGCCGTCGTGGCCACGCCGAGCTCCTGGAGCTGGCGGACCGCCGCGCGCACGACACGGTTGACCGGCTCGGCATCGGGGTTCTCGTCGGAGCCGAAGGCCGTCTCGAGCACCCCGATCCGCCAGCTCGACAGGGGAACCTCGACGTCGAGTGCCTGCGCATAGCCGCCGATGTTCGGAGCGCCCGACGCGGTCACCGTGAACGGATCGTTCGGGTCGTATCCGGCGATGCTGTCGAGCAGCTTTGCGACATCGGCGACGGTCCGGGCGATCGGGCCGGGGGTGTCCTGGAAGTGCACGAGCGGCGAGAAGCCGGCGCGGCTGACCAGGCCGGTGGTGACACGCAGACCGTAGAGGTTGTTGAACGAGGCGGGGATGCGAACCGACCCGCCGGTGTCCTCTCCGATCCCGACGAGCCCGAAGCCGGCGGCCAGGCCGGCGGCCGTGCCCGCGCTCGAGCCGCCCGACTCGCGAGCCGGCGCGTATGGGTTCTTGGTGTGGCCGCTCATCGACGAGAAGGAGAACCAGCCCGCCGCGAAGTCGCACATGGCGGTCTTGGCGAGGATCACCGCGCCCGCGTCCTTCAGCTTGGCGACGATCGTCGCGTCTGACTCCGGCACGTAGTCCTCGAACAGGATCGAGCCGAACGTCGTGCGCAGGCCGGCCGTCTCGGCCTGGTCCTTGACGAGCACGGGCACGCCGTGGAGCGGCCCGCAGAGATCGCCGTGCGCAGCGAGGAACTCATCGCGGGCGGCGGCCTCCTCGCGCGCCAGTGGGTTGATCGTCACCACGGCCTGGATCTCCGCACCGGCACGGTCGTGCGCCTGGATTCTGGCGAGGCAGCGGTCGACGAGCTCGGCGGCGGTCAGCGCGCCCCTCAACAGCGCGCCGTGAAATGCGTCGACGGTGAGATCTTCGAGCTGCCTGTCGCGATCGATGCTCGACAAGGCAGTGCTCCGGCTAGAGCGCGACTCCGGCCCGTCCGTCGTCGGGCAGTGTCGCTCGGAGCTCCTTGCGGGAGCCGATGTCGAGCTTTGCGAAGACCTTGCGCAGGTGCCACTCAACGGTGCGCGGGCTGATGAACAGCTCCGCGCCGATCTCCGGGTTCGTACGCCCTTCGCCTGCAAGCCGTGCGATCTGGGACTCCTGCGCGGTGAGCTCGTCGCGCGTCTCGGGCGTACGCTTGCGCACGGTCTCGCCGGTCGCCAGCAGCTCGCGGCGGGCACGCTCGGCGAAGCCCTCGACGCCCATCGCGGCGAACCTCTCGTGGGCGCCGCGCAGCTGCTCGCGCGCGTCCACGCGCCGGCCCTCGCGACGCAGCCACTCGCCGTAGAGCAGCTGAGCACGAGCGAGCTCGACGCGAACGCGGGTGCGGCCGAGCCGGTCGATCGCCTCGCGGTAGAACGGCTCCGCGGCGCCGTCGTCGCTCACCAGCGCGCGCGAGCGCGCTTCGATGCCGAGCGCCCAGTCGGTGCCGCCCGCACGCGTGCTCTGCGAGAGCCGCTCGACGCCGGCGAGCGCGACCTCGCGCCTGCCGCTGCGCGCCGCCGCCTCGACCAGCTCCGTCAGCGCCCACGCCAGCACACCGAGGTCGTCGTACGCGCATGCCGACTCGGCCGCCGCCAGCGCCTCCGCGTAGCGGCCGCGGCTGTTGTACAGCAGCGCAGCCGCGAAGTGGCTGATGCCCAGCCCCATGCCCTCGCCGCGGCCCATCACGTCGTCGATCGTGGACTCGATCAGCTTCGGAGCCTCCGCCTCCTCGCCTCGCAGCGCGGCGAGCGCGACCGTGCCGTACGCCGCGAGCTGCGTGCCCGTCGCTTCGTTGACCGCCTGCACCTCGCCGGTCAGCGTCGCGCCCTCGTCCAGCTCGCCCCAGAACGAGTGCACGAATATGCGAGAGCGCAGCGCGATCGGCAGCACCGTGAGCGCGCCGACCTGGCGCGCGAGCCGGACGTGCTGCGTGCACAGCACCTCCCAGCTCTCGTCGTCCCACAGATCCTGGGCCACGCGTCCGGCAAGCCACAGCCAGCGCAGCCCCTCCTCCGTGGAGACGTCCTCGCCGCGGAACGCGCTCAGCGCCCGCTTCAGCGTCGGCGTGGCCGCCTCGCGACCCTCCGTGACCAGCAGCGCCAGCCCGTCCAGGAGCAGATCGGGTGCGCGCGGCCGCGCCGGCGGCGAGGGCGCCACGCGCGCCGCCCTCGCCACCTCCACCACATCCGCGCCACGCGACAGGCGGCCGACGAGCACGGCGGCCGTGAACGCGTCCAGATAGGTCTCGCGGGCAAGCCCGATGTCCAGCGGCTCGAGCTGTCTGCCGGCCTTGAGCAGGAGCGGCGGAGCATCGTTGCCGCGCCTGGAGGCGAACGCTATCTCCGCGCGAAGCAGGTCCACGCGCGCGTGATGCAACGCGTCGAACGGCCCCGCCTGCGCCATCGCCAGCAGTGCCAGCGCGGCGTCGGGCGCGCCGGCTTCGTGCTTGGCCTGCGCGGCGGCGAGGGCGCGCCGGGCCCGGCGTGCGGGGTCCAGCGTCAGCCGCGCGGACTCCTCGAGCAGCGCAGCCGCCGCGGCCAGGCCCCCGCGCGTCTGCGCGCGGTCGGCCGAGCGCTCCAGTTCGCCCGCCACCTCCTCATCCGGGCCCACCGCCGCATGCGCGCGGTGCCACGCCCGCCGGTCGGGATCGAGCTCCGCGTCGGTCACCTCGCCCAGCGCGCGGTGCACCTCCTGCAGCTCGCGCACGTCAGCCGCCCGGCAGGCCGCCGAGCGCACCAGCGGATGGCGGAAGCGGACCCGCGCGCCGAGCTCGATCAACCCCGCCGCCTCGGCGTCGGCCGCGGCGTCGGCGCCCACCCCGAGCCGCTCGGCGGCCCGCCACAGCAACGCCAGGTCGCCGACCGGCTCGACCGCTGCCGCAAGCAGCAGCCGCCTGGTTTGCGCCGGAAGCGGCTCGAGCCGTCGCAGGAACCCCTCTTCGATGCGGCCGGCCATCGGCATCGAGTCGGGCAGCCCGAACCCGAACGCCAGCTCTCCCGCCGTCAGTCCGCGTGGCATCTCCAGCAATGCGAGCGGATTGCCGCGCGTCTCGGCGACGATCCGCTCGCGCACCCGCTCATCCACCGGCCCGCTGATCGCCGAATCCAGCAGCGCGGAGGCATCGCCGGCGCTCAGACCCCCGACCACCAGCTCCTCCAGCCCCGCCAACGCGTGGGCGTTGCTGGGCTCGCGCACCGCGAACACCAACGCGACCCGCTCCGCCAGCAGGCGGCGCGCGACGAACGCAAGCGTCTGCGCGGAGACCTGATCGAGCCAATGCGCGTCGTCGACGAGGCACACCAGCGGCGCCTCCTCGGCCACGTCGGCCAGCAGGCTGATCACCGCCAGCCCGACGAGGAAGCGATCGGGCGGCTCCCCGGCGCTCAGGCCGAAGGCCGTGGCCAGGGCATCGCGCTGCGGGTCGGGAAGACGCTCGAGCCGGTCCAGGAACGGCGCCGAGAGCTGATGCAGCCCCGCGAACGCGAGCTCCATCTCGGACTCGACGCCCGCCGCGCGTGCAACCCGACATCCCGACGCCCGCTCGACCAGATATTGCAGCAGCACCGTCTTGCCCATCCCCGCCTCGCCACGCACGACCAGCACCTGGCTCTCGCCCGCCCGCACGCCCGCCAGCAGCCGATCGAGCGCCTCGCACTCCTCGTGCCGGCCACGCAAGCCCGCCCCGGCGACCGAGCGTTCGGAGGGCTGCCCCTCGCCACGGGCGTTGACCGCGAATTCCATGAGACCGCTCATCGTCCAGCTTTCCCTTCCATCTCCGCCGATGGCCCGTACAGTAAAAACTACGCGGGCGTACCCGGTGTCGTATCCGTCAGGCGACTGCAATTGCGACTGCGATCGGGCGGTCAGGAAGCGGACAGCGCAGTGCTGGGAAGGGCGCCGGCGAGCTCCGCGCGCGAGGCGATGCCGAGCTTGGGGAAGATCCGGTAGAGGTGCGAGCCGACGGTGCGGTGGGAGAGGTAGAGCCTCTGGCCGATTTCGCGGTTGCTCAACCCGGCGGCGGCCAGCTGCGCGATCTGGAGCTCCTGGGGAGTCAGCTGATCTCGCGCGTCGGGTGTGCGCCCGCTGCTCGTCTCGCCCGACGCGCGCAGCTCGTGTCGGGCGCTCTCGGCCAACCCGCGGAAATCAAGGGCGTCGAAGCTGTCACGTGCTGCCCTGAGTGGACCCCGGGACTCCGCGACGCGGCGCTGGCGGCGGAGCCAGCGCCCGTAGTTCAGCAGCAGGCGCCCTCGGTAGCAGGGCCAGTTCGACAGCTCGGCGCTGAGGGCCGTCAGGTAGAGATCCTCCGCGCGATCGTCTGGCGCGAGCAGCGGCCTGGCGTAGGCGAGCGTGGCACGCAGGAACGGCCCGGACGTCTCCGTCGCCAGCGACTGCAGCTGTTGGAGGTAGAGCTCCGCCTCGTCCGTCTTGCCGCAGTGCGCGGCCGCCTCGACCAGGTCGGACAGCCCCCAGGAGCCGACGAAGGGGTGGTGGGCGACGTCATTCGGATCGAGCATCCGCTTGAGGTGTTCGAAGCCCTCTTCGTAGCGCTGATGCGCGACGGCGCAGCGGCCGCGGGCGAACTGAACGAGCGAGAGCATCGCCTGCGCGCCGACGGGCAGCAGCTCCGCTTCGGCCTGGGCGCCAACGGCGCTCACGGTCTCGTAGTCGCCACGCTCGCCTGCGACGGTGGCCCTCGCGAGATCCGCTGACAGCGCCCGGCGCTGCTGGCCGGTCTCACGCGCAAGCCGAGCGCCTTCGTCGGCGGCCGACACGGCGAGCGTCGCCTTGGCGAGATGCAGGGCCGCCCACGATTGCGCCGCGAGGGCCTGGGCGAGCAATCCCAGGCGACCCTGTGCCCGCAGGCCGTCGACGGCGCTGCTGAGAAAGCGCAGCCCCAGGTCGAACGCCCACACCGCGTTTGCGGCCATTCCGACGAGCTGCATATCCGCAGGATCGTCGAGCGCGCTCGGCGTCATCCGGGAGATCCGCTCGATCACGAGCGCGCCACGCTTGACCGGATCGGCGTGGGCGAGCACCGCCAGCAGGGCGGGGTCGTCCTCGGCGGCGTCGAGGCGCTCGGCTGCGGCGACGACGAGGTCGCGCGTGTGCTGTGTCGCGTTGCCCCACCAGCAGCCGACGGCGACCGTCAACAGCGACTTCAACGCGAGGCCGGAGCCGTCGGAGCCCGCTCTCCGGTTTGCGATCTCGGCAAATGCCGCCACTCGCGCGGCCCCCGACCAGCTGTCCTGTGCGGATGCCTCGAGCAGGAACGTCAGCCGCGTGCGCTCGCGCTCCTCGAGCGCAAGCGGCCGCGCCTGCTCGAGGAGTCTCAGGGCGAGCTCCGAGCGTCCGAGCTCGAACTCAAGCTCGGCGGCCAGGACGAGCAGGCGGCCGCGGCTGGCCGGGGGATCGCTGAGCTGGGCGGCACGCTCGAGCGCCGCCGCCGCGGCTGCGGGTGCGCCCCGGCGCAGCGCGCGCTCGGCAGCGGCCTCGAGGTCGGCCGCGACCTGGTCGTCGCGGCCGGTCAACGCCGCCGCCCTGTGCCACACGCTGCGGTCGGGGTCGGCGGCGTGCGTCTGTGCAAGCGCCGAGTGGACCGTCTGCCTTTCGGAGATCGCGGCGGACTGATAGATCGCGGCGCGAACGAGAGGATGGTGAAAGCGCAACGTCTGACGGCGCACCGAGACCAGGGCGGCCGCTTCGGCTGGAGCTATGTCGTCCATGGTGACCGGACGACCCTCGACGGCCGATGCGGCGGCGAGGATCTCGCGCACCTCCGCGCCCTCGTCCAGCGCTGCGACCAGGAGCAGCGATCGCGTCGTGGGGGCAAGCGCGGATACCCGGCCTGCGAAGGCGCGCTCCAGGCGCTCTGTGATCGGCAGTGGGACCATCGTCGGCGGCATCGCGAGCTGCTGCGAGTCCACGGCGCGTCCGAACTCCACGAGCGCGAGCGGATTGCCGCTCGCTTCGCTCAGCAGCCGCCGGCGCGCCTCGGATGTCAGCGCCGGCGCGCGCGCAGCCAGCACCCCGGCTGCGCTCTCGTCGTCCAGCGCGTCGAGGCGCAGCTCCGGCAGCCCGGCCTCGTCGAGATCGCTGGGCAGGCCGTCGCGGGCTGCGAAGAGGACGATGATCGGCTCCGGCTCCACGCGTCGCGCAATGAACGCGAGCACATCGCAGGTCGCGACGTCCAGCCAATGAGCATCCTCGACGACGACGAGCAGCGCAGTTGCACCGGCTCGGTTTGAGAGCAGGTCCAGTGCCGCCAGCGCGACCAGGAAGATGTCCGGCGCAGGTCCGCCGCTCACACCGAGCGCGACCGAGATGGCCTCACGCCGGCGCTCCGGGAGCGCGTCGAGATCGTGCAGCATCGGACGCAGGAGGTGGTGCAGGCCGGCGAACGGCATCCGCGTCTCAAACGGCGCACCGGAGGTGCTGAGGACCTGCATGCCCAGCTCGCTCGCCCGGGCCCTGGCCTCGTCGAGCAGCGCCGACTTGCCTATCCCGACCTCGCCCCGGATCAGCAGCGATT
>Ga0181518_10005064_pt1 | contig 11538 bp, 8 predicted proteins | sample PEATcosm2014_Bin_28_FD_119751 | JGI IMG/M metagenome (GOLD analysis project Ga0181518, IMG submission 119751) | Peatland microbial communities from MTU Mesocosm Facility, Houghton, MI, USA - PEATcosm2014_Bin01_60_metaG | ecosystem: Environmental > Terrestrial > Soil > Wetlands > Peat | place... | reverse complement strand
CGGACCGGGGCTGGCTCGAAATCCTCGGCGCGAGAGAGAACAACCTCAAGAACATTGATGCCCGCATTCCCCTCGGCACCCTCACCTGCGTCACGGGCGTCAGCGGCTCGGGCAAGAGCACGCTCGTGGACGATATCTTGCGCCGCGCGCTGTTCCGAAAGTTCTTTGGCTCCAAGGAGCGCCCGGGCGTCCACCGCGCTCTCAAGGGCTTCGAGAGCCTCGACAAAGTCATTGTAATCGACCAGACGCCGATAGGCCGAACACCGCGCAGCAACCCGGCCACCTATACCGGCATGTTCAACTCCATCCGCGACCTCTTCGCCCGCCTGCCCTCCGCGAAGATCCGCGGTTACAGTTCCGGCCGCTTCAGCTTCAATGTCAAGGGCGGTCGCTGCGAGAAGTGCCAGGGCGACGGCTTGATCAAGATCGAGATGCATTTCTTGCCGCCGGTTTACGTCACATGCGAAGCCTGCAACGGACGCCGCTATAATCGCGAGACCCTGGAGATCACCTACAAAGGCGAAAACATCGCGGATGTGCTGGACATGACCGTGGATGAGGCCGCGACGTTCTTCCGTGCCGTGCCAAAGGTTTATGAGCCGCTGCTCACGCTGGCTGAAGTCGGCCTCGGGTACATTCGACTCGGTCAATCCGCCACCACGCTCAGCGGCGGCGAGGCCCAACGCGTCAAGCTCGGCGCCGAACTGAGTCGCAAAGAGACCGGGCGCACGCTCTATATTCTCGACGAGCCCACCACCGGCCTCCACTTCCACGATGTCGCCAAGTTGCTCGAAGTTCTCTTCAAACTGCGCGCGTCAGGCAACACCCTCATTGTCATCGAACATAACCTGGATGTCATTAAAACTGCCGATTGGATCATTGATCTCGGACCGGAAGGCGGTGACGCCGGCGGCCAAATCGTCGCACAAGGACCGCCCGAAACCGTCGCCCGGTGCCAGACCAGCCACACCGGCCGATACCTGGCCCCTGTCCTGGCCCTTCCTCCCAGCGCCTAGTCGCACCGGTAATCTGGTCACGGCCGTTTAAACTCGATTTGCTAAATTCCCCGGTTCTGCTAATCGTAGCGTGTGCAGTTTTTCGTCCAGCGCAGCGAACTCCGCGACCTTTATGACAAGGTCGGCGCTGGCCAACGAATTTCCGAAGCCGACGCGCTTAGCCTATTCGAGAGCAAGGACCTCAACGTCGTCGGCGCCATTGCCGATCTCGCCCGCCAGCGCAAAGTCGGCTGCCGCGCCAGCTACATCGTCAACCGCTACGTCAACTATTCGAACTACTGCATCCTGAGCTGCCAGTTCTGCTCCTTCGCCCGCAAGCAGCGCGATGCCGACGGCTTCCAGTTGACGATCGAGGAGATCGTCCAAAAAGCCCGCGAGGCGCTCCACCTGGGTATCACCGAGCTGCACATTGTGGGTGGGCTGCATCCTTCCCTTCCGTTCAGCTACTACACTGACATGCTCAAGGCGCTGCGCGCGCTGGATGCCCGGCTGCAGTTAAAATGCTTCACAGCGATTGAGGTCTTGCACTTGGCCTGGCTGGCGAAGAAGTCCGTTGCCGAGACTCTGAGCGCCTTGAAAGAAGCCGGGCTCGATTCCCTCACCGGCGGCGGCGCCGAGATCTTCCGTAAAGAAGTCCGCTCCGCTGTTGCCCGCGGCAAGGAGTCAGCCGAAGAATACCTCGACGTGCACCGCACCTGGCATCGCCTGGGCGGCCGCAGCACCTGCACTATGCTTTACGGGCATGTCGAATCGCTCGCCGACCGGGTGGATCACCTGCGCCTCCTGCGAAACTTGCAGGATGAAACGCACGGGTTCGTCGGTTTCGTGCCGCTGCCCTATCAACCGGAGGATAACAACATCCCGGTCCAGAATCCGCCGACGGGCTTCGACACCTTGCGCACGGTCGCGGTGAGCAGAATTTACCTCGACAACTTCGACCACATCACCGCCTATTGGGTGGGTATGGGACTCAAGCTGGCGCAGGTCGCGCTGAGCTACGGCGCGGACGATCTCCACGGCACGATCATCGAGGAGCATATCTTCCACATGGCCGGCGCCAAATCGCCGCAGCTCCAAACCGAGGCCGCAATGATCAAAGCCATCCGCGAGGCCGGCTGCACTCCGGTGCAACGGAACACGTTCTACGAGCCCATCAGGGTGTGGGATGCGCCCGCGCCGACTGATGCCGAGCCCAACGACCAGCGCTCGAAGGTCCTGGAGAACAACCTGGCAACCGCATAATGGCTACCTCTGACGATATTCCCAAACTCCGCATGGCCCCGCTCGAAACCGCGGAGGAAACGGCCCATCGGTGTGAGCGCGAGCAGCGCGTAATTGATTTGCAGCGCGAGAGCAACCTCGAACATTCTCTGGCACCTTTTCGCGTCGGATCCGTCGGCTATCTGAACACCGTCCCGCTCACGCGCGGCCTCGAGGAGGAAGTGATTTACGCCACACCTGCCAAACTGGCGGAGATGCTGCAGCGTGACGAACTGGACGCCGGACTGGTCAGCGTGGTCGAAGTCCTCTTCAACGACCGCTATGATATCCTCGATGGAATTGCCATCGCTTGCCTGGGCGAGGTGAAGAGCGTCTTGCTGGCCCACCGCAAGCCGCTGAGCGAGGCAACCGAGATCTACTGCGATACCGCCTCACTTACCAGCGTTCAACTGCTGCGGGTGTTGCTCGCCGAGCGCGGGCTCAACCCGCAGTTCAAGCCCCTCGCCACCTACGACTTAGCCGCGCTCCCGGACTACGCCATGCTCATCGGCGACCCGGCGCTGGATTTTGCCCTGGCCCCGCATGAGCACGAGATATGGGATCTCGGCGCCGCCTGGTTCGAGATGACTAGTCTGCCCTTTGTCTATGCCGTCTGGGCTTTGCGCCGCGGCGTCCAGAATGCCCCGCTCCGCCAACTTCTGCGCGAGGCGCGTGACTTCGGGCTGGACACGCTCGATTCCATCATCCGCACGCGCGCCGAGTACGATTACGACTTCCGGAAAGACTACCTGAGCTGGCACATCCACTACCACCTCGGCTCCGACGAAAAGCGCGGACTCGCGAAGTTCATTGAGTTGCTGCGCCGGCACGGCTGCGGCCCCATCTTCGAACCCCGCTTCGTGGTGTAGGCCCTTTAGCTAAGACTAATTCTACTTCGCGTCCTGGAAACGCTGCCGCAATTGCTCGATCCACTGGTCCACGTCCTTTTCCCACTTCGCATATTGCTCCGCATCCATCACCTTCTTGAGCTTCGGGGCAATCTCCTTATGCATCTCCTTGAGCTTTTCCAGCTTCTCCGGAATTGACAGGCTGGTATCCTGGTACAGCTCGTGAAGCTTTCCCATTTGCTCCTGGTAAACGGGCTTTAGCTGCTCCTGCTGTTGGTCCGAGAGGTTCAGGTCCTTGATGGCCTCCTTCACTCGTGCTAGCGGCGCCCCGCCCCCGGCAGCCAACTGCCCTTGCTTTGCCTTCCATTTTTCGAATTGCTCAGGCGTCAGCACTTTCTTCACTTCCGCCGTGATCTCTTCTCGCAGCGCCCGGAGCTTCTCTTTCTTGTCCTCCGGCGCCAGGCTGGTGTCCTGGCGCAAATCACGCAGCTTCCCCGCTTGCCCGCGGATGATGACCTGGAGTTTGTTTTTCTGTTCGTCCGTCAAGTTCAGCTCCTTGGCGGTGTCCTGCATCCGTTCGCGCAAGGTAGCCGCACGATTGTCACCTGCGGGTTGCGCCGATGCTTGGTTGTCCGCGGCCCGCGCCAATGGTTGAAGGCTCAAAGCGCCGGCAACTGCCGCCAACGCCACCAATGTCTGTCTGTTTATGATCATAAAGGTCGTATTCGCAATCGCTGGGCGGCGGCTTGTTGGCATTCGCCCGCCAAGCCGTCTCCAATTTGAAGACGGAAACCGTCCACAGTTAGTTACGGCCTTTCGCATTAGGCAAGCGATTTCCTCCCCTCGGGCGTCAACGGTGCAGCAGGCTGAGGCGTTCCGCGCCGCGATGAGAAATTGTTTTGTGTCTGCGGCCCTGGCTTGTCAGATTAAGCGCCAGCACCAAGCGACATGTGAGCAGCCAAAGCGAACTCAACTTCGGCGCCAGCGACCCAAGCCGAGGCCTTCGGCGCTTGGGATCGGCTGTTACTCACCATACCTTCACTTCTAGGGAAATGGAATCGTGGGTGAGGTTGGATTGAGCGCTCGGCTGAGAATTGTAGTCCGCGGTGCCGTCCAGGGGGTCGGCTTCCGCCCCTTTATCTTTCGTCTCGCCGGGGCGGCAGGGCTCCAAGGCTGGGTGAACAATTCTTCCCACGGCGTGTTCATTGAGGTCGAAGGCTCGCGGACTCATCTGCAAGCATTCCTGCTCCGCCTTGACGTGGAAAAGCCGCCGCGCAGCTCCATCCAAAGCCTCGAAGCGTCCTGGCTCGACCCGGTCGGCTACGTCGGCTTTGAAATCCGCCAGAGTGAAACCGGCGGGGCCAAGACGGCCCTGGTGCTTCCCGACATCGCCGCCTGCCCCGACTGCCTGAGCGAGATCTTCGACCCGGCGAATCGTCGTTACGGGTACCCGTTCACCAATTGCACCAACTGCGGCCCGCGCTTCAGCGTCATTGAGGCGCTCCCCTACGACCGCGCAAACACCTCCATGAAAGGCTTCGTGCTGTGTCCGCAGTGCCAGGCCGAGTATGACGACCCACTCGACCGCCGCTTCCACGCCCAGCCCAATGCCTGCCCCATCTGCGGCCCGCACCTTGAGCTTTGGGATCGCCAGGGAGTTGTAGTGCCGTTCGAAGGAGCGCCGCCTTTAGGCGACAGCAACGTTGGAAATCTCGGAACGCAACAACAAAGCCCGGACGCCGCGGTCAATTCCCCGCTCCCGCAGTCCAAAAGCCGCGCTCCCATGCTGCCACCCGAGCGCCGGTCGCCCGATAGCAGCGCTAGCGCAATCGCTGCCGCTGCTGACGCCATTCGCCAGGGCCAAATTCTCGCCGTGAAAGGACTGGGAGGCTTCCACCTTATGGTCGCGGCACACCATGACGAAGCGGTCCGCCGCTTGCGAGAGCTAAAGCACCGCGAGGAAAAGCCCTTCGCCCTCATGTTCCCTTCGCTTCCGCCCGTCAAGGCAGCCTGTGAAGTCTCGCCGCTCGAAGAGCGCCTGCTCCGCTCCCCCGAAGCTCCCATCGTTCTTCTTCGTCGCCGTAGCGGCGCGTCAGCGCTGTCTCCTTCTCTCGCCCCGGGCAACCCCAACCTCGGTGTCATGCTCCCCTATACCCCGCTGCATCACCTGCTCATGTCAGCGCTCGGGTTTCCCGTCGTCGCCACCAGCGGCAACCTGAGCGACGAGCCGATCTGCACTGACGAGCGTGAGGCGCTCCAGCGCCTCAGCGGCCTAGCCGACCTCTTCCTCGTTCACAACCGCCCCATCGTCCGGCACGTGGACGACTCCATCGTGCGTGTGATGATGGGACGCGAGCTGGTCCTGCGCCGGGCCCGCGGCTACGCCCCTCTCCCAATCAAACTCCGCTCTTCCACTGGCGATACGGTCCTCGCCGTCGGCGCCCACCTGAAGAACAACATCACGCTCTCTATCGACTCGCAGGCCTTCATCAGTCAACACATTGGTGACCTTGAAACCGATCAGGCGTACGAAGCCTTTCGCCGGGTGATTAATGACTTTCAAGCCTTGTACGAATCCCGCCCCGCCATCGTCGCTGCCGACGCGCACCCCGACTACCTTTCCACCAGGTTCGCACGCGACCTCTGCCAGGTAGGGCGCGCTGTCCCCAGCGCGCCGGTCTCTGGCGGCCCGCTGGTGAAAGCGCCCCCTCCCACCGCAGCCCCGCAACCCTCAACCCTCAACCCTCAACTAATCATCGTCCAACACCACATCGCCCACGTCCTTTCCTGCATGGCCGAAAATGAGATCGAGCCACCCCTCCTCGGCGTATCCTGGGACGGCACCGGCTATGGCCTCGACGGCACAGTCTGGGGCGGCGAGTTCTTCCTCGTCACCGAAACCTCCTGCGAGCGCGTGGCCCACTTCCGCCAATTCCGCTTGCCCGGCGGCGACAAGGCGGTGAAAGAGCCTCGGCGAGTGGCCCTGGGCCTGCTCTACGAATTGTTCGGCGAGGCTGCTTTCTCAATGGCCGAGCTGGCGCCGGTAGCTTCCTTCTCGCCCGCTGACCTCGGGCTGCTCCGAACCATGCTGGCGCGCAGCCTCAACTCGCCGTTGACCTCCAGTGTCGGGCGGCTTTTCGACGCCGTGGCCGCGCTCGCCAGCCTCCGCCAGCAGGTCCGTTTCGAAGGCCAGGCCGCCATGGAACTGGAGTTTGCTCTGGAAGGCATTACCGCCGCTGAGGCCTACGACATTCCTATTCGCTCCGAACACGCACCACGCACCACGCACCACGCATCATCTCTCCTCGACTGGTCCCCCATGATCGCAGCCATCCTCGCGGACCTGAAACGCGGCCTTCCCACCGCCCAAATCTCTGCGCGGTTCCATAACGCCCTTGCCGAGGTCATAGCGACCGTCGCGAAGCAGATTGGCCAGCCACGCGTCGTCCTTTCTGGCGGCTGCTTCCAAAACCGTTATCTGACCGAGCGCGCCGTCCAGCGCCTGCGGGAAGCGGGCTTTCGCCCCTATTGGCACCAGCGCGTCCCGCCCAACGACGGCGGCATCTCCCTGGGCCAGGTCGTCGCCGCACTGCATCCGGAGTGGGCGCGGTGTTCTGACGGCTGATAGCGGTCGCCCGGACGCACTCAAGAGACTGCTGCCGGGCGGTCCAATTCCGAAAGCCGAAACCCGAGACCCGAAAGAAGGCTGAAGGCCGAAGCCCGAATACACAGCCGCGCCAGCCGAGTAACACCCCATCAGACCAAGCCATTCTCGGATTTCGGATTTCGGCCTTCTTTCGGCCCTCGGGTTTCGGCCTTCGGATTTCCTGAACCCGCATCATTGCCCCTCTGCCTGCAGCAGTGTAAGCTTGAGGGCAATGTGTCTGGCCATCCCAGGTAAAGTAATGAGTATCAGCGGCGACGACCCGCTGATGCGTTCCGGCAAAGTCGATTTCGGCGGTGTCCTAAGGGAGGTCAGCCTCGCCTACGTGCCCGAGGTGATCGTCGGCGATTACGTCATTGTGCACGTCGGCTTTGCACTCAGCCGCGTTGATGAGGCTGAGGCTAATCAGGTCTTCGAGTATCTGCGCGAGATGGAGGAGCTAAGCGACCACCAAGATAGTGGCGCAGGCGTCTCGCCTGTGCTCCCGGGCGTCTCGCCCTCCGCCCCCGCCTCCCCCGTGCAATGAAATACCTCGACGAATACCGCGATGCCGGCGCCGCGCACAAACTCGCCCAGGAAATCGCCCGCATCACCACGCGCCCCTGGTCGCTGATGGAAGTCTGTGGCGGGCAAACGCATGCCATCGTCAAGTTTGGCATCGACGAGCTGCTGCCGAAGCAAATCACGCTCATCCACGGCCCCGGTTGCCCGGTCTGCGTCACCCCGGTCGAGCTGATTGACAAGGCGCTGGAAATCGCCGCGCGACCCGAAGTGATCTTTTGCTCGTTCGGCGACATGCTTCGTGTGCCTGGCAGCAAGGCCGATTTGCTCTCCATCAAGGCCAGCGGCGGGGATGTGCGCATGGTCTATTCGCCGCTCGACGCGGTGAAGCTCGCCGAACAGACCCCGGCGAAAGAGGTCGTCTTCTTCGGCGTCGGCTTCGAGACTACTGCCCCGACCACGGCGATGGCCGTTTATCAGGCCGCCCGCAAAGGTTTGAAGAACTTCTCCCTGCTCGTCTCGCACGTCCTGGTGCCGCCCGCCATCGAGGCCGTTCTGGGTGCCCCCGACTGCCGCGTGCAGGCCTTCTTGGCCGCCGGCCACGTCTGCGCGGTGATGGGTTGCGAAGAATATGTCCCCATCGCCACCAAATATCATGTGCCCATCGTGGTGACGGGGTTTGAGCCCCTCGACATTCTGCAAGGGGTGCTGATGTGCATTCAGCAATTGGAAAGCGGCCGTGCGGAAGTCGAAAACCAATACAGCCGCGCCGTGCGGCAGGAGGGCAATCGGCCCGCGCAGCAGCTTGTCCACGAGGTCTTCCAGGTCGTCCCTCGCAAATGGCGCGGCATCGGCGAGATTGCCCAAAGCGGCCTGGGTTTGCGCGATGCCTACGCGGCCTTCGATGCCGAGCACAAGTTTGGTGTGGCCGGGATGCGCGTCGAGGAATCCTCCGAATGCCTCAGCGGCCTGGTATTGCAGGGCAAAATCAAGCCGCACGAATGCCCCGCCTTCGGTACACGCTGCACACCCGAACACCCACTCGGCGCGACCATGGTTTCCTCCGAAGGCGCCTGTGCCGCCTACTACCGCTACCGCCGCGAACCCATCATTGCCGCCGCATAAGCAATCCCCAACCCCCAACCCCAATCTAAGAAGGAAATGCAGAATCCCGTAGTCAGCCTTGGAGTACCAGCTCTCACCCGCCTCCCCTCGCTCCAGGCGCCCACCTCTCCCCATTCGGATTTCGCGACTCGGATTACGGCCTTCCTTCGGTTTTCGGATTTCGACCTTCGGATTTCCTAACTCCTTTCATGTCCATTCCTCCCACCTTCACCCCCTCCTGTCCCTTCCCCATCCAGGACTACCCCCGGGTCCTTCTCGCTCACGGCGGCGGCGGCAAGCTCATGCATCAGCTCATTGGCAAGCTGTTCCTGCCAGCCTTCCGCAATCCGTTCCTGGAATCGCAGCACGATGCGAGCGTGTTCGAAATCGGCGGCCAGCGCCTTGCCTTTACCACCGATTCCTACGTCGTGAAGCCGCTCTTCTTTCCCGGTGGCGACCTCGGCTCCCTGGCTGTGCACGGCACGGTGAATGACCTGGCGATGGCGGGCGCGCGCCCGCTCTACCTCAGCGCCGGCTACATCATTGAAGAGGGTCTGCCCATGGAGACCCTTTGGAAGATCGTCTCCTCCATGCAGCAAGCCGCGCAGAAGGCCGGCGTGCAAATCATCACCGGCGACACCAAGGTCGTCGATAAAGGCAAAGGCGACGGCCTCTTCATCAACACCGCCGGAATTGGCCTCCTTGAGTACAAGCAGAAAATCGCGCCCCAGAGCGTGCAGGCAGGCGACGCCATCCTGGTAAGCGGCGATGTCGGCCGCCACGGCATGGCGATCATGGCCGTCCGCGAGGGCCTGGCGTTCGAGAGCGCGATTGAAAGCGATTCCGCCCCTGTAGCCGACATCGTCTTGCAACTGCTGCGCGCGGGCATCGAAATCCACTGCCTGCGCGACCTCACCCGCGGCGGCCTGACCAGCGTGCTCAACGAAATCGCCGAAGCCGCCGGCCTTGCCATCCACGTCGAGGAAAAGCTCATCCCAGTGCGCGAAGACGTCCGCGCAGCCTGTGAGGTGCTTGGCCTTGATCCGTTCCAAGTCGCCTGCGAGGGCAGATTTGCCGCCTTCCTGCCCGAACAAGAGGCTGCCCGAGCCTTGGAGATCCTGCGTGCCCACGCGAGCACCGCTGGCGCGTGCAGGATTGGCCAGGTTTCTGACCAGCGCGCCTCCAAAGTGCTGATAAAGAGCGCCATTGGCGCCCAGCGCATCCTCGACATGTCCGGCGGCGAGCAACTGCCGCGTATCTGCTGAAGAACAAGACGAACGCTACGACCAACCGCCTTCCCAAGAAGGCGCAATGCCCTTTCTCGAAGCGTCGTAACTACTATCTTAACAGCATGTTAATAGCGATGCTGTCCTGTTCCACAACCCTGCCTGAACCAGCACTGGAGCAGTACCTTACCGCCCATAGAGTTCCCTAATAGTACCCTGATAGTCCCATAATATCCAATAGTAAAATGTTCCAGTGCATCGCGCTCGTAGGTCCAAGTTTCTGTGCTTGCTTAGAGCAATAGTAGGGCGGGAGTCGGCCTGGATTGGGAGTGTCCCGTCCGCGCTCGGTTCAAAACCGTCTTCCCGGGAGGGCGAGCGTCCTCGCGAGCCCAAACTTCACCACACACCGCTCGAGACCCGATCTCGCCGGTTCGCTCTGCCTCCCGGCCTACGCCTTGGGCACGATGACGCTGGTCTGTTTGGGGAGGTCTTCCCAACCATCGATATGCTGATACGTGCGGATGAAGACCCGCGAGTCAGCCGGTATCGGGCCATACCTCGCAACGTACAGTTCGGTGATGTCGCTCACGCCATTAGCTGGGCTGGGCAGGAAGCCGAGGATGTTGAAGTGCCGGGTGGATGATTTTCCCGGGCTGCACGGAGCGGCGCCGCACACGACCGTGTACTGGGCGGGATCACTGGGCACGCTAAGCTTGAGGGTAATTACCCCGCCGTCGTTTGTGGCCAGGAGGTCCCCGACCGGGTTAATGCCGAGCTGCGGCAGTGGAGGCGGGGTGACAAACTGCTCCAGGCCGAGGGCGGCGCGGGAGCAGTTGATCTTCAAAAAGAACTGAAACCCGGTGAGAGGAACGGACCGGCCCAGCCGATGCCGGGTATCGGCGTCCTGACCGGCGAGCGTCCACGCATTGCGCTGTTCCTGTTCGAGCACTCGCCAGCGGGGGGCGATGCGCCCGAGATTGGAGCGAATGCGCATTTGGGCTGGTGTCTTGGGATCCTTGGGGATGACATATTGGCGCTCGATCTGGCCATACCGGGTCTTCACATTCACCGTGGTGCCGACCTTGCCGGACTGAGGGACGTCGATTTTTGTGGCCATAATAGTTGCCAGGCTGAGCCCGTCGCGCCGCTCACCTCGCGCGCGCCGGACGCCAGGGATCTTCATTGCAACCCCGCCAGCCCGATGCCTGATTGCACCATAATATGACCCCCAGTCGCAAGCCTGTTCCGAAGTTCGAGGCGAACCCGCAGGGCTGCTCGCAAGCCCGGCCTCTTGAATGAAGCGCAGTGGCTGCGGCCCTGAAATCCGAACACCGAAACCCGAAAACCGAAGGAAGGCCGAAATCCGAAATCCTGGAACAGCGTGAGCCGATGCGCTACTACCTCACTAAAATGGCTCTGGATTCGAATCTCGGCCTTCGGATTTCTTTCGGCCTTCGGTCTTCGGGTTTCGGATACGGAGTGTCCCGGACCGTCCTTGGAGTCGCCCTGTCCGTTGGCATCCCTGGCGTTGACTCTCCCCCGCTTCTTGCCTCATCATCTGTAAATGGCGCCTTAGCCGACGAAAACCGCAACATCTGTTTTCGGTGGCCACGGCTCCAGGACCGCTCACACACCAACGAATAAAGCCAGTCGCCAATCAACAGAATCGGAGATGAAATGAATGTTGGCAACGCGCGCGCCCCGGAACAAACGATCAACCAGTCCGCCCAGCGGCTATGCATTTTCATTCTTCTGGGACTCCTGCTGGCCGCTCCCGGTGAAATCCTGAACCAGATCCTGGCCCGCCACGACGTGCGGGCCTTCCGGACCACGATGTTCAGCTATTCCATTCTGCTACTCATTGGATTCTCCGTGGGCAAAGGCATCGCCCTGCTCATCAATCGCCGGGCGCGCACGAT
>Ga0181518_10005060_pt1 | contig 11545 bp, 5 predicted proteins | sample PEATcosm2014_Bin_28_FD_119751 | JGI IMG/M metagenome (GOLD analysis project Ga0181518, IMG submission 119751) | Peatland microbial communities from MTU Mesocosm Facility, Houghton, MI, USA - PEATcosm2014_Bin01_60_metaG | ecosystem: Environmental > Terrestrial > Soil > Wetlands > Peat | place... | reverse complement strand
GATGACGACTTCGCCGCGGGGTGGAGCAGTCTGGTAGCTCGTCGGGCTCATAACCCGAAGGTCGGAGGTTCAAATCCTCCCCCCGCCACCAAAGAAAGTGCAGGTCAGGGCCGGTCTTCAGGACCGGCCCTTCTGTTATCCCGAGATTTATCCCACGAGGGATCCCACAGATGGGCGTACGATGGATGCGTGCGTGGGTCCAAGCGCAAGCTCAAGGAGGGGATCTGGGAACTCCGGGTCGACCTCGGCAAAGATCCGATCACCGGCAAGCGCAAGCAGTTGTCCCGGACCTTCCACGGGCCGGCCAGGGCCGCCGACCAGGCGCTCCGTGATCTTGTCGATGAGCAGGCTCCGTCACGCTCCGACGGCGTCGGAGCTACCTTCGGCCAGCTTCTGGACCAGTGGCTTGAAGACTGCGAACGAATGGACCTTTCGCCGACGACCATCCGCACCTACCGAGCCCAGATTGAGCGGACCATCCGACCCAGCTTGGGGAAGGTCACGCTCAATCGACTTACGGCCAAGAACCTCGATGCCCTCTACGGCGCAATGAAGGAGGCCGGGAAGTCTCCGAAGACGATCCGCAACCACCACGCCATCATCGCGACCGCCCTCCACCAGGCGGTCCGTTGGGGTTGGGTCCGAACGAACGTCGCCGAGATGGCGAAGCCTCCGCGAGTCAGTCAGGTTCGGGTAAGCGCGCCCTCTTTGGAAGTGGTCCGCGAGGTAATAGAGGCCGCCGAGCGACGTGATCCAAGACTGGCGCCTCTTCTAATGCTGGCTGCCCTCACTGGGATGCGGAGAGGGGAGCTCTGTGCGCTTCGGTGGTCGGACGTGGACCTTGAGCTCGGAATTATGGATGTCTCTAGGTCCGTCGTAGTTGTTCCGGGTGGTCTGGCTGAAAAGACCACCAAGACCAATCGGGGCCGTGTCGTTGCGTTGGACCCGGTCGGGAATGCGATTCTCTCACGGCACCGCGCCAATACCGATCAGTGGATCGCTGAGGCCGGAGACGTGCTCCCGCCCGACGCCTTTGTCTTCTCTCCAGTCATTCAGGGAACCACGCCGTTTAGGCCCGATAACGTGACATCCTTCTTCATCCGCGTGCGCAATGAGATAAGCGCTCCCACGGTTCGACTTCATGATCTGCGTCACTTCACGGCCACCCAGCTCATTGGCGCCGGCGTTGATGTGCGAACTGTCGCTGGTCGGCTAGGGCATTCCGATCCGTCGGTGACGCTTCGCGTGTATAGCCATGCGCTCGAGGAGAGAGATCGGGCGGCCGCAGAGATTATGGGAAATATTCTGCGCCCATCAAAGCCGAACTAAACGGGGTGATGACCGGCGAATCATGAAGCCCTTCGGCCGATGTACGACAGTCCCGTTGTGCTACACGGTCATCATTCAGACGTAAAGACCCTCAGCGTGTTGCCAACCGCCTGGACCGAACTCCAGGTGGATTGTAGCGAATAGAGGATCTGAACAACTTCCGCCTTTGGAGTCCTCCGCCGGCACTCAGCTTCCAGTTGGTGTCGTGATGGCCCGTGCCCAACGACGATCCAGACTTCCCTCGTCCACTGTGGATCTCTGAGGCATTGCCTGATTTGGTTCCACAGAGCTGTTGGAGTACCGCTACCTCTTCTAACTCGCTCGTCCACCGTTCCGGCGTTACTCCTCCAAGGACGAGCCCAGTTGGAAAGGTTCTTCGGATTTCTCACGAAATAGGGCTCGAAGAAAACCAGGTTCTTGGTGGCCTGCGCCGTCACTTCGTGCAGGACGCTGGCCGAGAGAGGACGCGGCTCACGTGACGCCTTGGCATGAATTGCGATTACACGGCGATTCGCCGTGTCCACGGCTATGAAGTCAGCTATCTCACTTCCTCCGTCGTCGCAGATCAGAACGTCCACATTCCTCATGTACGGTTCGAGAGCGGAGCCTCGACCAAGCTCATCAATCAGGTTGAAGAGAGAGCCGGGCTCCCACCCAGAGCTAGTAGCGCTACCGGGTTCACCCTTTTCGGAACCAATCGATCCCAGGGTCGAACAGCCAATGAGCAATTGAAGAAGCGCCGGATTTCCGGCGTCTGTCCTCGGGCCCAACGGGAGCCGTGGCCTGCAAAACCGCCGACTGGTGTAGATGCAATAGTCATCCCGACCAATTTCTGGCACAACACGGAATGCCTGCTCGCGATTAAAAAAGCCAATCAGCGTGCGAGATGCGGGACTACCCGCGCCGCCAGGCGCCACGAATCGTTGGTCCAATTCACTTGAGGACAGAACATATCGTCGCTTGGGTTGACTCCACGAGAGTCCTACCGTGTATTCATCGCCATTTGCCGTACAGATGAACGATCCAAGATTCACCTCTAAGCAAATGTCATCGATATCCAGCCTTGTGCCCTCGTCACCCTCAAGATCGACGAAGTCCGATGGTTCAAAATCAAGGAGGATACTTCGAGGTGTGACATCATCGGGCCGGTCAATGACTTCAGCATAACGATCGAAGGCAGCCAACACTGAGGTATCTTTGGTATTCCTCAGCACTGCGACAACGTCGTCCTGCCAACGGATGTACTCGTCGAAGTCGACGGAACCACGGTCGCTAACTCGTCCTCTTGTGAATCCGACGTACCGAGACAATGTCTTGGGCTCGCCGTCGTCGTCCACGTCCTGGTGATACCCGCTGGCCGTGGTCGCAAGAAAAGCATGGTCTGAGAGATCTGGACCCAACCCATCGATGTTCCGAGCCCGTAGGGAGCGACTTCTAGCCGCCGATGCACTGAGATCTGTGTTGCTGAGAGTAACTGACGCAAGCCGAGCCTCCGACCCACTAAACAGACGCTGCAAGTCTCGTGTTGGTAACAGCCGGAAGTCATCGAGTCTTTCTGGCCGCTGTCCGTAGGTGTCGTTGAAAAAGAGGTAGCCGCGGGTCAGTCTGTATGTTGTAACACCGAGACTGGTCTGGTAAAAGGCGTCCCGCGCTAAGAGCGGAGAGTTCTTGATGGATAGGTAGACGTGGACACGGGTGTCCTCTCGGGGCTTCAGAATTTTGCGATTCAGACAGTCATTCTCGTTGAGTGCATCGTCCACCTCATCGGAAAATGAATCCAGGTCGAACCCGCTGGGAGGCCTACATATCCGACCGGTCCTAGAAAAAACCAGATCGTTCACCTCTACGTTGCCACGAACTAGGTCGATTGAGTTTCGAAACTTGCCGTCGAAATAGAGAGGCGGTGGTTGCGCCGCAAGCATCTCAAGTGGTGAGATCGCTAGTCCATCGACCGCACCGAGGTCGTACGCTCTGTAGACCCTCCATGAGCCGTCCAGGCGGTCCTCTCTTCGGTAGATTACCATCGCTCTCTCATCCGACAAACATTGAGGATTGCGAAGGACGCGCCCCACCTGTTGCACAAAGGCGCGCTCACTGGAGAAGGATCTATAGAAGGCGACTATTCGAAAATCAGCAGAATCAATGCCCTCCGTCAACTTGAACTGATGCACCCAATACCGCGAGGAGCATTGTTCGGTGGTTGGGACCGTCCGGCGAAGAACATGGCTGCCAGTCTCGAACTTCTCGTGGATTCCGACCGCAGATTGTCCTAGTCGTCGGAGTCCCGCGACAACCTCTTGTATTTCTGCACGCGAATTGCAACGGATGATTACCTTGGCAGTTGGAAATCCTCTCGTAGAGCGGTCAACAAGCGGAATTACACGTGAACAGAACTCTTTGGGTGTCCGAAACGTGATTTCTTCGAAGTCAACCGCTCTCAGGTAATGAGATCGTTCCGCCTCGTCGTGGGAGAAATGGAACTCGAAATCAGGATCGAGCTTGAAGTACTTGAAGTCGTTTCGGTAGGGCGTGGCTGTGAACAGAATCGTCGGGCGACCAAGCTCGCGAACTGCGAGTGACCAGTTCTTCGCCGGCTCATAGTGGCCCTCGTCTACAACGACAAGTCTCAGCCGTCGTTGCAGTTCGGCGTATGCAGGATGTGATCCCTCATGCAGATCATTAATAGTTGAGGTAGTTGAAATCCAGATAGTGGGGTGATTGTGTTCGCTTAGTAGGGCAGTAGCCTTCGAAGGAAGGAGTCGGAGCACTGGTTTGTACTTAGCCAGCTTGATGTCCGTTCGCTCAAAGAATCGGCTCTCAACGTCACGCGCAAGCTGCTCCACGAGTGCATCCCACGGTGTCAACAGGAGAATGTCGCCAGTCCGCACAAGCCTCTGAGCGGCAAGGGCGATTACGCCGCTTTTGCCCGTACCGGTCGGCATGCGAACAAGGGCGGAGTCGCCAGCTCGTCCCCTTCGGACCCGGATGAATCGGGCGATCATCTCGAGTGCAGCCGCTTGGTGTGGCCAAAGATTCGGATAGTCCTCTAGGCCCGTGCCTCCTTTGCTCGTTCCGACCATTGATCACCACCTGCGTCTGTATCTGAAGACATGTGAGAGAGTCGGAAATTTATCCGTTCAGAAGGACTCAGACCCCCCGCTTTGTTGCTCGATTCTTATGACCTTCATCGCGTGGATCATGTGTGCACTGCTCTCCTGGTCCGGGGCTTATGAGTTTCAGGCAAGGAGAGGAGAGAGACACTGCCCCTCATCGGCTCCGACCAGGGCGTCGTGGCCCGAAGGCACCTTTGCTCGAGCTGCAGAGACACGGTCTCAAGCAACTGAGCCTCGGTGAGTCCTGATGTAGTACGGATTCGATCTCCCCATGAACATCGGGCAGAGCAATTGGCGCAGCTTCGAGCCACCATCTTCTGGTACAACATTCGGCCCAAGGAACCGTGAGTCATGACTAGATGGAGAGCTGTTCCGTCCGCCTGCCAATTCGTAACCGTGCCCGGCGGCGTATAGGCACCCGCACGACGGCCGTCGAGTCGCAAGCACGCCGCCTTGCTACCGCCTCAATCATCGGAAACATTCTCAAATCGCCCGAACTTGGAAGCTAATGGTGGCTGCATCGAGTCAGGCCATAACACTTTCTCAAACGACCGCCTCGATTCGATTAAGCGCGACCTTGTAGCCGCGCTCTCGTAGATTCGTTGCTGCCTCCCGCAGGTTAACCTTACTGAAGAAAGGGAGGGCTTGATCCGGATTCCGTCCATCCCATCGCTCAGCGATGGCAAAGACAACTTCGAAATACGATGGAATGATTCCCTCCTCAGCAAAGAAATCAAATGCGTCAGGGTTATCCGAAAACTCCGACACCGCGTCAGCTGCACACCTTCGGAACTCGGGACTGGACTGAAGTAATTCCGCCGAGACGAGACCCTGAGCGAACAGATGACTGAGATTGCTCGATCCTAAGTGGCGTTTCACATGGACGAGCTGTCGGTCGCGGCTAAGGAGGTCGCAAATTTCGATGGCGGTCGTACGATTAGATATCCGAACGGTGCGCCGATCGAGTAGTAGGAGCTCATCCGAACCAGCAGCAGCCATAGCGTTGTAGTCTCCTTCCGACTGCATCGGAGATGTATCCGGCAAAGCAATGTCTGAAGAGGGGATCGCCCTAATGAAGTCATCAAGGTGCTGCAAGTAGTCGTTTCGAACTTCGAATAAATCCCCTTCGTCAAGTATGTAAGTCGCACCATCTATTCGAAGTTCCCCGACAAGGCATCTCCAGATAGACCAGCGATACAGCTGATTACCACTTCCATCCAGTACATCGATGTGACGAGTCCTCAACTTGCTGCAGTCCAAGTCATGGAGTGCGTCCCTTGCCGCCAGACCTGACAGATAATCTGCCAATCGGAGATCAGGGTGCGTGACGGCACTTTGAGCGACTCCCTGTTTACGGTCGTAATGGAATCGAAAGGCCGAAGCCACATCCCAATCGACGATCTCCGGCGGCGCTAACACAAGACCATCAATCTGGCGGCTCCGCAGCCTCGCTTCAATCTCATTTTCAAGTCGGTCAACGAGTGCTGGGTCGGAGATCGGTTGCACGTAATCAATCCAGTCGAACAGATCCCGATAGTCGTCCTGTCCATGGGCTGCTTCTATGCGACGACACAGTTCACCAATCTCATCAAATTGAATAGCAATGTTGAGAGTGAGCGCATCGCTGCCGCCGATATTTCTCCCCCAGGCATCCGCGTCAGCCGGGATGCCTACGGCACGAAGAACTGTGTCGCTCTGACGGTTCACATCGTCGAACGTTTCAAAGTTGGATGGTTCGCTGACTTGAAAACGTGATCTGAGGATCGTTGTCGATCGACGCTTGCTATCGACCGCCCGCAGTCGACCGGCCTCGTCGCCGCCACGCGGGTAAAGCAGGTTCAGGGCTGTCCTCATCCCGTATCCCCTGGCGTACACATCGTTCCGAAGCATGAAACGACCAGCTGAACCAAAGGGAAATGCGAACATGATGTCTCGACGCCGCCCTCGACCTCGCGGCCGAACACGTACGAGAAGAAGCGCCGACGGCACGATACTCTGAGCGACCTGGAGTTGATCAAACGCAGGTTCCAGAAAGGCAGCCCAGTCAACCGTGCGAGGTATGGCTCTCCTCATGTAGACCTGGGCCGTAAACGCCGGTCTTTCGATAGGCCCGAAGGTTCGAACCGAGCTGTCTACGTCGACGAGGTCATCGAACTCGACAAGAGGTATCCCAGAATGGGTCTCAGCTCGAATGCGATAGCAGGTTAGCGCCGGCAACCTCTGCCCCTCACGTAAGTCCGTCACCAAATTCTATCTGCCGGGTGCAGCCGCTCAGAGACTGACAGGGCCTCAGGAGGGATCAGGCTTAGTTTCTCTCTTGCAATCTCTTGCCGCGAACCCCTCGAAAACTGACGAGCCGACGAGCTGCGAAGCCTACGATGGGAGCCGCGAGCAAGACCAGTGCAGAGGGCCTCCGTTGCGAAGGGTAGGCCACGCCAGCGAGGTGGTTGGAGTCCTCGAGTCGGCGTCCACCCCTCCTTCAGTGTTGCGGTGGCCGAACGCAGGAGGAGCCTCTCACTGCGACACGCTGATGTGGGCCGATCGGCGCAACGCCCGATAGAGCACCTGGGGGTCACCCATCCGGCGGCGCAGATCCCGTTCGAGACCGGCGATCGGATACAGGTTCTGAGGCGCTCTCGGCTCCTTGTGGGGCTCCGACGCGAAGCGCTGGAGGGTGCGAGTGGCCCGGTCTGCCAGCGCGGTCGCCTGAGGCCGGGCCAGGTCGGGTGAGCACTCACCGCGCACCACGCCGGACCACGGAACGTCGAAGTCCCCGGGGAGGCGGAAGTACCAGGCCAGGCGGCTCCAGCTAGTCCCCAGCACGAACAGCGGGGAGCGCTGGCCCGGAGCCAGGCCGCCAACCATTACGTGGAGCTCTGGCGGCAGGTAGGCGACGTGGTGCGTCTTCACGTAGCCGACAGCGTGTATCAGGTGCTGGCGTCCACGTAGCGGGCCATCGATGACGACGAGGTCTGCGGACGCTTCGGCGCATGCGGCCTCTGCCGCAATTACCTCGGCCTGGCCCATCCGTTCCTGGAGTGCGAGCGAGAGGGCCTCGGTACCCTCGCCTGCAGCCAGCCGCGCCGGGAATTCGCCGGCGCTGGTGGTCACCGACTCCGCCTGGCCGAACGATGTGAAGAGTCCGCGATCGACGATGACGGGCCCAATGTGGGCCGCGCTGTCGCATCGGGCGGCGCCGGCTGCGAACGAGGCGCAGATCCCGGCGTGCACACCACCTGCGCCGTCGTCGAGCCATACCCGAGCCTCGACCCGGCGCACGCCGTCGACGAAGAGCACGGACTCGGCCTGTATTCCGGAGGGTGGCTCGAGAGGCCGCCAGTCACCGGTGGCGACCTCGATGTCGGGGTTAACGTCGGCGCTCGTCGGCTCCAGGGCCTCTGCCTCGTTGGCGATGCCGTAGGAAGGATCCCACGGGTCGACGCTGAACTTCACGAGGCCAGTTTCTCGATCGTCGAAGTCCTTGGACCCTTCTGGACCTCGAAGCGCACCGGCACCCGGGCGGCGAGCTCGCGGACGTGGGTGATGATCCCGACCATGCGCCCTGATTGGCCCAGGTTCTCGATGGTCGCCGCGACGGTTTCGAGGGTTTCGGGGTCGAGCGTGCCGAACCCCTCGTCAAGGAACAGCGCGTCGAGCATTGGCGCCCCCTCGGCCGCAAGGTTCCTGATCTGATTCGACAGTGCGAGGGCGAGGGCAAGAGATGCCTGGAAGGTCTCGCCGCCCGAAAGTGTGCGCGCCGAACGCTGCTCGTCGGCATTGGCGTGGTCGATGACCATGAATTCCTGCTCCCCAAGGGTCAGCGAGAACTCGTCATTAGTCAGGTCGCGGAGCGTGGCCGACGCGTCGATGACGAGAAGCTCAAGGGCTTCCTCGATCAGCCATTCGGGGAACTTGTTGGCTCGCAGTAGTCCCCGCAACATGGAGGCGACTTCTCCTTGCTCGTCAAGGTCTTCGATCCTTCCCCGGAGGTCCTTGGCCTCGTCGATGGCCTCGGTCGTCCTCTTGGTCGCAGCCTCTGCCTCAGCGCTAGCCTGTGCGAGGGCCCTAAGTACGGCGACGACATCACCGGTCACATCAAGGCCAAGCTCGGTGCAGCCGTCGATCAGGAGCTGGGTTTGGGTCTGTGCCTTCTTCCGGTTCTCGGCTACGGCCTTGGTTGCTTTGTCGGCCGCAGCCTCCTGGACCGGGATGGTCGCTGCCGACCACTGCGCGAGCGCATCCCAATCGGTGAGCAGATCGACGTTGGCCGGCGCGGGCGGCTCCAATGCCGCCACGGTGTCGCGCTGGGTGCCGTAAGCGGACTGCAGAGTCGCGCTCGTCGCCCCCAGCTGCTCGAGCGCCCCTTGCTTTTCGCGGGCGACAGCCCCCGCCGCGTCCTCTTTCTTGCGCGCGTCGTCGAGGGCATCGAGCTTCCCCTTGGTTTGCGCGATGATGACCTTGAGCTTCTCCAGATCGGGGTGCGTCTTGATCTGGGTTTCGAGCCCTTGGCGCTCTTTTTGCAGCGTGGCGATCGTGCCCTTCGCCTCGCCAGAAGTCCCGGCGGCCTTCGCGAACGCCGCCCGGGCCGTCCCGACCGCCTTCGTGGCCTCTTTCTCTGCTCGCTGGGCCTTGGTCAAGGCCTGGGGCGCATGGTGCGCGGGCTTGGTCTTGACGACCTGCTGGCAGACCGGGCATGGCTCCCCAACCACCAGACGTTGCGCGAGATCTTCGGCACGGTGGGCGACCTCCAGGGCCTTAAGGTCCGCCGAGGCGGTTTCCAGTGTGGCCTCTGCGGCGGCGAGCGCCCGTTTCGCCGTCTCCTCGTCGTCGGCCGCCCTCGCGGCCGCTTGTGTTGCCGTCTCCAGGTTGGCGACACAGCGCGCGAGCGACTCGTGGGCCCCCTGGGTGCCCTGGAGCCGGGCAAGGTCCGGCAGGCCCTTGATGGCTGCCTCGGCCGCCAGCCGTGCATCACGGGCGACATCCGAGGCGCCCTGTGCCTCGCTCAACTCCTTCTGCGCCGAGGCCAGGGCCTCACCGTGCCGTCGTGCTTCCTCCGGCACGGCTATCTTCGCGAGCAGCGCCATGAGCCGCCGCGCTTCGCCCTCGTGGTCTTGCTGCTCATTCGCGAGGCGAAGGCTGTCCTCGATCTGCAGGCGTGCCTTGTCCGCCTGAACAGTGAGCTTGCCGATCGCCTTGGTGCGCTTCTTCGCCTCCTTGAGGGCGTCGTCGGTGGCGAAGGCGAGCACCTCGAGCCGTTGGCGGTGGAGGCCGGACTCGCTCTTGGCCGCCTCGGCACGCATTGCGGCACGTCGGCCGACCTCCTCGTAGATGTCGAGGTTCAGCAGCTTGATCAGGAGCTCACGGCGCTCGTCGCCCTTTGCTCGCAAGAACCGTGCGAACTCGCCTTGGGGCAGCACGACGCACTTCGTGAAATCGTCGAAGTCGAGGTGGAGCAGCCCCTCCACGGCTGCGTTCATCTCGCGTTCGGCACCGGCGAGAACCGACGTCGATCCGTCCGGTTCCACGTGTTCCAGTCGCGCCTCTTTGGTGGAGACCTGGCCTTTGGCGTTGCGTCGGACCACACGGGTTGCGATGTACCCAATCCCGTCGAGCTCGAACATCAGCGAGACACGCGCCTCTGAGGCGCCAAGGGTGACGACGTAGCGGATGAGCCCTTTGTTCTCGTATCGGGGCACCGATCCATAGAGGGCGAAGCAGACCGCGTCGATGACCGTGGACTTCCCTGAGCCCGTCGGCCCGATCAGGGCGAAGAAGTCGGCGTCGGTGAAGTCGATGGTCGTGGCGTCCCGGAACGCCCCGAAGCCCGAGATCTCCAGCCGGGTGAGCCTCATCCCTGATCTTCTACGACTTCGGCGAGGAGGGTGTCGAAGAGTCGCCCGACGCGCTCGTCGGTGATCTCCTGTTCGGAGAGGTACTCCGAGAACAGCTCATGTGGGCTCCGTCCGCTGCGCCGGGCGACGGCACGGTCGGGCGCGTCGCTGCGCTGGAGCCGGATGTCGATGGCGTTGGGGAGGATGTCGCGCACGTCGTTGGCCAACCCTGCGCGCCCGGGCTCCGTGACAACCACCCGGAGGAGATCCTCGCCGACCTCGTCGGCGAGGGCGCGGAACTCAGCCACGGTGCCCTCGATGGTCCGCAGGCGACGCGGCGTCGTCAGCGGGCGCTGGGTCACCTTGGCCGGCTTGCCCGGCTCCACGTCCACCAGGAGAACGTGCTTCGCCTCGCCGCCCTCACCGAAGTCGACCTGGATCGGTGAGCCGCAGTACCAGATGGGCGCTCCGCCAGGGAGCTGCTGGGTGCGGTGCAGGTGTCCGAGAGCGACGTACTGCGCAGAAGGCGGGAAGACCGACGCATCGACCCAGTAGTCCTCGATGCTCTGGGCATCACGCTCCCCACCGCCGAGGAGGCCGCCACGGACGAATCCATGGGCCATCACCAGGTTGACGGTCTCCGTGCTGAACTCGGCGCAGAGCGCCGCCATGACCGCCCGGTAGCGCTCGGCATAGGTGCCGGCGTTTTGGGCAGCGTCCTGGTTCATGAGCTCCACGGCCCGGATCACGTACCGTTGTGAAAGGAACGGGAGGCACACGAGTTGGGCATGCTGGCCGCTCTTCGTCTCGATGCTCCGCAGCCCACCGTCGGCCGGCGTCTTCGGCCGGCCCAGGACGTCGACCCCGGCGGCAGCGGCCAACGGGCTGAGCGCCTCGAGCATGGCGCCGTGGTCGTGGTTCCCGGAGATCACCACCACCTGGGCCCCGTTGTCGCGCAGATCCAGCAAGGTCTCCCACACCAGGCTCTGCGCGTCGGGGGGCGGAGCGTACGACTCGAAGAGGTCGCCGGCGATGAGTGCCAGATCGACCTGCTCGTCCCGGGCGATGTCGATGATCTCGCCGAGCACGCGTCGCTGCTCCTCGAGGCGGTGGACCCCCTTGAGGACCTTCCCGACGTGCCAGTCGCTGGTGTGGAGGAGCTTCAATGCAGGCCCTCGAAAGGATCCCCGGCGGCGGGGGCAGTGGCCTCGGAGGGTCGGGTGGCCCAGGCCGGGAACGGGAACTGGACGACCAGGGGGACGGGGATCTCGG
>Ga0181518_10005059_pt1 | contig 11546 bp, 9 predicted proteins | sample PEATcosm2014_Bin_28_FD_119751 | JGI IMG/M metagenome (GOLD analysis project Ga0181518, IMG submission 119751) | Peatland microbial communities from MTU Mesocosm Facility, Houghton, MI, USA - PEATcosm2014_Bin01_60_metaG | ecosystem: Environmental > Terrestrial > Soil > Wetlands > Peat | place... | reverse complement strand
TGACACCCCGCTCAGCCCGCCACCTCTCGGCAACGAACCGGGGCCTGCTACCGGGCGTTCCGGCATTTACCCGGGCGGGACTTGCACCCGCTGGTCTGGTCCAGTTTTCAGGACGCAACATGTGCGGATCATACGGCCCGGACTTCGGCGTCGTCAGCGTCCTCGGGGGCTGTGGACAGCTCGGCGGTGCGCGAGACTTCGTGACTCAGATGGCTGCTCGCCTCAAACGCTCTTTCTACCAAGCGACAGTCAACCAGGCGGTGGAGGCCACATGACCCCTCAAGCACGACCGAGCGGCTCGAGCGATCCTCGAGGCGGGTCACGCCGGATGGACATGGTGAACCTTATCTGCTCGAAGCGGGACGGCCGCGAGCTCACAGACGCCGAGATCGACTGGATCATCGGTGCTTACGTCGAGGGCGCGGTCGCTGACGAGCAGGTCGCCGCTTTTCTGATGGCGGTCTTCTGGCGTGGCCTGTCGGTCGCCGAGCTGTCCCGGTGGACGACCGCGATCATCGCCTCGGGGGAGCGGATGGACCTCTCCGGTCTGTCGCGACCTACGGTCGACAAGCACTCGACGGGCGGCGTGGGCGACAAGGTGTCGCTCATCCTCGCCCCGCTCGTGGCCGCGTGCGGAGCCGCGGTGCCACAGCTGTCGGGACGGGGGCTCGGCCATACAGGCGGCACCCTCGACAAGCTTGAAGCGATCCCCGGCTGGCGCTCCGAGCTGTCCAATCACGAGATACGCGCCCAGCTCGAGGAGGTCGGTTGTGTCATCTGCGCGGCCGGTGCCGGCCTCGCCCCGGCGGATCGCAAGCTCTACGCGCTGCGCGACGTGACCGGGACAGTGGAGTCGATCCCGCTCATCGCCGGTTCGATCATGTCGAAGAAGATCGCCGAGGGGACCCAGTCGCTCGTCCTGGACGTGAAGGTCGGCTCGGGTGCGTTCATGGCCGACCGGGACCGGGCTACCGAGCTTGCCCGGACGATGGTTCGCCTCGGCCGTGACCACGGGCTCAAGGTCACAGCCCTGCTGAGCGCGATGGACGCTCCCCTCGGGCGAGCGGTCGGCAACGCGCTCGAGGTCGCCGAGTCTGTCGAGGTGCTCGCGGGAGGAGACGGCCCACCCGACCTGGTGGAGCTCACGCTCGCGTTGGCACGGGAGATGCTCGCGCTCGCCGGGATCCGGGCCGATCCCGCCGTTGCGCTCCGGAACGGCTCGGCCCTGGAGCGGTACCGGGCCATGGTCGCGGCCCAGGGAGGTGATCCCGACGTTCCCCTGCCTCGCGCGGCCCATGTCGAGAGCGTGACCGCCGACCGGGCGGGTATCGTCGGCCGGCTCGATGCCCGGGCGGTCGGGGTCGCAGCGTGGCGCCTCGGGGCCGGAAGGGCACGCAAGGAGGACCCCGTGAGCGCCACCGCGGGCGTCGTCTGCCACGTGAAGCCTGGTGACGAGGTGACCGAGGGTCAGCGCCTCCTCGCGCTTCACACCGACCAATCCGAGCGTCTCGACTGGGCACGTGAAGCACTCAAGGACGCGATCTCGGTGAGTGACCAGCCCGTGGCGCGAAAGCCAGTTGTGCTAGAGGTAATCGCGTGAGCGTCAGGCCCAGTCTCGAGCAGATTCGCCGTGCCCCCAAAGTGCTCCTCCATGATCACCTCGACGGAGGCCTGCGGCCGGCCACGGTGGTGGAGCTCGCCGCCGAACAGGGCTACCGGGAGCTGCCGACGACCGATCCGCAGGAGCTCGCGGCGTGGTTCGTGTCGGCTGCGCCCCGACGCGACCTGGTGCGTTACCTGGAGGGCTTCGCCCACACCGTCGGCGTGATGCAGACTTGCGAGGCCCTCGAGCGCGTCGCGACCGAGTGCGTCGAGGACCTGATCGAGGACGGGGTCGTCTACGCCGAGGTGCGCTTTGCCCCCGAACTTCATACCGAGCGCGGCCTGACGCTCGAGCAGGTGGTCGAGTCGGTCCTCGCGGGCTTCGACAAGACGATGGCGCGCGCCGCGGCGGCAGGTCGTCTCATCGTGATCCGCACTCTGATCACGGCCATGCGCACGGCGGTCCGTTCACGTGAGATCGCCGAGCTCGCAGTGAAGTACCGGGACGCCGGAGTGGTCGGCTTCGACGTCGCGGGCCCCGAGGCCGGCTATCCGCCGACGGATCACCTCGATGCTTTCCATCTCGTGCAGCGTGAGAACTTCCACGCCACCGTGCATGCCGGCGAGGCGTTCGGACTCCCCTCGATCTGGCAGGCGATCCAGTGGTGCAACGCCGAGCGGCTCGGCCACGGGGTTCGCATAGTCGACGACATCGTCGTCGATCCCGACGGTGGCGCCTCGCTCGGCCGGCTCGCGAGCTACGTGAGGGACCGGCGGATACCGCTCGAGATGTGCCCGACCTCGAACGTGCACACGGGGGCGGTGCCTTCGCTCGCCGAGCACCCGATCGGGCTACTGCGCCGCCTCAGGTTCAGGGTCACGGTGAACACCGACAACCGCCTGATGAGCGGCATCAGCCTCTCCTCGGAGCTGGCAGGACTGGTCGAGACCTTCGACTGGTCGTGGAGGGACATCAACTGGCTCACGATCAACGCCATGAAGAGCGCCTTCTGCCCCTTCGACGAGAGGCTGGCGTTGATCGACGGCCGGATCAAGCCGGGATTCGACACCTTGGACCCTGATGCTGTCCCAGCGAGGCCCTCGCAGGAGACATACATAGCTCACGGCTCGCTCGCCGACGTGCCTCTGATCGACTGACAGCGCGCCACTACCTCGTCTTCGAGCAAGCGAAGCAGACGGTCCGCCCGGCGCCGTGTCTCGGTCAGGCGCGCGGGTGGCACCGGCCCGGTGGCGACCTCGAAGTAGACCTTCAGCTTCGGCTCGGTGCCGCTCGGTCGCAGCACCACGCGAGCCCCCTGCTCGAGCCGAAGAACGAGGGCGTCAGTCGGAGGAAGCTCCCCGGTCCCCTCGGAGAGGTCCACGAGCCTGGTCACGACCAGGCCGGCGAGGGCCGAGGGCGGGTCCCTGCGCCAGCGCCCGACTATCTCGGCCATCTCGCTCTGGGCGGTCGCACCCTCGAGCCGCAGCGACCACTGCGCGGTCAAGTGCACACCGAAACGGGACGCAAGACTGTCCAGCCGGCCGATCACCGATGTCCCATGCGCCTTGGCACCTGCCGCAAGCTCGGCGACAACCAGTGCGGCCGACAGCCCGTCCTTGTCGGAGACGACGTCTCCGACCTCGTAGCCGATCGCCTCCTCGTAACCGAAGACGAGCCGAGACCCGGGACGGCGCAAAGCTGCTCTGGCGATCCACTTGAAGCCCGTGAGCGTCTCGACGTAGGCGACCCCGGCCACCTCGGCCATCACCGACAGCATCGTCGAGGAGACGATCGTCGTCGCCACCAACCGGTCCTCACCGGTGCCCGAGCTGAGCACGTGGTCGGCGAGGAGGACGCCGAGCTCGTCACCCGTCAGCGCTCTCCATGCCCCACTCGCCGGGTCCGGCACGGCCACGGCCAGGCGGTCGGCGTCGGGGTCGTTCGCCAGGACGATGTCCGCCCCTAACCGGGTGGCGTCCGCGAGTGCGAGGTCTAGCGCGCCGGGCTCTTCGGGATTGGGGAAAGGCACCGTGGGAAAGTCCGGATCGGGCGCGGCCTGACCGGCAACGACCGACACGGGCCCGAAACCGGCCTCTTCCAGGAGACCCGGCAGAACTTCACCCCCGACCCCGTGCAGCGGCGTGTACACGATCCGGAGCCGCCGGGCTCCCGCCGGGTCGAGAAGACCGAACGCGGCGCGCCGATAGGCGCTGAGGAGCTCCGCCTCGTCGATGAGCTCGACAGGCGGGATGGCGACACCATCCGGTTCTGTCATCGATGTCGCCGGCGCGGTCCTCACGGCCTCGGAGATGTACGCGTCGTACGGAGGAATCACCTGGGCGCCGTCAGCCATGTACAGCTTGTAGCCGTTGTCTGACGCAGGGTTGTGACTTGCGGTGATCATCACCCCCGCCGCCGCGTCGAGGTGCTTGACGGCAAAGGCGGTCATGGGGGTGGGCAGTGGGCGGGGGAAGACTCGGACGCGCAACCCTGCGGCGGCGGCGACTGCGGCGGCGTCACCGGCGAACTCGTCCGATCCGTGGCGGGCGTCGCGTCCCACGACAATTCCACTCCGCGCGGCCTCGGCGCCTTGGCCGAGCACCCACTGCGCCACGCCGGCCGTCGTCCTGCGAACGACCAGCCGGTTCATCCTGGCAGGGCCGGCACCGAGTGCGCCACGGAGCCCGGCAGTCCCGAACATGAGCGGGTGCTCGAACCGGGCGCGCACCTCGGCGCCGTCCCCGGCCTCGAGGAGTGCCGCTAGCTCAGCCCTGGTGGAGGGATCAGGATCCGCCGCCATCCACGCCTCCGCCTCGGCGGCGAGGGCGGCGGAGACAGGCTCGGTCTCCTCGTGGCCGACCGTCACAGCCGCGTCAGCACGCCCGCCAGCAGCTCGACCAGGTAGGGCGCCGCTGCGACACCGGTGGCCAGCACCTCCTCGTGATCGATCGGCGTCGGGCTGACGCCCGCCGCCAGGTTGGTGACCAGCGATATGCCGAGAACCGACGCCCCCAGGTGATGGGCGGCGATCGCCTCGAGTGCCGTTGACATCCCGACCAGGTCCGCGCCCATCTTCCGCAGCATTGCGACCTCGGCGGGCGTCTCGAAATGGGGACCCCCGAGGGCCGCGTAAACGCCTTCGGTGAGCGCGGGATCCACTTCTCTCGCTAGCGCGCGCAGCTTTGCCGGGTACAGGTCGGTGAGATCGATAAAGCGCCCCCGGTAACCCGCCGGAGGCGCCGGGCCGCTGAGCGGCGAAGCCCCCATGAGGTTGAGGTGATCCCGGATCAGCACCGCCTGCCCAGGCTTCATGGCTTGATCGAGGCCGCCGGCGGCATTGGTCAAGACAGCGACCCGGGCACCGGCTATCACCGCGGTGCGGACCGGGTGGACCACCTCGGCCGGGGAACGGCCCTCGTAAAGGTGGGTGCGTCCGACCAACAGGAGGACCCGGTGGCCACCCACTCTGAGCGAGCGCAGCTGACCGTGATGGCCGGCAACCGTCGGCGCCGAGAATCCCGGGAAGTCACTGGCGGGCCGCTCGGCCTCTGCGGCCCCGAGCCCGTCGGCGACGCCCTGCCAGCCGGAACCGAGAACGACCGCCACGTCGTGGGGGGAAGCACCCGCCCAGCGGTTCACCTCGGCGGCGGCCCCAGCTGCGAGTTCGAACGGGTCCCAGGTGGCATTGGCGGCCGTCATCGAGCGAAAGGCTAGATCCGACACGCGTGGCCGGCACGCGTTCCGGCCACGGCGCTCAGAGGCCGACGGGGTGCCACACGGTCTTTGTCTCAAGAAACGCCAGCATCCGACGCGGCGTGGGCGCCTCGGCCCAATCGGGCTCGCACGCTTGTGGAAGCAGCACGCGCTTCACGTTGCCCACCGCGGCGCGCTCGAGCTCAACCACAAGCGAGGCCGGCGCGCCCGTCAGATCGAGTGCGTCAACATCGCGATGGGCGGCGAGCACCGGCGCGAGCTCGGCTGCCCGGCCGGTGAGCAGGTTCACGACGCCTCCGGGAAGGTCAGATGTGGCGAGCACCTCGGCAAGGGTGATGGCCGGCAATGGCCTCGTCTCACTAGCAAGGAGCACGACGGTGTTCCCGGTTGCGATCACCGGCGCAAGAACGCTCACCAGCCCCAGGAGCGAGGACGACTGCGGCGCGACCACTCCCACGACGCCGGTGGGCTCGGGCACGCTGAAGTTGAAGAACGGCCCGGCAACGGGATTGGAGGAGCCGGCAACTTGCGCCACCTTGTCCGACCAGCCGGCGTACCAGACCCATCGGTCAACTGCGGCGTCGATGCTCGCCGCCGCCTCCTCCTGGCTCGTCCCCTCGCTCGAGCTGATCTCATCGACGAACTGGGAACGCCGGCCGTCCAGCATCTCGGCGACACGGTAGAGGACCTGTCCCCGGTTGTACGCGGTTGCGCCGGACCAGCCGGCGAGTGCGTTACGCGCAGCGACGACGGCGTTGCGCAGGTCCTTTCGTGACCCGAGAGCCGCGTTGGCGAGGAAACTGCCGTCGGAGGCCACCACGGCATAGGACCGACCGGACTCCGAACGCGGGAACGCCCCTCCGATGTAGAGCTTGTAGGTCTTGCGCACTACCAAGCGCTCGTCAGACATCGAGGTACGCCGCCAGCCCGTGCCGGCCGCCCTCCCTGCCGAAGCCCGACTCGCGGTAGCCGCCGAAGGGGCTCGTGGGATCGAAGCGGTTGAAGGTGTTCGCCCAGACCACTCCCGCCCGCAGATGCTGGGCCATCCAGAGGATCCGGCTTCCCTTTTCCGTCCACACGCCCGCCGAGAGCCCGTAGGTGGTGTTGTTCGCCTTTGCCACCGCCTCCTCGGGAGTGCGGAAGGTGAGCACGGAGAGCACCGGTCCGAAGATCTCCTCTCTGGCGATGCTCTGGGAGGGTGAGACGTTCGTGAACACCGTCGGGGGGAACCAGTAACCGTGCTCCGGAAGAGCGCAGCTGGGTGACCAGCGCACCGCACCCTCGGCTTCTCCTTCCTCCACGAGGCTGCGGATCTTCTCGAGCTGGTCGGCGTTGTTGATGGCACCGAGGTCGGTGTTCTTGTCGAGCGGGTCACCCACGCGAAGAGTCGACAGGCGACTCTTCAGCCGCTCGACGACGGCGTCTGCGATCGACTCCTGCACGAGCAGGCGGGAGCCTGCACAGCAGACCTCACCCTGGTTGAAGAAGATGCCGTTGACGATGCCCTCGATCGCTTGGTCGAGCGCGGCGTCCTCGAAGACGATGTTCGCCGCCTTGCCACCGAGCTCGAGTGTCAAGTGCTTGCCCTTTCCGGCGAGCGCGCGCTGGAGATCCTTGCCGACCTCGGTCGAACCGGTGAAAGCCACCTTGTCGATCCCCGGGTGGGCAACAAGCGCCGCCCCGGCGACGGACCCGGCACCGGTGAGGACGTTGACTACGCCAGGCGGCAGGTCGGCCTGCTGGATGATCTCGGCAAGCAAGAGGGCGGTCAACGGCGTTGTCGTCGCCGGCTTCAGCACGCAGGTATTGCCGGCCGCGAGTGCCGGCGCAAGCTTCCATGCCGCCATCATCAACGGGAAGTTCCAGGGGATGACCTGACCGGCCACTCCGATGGGGCTTGGATGCGGCCCGAAGCCCGCGTGCTCGAGCTTGTCCGCCCAGCCCGCGTAGTAGAAGAAGTGAGCTGCCGCCAACGGGACGTCGACGTCGCGCGACTCGCGGATCGGCTTGCCGTTGTCAAGGCTCTCCAGAACGGCGAGCTCGCGCGACCGTTCCTGAATGATGCGCGCGATCCGGAAGAGGTACTTCGCCCGCTCAGCACCCGGCATCGGGCCCCAGACTGTCTTCTGGGCGCGCCCGGCCGCTTCCACAGCCCGATCGACATCACCAAGGCCGGCAGCGGCAATCTCCGCGAGCACCTCTTCGGTGGCGGGGTTCTCCGTCCTGTAGGTGTTGCCGTCGACCGGTTCGACGAAGCTGCCACCGATGAACAGGCCGTAAGAAGGCTGCAGGTGCACGATGGAACGGGACTCAGGCGCTGGGGAGTACTCCCAGACCACGTGCTCAGGCTGGTCGGTTAGGTAGCTATTGCTCATTCGAAGCTGAAGTCCTCCCTCCCTGCGTAGGCACCGCTCAGCTGCTTGGAGCGCTGCATGAGCAAGTCGTTGAGAAGGCTCGACGCCCCGAAGCGGAACAAGGACGGGTCCAGCCAGGCCTCGCCGACGGTCTCGTTCACGACTACCAGGTACCTGAGGGCATCTTTCGCGCTGCGGATGCCACCGGCAACCTTCACACCCACGAACGCTCCGGTGATCTCGGCGAAGTCTCGCACGGCCTCCAGCATCACGAGCGCGACGGGCAGCGTCGCCGCCGGGCTGACCTTGCCCGTGGAGGTCTTGATGAAGTCGGCGCCACCCACCATCGCAAGGTAGCTGGCCCGGCGCACGTTGTCATAGGTGACCAGTTCCCCCGTCTCGAGGATGACCTTGAGGTGCGCCTGCCCGCAAGCCTCCTTGACGGCCTGCACCTCCTCAAGGACCAGACCGTACCGGCCGCTCAGGAATGCGCCCCGGTCGATGACCATGTCGATCTCGTCGGCACCGCCCGCAACGGCGTCTCGCACGTCGGCGAGCTTGACCGCGATCGAGGCTCGGCCCGAGGGAAAGGCCGTCGCCACCGATGCCACCGCCACGCCGCTGCCTGCCAGCGCCCGCTTGGCAACGGGCACGAGGTCGGGGTAGATGCATACCGCGGCGACCGGGGGCACGGCCGCGTCGGCGGGGTCAGGTCGGCGCGCCTTGGCGCACAGGCTCATGACCTTCCCCGCGGTGTCGGCTCCCTCGAGGGTCGTGAGGTCGATCATGCGCACCGCCATCTCGAGGGCCCACAGCTTGGAGGACGTCTTGATCGATCGGGTGGCCAGCGACGCCGCCCTCGCCTCGGCGCCGACCTGGTCGACGCCGGGCAGGCCGTGCAGGAAACGGCGCAGGTCCGCTTCCGAGCGTCCCACCTCCGCGAGCACCTCACCGACAGCGGAGCTGCCCGCAGCGACAGCGCCCCCGAGCGGCCGAGAAGTGCGCTGGAGCTCGAGCCAGCCCGGCGGGCCCGAACGGCCCGGCACAGTCGTCATTGCCTCGCTGTCCATTCCCCTACCTCTCGGGTCGGTACAGAATCGAGCCTATCCTGCGGCCGTCGCGCATTGAACGCCTGGACCAGGCACCAAGCGCCCGCTGATGCAGTAGGTCGATCCAAGTCGAGCGGTTAGAGGAGAATGCCGAGATGGCGAGATCGAACACGACGAGCTTCGGAGTCCGTTCCGAGGTCGGACAGCTCCGCCAGGCCATAGTTCACCGGCCGGGGCTCGAGCTTTCGCGGCTCACCCCACAGAACATCGGTGAGCTGCTCTTCGACGGCGTGCTCTGGGTGGCGAGAGCCAAGCAAGAGCACGACGCGTTCGTCGAATCCCTCCAGGGCAAGGGGGTCCGTGTGCACTACTTCGCGCAGTTGCTCGCCGATGTCCTCGAGATCAGCGAGGGTCGCGCTTTCGTGCTCGATCGCATTTGCACCGCGGAGATCCTCGGACCAACTCTCGTCGATCCACTTCGCAAGCTCTTCGACGATCTCGATGGCGAAAGCCTCGCCACGTTCCTCGTCGGAGGTGTCCTCAAGGGCGACCTGCACCCGATCAGGGCGAACAGCTTGAAGTGGGAGACTCTTCATGCCGATGACTTCCTACTCGCACCCTTGCCGAACCACCTCTTCCAACGGGACAACTCGTGTTGGATCTATGGCGGTGTGTCGATCAACCCGATGGCGAAGCTGGCACGCCAACGCGAGACGCTGCACAGCCGGGCCATCTACAGGTACCACCCGATGTTTGCCGATGCGGACTTCGTCACCTACTACGGCGACGACGACCTGAACCACCTTCCCGCCTCGGTCGAGGGCGGTGATGTTCACGTGATCGGCAACGGCACGGTGATGATCGGGATGGGCGAACGCACGACCCCGATGGGCGCCGAGATCCTCACCAAGCGACTGTTCGCTTCCGGCCAGGCTCACACCGTCATCGCAGTCGAGCTGCCCAAGTCCCGTTCGATGATGCACCTCGACACGGCCATGACCATGATCGACCACACCACCTTCGTCCTCTACCCGTACTTCGACCGGCAAGTCCGCTCTTGGACGATCACGCCCGGCGAGGCCGGCGACTTCAATGTCTCGCGCAACCACAACCTTTGGGAAACTCTCGCGACGGCGCTCGGCGTCGACCAGGTGACCATCCTTGCCATCGACGAGGACATCCGGGCAGCGGAGCGCGAGCAATGGGACGACGGGACGAACTACTTCGCTGTGGCTCCCGGGGTCGTCTTCGGCTACGACCGCAACGTCGCGACAAACACGATGCTGAGGAGGAACGGGATCGAGGTTGTGACCGTCTCTGGTGGCGAGCTGGGACGTGGGCGCGGTGGGCCGCGTTGCATGACGTGCCCGATCGAGCGCGACCCCGCTTAGCACGACAGCCATCGCAATCCTCACCGCCGCCCCGGCGCCTCCGAGGCTGCGTCGAGGTGGTCGCGGTGAACACAGCACTCGCGCTGAGACCGGCGAGGGCGGGACCTTCAGCGAGCTTGGCGATCCCGTGGAGCTTCGCCGCCTTGGGAGCCGAGACGGCCTCGGGCCCTGTCGTGCTTGAGAGCGCAATCGCGATCGGGACATCTCCGAGTTCGAGGCTTGCGAGGACCTCCGTGCCGGGAGAATGGACGGGGCGGCTTCAGCGACGACTTCCTTTAGTAACTCCTGCTCAGCCTCGGACAAATACTTGTCGAAGTATTACTTGGTGATCTGGCCCGGGCGGAGAGCGGACATGGCTTCGAGGCGGTGGTGGTTGATGCGGGCGGCTAGCGTCTGTCTGTCCATTGCCTCCGGTCTGGCGCGATGGCTTGAAGGGCGGTGGCAGCCTGTCCCGCTAACCGACGGTCACGACGAGATCTGCAACCTCTTCACGAACTGGCCGATGAACCAACGCCATCACTGGTCCATTGCAGGCGCGGGACTCAACATAACTACCTTCAGGCGAAGCGAGGATACGTGCCCTCGGTGATCAGCGCGAGCGTTGGTGAATGCCGAGAATCGGGCCATCCTGAGCTCTCGAATGTTGCCCCAGGTCAACAGAGCAGACTCTCCTTCAACATAGATCGACAATCCTTGAGTCGTGTGGTTGAGCCATCGCGTGCCAAGGCCTACAGGTCCCAGCCTGTCGTTCAGCCACCAGAAGAAGTGAGGGTTCAGTGATCGCTCTGACAGGGTTGGCGGATGAGACAAGCTGGGCCGGCTTCCCGAAGACACGGCGCACGCACGGGGCTCACCTATTGTCGCGGATGACTGGAGGAGTCGGGTGCGCGAAACCTTGAAAGGCTGTGAGAACGTGAGATGGTGGCGAACACTGACGTTGACTCTGCGCGTCGCCTCGATTCGGCATCGCAGCTCGCAACGGATCCTCGTGCCGTTGCTCTTGCTCGCCGGCTCGCTCGGCGGCGTTCTTCTCGCTGCGCCTCCTGCGTATGCACAGTCCGTCCAGACCATCACCATGGCCACGACCGGCTCGACGACCTTTGACCAGTCCGGCATCTACAACGTCGACGCCTCGACGAACGACAACGACCCTGGCGTCTTGCTGGTGTACAACGTCGACGCGGCCGGCAACACGGCCGACTGTTCGGTCGGTGACTCGGGAAGCGTGAGCTTCACGAGCGTGGGCGCGTGCACCATCGACGTTAACTCTGGCGCCACCGAGAACTACGCCGCGGCCAACCAGGCCCAGCAGACCCTTACGGTGAGCACGGGCGTCCAGACCATCACCATGGCCACGACCGGCTCGACGACCTTTGACCAGTCCGGCATCTACAACGTCGACGCCTCGACGAACGACAACGACCCTGGCGTCTTG
>Ga0181518_10005054_pt1 | contig 11554 bp, 10 predicted proteins | sample PEATcosm2014_Bin_28_FD_119751 | JGI IMG/M metagenome (GOLD analysis project Ga0181518, IMG submission 119751) | Peatland microbial communities from MTU Mesocosm Facility, Houghton, MI, USA - PEATcosm2014_Bin01_60_metaG | ecosystem: Environmental > Terrestrial > Soil > Wetlands > Peat | place... | reverse complement strand
GGTTCGTCAGACCGCGGCCGCTGCTGCCCGAGCGCGGCGGTTCGTCAGACCGCGGCCGCTGCTGCCCGAGCGCGGCGGTTCGTCAGACCGCGGCCGCTGCTGCCCGAGCGCGGCGGGTTCGCCAGGCCGCGGCCGCCGTCGGCGCGGGCTGCCCGCGCCCCGCGGCGGACCGCCGCGGACGCGAGCGGTCTTCGATCAGACCGCGCACCGCGCGCTCGACCGGCCCCTTCCAGTACAGGACGCGGAGCCCGGTCGACCCGTCGGTGTGATGCGTCGCCTGGACCGCCCCGGCGTACCGAAAGCCGGGACCCATGAGCTCGAGCCCGGTGATCCATCCGACCTCGGGCTCGCGGCCGGCGATCAGCATTCCTCCTCGTGAGAGGTTCAACACGGCTCCGATCTTGCTGGCGTGGCTGCTCGATCGCAGGATCGCAACCAGATCTCGCGTGTCGGTGATCCGGGGGTACTGCCGAAGGTCAGACACCTGAACACTCCACTCCCAAGCTTGCAGATCTGACCACGTATGATCAACCCGCGCGGCGGTCCACAGGGAGCGGAACTTGATGGGCGCCAGCGGGAACCAGCGGTTCATGCTCTGGGAGATTCGCAGTGCCCGGTCTCGGATCAGCCGTCCCCGCGGGCAGGCCGGGGCTCCGGTTATGCCGCCCACGGCTGGGCCGGTCTGGCTGCAGCGTGAACTGCAGGTTCTCGCTGGCGGCCACCGAACTTGATCTGGACTGCGCTGGCCCAGCTCAGCGTCGGCGTCCCCGGACAACGTTCGCCCGCCGACGCCACGGCGGGCCCGTTGGCGGCGAGCTTGACGTGGATGTTGGCACCCGGCCTTCACGGAATCTTGATGATCGCATTGCTTTTCTCCACGAGAGCTTCACGCCGTGGGATCTACGGTGATCAGGCCAGCGACGGTCATGGTCTCGATCTCGACGTCCCAGCCCGCAGTGCTCTTCACCGGCTGATGATCGGCTCGTCTGCACGTGGGCGTCGCCTGCTGGCCTGCGATGACGAGCCGCAGATCCTCCGTGCGCTCAAGGTGATCCTGCGCGAGCACGGGTACGACGTCCTGGCGGCCGCGAGCGTGGAGGAGGCCCTGGATGCCGTGTCGGTCGCGCCCGTCGACGCCGCGGTGATCGATGTGCTGCTTCCGGACGGCGACGGCATCGAGCTGTGCCGCCGCTTCCGGCGAGGAAGCGACATGGCGATCATCGTCCTATCCGCGGTCGGGGAGGAGGAGCAGAAGATCCGTGCGCTCGAGGCGGGCGCCGACGACTACATGACCAAGCCGTTCAGCCCTCGCGAGCTGCTTGCGCGCTTGGAGGCGGTGCTCCGGCGCGCCTACAGCTCGCGGGTCGACACCGTCCTCGCGTCCGATGGGCTGGAGATCGATCTGGCGGCGCACGTCGTCCGGCGCGACGGGCAGGACATCCATCTGACCAGGCTCGAGTACGAGCTGCTCTGCGTGCTCGTGCGCAACGAGGGTCGGCTGCTCACCCATCGTGCACTGCTGTCAGAGGTGTGGGGCCCGGCATATGCGGACGACACCCCGGTGCTCCGCACCCACATCGCGCGCCTGCGGCGCAAGATCGACCCGGCCGGAGCCGGCGTCAGGCATTACATCCACACCGAGCCGGGCGTTGGCTTTCGCTTCGATCCGCGTTGACGCCGGCGTCGGCGTCCGGCGATTTCGGGTCACCTTCACAGAATCGGCATGCCGCCGGGCCGCTTCGTCACGTCGGCGTCACACCGCCGAACCTAGGCTCGTCTAGGTGCCGATCGCGCTCGAGCCGGCAGGTCCGGGCGATCGGTGAGAGAGACCCCAAAAGCAGGAGAGACAACATGCCCATCATCGCTTCTCCCCCGAACGCCGGCCTGCGAGACTGGCGGCCCGACGACGGCCATCCCGTCGTCCGGGGCACGTCGGCGACCCGACCGATCATGCTGCGGATGCGTGTCGCCGCGAGGCGCGACTCGCTCACACAAGCGCTCTCCGGCGGTGCCGATCCGGCAACGTCTCCCGAGCTGGCGATGTGGGCGGCACGGCTCACCCGTGATCGGCACCGGCGGGTGATTGCGCGCACGCTGCGGCGGACGATCGCGGATGCTCATCACCCGACGCTCACTCGTTACGGATTCGTCCTCATCCGCCGCCGCGCGGTGATCGACGCCGAGCACGAGTTCGATGCCCTGATCAAGCGGCTGCACAGTCCCGAGCCGGTCGCTCCGCGGGGAATGGCTCTGATCCAGCGGATCGTGACCGACGGTGGGTGGAGCCCCATGTACAGCCCGGCCGCGCCCGGCGCCCTGCGGCACCTGATCGCGCTGGCGACCGAGGCGCTCGATCTGGCGGCGCCCGGCGAGCTTCCCGGAGCCGGCACAGCGTGAGGTAGCTCGCCCCGGACCGGACGCGGGTTCATCTCCGCGGCAGCCGGGCCAGGAGTCCGTCGGACGGCTCGAGCGCGTGCTCGGAGACCGCCGCTCGGGCCGGCTCGACGAGCATCTCCTGGAGGCGCCGGACCGCATCGAGGTGGTCTCCGGTCCAGATCACCCGTACGCCGGTCGCGGTTGCGTGTCCATCGCCGTCGTGCAGATCGCGTCCGACCGCGTCCACGAGGCGGCGGTCCGCGACCGCGTCGGGGGCCAGGGGATCGGGAACGCCCCGGCGGTCGGCGAGGCTGGTGGCGAACTCGGCATACCAGCTGGTCATGGTGTCGGCGGCGCTCAGCAGCTCGCGCCGCGCGGCGGAGCGATCGCCGCGCTGATCGCCGCCGCCGGCCCAGAGATCGAGCACCGCGTCGGCGGCCAGGCGAACCCCCGCGACGCCGGTCACGAGCCCGGTGATCTCGGCGAGCGGGATTGGCTTGGAGCCGCGCTCTGAGAGGTATCCGCGGAACGTGTCGTCGAGCCGGCGCAGAGCGGCCGCCGCACGCACGCCCTGCTCACGCGGCGGCGATGATTGCGGCCCCGCCGCATCGCAGCGCCCGACCCCGTAGGCGACCGCGTCCGCCAGGTAGCGAGCGCAGTCGCGATAAGCCTGCCCCAGCGCCCGACCGAGAGCGGCACCGGCCCCGCGGGGCCAGAACAGCAGGCCGACGGCCAGACTGACGGCGCCGCCGAGGGCGATGTCCTCGACCCGGACGAGGCCGATCGTCCAGCCGGCCGGCGCGACGATGTTGAACAGGATCAGCAGCGTGAGCGTGAACGCCGCCTGGCCGGCGGCATACGAGATCGCGGCCGGTGCCAGGCCGGCGAGCAAGATCGCGATCGGCAGCAGCACCCACAGGATCGTGGTGTCGGTCCCGATCGCGTAGACCAGCACACCGCCGACCACGAACCCGACGGTCGTTCCAGCGAGTGCGCGGACCACGTTCTGCCCGGTGCTCAGAGCGTTCGTACGCAGCACCGACAGCGTGCCGAACGCGACCCAGAACCCATGCTGCACGCTGCTCAGATCGGCGACGAGGACGGCGAGCCCCAGCGCCGCCGCGCCCCGCAGGCTGTTGTGCAGCCACACCGAATGCCGTTCGGCGTGCGCCCCGGCACGCTCGTGCGCCGAGGCCAGCGGCCCGGGCAGGCCCTGAGGCTGGCGGCCCAGCAGCCGATCGAGCCAGCTTCGCCGGGTGGCGGCCGCGGCAAAGCTGGTGTTGGTCGCGATCTGGGTGACGACGAAGCTCAGCTCCTGGGCGCGGAAGCTCGGGTCCAGCGAGGAGATGACGTTGCGGGCGTGCTCCTCTCCGCGCGCGGAGGCCGCCGCCTCGGTCGCCACGGTGGTCGTGGTCGCGCGCTCGAGGTCCTCGAGGCGGTCACGAAGCCGGCCCAGCGCGGCATCGAGCTCGTCGCCGGCGGCGCGCGGGCTCTCGAGCAGATCGGCGGCGTGCTCGAGGACAGCGGCGGCGGCGACCTTGACCCCGCAGACGTGCTGGGCGGGCTGGGGCGGGTGGCGCCGCGGCGCCGCGCGCAAGATGATCGTGTTGAGCCAGCGAAGCTCGTCGACGAGTCGGACGACGGCGCGGGCGTCGGTCGTCAAGCCGGTGGGGCGATACGGGGTGGCGAAGAACAGCCTCTGCAGCGCCGCCGCCGCCTCCTCAGCGCGGGCGACGGCCAGGCGATGCGCCTGCTCGGCCTCGCGCTCGCCGCCGCTCATGAGGTAGGCGACCTCGGCGCGCAGGCGATCGGCCAGCGCGCGACAAGCGGCGACCGCTCCGCCGCGCACGGGGTTGCGCGCCGCCGCGGGCCACAGCAGCGAGATCGCCACCAGCGACACGGCCGCGGCCAGTCCCCAGCCGGCGATCCGATCGGGAATCGAGGAGGCCGGACCCGGCAACGACACCGGGAGGATGAACGCCAGCAGCAGCGAGGTGGTCGCCCCGGCGAGAACCGAGCTGACCACCCCCGCGAACAGCACCACGAACGCGACGACGGCCATCGCCACGGCCGCCAACCAGGGTGTCCGCGACGCCAGCGTCCCGAGGCAGATCAGCGCCACACAGGCGATCCCCAGCGCCGCCTGATCCAGCAGACGGTCTCTGATCGAGCCCGAGAAGTCGACCAGCAGCAGCATCGCGAATGACCCGAACGCCGCGAACGAGGCCAGCTCCGGGTTGGCGATCACCTTGTCGGCGAGCGCGAACAGAGCCGGCATGATCAACGCCGTCCGGGTCGCCCGGCGCAACGCTCCGTAGCCGGGGTCGTGGGCGTGCAACCACTCGCGGGCGCGGGGGAGCCGACGGACGGCGCTGCCCGGGGAGGCCATCAGCAAACTTGCCGGAGACGGCTCGATAGCCGACTACCGTACCTCCGTGGCGCAGGCGATGGGCCAGCTCGGTCTGCGCCACGCCTTCCCCGGCGCTAGGCTCGCCGGATGGCGCAAGAACCACGGCTCATCATCCAAGCCGCATGCACCGTGTGATGGACCAGGCCGAGAGCCCCGGCCGGTACGGTGGAGAGATCGACGACGAACCACGCAAGCCGCGGCGGTCTGCGCGCCAGATCGCCAGGGCGGTGGATGCCGGTCGTAACGTGGGGGCGGCCCTGCGCCACCTCGACGGCCACGGCACCGAACCGGGAGCGCTCGGGGTGGCAGAGGCGCTCGCGCGATTTCTCGTGGCGCGCTGCGATTCCCACCACGCGGGCTGGCGGGTCGTCCGCCAGGTGGTAGTGGACTCAGCCGCCGACGCGCCGTGGGAGAAATGCGCGCGGCGAGCGGTGCCGCTCGTCGCCGAGGATTTGATCACGCTGGCCGGTGAGCCCGGGCGCACGCCGCTCGTGCGCGCCCAGCACATCGCCGCGCGGCGCCGCGCCGAGCAGATCGCCCGTCACGTCGATCAAGTCGCGGTCCTGGCGGACCTGGGGCTCGAGCAGTCGCCAGCGACTCCCGAACGCTGGTGCCTCGCCCTCAGCAGCGCCGTCGACGCGCGCTCTCGGGAACAGGTCGCCCGAGCTGTGGACAGGTCGCTTCGGGAATGGGAGTAGACTCGACATAGGGTCGTAACTCGATCGGCGCCGCTCAAGCTTTTGCGCAGGCCCCGATCGGCAGCAACCTGTTGTCCGTTGACTCCACGTGCATTCGCCCAGGCGAGTAACACGCCGTCAGCACGTGGATGGCACGTTGGTGCGGTCCGGCGATTGAGCCTCCGGACTCGCTGCTTCCTGTCCGGGTTGCGGTCGAGGTTGCGCCACTGATCTGGGTGACCGCCGGCAAGCGACGTGTATCGATCACAAAGGACATGACGATGGCAGCAAAACGCAAGGTGACCGTGTCGAATGACCTGCCGATACACCGGCCCACCGCGAGCGAGCGGCGCGCGGCGCTGACCGCCGCGATCGCGGGCCAGCAACAGAACCTCAAGCGCGAGGCGGCTGAGCGCCGGGTCAAGCGAGCCGCTGACGTCGCCCGCAACAGCGACGCGCAGCCGACGTCCGCTCCCCGCTAAGCGTTCGCCGGGCGGGGCCGCGCGTGACTGCGGTTGGCGCGCCGTTGCGCCGGCCGCGTCGTGGGGGAGGAGAAGCGCTCGGCCAGCGCCATGCCGGTGCCGGCGCTGCTCGTAAAGCCGCCGACCGCGATGCACACCCTCTTCGTCGGACACGACACACCGCCGAGCGAGTTGTTCGTCGCGCCGGCGGGGTCGGGAGCCGGCTGGATCGCCCAGCCGGTTCCGTCCCAGTGCTCAGCGAGGATCACGTCGAAGCCGGTCGCGTTGTTGAAGAACCCGACCGCGGTGCAGGACCGAGGCCCCGCACACGACACTCCGACGAGCTGGACATACCTCGCGCCCGCCGGATAGAGCGTCCTCTGCAGCACCCACGCGCCGGCGTCTCGGCGCTCCGCGAGCATCACCTCGATGCCGGTGACGATGTCGAAGAATCCGACCGCGGTGCACGATCCCGGCGTGCACGACAGGCCGAGGATCTGAACGTACGTCGCGCCGGTGGGGATGTCGGTCGGCTGGATCGTCCAGCTCGTGGCGTTCCAGTGCTCGGCCAGCGTCACCCCCGCGCCGGCGCGGTCGATCAGGAAGCCGGCGGCGGTGCAGGACGCCGGCGACGTGCACGATACGCCGGAGAGGAAGCTGACTCGTGTGCCCGCCGGGACGGGCGTAGGCTGGATCGCCCAGCCGTTGCGGTCCCATCGCTCCACGAGCGTCGTTCCGGCCGTCCCGAGGCTGTTGCCCGAGTGTCCGACCGCGACGCACGTCGTCAGCGACGGGCATGACACGCCACCGAGGTAGTCGAGGGCGCCGGCGTGCACGCGAGGGGGCCTGCGGGTCCGCTGAATCGCCCACCGGGTGCCGTTCCAGCGCTCGGCGAGCGGCACGGTGGTGCCGGCCCGGTTCGTGACGCTCCCGACGGCGGTGCAGGCGGTCCTCGACGCGCACGAGACGCCGAACAGGAGGCTGCTCGTCGCTCCGGCGGGATTCGGAGTCCGCTGGATCGCCCAGCGGGTGCCATTCCAGCGCTCGGCGAGCGTCACGCCGGCGCCGGCGCGGTCGGTGAAGTAGCCGACGGCGATGCAGGCCGCCGGCGACGTGCACGACACGCCCGAGAGGACGCTGTACCGCGCGCCGTCGGGGTCGGGAGCTTGCTGGATCGACCACCCCGAGGCCGCGGCGGTCTCGGCAGCCGCCAGGCACAGAGCCAGCGTCGCGCATCCCGCGAGCGCGCACACGATCAGCCGAACCCGCATCGCCGCGGTCAGGCACCGTCCGACATAGATCCGCTAGTTGTATCCCATCGCAGCGCGCAGCCTCGTCAACCTCAAGTCGGTCGCCAAGGGCTACGGAGCCCGCACGGTCCTCCACGACGTGACGCTCGGCCTCAACGAGGGTGAGCGGATCGGCGTCGTCGGTGAGAACGGCGCCGGCAAGTCGACGCTCGCTGCGCTGATCGCGGGCGTTGAGGCGCCGGACGAGGGGAATCTGACCCGCACGAGCGGGGTCGAATCGGTGCTCGTGGCACAGCGCGTCGATCTCGATCTGCGGCGAACCGTGCGGGAGGAGCTGGTCGGCGTGCGACCAGAGCACGTGTGGGCCGGCGACCCGGTGTTCCGCTCGGTCCTGGACGGCCTGTTGGGCGGCGTGGCCCTGGAACGCTTCCCGCGGGGCCTCGAGACACCGGTCGGGCCGCTGTCCGGCGGAGAGCAGCGACGGATCATGCTGGCCCGCGCGCTGCTGGGGTCTCCCGAGCTGTTGTTGCTCGACGAGCCGACCAACGATCTCGACGTTGAGGGGATCGCGTGGCTGGCGCGGTTTCTCGCCGCCCGCCGCGGGACGCTACTGGTGATCACCCACGATCGCTGGTTTCTTGACGAGGTCTGCGACCGCACGTGGGAGGTCTCCGGCGGTGGCGTCTATCAGTACGACGGTGGCTACTCCGCATACGTGCTGACCCGGGCCGAGCGTGACCGGCAGGCCGTTGCACGCGAGGACCGCCGGCGCCAGCTCGTGCGCAAGGAGCTCGCCTGGCTGCGCCGGGGGCCGCCGGCGCGGACCTCGAAGCCGAGGTTCCGCATCGATGCCGCCAATGCCCTGATCGCCGATGAACCTCCGCCGCGCGACACCGTGGAGCTGTTGCGATTCGCGATCGCGCGGCTGGGCGACCGGGTGCTCGACGCCGTCGACGTGTCGGTGGCGTTCGAGGACCGCCGTCTGCTGTCGCACATCACGTGGCGCCTGGGTCCCGGACAGCGCGTGGCGCTCGTCGGCGCGAACGGCTGTGGCAAGACGACGCTCGTACGCCTGCTCGCCGGCGACCGAGCGCCGGATTCCGGGGAGGTGCACCGTGGCGTCACGGTGCGCCTTGGCCTGCTCTCACAGGACCCGGCGGAGCTGCCCGGAGGCCTGCGCGTGGTCGAGGCGCTGGCGCAGGTCCGCGGCCGGGTGACGACGAGCGGGGGAGAGGAGCTCACGCCCGGAACACTCGCCGAGCGCTTCGGCTTCCGCGGCGAGAAGCTGCGCGCTCGCACCGATGACCTGTCGGGTGGGGAGCGGCGTCGGCTTGTGCTGATGCGCCTGCTGTTGGCCGAGCCGAACGTCCTGCTGCTCGACGAGCCCACCAACGACCTCGACATCGACACCCTGACGGCGCTGGAGGATCTGCTCGACGGCTGGCCCGGGACACTCGTCGTCGTCTCCCACGACCGCTATTTCGTGGAGCGGGTGTGCGACGACGTCTACGCATTGCCCGGTGACGGCAGCCTACGTCATCTCCCCGGCGGGATCGAGCAGTACCTCCAGCTGCGCGCGGTTGCCGCTCCCGAGCCCGAACGCACCGCGACAGCACCGGCGCGGACGACGACCCCTGGCGCACGGCGTCGCGCGGCCCAGAAGGAGCTCGCCCGGGCCGAGCGCAACCTGGAGCGTGCCGAGCATCGCGACCGCGAGATCGAGGCGGCGATGGCGGCCGCGGCCAGCGACGCGGATCTCCTGCGTGCGCTCTCCGAGGAGCGGACGGCACTGACCGGCCGTAGGGACGAGCTCGAGACGGCCTGGCTTGCGCTCTCCGAGGAGCTCGAGCCGTAAGCGCCGCTGCGTCGCTCAACGGGCGGCGGCCGGCCCGGAGCATCGAGATGGAGCGGGGCCGGGCGTCAGGTGCCGGAGCTTGCACGCCGGCGATCGGCGGTCCTGGTAGGCTAAGGGTGGGAGCACCAGCCTGACGCGGAGCCCGTGGGACAGCGTCAAATCTGATCCTCCGGAACCGCTAACCCCGGAGGCCATGCAGTGTTGACGGAGCCTGACCGAGTGATCGTCGGCTGCGCCGGGGCTGATGGGACCGGGATCGCACTTCGCCGGAAGGCCGCGCTGAGCCTGATCGGCGCGCTCGTGGTCACGGGCGCGCTCGGATTCGTGCTCGTCGGGCGCCGTTCGCAATTCGCTGCCGCGCTGCACAGCGCTCCGCTCGCGCTGCTGGCGCTCGCGGCGCTGTTGCAGGTTGTCGCGCTGCTGGCGCGCAGCGAAGCGTGGCGGGTCTGCGTCGCCGCGGCGGGCGGATCCGTCTCACGACGCGTGCTGTTCCGCGCGGCGGGCATCGGCTACCTCGCCAGCATCCTCAACGGATCGGTTGGGATGGCCGCGCGGATCGCATCGCTGCGCCGCGCCGCACCCCAGAGCACGCCGCGAGTTCCGGCGCTTGTCGCTGCCGAGGTCCCGATCATCACCGTCGAGGTTGCGCTCGCGGCGATCTTCTCGTTCACGCTGATCGGACCGCTCGGCGTCCCCTGGTGGGCGCCGGCGATCGCCGTCACCGCCATGGCGGGCGTCGTCATCGGCTTGCGGCGGCTCTCCAAACGCCGGGCGGGACTGTGGGCGGGGCTGGCGGTCGTCCGCGACGAAGGTTGCGTCCGCATGATCGCGTTCACGCTGCTGGCCGTGTGCGCGCAGATCGGGCGCAACTGGCTGTTGCTACACGCGATCGGCGTGAACGTCTCGGTGTTCGACGCGATGGCGCTGCTGATCGGGATGTTCACGCTCGGGCAGCTTCCCATCGGGCCGAGTATCGGGCCGGCCGCCGCGGTGCTCATTCTCGGCGCCCACGGGATCGCGGCCACCGCCGCCGCCGGCGTCCTGCTCGCTGTCTCTGGCATGGCCGGCTCCTTCTGTTATGCCACGTGGGCGATCGCCGACGGGGTCGTCGCCCGACGCCGCGCCGCCCGCTCAGACGTCACCAGGGTCCCGGTCGCGGCGGCGCTCGGCTCAGGCTGACGCTGGCGGCCAAAGCTCCGCCCTCCTCCCGACCGATTGTGACCCGAACCAGCGTCCACCACTCGCAGGTCCGATGTCGAACAAGCGCCGGTGCATTGCCTCGGGACGCGATCAGGCCGCAGTGGCCGTGCTCGCACGGAGCATCAACTCAGCCGGGATGATCTCGTGGATCTTGGCGCGTCGCCCAGCCTCGATCTCGCTCCGGAGCAGATGGAGGCTGCGCCGACCGATCTCCGTGTAGTCCGGCTGGACGGTCGTCAGGGGTGGGTTGAAGAACTCTCCCTCGGGAATGCCATCGAAGCCGACAACGCTCACGTCCTGCGGGACGCGTCTCCCCGCTTCGAAAAGCGCATGCAGTACCCCTGAGGCCATCTGATCGTTGGCGACGAAAATCGCCGTGACGTCGGATCTCGCGCGTAGCCTGCAGCCAAGCTCGTACCCCAGGTCAGGGCTCCAGTCGCCAACAAGGGGGGAGGGAACCTCCGCGCCCGCGGCCAGCAGCGCGTGCAGCCATCCCGCGAGGCGCCGGCCGGCGTTCTGCCGGTCGGCCGGCCCGGCGACGTGAAAGACGGTGCGATGGCCGAGCTCGAGCAGGTGACGCGTTGCAGCCGCGGCACCCGAATAGTCGTCAGCTGCCACGACCGACAGTGCCTCGTGCGGCGCAGCCGCTACCGCGACGAGCGGAATCTCACCCGATATCTCGGCGAGCGCGTTGATCGCCGCGTGCTCTGGAGCGACAACGAGGATCCCTTCAACCGCCGCGCGACGCAGCCGCTCTACGGCCATCAGCAACGAGCTCTGAGTGAGCGCCGGGACGCTGATGATGCTCACTGCGTAGTCCGAGCCGTGCGTGGCGCGTTGAACCCCGGACAGCGCGGACACCCTGCCGTGCGGCGTCGGGTCGAGACTGAGCACACCGATCGTCCTCGACCCAGGGCTCCCGAGCGGCCGCGTCGCCGATCTCGTTTGCGGGGACGTGTGAGGTGTCTGCCGGCTCGAGAGGCTCGAGAGCGTGCGGGCCGCGACGTTCGGAGGGAACGCGAGCAGCGACCCTCCTGAGATTGTCTGGTGCATCGATCCTCTCCTCGCCAGAGCCGAAACCGCCCGCCGCTGCGGCTTATCCCACCGCGACCGAGACTACACCGGCCACCGGCCACGGCCACCGGCCACCGTCGGCGGTCGGTATGTTTTGGTTCGATGCAAAACATATATCCATTGTCAAGAGCGTCAGTGATCCCGTCGCGCGCCGGGCACAACGACATCCGCCGCAACAACCTCGAGGTCGTCCTGCGTCACCTCTCGGCTGTGGGCCCTGATTCCCGGGCCGGCATCGCCGCCCAGGCCGG
>Ga0181518_10005050_pt1 | contig 11561 bp, 17 predicted proteins | sample PEATcosm2014_Bin_28_FD_119751 | JGI IMG/M metagenome (GOLD analysis project Ga0181518, IMG submission 119751) | Peatland microbial communities from MTU Mesocosm Facility, Houghton, MI, USA - PEATcosm2014_Bin01_60_metaG | ecosystem: Environmental > Terrestrial > Soil > Wetlands > Peat | place... | reverse complement strand
AGGACGCTTCGCCGCACGGCTAGACGAAAAGCGGAATGCTCAAACACCCGAGTTGGGGCAGACTTCGGGCATCGTTGCACCAAAAACGGGCAGCTTTAGAAATTCCCGCTTTTACGTCTCTCACCGATTATTAGTCTTGTATTCGATGGGTTGAGTGGTAGGCCCGGCAGGAATCGAACCTGCAACCCTCGGATTAGAAATCCGATGCTCTATCCGCTTGAGCTACGGGCCCGCATGAGGCTATCTATTTGATTCTACAACTTCACTGCAATTGCAGCGTGTGCGGTTTTGCCGATTCTAGGGCACAAGTTGGGCACAAAACAGCATCCAGCGATGCCAGCGCTCGCACTGAGTCCTGATTCGCCGTCTTGATATAGCACGCTTGCGTGACCGACACGTTGGAGTGACGCAGGATTCTCTGAATTACCATGTCCTGCACTCCGAGGCGATGCAGATTACTCGCCAAGCCCCTACGCAACCCGTGCCAACCTTCCCAGAACGTAATTCCCACACGCTTGAAAGCGGGCTGCATCTTGTCCCGCAAGACGTTGTTAGGATCAAGAGCCGATCCGCTGAACGTGCGGAACATCGGCCCGGTAGTCGGGTTACCATCTCGCGCCCTGTGTTGCGCCAGGACTTGGGCCAGCGAGGGCAGAAGCGGCACGGGTGCTTTCCGTGCCCGCGTCTTAGTGTCCTGAATCTTGCCCGCCACGATGCTACGCAGGACGTGCAATTCATCTCCCTGCCATGCTTCCCAAGTCAGCCCACGAATCTCGGAACGTGACAGGCCCGTGAAAGCAGCCACGGCGATCATAACGCGGGCTGTCGGATCGTCCACGGCTGCAATCATCTCCCTGATTTCCTCAAGCGAATACGCCACAGTTTCCCGAGGGGCAGCAGCAGCAGGCAGCATTGCGCCCACAACCGGATTCGCGCCCGGCAGGTATCCGAGGTTAACAGCATGAGTGAAGATTCCCGACAACAGAGACTTGAGACGCTTGACCGTGGCGGACCCTAGCACTCCGCCGTTCTCTGTTTTGTCCACAGAGACGATTTCCTGCAGCCAAGCGTAAACGTCGGACGTGCGAACATCACAGAGTAGCTTTCTGGTTATGTGCTGGCGAGGAGCAAAATGCTTTTGCCACATTACCCTGTAGGATTTCACCGTCCAGAATCGCAGGCTTGATTCTGCAAAGGGCAGATAGACCCGAGAGACGTACTCACCCAGGTTGACTATCTTTTCTGGCGTGGATGGGCGGGACTGTGCCACCTTCGCGGCTTCCAATTCCGCCAGTTTCTTAGCTTCTTCCGGTTTGACCGTGGCGGGGCAGAGAATCCGCTTGCGATGGATCGTCCTTAGCGTTCCGTTGTCGTTAACGGTTTCGCGGAAGCGAAAAACCCACGGCTGTTTTCTGTCTTTGTTCCGATGGAATATAGAATAATTTTTGGTTTTCATGGCTTCCCCCTCAGCCCTGTGCTTCTCAGTGCCTGCTTCCCGGCCTTTGCCTGTTTTGCCTTTGCGAGGGCTGCTTTCCTGGCTCGCTCACTGCGCTGCTTTGGAGTCATGCGCGATGCAGCAATCTTACCGCCCTCGCGCCCGGATTCTACAAAGTCACTACGCTTCATTGTGTGCTTACCCCCTAAGCACATAGTAGCTAAGGCCCTAAGCAGTGTCAAGGGGTAACTCGCGGTTATTTCTGATAGCGGCTTTCCATCCATCGGCAAAGATCAGGGGAACCCCAGAGAAAACGCACGTAGCGGCCCAGCTTCAAATGAGGCAGGCAGTTTTCGGACGCGGCGCATTGTTTGCGGACCCATGACGCCGTTACCTTCCACCGTGCGGCCAGTTCTAGCCCGTCTATCAGCTCGTATTGGGTGAGGGGCGTTGTGTTCTCTGGTTTCATGGTCAGTACCTCGCCAGCCATTCAAGGAACGGCATGGGGCTGCTGTCATTTTCTCCGCCATTCAAAGACGTGATAACTAATCCCCTTTGCCTTTAGGGGTATCAGGCCCCTGTATGCGGCCAATTGGCGATGAAATCTTCGATGCTTGCGAGTTCTGCGCTTTCGGCGAGGATGGCGCGGTCCCATGCCGTTTTGTCAATTATGGCTTCCACGGCTTTCCGTATCCTTTGGCGCAGTTCGCTTGCTGGCAAGGCGTCGAGTTCCACACATTCACTGCCGTATTCTGCGATAAATTCTTCAGCCCGGCTGTCGGCGTAATCGCCGTCGCGTTTGGTTTTCACTCGCAAGGGCGGAAGCTTGAATTTCGCGATATCTTCCGCATGAATGGCCAGCCGTTGGATGACGAAGCGCCCGCTACCGTACTTTCGTATTCGTTCTGCGGCTTCGCGTTCGATGCAGCGCCCGCTCGGATCATGGTCACCAAGATAAAAAATAGTTTTGGGCTTACGAATACCCCCCAAAAGGTCGGCGATATCATGCGCCTTCGTGGTGCTGAGGAACCCGCGCCCCACGCGGACGGTCACGCCCAGCTCATCGGTCACCTCGGCAATCGAGCCGATGATTGCGTCTTTCTCTGTCCATAGCTCGCAATAGTTGGGCTGAAGCTCCCAGTAGTCTTTGCGATATCCCAACTTGCAAGTCGCCATGTAGTCCTTCGGGTCATCCCAGACACTCGTGGCATAGGTCGGACGCGATCGGTCCACGATCCAGTCGAATGGAATCTCGCCTTGCTCTCGCGCCAAGGTGAGCACGCGACTCAATTTCTGGTAGTCCTTGCGACTGTTCCTGAGCACGCGCTGACTCACGAGACGGTAAAAACATTGCCGCACCGTCATCGGATTTTCCGCTTCGAGAACGACGCGGGCCTGCTCTATCAATTTGCGGGTTTTCTGCCAAGTTCCTTGGGCCATACAATTCCTGTTTTCTAAACTGAGACTAGTAGCGGGTTAGAGCACGCGGGAAATCCCACGGCAATCGTTTAACCCTTTCCCCCTTGGATGGGCAGGATTCGGGCTGAGCCTTTGTTAAATCTGTGTCCCTGCTAGCTTTGTCACGGCGCTCGGGACAAGCAATCCTCCGCTCTCCCGATTCGGCCTAGAATGCCCGCTGGCACGTCAGGAACGGGGTATCTAGGCGCACGCGGGCACCGGATGACCTTCACCCTACCCTTCCAGCCGAATCTTGCTTTTTTCAATCCAGCCGTCGAGAGTCCACGCGGGTCAATCAGCCATGGCGCGTGACCGTTCTCTGTGAGCCGGATGACCGGGATTTCCCCGCGCTGGCAGAGCGCGCGCAGCGTTCCTGGACTGACGGACAAGTACTCGATCGCTGGTTTCAAGCGAAGGAGCCGCCGAGCCGAGTTGTCGCGCTTCGTCACAACGCCCCCGCTTTTGCGCGTTGCCCGAAATTGGACGGCGATAACCTCGGGGAGCGATGGTTGCCACGATGGGAGTTATGCTCTTTGCCATCAAGCCAATGATGGGTGTTATGGTGGGTGTTGCTGGGTTCGCTCCCCATGGTGGCAACGGTTTTCTCTGCCTCTAGTGGGAGAGTCACTCGATACTCGGCTGCTCGTCGGCGAGGCACAGGATCAGCGACTCGATGAATCAACCTCGCCATGACCGCTTGCTTGCGATAACCACGAACGGAAGTCCAGCCGCATTCCATGAGTGCGGCAATCCGCTCCAGCGGCAAGATGACGGGCTGCCCTGGTCGGCTGCGTTGCAGTTGGCAGACTAAGGAAACGAACTGCTCATATCGCGAGTTGTGGGTTTCTCCCTGAATCGCCTGCCACGCGCTTTCCAACGGGTCCGGGCCTCCAACCGGATAACTCGCGGCGCTGGCAGCTATCGTGCGGATTTCGACATCTGGCAACGGCGGCCGGCATCGGCAAGCGTTCTGCTCCAGTAAGTCGCTTTCAATTGCTGGCTGCTCCCAGCCTTTTCTGCGGAGATAACAACCTCTGCGAAACAACGTGTCATTGCGGCGGCCCACCAGCAAAATACCGATTTCGCTTGCTGGCACAGCAGGCCGCGCCGCGCTTGTGACCATTTCCAGTAACCACGCACTCGGGGATGCGATAGCTAACCGCGGCTCAATCCATGCGTAGTGAAACCCGCTCGGGTGGATACTAGGCGGAATGATCGCATAACCCCCAGCGCCCCGAATGTGGAGACCAGTTCCAAGTTTGCTTGTGCTGTTGCGTATGTCGAGGTCAACCGGCCAAGTGAACCATCGGTGCTCTCCACCGTCTTCACGCCCGGTGCGTGAGGCGAGCGTAGCGGGCAACGGCCCATGCTGTGCCTCTAGCATAGCCAGCGATGCCCGGCCTTTTTCGCCGTCCACATCGAGTACGAACACGCCCGAGCCCGGCCCGGTGGCGACGGCCCAGTTGCAGCCGGGATGCTTTACTGCCCAGCTTCGGATCGTCGCGGGATCGGATGACGCGAAGGTAGGCCAGCCTTTCAGCAGTGGCGTCTTAGTGCGCGGAACGCTTGGGAACAGTCGCCAGCCATACTCTGCGAGACTTAGCACGCGATCCAGTGCTTCGGCCTTTGATGCCGGAGTCATTCCGGCTCCGGCGATTCGCCGCGTGCTTGCTCAAGCCATTTCTTTGCCCTTGCGAGCCGGTCGCTTTCATCAGGGCGGAAGGATTCGGGCTGCTGAGTTACAGGCGAATCATCTTGTTCTTCGGGTTGGTTCGTGCTATTTGTACGTTGTCGCTGCATTTCGTTTGATCCCTTTCGGCGTCCCGCTCTCTCAAGGTTGCGGACGCCGATTGTTTTTTCCCTCACAAGGGGGCATCCTTCGGGCAAGGCTGACTCAGCCTCGCTTCAATCCAGCTATCGAGGTCGGCTCGTCTGTAGCGAACCAATTTCGCTCCAGCCTTGAAGTGGCGTGGACCTTCGCCGCGTGAACGCCAAAGCCGCAGCGCAGCCTCGCTGATTCCTAGATATTTCGCAGCCCTGCTCGGTGGGAGTGTGTTTTCCTGCTCTGCCATACCGCTTGGCCTCCTAGAGCGCAGTATGGCCTGAGCGGTGCCGTGCTGCGAGAGGCACAAATCGGGGTCCGGCATTTACCAAAGAATTAACGCAACTTTTGAGACAGAGGGAGAGAGAGATTGTGTGAAAGAAGAAGAGCGCGAAGCCGCCTCACATCTCGGCGAAGAGCTTGCTGGCAGTCTTCATCATGCTCAGGTCTGCCACAAAGACAAAGGCGTGGTACGATCTGCCGCCAAGTGAGTCGAGGGCAAAGCAGCTTTGTTTCGAGTGCCTCGATTGCCAAAAATCGGTTCCTGACAGGGCGACCACGCGACGGTCGCCTGGCGGATTCTATTGCCTTGACCAGAGTGGGTTTGTCCGCTTCCCATATTTTGAATGCGGCGGTAATCAGTCTTACCTGCTTCTGGGGCGGCTTTGCGTAGAACGGCTTGTCAATCCACCCATCGAAGGCGTGAATTTCTTCCATGACTTGCTCCATATCCGCGTGCCACGAGAGAACGTCTGGGGGAAAAGGTGTTTTGTTGAGCCTGGGCCTCTTGCGGAGGAGTTGCGCCAGGCGTTGCGTTCGGGCAAGCAGAAACGATTCAATTACATCGAGAACAGGATGGCTTGAGCGTTGCCGATTCACGCCACCTCCCGCGTGGATCCCGAGTTGAGGACATCGGCAGGCGGGCCGGGATGCGCCCGCCGCTTCGGGAGCGACCCTAGCCGACAGCCGCAGTGTACCGCAGTCTAAGCCAACGGTTTAGAAAGCAATGGGGGGTAAAAGAAACGCCGCGAGAGCACGCGGCGCGGAATTTCAGCCAAGGGTTTGGCCCCAGCCAAGGGTCGAGCCTTTAGATTCGGGAAAGCAGTTGAGACACCGTCATCTCGAAACCCTGCGCAATGAGTTCCAGAGTTCGTAAGCACGGTTCCCGCTTCCCACGCTCCAAGTCTGACAAAAAGCTGCGATCCATGCCGAGATGAACGGCAACGTCAGTTTGCGTCCAGTTGCGTTGCAGACGCAGCTTGCGTAGCTTCTGACCAAACCGGACGCAGATGTCACGCGGCTCGCTGGACACCCCTCAATGATGGCTGTAGGATTTGACCGACGTGTCGGGTATGCCCTACATTGACCGGAACCACATTTGCCGGGCGCGGATTTTAGGGCTGGCGCTCGCGTTGTTTGTCGCCCGCTCCTCGGTCGGCCAGGGAGTAAACGCGGCGATTCCACAACCGCCAATCATCCCGCCCTCGCCGATCAACTCCACGTATGCGATTAGGGATTCCGTCTTGGGAGTAATAACTATCCATCTGCACGAAGAAGATGGGCAGTTAACGATGGACGAGACCACAAAGGCCTTCGGGACGGTTTCCGATTCCATGAGGTACGAGAAGGTTAACTACGCGGGAGTAGAGGAAGATTCTCGCCTGTTTGACGCAAAGAAAACAGTAGTGCGGGTTGGGGCTTCCGATGGCACTTGGTTGATCTTCACGCTCCGCACGGAAACGGAAGCAAAAACGATTGCCGACTATGTGGGGCGAAAATGCTCGCTGGAGTTCTTTGGCGGCGCTTGGCGAGTCCGAAGGCCCTTTCAGTGTCCAAACGGTGTCGGGCCGTCTGCCTGTCAGAGCTTCAAGGAATTGCTCGACCATGACGATCTGGAAATTGTTCAGTTCTATTATTCGTTCGCGAGAGACGAGCACAGATACGTTTGCCTCACCGACGAGCCCATCAACCCGTGGGACAAGGCAAGGTTCTTTCTGATTCGCTATAGCAACTACACGCATTTTGGAGTGTTCTATCAGGAAGCGTTCGAGGACGGACAATCTGTAGATGGAAACTTCGGCGACATCAAATGGGTCGGTGATTCCGGCGAGATAAGTTCGTATGGAAGTAAAGGCCGGAAGCCCCAGCAGCTTGGAACTGTGGATGCGTCCTCGTTGCTCTACCAAACCAAATTCACTAACAGGATGGGAACCTCAACGGAATACAGGCTGAGCATTCGATTGTCCACTGGCCGTTACACAGAGAGCCGTTCCGGGAAGGATGACAAGGGCAAGCCGTTCTTCCAGGACGCATCGGGCACGTGCATCAAGCTGAACTGAGAACTCTGTAATTCCGCATCACTGGCCGTAGTGTCGCATCAGGAAGCGGCTCTCACTAGGCGAATGCGAGGCGTCGCAATGGCAGCCGGGAACGTGAAACGCGGGTTCAACCGCTTATTCGTCGTAGCCACAGTTGCGTGGGTACTGTATGGCTGCATCATCTTTCCCTTCCAACAGAATGATAAGGGGTTCAGGCGGGAATTCGACATCTACGTGGCCGACGATGTTACTTGTCACCAGAAAGCACTGCATAGCAGCACCGCAGACCTGAACGCTTGTCTTAAGTCGGCGAAAGATGCTTGGGCAGTACGGCGCGGGCAACATTCCCTGGGACGCGTCTACGCTGAGGAGTGGCCCTTCATCCTCGCTGCAAGCGTCGGGCTCCCTTTAGTCGTCTACGGTGCGACTTGGGGAATCGCAGCAGTGTGCCTTTGGGTCTGGCATGGATACAAAGATAGCCGCCCCTGAGATTCCCGGTCAGGTCCGTTTGCCCGGCGGAAATCTGGTGTTTCGTGCCGTCTTTTGAGCCCGCGCTTCACGATGCGAGAAGGCTAATCCTGTGGTGTAGGACCTGCAAGTCCTCATCAGGTTCGCGCAGGCCGGGTCGTGTCGAGGTCGGATGGCCTGCCCGTGCTTCCCGTGCAGCAGATTCCGCTCAGTTCTCCAGCACGTTCCCGTAGCGCCACTGCCTGCCTTCTTCGCGGTCCCGCTTCTCTGCAAGGTGATTCCACGCGATTGCCGCTCTACCCTCGTCACCGGGAGTCCGGCCCTGGGCACGCATGGCCCGATGTGCCGCCCTTGCCCCGCGGATGCAGCGCATACGCTTACCCTCTGAGGATGTCATGCGCTCACGAATGGCAGCGTATCGCGTGCGTTTCTCATCTGGCCAGAGCATGGTCGGATTGTAACGCTATCTCGGGGCGGGAATCTGCATTACAATCAACGCCGTAGCGCCTCGACTCAGTGCGGTTTCATCTCTTAACAAAGGTCTGGGCAGCGCAAATCAGGAGGCTCACCATGGCTGATCTCAACCCGGACCTCTTGTATCAAGACCTAGAAGCGGCACTCAAACGTGACCCAGATTCTCAGGGAAAAAGCACTGAGCTAAAGCGCTGGTTGTTTGAACAACGCCTCAGCTATGCGTGGAATTCCTTTGATTTTCATGCCAAGCAAAGAATGTCAATGTTCAATTACTTCTTGATTTTTGTAGGATTCGTGCTTAGCGCTTACGCAACATTGCTAAAGGATGGGGACCGTCTCGTCTCGTCGTTCCTAGCGCTGGCAGCGGTTGTGCTCACAAAGTTTTTTCTTCACCTCGAAAGGCGAAATGAAGAGCTTGTTTACATCGCAGAAGACGTGCTTACATCGCTAGAGCGTGACGTTCTATTTGCGGGGTATGATCGCAAGATCCCTTGGCCGCACCGCCGTAAATGGCTGTTAGGGAAAATGAACAGGACCGCTGTGGCGGAAAAGCCGTCCGGTATTTTCCGACGCCAAGAGGCGGAGAACAACGACAAATCCGTGGATTTTTCGAAAAATGAACATGGCACGTGGCTACCTCGGATTCAAATTGTCATCTTCGTGATATTTGCCCTTCTGGTATTCGTCCCTTGGTTGCCCAAGACCATCACAGTGTGCCATCACGCGATCCAAGTGCGCATAGAGACCAGCAAATGAGCGAACTCAGGGTCGTGCTTTTCGACGTGGATGGCGTGCTTCTAGACTCCTTGGCCCCGCACCTAAAGATTTGTGACGACAAAAGCAGAGAGTATGGCCTGGGTCTGAAGATTCCCAGTGCGTCAGAGTTTAAGAAAATCGTCCGCCGAGGAATCAAAATCAGTCCGATGAAATACTTCTTCATGGCGGTCGGATTCCCAGAAGAATTCGCTGAGAAAGCGAATCAGCAATACCAAAGAGTCTTCATGCAGGATTATGCGCCCGCTCCCTTCCCTGGTGTCCATGAAACCCTCCGTCTGTTGCACAATGCCGGACGACAACTGGGGATTGTCACGTCCAATGTCAGATCGAACGTCGTGGAGGCACTTGGTCCGAGTTTCGCGCTTTTTCGACCTGATTGCATTTACTCAAAAGATGACATGGCAGGGCTGTCAAAGAGTCAGGCAATCGCTGCCGCTGTGGGCAAGTCCCAGGGCAGCCCCAGTGAGACGATCTACGTAGGAGACCAGCCAGCGGATTGGGAAGCCGCCAAGGCCGCTGGCGTCAAGTTTCTGGGAGTCGCTTACGGTTGGGGTATCTCTGACGAAGATACGGATTTTCCGGTTGTTCGAGAGGTTCGGGAGATCTATCGCTACGTCTTGGATCATGCCAACTCTGCCGCCTAAGAACCCCCACCATCGCTCCGTTGGGTGTACACGAAATGGACACTGTTCATAGCTTACGCAGCCTGGATTCAAGTCTTCTCCAGCCAAGCCTTCCGGTTTCCTCTTGCAACCAGGCCGTAGCACTCATTGACCACTCTGGAAGTGTGGCGCACTGTACCTCTCAAAAAATACCTCCCAGATTTATAGGCGCTTGCAAGTGCAAACTCGCCCGTACTCCGATTTGCAAGGGGGGTGCTTGCGAATTTCAGCGGGGGTCCCCGTTAACGTGCCAGTTTCCAATATTGGACGACTCGATTTGGCGGCCCGCTCTCGCAAGGGCCGGAAGTATGGGCTTGCATAGAAGAGCGTCAGAATCGGCGTCTAAAGCGCAGGAATGGCCTCTGTGCGCGTGATTGCGCCGAACTCAGAAGAGGCGAAGCGAATCCGCGATGGCGCGTCAGACGGGTTTTTGCCCCGAGGTGTGCAGGGCCGAAACCTGCGAACAGACGCACCTTTTAGCCCGTGTTTTTCGGGGAATTTCGGTTGCGGGGAATCTCCCGAGCAAAAGCACTGTGTCCCGAACGGTGTCCCGTAACTGGTGATCCTTGGGTTTCCGTTGCACTCTGGCGACAGCCAAGTGTGTGCCCGCTCGCCCCAAGCAATCGGATTGCGGAACCGATACTCGCCGTAAGTGATTGACTCAACGCGCCCAGAAATGGCGCGGGCACAGCAGAGGCACAGAAAGGGCTAATTCTAGCTTAGAACCCCTAACCATATCGACCGCCTGACACGTGGTTGTGGCGACAACTGTTGCGGAAGCGCAGGGTATTAGTAGGCCCCGGATACCGAACCCCAAATGCGCCGGCAGTCGCCAAAGTGCGCACTTTTTCAGCTCTTGAAAACAATCTATCAAGACTCTCAGCGGCGAGTCTTTCAGTCCCATCCGCCCGATCCGGCGGTGAGAAGTTTGAGGGCGCGCGCTCGCTCCTTGCCCAGCTCAACATCGTTTGTACTCACGAACTCCGCCAGCGCTTTGTGGGTGGCCAGAGACCCCTTTTTCGCAATGTCGTGGAGGAACTTTACCCAAGTCGAAACGTCCGCTTTGCGTACCGTAAGAGACTGCCAATGCACTGTTCTCCTGAGGTCTTTTTTCGCAAACTTCTGACCAGCATACTTAAATGTATAAACACCACCGTGGTGCACTAGAAGATTTCGATCACTCAAGAACTCGCCATACTTTTTTGCTTCATCTTTCGAAAACGGAGAGACTTTCAGCAGATCACAGAAAAGGCCATTCACGGAATGCGCCGAGCCCCAATCATAATGTTCGGACAGAATCGACCCTATGCGGTGCCGTGAGCCCTCGATCAAGTGCAGTACTTCCGCGAGCGTGAAAGTGCAATCCCGGAATCTAGCGGACTGCTCTAGGAGTTCCGGGCAGATGTTCACGAGTGCGGCGAAGAGATCTTTGCAGAAAGCTTCGAAATAAGCGGCAAGCCCAATGAGACCAAGCGCGGATAAGGCATCTGGCGGTGCGTGTCCCAGATGCTGTTTTCCTAGAATGCCGTCCAGTTCGTCGAGGTTGTGTTCGAAGAAGAGAAGCGGTGGTAAGCCCGCGACAAAATACTCTAGGGCGAGAACCCGTGGCTTACGCTTTTTCCGCCGGTGTTCCCTTCGCTGCGCCTCAAAAGCTCGCAAGAGCAAATCCGTCGCGCCGTTCTTATCAGGGGCAGCCATTCTGAGCGATCTCCTTTCACCACACAGTAAATCGACGAGGAGTGCGAGGGGGAAAAGCGCTAATAGTGGTCAGGGCTTTTTCGGCCCGTGATCCTGACCCCTCAACTGAAACCAATCGGCTGAAAGGTGCCCCCTAAGCTAACTGTTGAAATCATGCTTCCGGGGCAAGCGGAGATTGTCTCACGCCGTGGCACAGGAAAAGCGAAACGGCGAGGGCACAAACGAGGGCACAGAAAACGGAACATAGAAGCTATCTACGGCACACAGGAGCACTCAGCGGAGGGTTATTTCTCTGAAAAGAATCGGGCACGCAGTCAAACCAGATAATTAGAAATCCGATGCTCTATCCGCTTGAGCTACGGGCCCTCGAATATTTTAGTCTCAGAGAGTTAGGCGCTCTCACTTCCTTACCTCCGCCCTCACGGGAGCAGCCTCAATTGGAGAAGCGT
>Ga0181518_10005049_pt1 | contig 11562 bp, 13 predicted proteins | sample PEATcosm2014_Bin_28_FD_119751 | JGI IMG/M metagenome (GOLD analysis project Ga0181518, IMG submission 119751) | Peatland microbial communities from MTU Mesocosm Facility, Houghton, MI, USA - PEATcosm2014_Bin01_60_metaG | ecosystem: Environmental > Terrestrial > Soil > Wetlands > Peat | place... | reverse complement strand
GGCCGGAGCGCATTGCCCCGACTGCTAGCGTTGGCGTCCGCCACTGGGGGCGTAGCTCAGCTGGTAGAGCGCTTGACTGGCAGTCAAGAGGTTCGTGGGTTCAAGTCCCATCGCCTCCACCAAAAGTTCAACGGTCGAACCACGAACATGGCAAAACGCCCGCGTGGCCGAACGGTGTGATTTCGGATCTGACCTGGTCCGCGGGATCTCGGCCGTGGCCAGGGCCTCGAATACGGGAGTCCGCGCCGCGTGTCTCACCACCGGTTGGTAGACCTCCACGTCGATCTCAAGGGCCTCATATCGAGCGAAGTTCCACTCCCTTCGCAGCTCATCTGACGAGGCTCGGTAGCTTTCGGCAGCGCGTTCGGCCAACTCGAGGATTCGGCTTATGTCGATCTTGGCGTCAGCAGTTATTCGGTCCAGCCTCTGCAGATCCCCCTCAGCTCGAAGCAGTTGCCCCGACAGCTCACGCTGCTTGTCACGGGCGATGTCAGGCGGCACGACTTCTGCCATCGATTTCTCGGCCAACTTCTTTCTTTCATGCCGAATCGCCGTGATCTGCGCCATCAGCCGCTTCCGATCCGACTCGGAGCGCTTTGAGGCCTCCGCTAGGTCCTCCAATATGCAGGACCGGATTTCCTCGACTTCTTCCTGCGACATTTGATCACCCAGGTAGAAGTCGACAATTGCTGCCTCAACATCTTCTGGCCGGAGGTGGGGCAGGTCGCAGGCGGTGCGACGATGATGACGCCCGAGGCAGAAGAAGTACGCGTAGGAGCCACCATTTCCTCGGGACACGCAGTAGCCGAGTCGAGACTTGCAACGAAAACACCGCAGAGTGCCTTTCAGGTAGTGCGTTCGGCGAAAGGATCGCTCTCCGCTTTGTCGCCGATTCGCCAGCAACCGCTGAACCTCCTCAAATGTCGTTGGATCAACGATTGGTGGATGTTTCCCTGCGTACTCCATGCCGTTGTAGGTGACAATGCCGACGTAGTAACTGTTCTTCAAGACTGTGTGGAGCTTGTTGGCAGGCAGTGGCCGTTCGGGCTTCTTCGACGTGGCCCGCTGCAATAGCCCTCAGGCTCCTACCAGTGCCCACCCTGGCAGGCCAGCTGGATCACCGCGCCTGAGGCGCCCTCTGCGCTGTACTCGTCGACGCCGAACTCGTCGCAGGCGAACAACGTCACGGTCAGTTTCTACGACGCCAACGGCAACGAGGTCCAGAACACCAACCCCGATGTCAACACCACGCGCACGGCCTACGACTCCGACGGCCGGGCGTATTGCGTGGTCGATCCCACCAACGTCGCCAACGGCACCACCTGCCCCTCGACACCGCCCACGACGCCACCCACGGGGACGACAACCGGCTACAAAACGACTATCTACGACTCGGCCGGACGGACGACCTCGACCACCGACCAGGCGGGTGACACCACCAGCTACACCTATGACGGGGACGCCAACAAGCTCACCTCGACCGATCCCGCCGGGCAGGCCACCAATTACTGCTACTACTGGGAGGATGGCACGGGGCAGTGCGCCGCATCGGCACCCACCGCCGGTGGGGCGGGCAACATGCTCTACTCGACCACGACGCCGGTGACCGCTGCGGACCCCGCCGGTGAGACCACAACCGACAGCTACTGGCCCGGTGGTGCAGCCCATGTGGTGACCAATCCGGCCGGTTCGACCACCACCACTCCCGACGCGGCGGGGGACACCACTTCGGTCGCCTACGTTGCGACGGGCTCCTACGTGCAGCCAACCAATGTGTCCTACACGTACTACGCGGACCAGACACGAAAGACCATGGCCGATGGCACCGGCACCACGACCTATACCTACGACGACGACTCGCGGGTGCTGGGGCAGTCATTCGTCGCCAAGTCCGGTACCGGCCTGGCCAACAAGGCCATCGGGTACACCTATGAACCCTCCGGGGAGCCTGCGACGGTTGTCTATCCGAGCTACAGCGGGGTGACCAATCCGACCGCGACCTACACTTATAACGCGGCGGGCGAGACAGCGTCGGTGACCGACTGGATGTCGAACGAGATCACCTTCTCCTACGACGCTGATGGGAACCAAACCTCACAGGACAACGACGTCAGCTCCTCGTATCCCTCGGGGAACAGCAACGACTTGTACTCCTACGACGCCGCTGACCTCAACACCCAGGTCGCCTTCGAAAGTCAGGATTACACGGGCGACGCTCCCTCCTCTCTGAGTTCCTCAACTCCGGCATTAGCCAGCATCGCTGGGGCCGAACACGCCACGTCCGGTGCAGCGACTCCGAGTGGCTGTACATGGAATGGGCCTGTGATCACCGACAGCTTCACCGTGACCCCGCGCAACGCGGACGGCCAGCTCACCGAAGCGGACCAGATCATTGCCAACTGCGGCAGCTCCACACCGCTCACCGCGTCCAGTTTCGGCTACGACGCCGCTGGGCGGGTCAACTCGCAGGGTGAACAGGTCGAAGGCACGTGGTCCTACACATCGTTCGGCTACACCGGGGGGAACCCGACCACCCTTTACGGCCAGACCCAGACGTTTGACAACGCCGGCGAGGTGACGACCTCTGGTTCGTCGAGCTACGCCTACGACACCTTGGGCGACCGCATCAGCGGGCCAAACACGACCTACACCTACAACATGCTGGGCGAGATGGCCTCAGAGAACTCGGCGACCTACTACAGGTACAACGGTGATGGGTTACAGGCAGAGGAGGGGCCGAATACGACGACCGCCACGGCACAACTGATCTGGGACACGTCGACGGCGTCGGAGCCGGAGTTGTTGTCCGACGGGATCAATTACTACATTTACGGCCCCTCTAGGACGCCGGTCGAGCAGTACGACCCCGGCTATAACGGCCCGACCACGAATCCGGAGTTCATCAACTTCTCACCGACCGACTCGTTCTACGACTACACGAACACCAGCGGCAATTACGAAAACTTCTACGCCTTCGACGCCTACGGCTCCGTCAGCGGTGCCTATGAGTCGTCGATGACGGACAACGCCTTCGGTTTCGCTGGTCAGTATTTCGATCCGTCCGGCACCTATGACATGCGAGCGAGGTACTACGACCCGAACACCGGGGAGTTCACGTCGACGGACCCGTATCTAGCTCAAACGGATCAGGCCTACGGGTACGCCGGATACGACCCGGTCAACAGCTCGGACCCCAGTGGTCTGTGCGCCAGCAGCCGCGGCGGCTTCGTCAATACCAACTCGGGCCCGAATGTCATCTACAACGGTCCGTGCCCCAACCCGAACTCACCCAACTTTGTGGCCCAGGTTCAACAGGCAATCGCCGGAATCCGCAGTTACTACGCTGCGCCGAGTGGTTTCAGCCAGTTCATCGGAGGCCTGGGCGATGCGGCCGAGGGATTCGTGGGTTTGCGGTCGACCTTCTGCAATGCCAACGCTGGCACGCTCGCCGACCTCGGCACGGCGGAGAGCGCGGTGCTGGCGGTCGCGGGAGGCGTCGGAGTGGCGCTGGATACCGCACGTGCGGCTCAAGCTGCTGAGGATGGCTCGCGTGAAGCCCTCGCGCTGGAGGAAGCTAGCCAGGCCGTCTCCACTTCAGCAGAAGCCGATGACGCCGGAGTAAGCGACTCGCTCGTCACTATCCGCCACTACACGAGTGACCTTGGCAGGACCCTAATCGAGAAGGACGGCAGCCTTCGTCCGGGGACGTATGTCACGCTACCCAGCGACATTCCTGCCGGAACATCGTCGGAGGGCGTCGAAAAACTCCTGGAGATCGAAGCTGGCAAGGGTGCGAACTACGTTGACGTTCCAGTAGCGTCGAACTTGCTGGGTATGCCCGAGAACGGGCCATTCACTAGTGGCGGAGCGTGGCAGCGCATTCTGATCGAACCCGTGGATCTTGCCGGTTTAGGATTCGTGCCCTGATGCCTCACGAGATCAGCCGATGCCCGCATTGCGGACGAGAGATCGAGTTCGATCGCTACAACGCGCGCTTCGGTAACCAGGGCTACTTATACTGCGACAGTGATCCGACGGTTGTCACCTGGGACTCCTACGACCCGGTCTATTCACGGTTGACCGATAACACGCACCCATGGATGCTCGACGCCATGGGCCGTGATTTGATCGAGCGGTCCATCATCGACTGTCCCGCCGGTGGCCACTTCCGCTTCGATGCGGATCCCCGTTGTCCTCACTGCGGGAACGAACTCCCTCAACTGCGGGGGGACCCCACCTATTTCGTCATCTTGGGTAATCGCGTGGACGGGGAGAAGCAACGAATCTGGCGCGGGGATTCCTGGTAGGGCCGGTTCCCGTTGCGTCTATTAGAGGCACAAACTACACGCGTGTAACTTAACTTAACAGATGTAGTCGCGCTCGAAAGCGATGTCTTTGCAACAACACGTTTGACAGTTCAGTCCTTTGATGGTCTTGCGTGACCCCCGTTAGTGGTTGGACCGTTGCATCTTTCTTGGTCAATCGGTACGACCATGAGACACTGGATTTATAGAGAGACCATGTACCGATGCCACGACTATCCAACAACATCTACATCCAACGTCACCGCTTTCTTAGGAAGGCGTGGACTGAAGGTCTGCAGTCTCTCTTCGCTGTACTGAGGACTCGTCAGCAACAAGACGTTCACACGTACTACCGACCCGACGAACAGCTCAGTGATCAAGAGCTGATCGCCTACCGAAGCAGCATCAGCAAGACCGATCCCTCACTCCCCCAACGGGCCAGCCGCTCCTTTCTCCGCATGCAAGATGCATTTGATACTGCCTACGAAGCATTCGAAGCGGCAGACCTCAACGAACACGTCTTCGACCAGAAGCTCCGAGAGCTCCTGCGACCAGGAACCAGCGGCAAGGTTCGAGTGACAGCTATCGCCAGGCCTGAACTCGATTCGAAGCGACTGGCTGATGCTTTTGTTCATCGGGTCAGACGTCAGTTGGATGAGGAAGCGGCATGAACGACTTCACACTCCCACATGGTGATTTACCCTCGGAAATCGAGACCCTGGTGTTCATTGCCTGGGTTCAGCGCTTCGCTACTGATCGTTTGAATATCGCTCAAACCGGCTTCGGATCGACAGCTACAGGACTTCAGTCGTTCACCTTTGGCGATCCAACGGGGGACCATTTTCAGCTCGAGCTATCGCTTGGTGGAACGTGGTCATTGAAAGACGGTAGAACGGTCGCGGAGGACGCTGTACAGAACATCGTGACGGATGCCAAGACCAAGTTGGTAGAGAAAGACTTCGGTGAGGATGTCGCTTACAAAACGGCGCTCGAAGCCAAGAGTTTCGTGGACGACATCTTCAGCGGTGGACCTCATTTCATGAGGCAGCTGGGCGACCAGACCCCCATAACAGGGAGACGAAGACTTAGCGACAGAGTGCTCCTCGACTTCAAGATGGATGTGCCAGAGGATCCTTCCGTTCCGATACTTTTTGTGCCAAAGACGACTATCGACGTTGTTATATTCGTCCCTGGTCCGATTCACAGTGAGTTCAGCCGCCAGATGGCATTCGGATTTGCAGAGATCGTGTCAGCGCTCTGCGCGTTGGCACTCGGGCACACCGTTGATGGCCCAGTGATGGTCTTTCCGCTCCCAGACGAAGAAGTGGCTGCTGCCCTCGCTGACCGGCCAGATACATCAATCTTGGGACTTGCGCGGGACAGCATCTCGCTAGATCTATTCGGAGAATTTGCCGCGATTGGAAGTGCTGATGGCCTTCTACGTATGCGGGGTGCGGTGCTTTCGTACCATGCTGCACTCGATCAGAAGACGGCCGATGTTGCAACAATGCTGTTCGTCGGTTGTGTTGAGGCGTTAATTGTTCCGCGGCAGAAATGGCGCAAGGACAAGGCGACAAAGAGATTCATCGAAGCAGTGGCAGAGCTTTGCCCGGACGTGATTGACACGATGCTCGCTCATGACAACGTGGAGCAGGCATTTGGATTCAAGAAGAAGGGAAATATTCGTCGGCAGCGCAAAGATCTCTTGAACAGAATCTATGAGCTTCGATCTGATCCCTCCCACAATGGCCTTGGTCTGTCGGGAGGTGGAATGATGTCAGGTCAGAACGCGGGCAACATGCGCGTAGCTCTACTATCGGATTTTGCCAGAGGAGCGCTCCTTGCCTTCATCCAAGCTCCTCGGTCATCCCTCATCGGTCATCCAGGATTCAATGCCGCATGACCGACGAGGAATTTGCAGCGGCACGTATATAGGATCATGCAGAGCGATTCCGTTCAGCGATCGTTGCCTCGTTGCCACTCGATGATGCCGTATTGGATTCCTTTCCCAGTGGCACCTGTGGAGACGTATCAATTCTCCTAGGTCAGTACCTATCCGACAAAAGGCTAGGCACATGGACATACCGATCTGGCATGCGCAACGATCATTCTCACGTGTGGATTGAGCAGAATGGCCTCATAGTCGATGTAACTGCTGATCAGTTTGATGACGTTGACGATCCCGTGATCGTGACGCGGGACGGAGCCTGGCACTCCGAATTTGAGCCAATAGCTGGGGACAACCACGAGGCACTGATAGATGTCTATGGCGATGGCACCCGCATCCGGCTGAGGTCGTTATATGCCCGGATTACGGTGCCGTCTACGACGATCGACGACGCTTGATTGAACTCCACATTCGCGACAGTAGGCCTGGCTTATCCTTACTCGTTACTTCCCGACCTCCTGATTCAAAGAAACCCCGTCTTGCGTAATATTCATGCAAATCTTGCTGATCACGCCGGCGCCCCGCAGCGATCTGCTCATCGGTCCAGGGCTTGCCCCATTTCACTTTGTCGTTCTCAATCCAATAATGAGAGCGACATTTCGACTGCCAACTTCCTACGGAGGGGCAGAGCGAAACAGTGTCACCATCAAAGATTAAGTGCCATTTGGCCGGCTTGATCGGTGTCACGATTTTGTCTCCGCAACCGCACGCGCATAGGTGTGCTGCGGTCCGGAATCGGATAGACACGTAGAGAATGCCCTCCGCTAACTCGGATGGCATGGCATCTACGAACTGGTGTGTCAGCACTGACCGCTTCACGAGGACAAATCCCCACTGATCATCTGATTCCGGGAAACGGTGTAAGTGGCGTTGAACTCGTGCTTGTCGTCGACATAGTAACCAAATAGCTTCTTCCATTTGATGACTGCCATCGCAGCGTTCATCATGTTGAGGTCGGCAGTTTGTATATTCCAGTCGTATTCATCCTCTTCCTGGTCGGTGAACGGGACCCGACTCGGAATGTGGTCGTAATGACCGTCGGCGCCTGTTGTGACTCGAAGCGTGCCCCGCAGTGAGGTCTCCTGCCGCGGAACTCCCATTCCACACTCCACAAAAGGAATGCCCCAGGATTGCAGAGTCTCAACCATCGTCTTCGTGTCTGGTCCACCATCGGCGGCGATGAACACAAAGGCCATGTCACGCAACTCTTCGATGTTCTCTTTGGTGATGTTGTGCGGATGAGCAACGATGTTGCGGCGCATGACGTCGTACTTGCCGAAGAGATAATCGACCTTTAGAGGCTTGATTGTGACTTCGTCGAAGGAGGCTGCACCAGGGATTCGAAAGGCGTTGTGGGCTAGAAAGGTGTCATTATCGTAGAGATGTATCTCCTGCACCGGTGTCTTTGCAACAAGGTCCAGGACGTAAGCGCCCGTGCCACCGAGCCCAACTATTGCGAGTTTGCTGATCTTCAGTTTTGAGGTGATCGCACTAATCCCAGAACGGCTAGTTGCCGCATCGTGATAGCGAAACACTGATTCATCCGCAGTACTCTCGCGAACGGGAAAGTTGGTGTGAGTTGCTTCAGGATCTATCGCCCTGGCATAGTCGCCAAGGATCCGCACGTAGTTGGAGATCTTGATGTGGTAGTCGGCCGGATGCTCTCCATTGGGCTTACCGGACATCGAACAGGCAGCAACCAGTCCCTCGCCAAAGTCGTGCGAATTCAGATCATTGATGATGCTGATCCTGTTTCCCTGGTGGTCGTATGGGATCCCACCAACGAGCCAGATCTCGTGCCGACCGGGGCGATCGGTCCGATCACCGCTTGTGGTTAGCTCGGATACGAGGATTCCGTACGCCACCGTTCCATCTGAGGTTACGTAAGGAACGTGATGAACGAGAAGGTTGGTGTCACGAATCTCGATGTCATATTGCTCTTCGACTAATTGCGTGAGGTCTGGGCTATGACTTACCAGTGGGTGTGACATCGAACTCGGTGCCTTCCTTGATCTCGACCGATTGGCCGGCGACGAGCTCGCCTTCCTTTGGTTCCTTGGCCTTCTCAAAGCTGACGCTGTAGATCTTGTCGCCCGGGTCCGGGTAAGCGAAGTGAACGACTTCTTCGTAAGTGAGCACTTCCTTCCTGGTCGTCTTTTCCACGCCATTTACGAAGATTCGATACTCTTTTTCTGCTGTGTCGATGGTGTCTGTCATTTTGAAACTCCTTATAGTCCAGAGACTTTGTTTAGCTACACACTTTGTGGATGTGGGCTTCAAGGGGAAGCCCTGGGTGATCTCTTTGCTCACCCTCCTGTGTGATTAATTATACACCTGCAGCGAACATGTGTTCGAGTGTGAAGGTGAGTAGCTCACTGACGCTCCCGCCCGTGACTGTCTCTCCGCTGGATTCCCTCCAGCTCCAACGTGTTTCTGACCGTGCCTGGACTGCAGTGGAGCTTCTCGGCGATCCGGACCAATGAGAGCCCCTCGCTGTAGAACTTGATCACCTGTTGCACCTGCCGGCTCGTCAGCGAGCGCTTTCGTCGCCCTGCAATTCCTCGCCGCTTGAGAAGTTTCGAAACGGTCGAATGGTGGATCCCGAAACGCACAGCCAACTCGGTGACCACTGCCCCTTCGCAGTACGAAGCGATCAGCTCGTTCTTCTTGGGTCTGAGAGAGCCTTCTCAGAACCCTCCTGGCGACCAGAGTGTCAGGGTTCGCCATGTTCCGAGCAGGACGTTTCTCCTGGTCATGGCATATAATGGATTCGTAGAGTTGATGGATCCTCGAACCAGTCTCTTGGTTCGACAGTTGTCCCATCACCTCCACCAAGTTCCCTGGTCAGAAGGGTGAAATTCCCGGCCGCGCCTCAGCTCTGCGATTTGTCCCCGCGTTTTCCCCGCGCGCCAGCGAGCTCGGTCGGTCGCAAACGGTGCGTTGCGTCGTTTCCGATCGTCTCGGTGCGCGCGAGGTCCATCGCGTCGGCGACAGCACGAAGATCGCCCGGATAGAGATGTGCGTACGTCCGAAGGAAGATCGCGGGGTCGTGTCCCAACGCTGCTGCGGCGGCCGACACCGGCACACCACGTTGCGCCATGAGGCTCGCGGCGGTGTGTCGCAGGGCATACGGCGTCGCCCAACGCGGCAGTCCGATCTCCTCGGCGGCCGGCTGCCACACCTTGTGGCGCCAGTTGGACATGCGAACCGGTGTCCTCGACGGTGTTGTGAACTGCAACGCCGACGGATCTTCGTCGACGTGCGCGGCGAGATGGTCGCGAAGTTCGGCGAGCACGGACGAAGGGACCTCGACGACCCGGGCCCGGTGCGTCTTCGTGTCCCGCTCGAGGAGCCGGCCGCGGTGTTCGCTGATGCCTCTTTCGATGGTCAGGCGACCCAGATCGTCCAGGTGCCTTCGCCGAAGGCCTGCAGCCTCCCCGGGCCGCAGGCCGCAGTAGGCGAGCACGAGGACGAAAGGACGCCACCAGGGGTCGACCGTGGCCGCCAGGGCCTCGACCTGTTCCACGCTGAGCGCATTGCGGGTCCGGCTCGAGGTGGTAGGGACCCGAATGCCCGCGAGCGGGTTGGCGGCGATGATGCGAGCGTCGAGGGCCGAGGTGAGGACCATGCCGGCGACGGTGCGGGCACTGTGGATAGTCGAGTTCGCGTAGCCGGCCACGCGCAGCTGGGCGAGCCATTCCTCCATGTCGATGCGGCGGAGGGTGCGCAGCCGGCGATGACCGATGTAGGGCAGCACCTGGATCCGCAACGCCGACTCGTAGCCGCTGATGGTGCTCGGCGCCCGCTCAGAGCTCTCGATGGTCGGCCACCAGCGTTCGGTCCACTGTGCGAACGTGACCTTGGCCGACTCGGGGTCGAGGTAGTGGTCGGTGTCGAGCTGGTGGCGCACGTAGCGCTCGAAGCGCTCGGCGTCGGCCTTGCGCGCGAAGGTGCGCTCCCTCGGGACGGGATCCCGGTAACGGACGATCCAGGCCGTCCTGCGCTTGTTGACCCGCCGGTGGATGCTCACCGCAGCCCTCCTTTGCTCAAGAGACTCGAGCTGGAAGGCGAACGCCGACGGAGCCGGTCCGGCGGGAAGTGCCGGCCCGGGACTCCAGGCCACCTGGAACGGCCCAACGCTAGCGCCAGGGTGCGTCGCTGCGAGGCGCGTACCGTTCGGGTTCCACCCGCAGCTTGTCGAGCCAGACGTTGAGCTCGGCGGGGTCGAAACGGACGAAGCGTCCGACCTTGAGGTAGGGGATCCTGCGCTCGCTCACCAAGCGCTGGACGTGACGTGGCGTGACGCTGAGCGCCTCGGCGACCGCACCGATATCGAGGAGCGCTCCGTTGAGCGTCGACGACCTGCCCTTCGAGTCGAACGACTGTGTGCTCTTCGTTGCCATCTCCGCTCTCCTCCCGGAGGAGAACGTCCCCTCCACTTATAGAGAGCCGCTGAGCGAGCCCATTTCGGACAACATGCAGGTCAGAGTGGTGTCCTCAGCACGTTCCGGACAGCCAAATCCTGCAATGCCACCTCACGAACGACACCCGAACTTGCGCCGAGGACCCGAACACGCTGGTCAACAGGGTGGACGGTGCACGACCCAGTGCGTCGCCGCACAGCTCCGAAGATCAGAGTGCGACAGAGAGAGACGGGGTGAGACAACGAGGGACGGGAGCAGGCGTGTGAAGAGCGGATGCAGAACGTGCGGATCAGCCGAGATCCCATCTCTTCTTCCGTCACCGTCAGTCCAAGTTGCCGTCAGTCCGAGATTTGTGACAATTCTTCTTTACTGAATCAAGCCGCAGGGCCGTCGGCGGCGGCTCCGCCGCCGCCTCGGCCAGCGGTCGAGCCGGTTCGTTTGGGGCATCCCCTAACGGCACTACTGGGGCAGGGGGTCGGATCAGGTCGCCGGGTCGGAGTGATTCCTGCGGCCCCTTCAACGGAAAAGAAAAACGGATCTTCCAGGAGGGCGATAGTCAGGCGGCTTCTCTGAAACAACTTCGATGACCGGTCGTACAACGGCCTCGCCCACCTCCGGCAGTCCGTTGGTCAGGACGGATACCTCGGTGGCCAGATTCCCTTCGATTTCCTGCCGATCAGATGCAGATTCCTCCCAGAGCAGGAAATAGGCGCTTAGGGTCCACGCCTGATTAATACGCGCGTAGTAGCGTAGCCATGTGGAAGTTACCGACGACGGCCTCGCGCGATTCTTCGACGTGGTGTTGCCCCACATGAACGAGGTGCAGCGCCGGGTCGTCGCCGGAGCCGCGGCAGAGATGCTCGGGCGTGGCGGTAAGACCGCGGTG
>Ga0181518_10005040_pt1 | contig 11574 bp, 5 predicted proteins | sample PEATcosm2014_Bin_28_FD_119751 | JGI IMG/M metagenome (GOLD analysis project Ga0181518, IMG submission 119751) | Peatland microbial communities from MTU Mesocosm Facility, Houghton, MI, USA - PEATcosm2014_Bin01_60_metaG | ecosystem: Environmental > Terrestrial > Soil > Wetlands > Peat | place... | reverse complement strand
TGCGGGTGGACGATCTGGCGCGGCGGGCCGCGATGTCGCCGCGGACCTTCGCGCGCCAGTTCGTGCGGCAGAATGGCACGACGCCGCACCAGTGGCTGATGCATCAGCGCGTGCTGGCGACGCAGCGCCGCCTGGAGAAGACGGCGGAAAGTATCGACCAGGTCGCGGCGGCAGTGGGTCTGGAATCGGCAGCCACGCTGCGGGTTCACTTCGCGCGCGCCTTGGGGATTTCGCCGGCGGCGTACCGGCGGCGCTTTTCCACGGCAACGACTGGGCGGATTGAGACTGAGAGGAGGTTCATTTGACCGCCGAGCGAGGAGGACGCTGAGGTCACACAGCGCGGCGGAGCCGCAACTAAATCAGGTGGGCTTTGAGGAGCCAGCAGTCTGGAGTCAGGAGTTGTCATTCGTGAGAAAGACATCAAGTTGGCTTGGGGCGAGATGAGTGAGGACGGATATTTGATATCGCTCTACTACTCCGAGCCCTGCTCATCTGGGACCTCGACGCCGATTAACCTGCCCTGGATGGTTAGTCGGCCAACCGGAAGTTATCCAGAAACGGGCTTCGGGGATATCAATGGCACATGTCCTCGAAGCCGACTTCTGGCCCGCCTTGTTGAAGGTCCGTCCCGGGTCCAGTTTCTGTGCTACCGCTTCCGCACCTCCAACTGTACTGGCCGGGCAACTGAAGCTATTTCGGGATCGTAGTATTCGTAAACTTTCGACTTGAAGGTTCGAGCTCGAATGGGATACTTGGCGCGCAGCCGATATTTCAAGGTGACCACTTCTCCGGGAGCAAACGAATCAAAGTAGAGAAGCGCTTGCGTCGCCGTAAGGCTGAATTTCGATAGATGACCACTCTTGTGGTGGGCGCTCTTCTCCTGGTAATCCTGCAAATCCTCGCTGAGCAGGTCAAAACCGGGAGGAATGCCAAGATCGACCATCACCATGTTGGCCGCTTTCGGCAAGTTGTTCCTGACGGTGGCGCTCGCCGTGGCAATGTCGTCCTGCGCGAGGCGTGTGCGGTCATAGGCCACATCGATCGAAAGTGGCTCGCCCGCGGCTTTTTCATCCCAAGGCAGGTAATAGCTTCCCACGATCTGATAGGCAAGACCGCCCTTCCCTTCGAACTGAAGCCCGACCGTCGATACTCCTTCTGTACTGACATCCTTAAACACGAATTGATGCAGCAGATCGTTGTTCTCTGGTGTAAGTTCAAGCTTTTCTGCGGGCTTACCGTTCAGCAGCACGACCACCGTGCCGCGTACGTCGGCCGCGCCTTTTTCCGTGGCCGTCAGCAACGCGCGCAGCGCCATGATGGTCGCCTGAGTTGTGCCCCAAGTTCCATAAGCATCTTTTTTCGACGCGATGTAAGTGAGAGCCTTGCGCGCGGTTCCCGATGCCTCGCCCGACTGAAGCAGCGCCTGCACAGCGAGGCCAGTGGTCTCCACCGCGGCGCTCGGTCCGGTGGCATAGACGCTCGTTTCTTCCGCACTCCACCAAACCTGCTCGTCTTTCTCGGTGCGCGCATCCAGCAGCATCTGAATTGCCTGCCGCGTAAATTCGCGGTCGGCTCCGTAGTCGGCGGCAAAGTTGGCGACGACGGCCAGCGTGTAGGTATCTACCTTGGCGGCCATGTGTTTTTCGACAAACTGTTTCGCCTTTTCGACCGCCGGCCCCTGGTAGCCGGTGTCTTTGAGCGCCCAGGCCAGGTAGGCAGTAATCCGCAGCACGTCGGAGTTGTAGCGATTGGTTGCGCCTTCATTGATGAATTGCGTGTCCGGCTTCCAACTCCCGTCTTCCAGTTGCTGGCTCGCCAGCCACTGCTGGGTTCGCGAGATGAGCTTCACGTCCACGTCGTGGACTCTCGACATGTCATAGAACTCCATCAGGCCGTAAGCAGTGAGGATCTTATTGGCCGGCGCATTTCCGAACCACGAGAAGCCGCCTCCTGGAACTTCGAACGTGAGCAGACGCTGATAGCCATTTGCGATAAATCCTTCGGCCTTTGCGTGCACCTCCGGAGTCAGCTTTTTGGTGCGCTTCATGTAATCAAGCGCCAGCACATTCGGATAAGTGCTCGACGAGGTTTGTTCGAAGCACCCACCCGGCATGCGCAGAATGGCATCCATCCCTTCCACAACCTGGCTCATAGGACCAGGATAAAGCCGCACAAAAATCTTGCTGGCTTCGGGGATGGAGGCCGCTGGAAAAGCGAGTTCGTGTTGCACTGTATTTTCCAGGCGGCCGTTAAAGACGAGGCTTTGTTCTCGGCCATTGGGAATGACTTCGATTTCCCGGACCACGATGTCGGCGCGGCCTTTGTCGGCGCGATTCGAACCGTCCTGCATGCGCGCTGCGAGCGTCAGTTTGAACTTCCCAATGCGCCGGGCTTCGAGCGTGAACTGCGAACTGCCGACCCGAGCCGAATCGACCCCGACGGATTTCTCACCGGAGTCGTCGACCAGCGAAAACCAATCGTCGGACTGAAGTTTCAAGTTCACATCGCCGCGAGAATCCGAATAGTTGTAGATAGCCACCGGAATCGAAACACGGTCGCCCTGCGTGAGCGTGACTGGCAGATCGAGATCGACGAAGAAATCCTGAAAAACCTTCAGGCTCGAGGTTGACGTGCCGAGCGCTCCCTGTTGCGTGGAGGCAATCATGGCCATGCGCCACGTCGTAATGGAGTCGGCCATCGGAATCACGATGCTGGCGCGTCCGTCCTTGTCAGTGATGATTTCGGGATTGATGTAGAGCGCTTCAGGAAAATAAGAGCGCACATGCGCGGCGGGCGGTCCGGTGCTCTCCTTGGCGAGAACTGAGCTGTTACGGTCTTTTTTCAAAGCGGCAAAATTTTCAAGCCGATCAAAGTTGCGCTCATTGAGTGGGAGGTTTGCAACCTGCTGCCCCGTAATCAAACCGCCAATCACGCCTCCAGCTGCGCCGCCGGGTACACCCGCAACCTCCGCATTCATGGTTTCAACCTGCACCGCCCCCGCACTAACCTCAACCGCTTCATTGACTGAACCTACCGACAACACTGCGGAGAGCACGGCCCTGTCGCGCACCTCAAGCGTGAGTGCCACAGCCGCCGTCTTGAATCCCTGCTGCGTTACCTGGATTACGTGATCACCCTCTGGCAGGCCGGAAAAACTGAATCGACCAGACGCGTCGCAGGTCGCGGAACGGATCTTCCCGCTGCCGCCGCTGCGCACCTCGACATTGGCCCCAGCCACAACGGCGCCAGTTGGATCGGTCACGGTTCCCACGATCTCCGCCCGGCCATTCAACGGGCCTCGGTCATGTTCAATGTTGACGTTAATCCTGGTTGACTCCGGTCCGGGCGGGCCCGCAATCCATTTGCGCTGAAAAAGCAAAACAGCCTGCAGATCATCCGTCGTGTTCCATTGGCCGTCTGGCCCCGCGCTTCGCATCAGGTAATAATTCTTCGACGCATCCCAGCGCGCCCGTTCAAATGTGAGACCGTGACCCCAGGGATCACGGAACTTCGCATCGCCCGACTGCGCCAGCTTCGCGTAAACGACCGTCGGATCACCGGCTTTTGGGTTCTTCTCATAAGCTTGGCTAAGCTCATTCGCTAACCGGTTTGCCTGCTTTTGAAACTGTTGCTGGTAGCGTTGCCAATAATCGGTGTACTTCGTCATTGGCACATCCTTGCCGAATTTTGTCTCAAATTTGTTCGGAGTCACGATCTCGGTTGCCGAGAATAGCGCGCGCGCAGCCCGGTCTCTCTGGTCGGCATGCGACTTCTCAGCCGGTTCGACAACATCCGGCATGCCGATCGAGTGGATTTCATAACGTGGCTTCATTACCTCCTGCTCCAGATAAAAGAAGACTTTGGCAAAGCCGGGCTGTTTTTCAGCCAGAGCAAACACGGCCTCATCCACCACCTGCAATCCCAGCGCAGCGTGGACGCCCTCACCATGCGAGTTGGTCACGCGAAACTTGATGCGCGCGTCGCCACCTGGCTTGTAAACCGTGGCATCCGCGGCCGTCTCAATTTTCAGTTCATTGGCCGGCTGCACAAAGATCAGCCGGTGATCGCCGACCGGACGCGCGTCTCTGCCGAAGAGATACGCGCTGATGTCAACCGTTCCCGCCATCTCAGGCGTGGCCGTAAGCGAAAGTTCCGCTTGGCCATTTTCAAGATCGAGGTCGCGGGTGAGCACCGTTTGGCCTTCCTTCACAATGTCCACGTACGCCGCCCCGCGCGCCTTAGTGGAAAATACCTTCAGTCGAATGCGCTCGCCGGTACGATAGACAGCACGTTCGGTGCGTAGAAGAATCTGATCTTCACCTTCGCGGGCCTCTAATTCCACTTTGCTCGACGCTTGATTTCCTTCCTGATCCTTGGCTTCAATCTTCAACGCCTCCTTGCCTTCCTTTGCCCTGATCGCGATTACGGCAATCCCGCCATCATCGGTCGACGCATGTTGATCCTCATTCCATGAGGAGCGAACCGTCACGTCAGCCTTCGCCGGAGTTCCGTCTGGATAGGAAGTCAGAATGAAAACTTCGTTCTCCAGATTAGGGACGAGTGTGCCGCCCTCGGGAATCGCAGTGATCAGAAGCGGCGAATCGCTCACCGTGATCGGCTGGCCACGAGTCTCCGAATGACCAGCAGAGTCTTTCACCGTCGCCTCAATCAATACCCGAGCCGCGCCATGGTTGAGAGGGCGTCCGGCAAAGTATTTTGGCAAGGTGAGGTCGAAATGATACGAGCCCTCCGAATCCGTCTTGCCCGCGGCCGACGCGGCCTCAAACTGCGAGACATCCATCGCCGACGCCTTCATGCTCAGTTCGGCGTGGTCCACCGGCTTTCCGAAAAAGTAGTTGGCCCGCACTGTGCCCGTAACATGATCGCCCGGTTGATAACCGCGCTTCTGTTTCTTGCCGTTTTTCGCGTCTGATAATTCGACGGCTACCTTGAATTTCGGCAGAACGTAGCGTTCCACGTTGAGCGCGATCTCAGCCGTATTGGTAGGTGCGTCGGCATCCCCCATTAGCGCGCGCAGATGATAGGTCCCCAGGTTGACCTCGTCGGCAAGGCCAAATTCAGCCGACGCCACTCCGAACTGGTCGGTCGCGGTCGCTTTCTTGAAAACTTTGTTACCGCGAGAATCTTCGACTTCAAACGTCAGAGTACGCTTCGCCGCCGCCTGATGATCCGAGCGGTCAAGCGCGAGCGCCCTCACATGGATCGTCTGGCCCGGCTGGTAGAGTGGCTTCTCCGTAGTAAGAAGAATGGAGACCTTGTCCTCCAGGCGTACGTCCTGTGTAAATTCGGTCGACCCGATCGGCGTGTCGGCAAAATAGCGCAGCCGGTAACTCCCAATCACACCGGCAGGAAAGCGAAACTGCGCTTCCGTAGTTCCATGGTGATTCAAACGCCCCGAGAAAAGAACGCGCGGTTTGCCATCCGCCGGTTTGTCGTCCGCGGCCAGCAATTCGATCTGAACCGAATCCTGGCCGGATATCGCCTCATCCTTGGTATCCGTAACAATCACGCGCACCGCCGCCTGACCGCCGGCGATATAAGACTGTTGCCCCAAAATATGAATTACCGGCCGGCTCAGGATCTGGGAGATTGATTCCGTTCCTTCGAGATCGGGCTTTGTAGAGTCGTCATATTCGAAACGGTACCGAACTCGATGCCACACTAGATCCTCAATGGCCAGGGGCGTTTCCAGTCCCACCTCACTCTGCAACTGCCCCTGTCGGGCCGTGATTTTTAGATGCTGCTCAGCGTGCCCGATGGCCTGATCCTCCGGATTCAAGACCTCCACGGTGAATCGTCCTGCTCCTGCATGTAGGGCTTGGTAAGGAATGGTGAACCGCAACCTGCCTTGCGAATAGGTCGCAACCGGGGAGGACACATGAGAAGCTGCCTGAAACGGTTGCTGGAAAACGAATCCGAACGTTGTAAGAAATGCAGCGACAAGCAGAAGTGTGAATCTGATCAGCGTCTGGTGCGTTTCGCCATAAACCATGGAGTCCTCCGAGACACTTTTATGTGCCAATACTGCGAGAGCCTGAAACAGCCGAGGCAACACGCGTCCCCCTTGCGGTAAGGGGCGGATGGCGCGCGCCGCGCTTTGTTCGCTCAATCGGAGTTCGCGCCTGATTGGGAGTCTTGCAGAATATTTTTTGAAGGTTTTTTGGGAAGTTACTGCTGATGCCAGTGCGCCCCATCTTTACTGGTCCAAACCGTGCCGGCGTCCGTAGTCAGCAGGAAGACTGCCGCCTCGCTCGCCTTTCCCGAGGTCTCGTTCGGCTTCGGTGGAGCTTCACTCGAGTGGGCTGGCGTTAACTCGATGCGGACTGCCTTGCCCGTCCATTGCGGATTGATCTTTTTCCACTTCTTGCCCCCACTCCGGCTCAGGAAGAGATTGCCCGCGTTATCGAGAGAAATAAACCGCTTGCCGTGCGATACACTCGCCGTAACCGGGAGGCCGGACGGTACCCCAACAGCCCGGCCCACGTTGGGCATTTCTGCAACGACCTGGCCCGCAATGACCTGGCCCACATTGGCCGATTCAGTTTCGACCTGTACTGCGGCACTCGCTGTCTCCACCGTCACCTGTTCTGACGCTGCCCCCGGCTCAAGCACCGGCTGCAGCATGGCAAGTTGGCTCGGATTCAACTCGATCGATTGTTTGCTTGTCTTGAAGCCACTTGCCGTCGCAGTTAACTCGTACCGTCCAGCCGGTAGCTCTGTCAGATGGAAGCTGCCATCCACGCCGGTCGTCGTCTCCCGCGTCGTGCCGCTCGCATCGCGTAGCATAACCGCCGCTCCCGCAACGATAGCGCCGCTTCGGTCCGTGATGTGGCCGGAGACTTCGGCGAGCGTCTTGTCATGCCCGCTCGCTTGCTCAATCATCAATCCACCCAGGTCTTTTTCCTTGGCTAAACTATATTGTGATGCTGCGGCTTTTGCGGGTTCGGGCGTCGAGAGTTGCTGCAAATTCGAGAAATTCCGGCCATTCAACGGCAATTCGGACGAGATTCCGCCAATCACACCGCCCGCAGATCCCCCCGCATGGGCGACCGGAACGTTGGCAGAAAGATTGGCCCTAGTTGTCTCGGGAGCAGCAACTTTTGCCGCCGCTTGCCCGCTTGATTCAGGCAAATTCAAGGATTTAGGCAAACTCAAGTTCTCTTGCCTTGAACGATTGGTCGCCGGCGCGAAGCTTCTTGGTGTTCCGGATCGCTGATCCATCTCTGAGTCGGCGCTCGGCGCAACCGTCGTTTTCGGGAGAACCTCGGGTTTTCGTAAACTTGCAACCTGTTGCGGGTTCCGAAGAGCGCCGTCACGGGGCCAAATATGGACCAGGACCGCGACCAGTCCGCACGCAAGCGCCGCGGCGGGCAGTCCGACCGGCAAGAGCCGCCCCCAGATCCATCCTTTCACTGGTGTTCTCCCAGCTGGTTGTGTCTCCTCCTGCGGTTGCATGAGAAACACAGCCTTCCGGCACTCCGCGCATTCGGCCAAGTGCAACAGCATCCGCTCCTGTTCCCGCGAGGTAGCTGCGCCCTCGACGAACACACTGAGCTGGTCAGCGTCGGGATGTATCCCGGTTTGGAATTCTTGGTTCACTCTTGTCGTTCCTTATTAGAGTTCGGGTCGCCGTTCGATTCTTGCAGCAACTTACGCAGATTGATATCCACATCCCTGGGATCGGTCCCAAGCGCTTCCTCGGCCGCGCGCCGGCTCAGTCCCCCTGCTCGAAGCGTCCGCAGCAGCTCTTTTCGCAGATGTTCGGTTGCGCGCTTCAGTTTGCGGCTCACCGTCGCTTCATGAACTCGGAGAACGCGGCTGATCTCGTGCAGGGTATGCTGGTCCAGGTAGTAGGCGGAAAGCACGAAGCGCTCTTCCGCGGAAGCCGCGCTCAGCGTCATCTTGATCGCCACCCGCAAATCCTCTAATTGTTTGAGCTCAATCCGCTCGGAAACACGCGCCGCTGGTTCTATCTCACCTAGCTCAGTTTCCCGACCGGTCTTCCTGTACTGGTTCACGCGGCGTTGCGCCAGGATCGCTCGCAGCCATCCCATCAGCGATCCTCGCCCCGAGTATCGGAGTAGTGGAGACCAGCGCTTGCCTTCGCGTTCCGTCAGCCCAAACAGCTCAGAGTAAAGCGCGCTCGCCAATTCTTCGCCCAACGCCGCCGATCCTGTCATCTCCACAGCAGCTCTGGTCAGCTGTTCCCGATATTGCGCTAGAAAGCGCCGCCATGCCGACTCCCGTCCCAGTGCGCATCCGCGCGCCATGGCAAGCTCCTCCAGGTGCAGAGCCCGCCAGAATATTTCTCGCTGCCGCTCGTTGGCCTGCTTCCCTGGGTCGAGACCGAAATTGTCCTTAGTTCCTATCGTTTCAAGGGCCTCGGCAAACTCCGCCTTGCTTAACTCGACCATTTCAGCACTGGCCGCCCGCCAAAGCTCTTCGCCGAGCATTTCGGGCAAGAGTCGACCCTCCGGCCCGAGCTCCATCTCGACCGCGATTCCTTTCGCTACCGATGTGGTGCGATCTTCTGCCCCCAAAGGTTCTGTTTGAGTAATGTTGGCAGGCGGAATATCCACGCCCGCCCATTAAATCACATCGTCCAGTGGTGGCCCATTCCTTGCCTTTCCCGCCGCGGACAGCGCGTTTCTGACCAGCACCAGTCTCGAAAAGTATCAGACGGTGAAACGCCGTTTTTGTGACGCGGACCACGGACACAAATAAGTGCCGACGAATCAGGCTAGAGAAGGGCACAGGAATCCCGACAAACGCCCTTGTGGCCATCGAACTTCGACTTCTGTCAATTGGCCGGAAACGGGCTTGGAGGAGATCACTGGCAATCTCCCACAAGAGGACTTCTGGCTAACGTCTTGAGAGTCCGTCGTCGGGCATAACTTCCAGTTTACCCGTCATCCGCTCAGGAACAGGCAGCCATGCGAATGACTCGCTTGGCTTTCGACAGCTTGCCCCAGTGTCGGCGGCATCTCACGCGGGCTCCGCCGCGCTCTTCCGCAAGTTACGCGAATGGGACCGTCAGAACTCGCACGATGTGGCTCAAGAAACAGGTCGTGGACGTATCGAAACAAAAGGGTGACCCCTATGCGGCGTTTTGCAATTGGTGCGGTGGGATGCACTTTCACTCGAAGAATCTGCTACCATGACCGTTCGGTGAGGTTGTCATGCCCCAATACGTGATCGAGCGCGAGATCCCCGGCGCAGGTAATTTAACCGATGCGGAGCTGCAGGCAGTTGCCAGAAAGTCGGTCGGCGTGTTGAAAGAATTGGGACCAGACATCAAGTGGCTCCACTCCTACGTCACCGGCGATAAAGTCTATTGTGTGTACCTGGCGCCAGATGAGGAAACGATTCGCGAACACGCACGCCGCGGAGGTTTTCCGGCAAATCGCATCTCGGCAGTGCGCCGCATGATCGATCCCGACACCGCGAACTGATTTAAGGCGAGTTTCGCGTCTGACGGCCGGATTCCGCGTCGCAATTCAGCGCCTCCTGGATGGCTTGCTCGACCGGCATCGCCCAACCTTCCATCCACGCCGTCAGACCCGCAGCATTGCCGAGCGTTCGGCGCGCAAATTCCAGGGCCCTTTCCAGCCTGGGTTGCTCGGTGGGCGTGAGCGGAACGCCCAACCTTTGGCGCAGCGCAGCGGCAGCTCCTGCCAGGTGCAGCGACTGCTCGGCGTTCGATTGCGCTGCAGCACTTACAGCCAAACATTCGAGCGCCCTCGCGATACCGCGTTTGTGACCCAATTCCTGGAACACCTTGATGCTTTCGCCGTACAAACGGCGCGCCTCGACGTTGTTCCCCTGATCGCAGCTTAAGCTCGCCAGGTCGGCGAGGGTGCTCGCAATTCCCCAGCTATCACGGAGTTGGCGAAACTCCAACAGGCTCTGTTCACAATAGGAACGCGCCGCCACCAAGTCCGTTTTCTCCCGGGCGACGTCCCCCTGATAGTTCAACGTCCAGGCGACACCGGCGCCATCTCCGATCTGACGGAACATCGTCAGACACTCATCGTAAAGGGAAGATGCGCGCTCATATTCGCCCTGCAACTTCATCACGCTGGCGAGATTGCTGAGGGCTCGGGAGATGTTTGCGGGGTCGCCAAGGTCCTTCCATATTGCTACACATTGCTCAAAGAGTAAGGATGCGGCGGCGAATTCGCCACGATCGCGAGCGTTGACGGCCAACGCGTTCAATGCGACGGCAACGCCGCGGTTATCGTTTAGCCGGACACAGGTCTCGAGGCTTTCCTCGAACAGCGGCCGGGCAGAGCTGTAATCGCCCTGCGCCGCCGCCAGGACGGCGCCGGCAAACAGCAGGCGCGCGCGAAGCTTCGGACGCGACGCGGCCCCTTCCAACGCCAGGAGCCTGGCGATGCAGTTCCGGCCCTCCGTAAGATGCTCCCGTGTTTCCCAGAAGCGGAACAGGGCGGCGCCCATGCGAAAGCCCCATTCGGCATCCCCAGTTTTGACCAGATAATCAATCGCTAATCGGAAGTTCTCGTGCTCGAACTCAAAGCGGTCGAGCCATTCGGGTTGAGCGGCTATTTCCTCGGCCCCTTCTTCGGCCAGCACGAGGTAATAAGCGGCATGGGCCCGGCGCGTCGCAGATTCATCGTTGCTCTCAGCGAGGCGTTCGAGAGCGTATTCCCGGATAGTGGAGAGCATAATAAAGCGCGTTTCTTTATCGACCTGCTCCACCTGCTGCGCCAAGCTCTTGTCCACCAGCGATGCCATGCCCTCGAGCACGTCCAGACCCAGATCGCCTTTGGTGTCGCACACGGCTTCCACGGCTTCCAGGGTGCAGCCGCCGCTGAAAACGGAAAGTCGGCGAAAGAGAGTTTGTTCCGCGCCATTGAGCAGGCCGTAACTCCAGTCCACGGTGTTACGCAGGGTTTGCTGCCGAGTTGGCAAATCGCGGGCGCCGCCCGTCAACAGGTTCAAACGGCTTTCGAGGCGTGCCAGCATGGCGGAGGGCGAGAGCAGCTTGATGCGCGCCGCAGCCAGTTCGATTGCAAGAGGCAGGCCGTCAAGGCGGGCGCAGATGACCGCTACCGCGGGTGCATTTTCCTTCGTCAGCGCGAATTGGTGCTTTACCGCCCGCGCGCGCTCCACAAAAAGCGCGATCGCTGGAAGACGCGAAAGCACTTCGAGAGGCGGGATGAACTTAGGGTCGGGCAGGGCGAGCGGTGGCACAGGAAATTCGTGTTCGCCGTAGATATGAAGCGGCGCCTGGCTCGTGACCACCACCTTGAGTTGGGGGCCGGCAGTAAGCATTTGCGCTACGACCGGCGCGGCAGCCACGAGATGCTCGAAGTTGTCGAGCAGGAGGAGCATCGGCTGGCTCAGGCCGGCAACGTACTCGATCAACCTTTCCTGTGGCGACGTATTTCCACTCTCGCGCACGCCCACGGCCTGAGCGATCGCGGAAGCGATCAAGTCACACTCTCCGATCGCTGACAGACCCACAAAGCAAACACCGCCTGGAAACTGGTCAGCCATTTCGCCCGCCACCTGCAAGGCGAGCCGCGTCTT
>Ga0181518_10005039_pt1 | contig 11576 bp, 12 predicted proteins | sample PEATcosm2014_Bin_28_FD_119751 | JGI IMG/M metagenome (GOLD analysis project Ga0181518, IMG submission 119751) | Peatland microbial communities from MTU Mesocosm Facility, Houghton, MI, USA - PEATcosm2014_Bin01_60_metaG | ecosystem: Environmental > Terrestrial > Soil > Wetlands > Peat | place... | reverse complement strand
GTATCGATCCGTTCGCCTTGCTGATTGACCGAATTCCCGATGACAACGTGAAGAACGTGACTCTGGAGTCAGGGCCCTCACAGAAAGCACAGGTTCAGTAAAGGAGAGTGCAAAATTGCATAGAAACTGGCTTCTAGCTAGCTATCGGCTTAGACCAGTTCCAGCATTGGGTAGTGGCGCAGTTTGAATCGGACTCGAAGTGTCGCGCGACCACACGGCAGGGGCGCTAAGAAAGCCCTTCTTCGAGATAGCCTGGGTGGCGCCTCCCGCAAATCATTTTGGGCTGCGATTATTCCGCGCCACTTTTCTGTAAGAGTTGCTCGACGGATGCCTTCAGCGTTTCTGCCAGACGTGAGAGATCGCCGGCCGCCCGCAACAGCTCACCGACCGCTGTGCTTGTCTCCTGCGCCGCGGCATTCACTCCCATGATGTTCTGCGAAACATCACGGGTTGCGGATGCCGCTTGCTGAATGCTCTCGCTGATCTGCTTGGTGGCAGATCGTTGCTCATTCACCGCCAACAGGATCGTCTTCGCGATTTCGTCAATACTGCAAATGGTCTTGCCGACCTTGACGATCGCCGCGCTGGAATCAGATGCCGCGGTCTGCACGGACGCCATTTCGGCTTGAATGCTTTGCGTGGCGTTGGCCGTCTGCCGGGCCAGGGATTTCACTTCGGAGGCAACCACCGCGAATCCCTTTCCCGCTTCGCCCGCGCGGGCGGCTTCAATTGTTGCATTCAGCGCCAGAAGGTTGGTTTGGGCGGCGACTTGAGAGATGGTTTTCACCACCTTGTCGATTTTGCTCTGGGCGTTCGCAAGTCCAGCCACAGTAGTATTTGTCCGGTCGGCCTCGACCACCGCTTCGCCCGCAATCCGCGCGGATTGGCGCACTCGACGCTCAATCTCGCTTGCGGTCGCGGAAAGTTCTTCCGTGGCGGAAGCAACCGTTTGCACGATCGCCGACGTCTGTCCGGAAGCGGTCGCCACTGAAGTGGCTTGCGCCGAGGTGCTGTCTGCCGTCTCCTTGAGGCCTCGAGCTGTGGACTGGACGGTGCCCGCGGCTGCACTGACCGAGGTCGCGACTTGTTCGACGACTGCAGCGAGCTGCTTTCGCTCCCTCTCGCCCGCCGCTAGAGCGGCAGACTGGTTCGCCATTTTGCCGGTTGCGTTGTTGATCAATTCCGCCCCTAGTCGAAATGATCCCAACAGGCCCCGCAGAATCACTTTGCGGAAAAACCTCTGGTGCGCGGCGGCATCGAGAGCGGCGCCCGATTCCCGCACAAATGCGTCGGTCAAGTCCAGCGTGTGGTTCAAGGCATGGACCAGACGCGCGATGTCTCCGTCATCTTCGCATCCCAAAAGCCGTTCTTCCAGATTGCCCCGCGCCGCTTCTTCACAGACCGAGGTCGCGCGCTCTACCCACTGCGTGTAATTTGCCAGTTCCGCGCGCAACGCAGGCCGGTCGTCGACGCCTTCAATTTCAGGGCGGACCGTCCGGTCTGCAATCGCCGCTGAAAAATTATCCATCTTCATACTCCTGAGATTGAGTTCCAGAGCTCTCGCGGTCATTGAGCTTTCGGAAACGTGCTCTGCTCGGGTCCTTTGTGTCAGATGGCAAAGACGAATTCATCGTATCCCAGTCCCTTTTCCTGGAGGACCTTGGCCAGCAAGGCACCCGAGGCTTGCATGCCTTCCTGCTTGCTGTGATATTTCTTCTCTTCTTCCAGTAGCATGCGGTAAACGGGCGTGATTGCCGCCACGGAGGCCGACTGGGGTAGACGCCGGTTGGAGTGGTATCCCACGACGTTGCGCCGCGCATCGTAGGTCGGCGTCACATGGGCGAACACCCAGTAGTGATCGCCCGTTTTCGCCATATTCAGCACATAGGCGAAAATTTCGCGCTTTGCTTCCAAGGTGTCCCACAGAAGCTTGAACACGCAACGCGGCATGTCGGGATGACGGATGAGGTTATGGGGCTGTCCCAGTACTTCCTTCTCGCTGTACCCGGCGACACGCAAGAAGACTTGATTGGCATAGGTTATGCGTCCCTTCAGGTCCGTCTTGCTGACGATGATTTCGTCTTCCTCAAACCTGCGTTCCATTCCGGTCGGCGCAATGGCAACTGCGCTCATGTTTGCTCTCCAATTCCTTTTCCGTGATGGCGCGTGGATGAAGACCACACACCGACGCGCTGCAATCCGCCTCTATTCCAATCGGCGGAACCGGTAATAACGTGAGTGCAAGGGAGTCGCCAAACTGGATGAAAAAGGGGGCACGGAAGGGTCACAGAATCGTAAGCCTCTGAAGTAGAATCACTTCTCCACACATACTCTCGCTCCGATTACGAGTTTTCCCATCCGAGCGATGTTGACAGGGCAGCCCTCGCCTTAATGAACATTGGTGGTGTCTTAGCGAAACAAGGCGATGTTGCCCGAGCCAAGCGCCGCATAAAGCAAGCACTCAACGTGTTCCGGAAAACCAGTGATCAGGCTAATCTTGCAGCCGCACTCTTCAACCTTGGCGGATCTATCAGAGACAGGGCGAGTTGCCAAAGGCCGAACCACTGGATCGCGAAAGCCTGACTATCTTCATCAAACTGCATTCGAGCAGGAGTCGGAGAAAGTTGATTTGGAGCGATTGTTCGCATCCGGTGAGCGGCAAGAAATGTGATGCCTGCAAATCGGACAATCCCAAGTATCAAGGGCTGATTTTCCATGACGTGAGACGCACAGCAACACGCAATCTGCGACGAGGGAGTTGCCGAAGGCGTCATTCAAAAGATCGGAGGATGGCGCACGAGAGGTGTATTTGGGCGTTACGCGATCGTTTCCCAAGCTGACATCATGGACGCCATGAAGATGCTGCAATCACATCAGACGGGCATACTTCAGGCATACTGAACCTGAAACGGCGAGCAGTGGCGAACCCAAATCAGCGAATTAACCAATAGGGTCAATGGGTTGAACTGGTAGGCCCGGCAGGAATCGAACCTGCAACCCTCGGATTAGAAATCCGATGCTCTATCCGCTTGAGCTACGGGCCCACAATAACTTACGCGGAACTGGCTTGCGACTGTATGTCAAACTGCATGTTATTGGTTTCGCGTTGCTTTTGCTCCACAGCGATCTGCGAAGCCTTGGCAAGCTCCTGCTGGTATTCTACCAAGCGATCTACCGCCAAATCGCGGTCGCGGTGATCCACAACGTTGTAGCGCCGATAGATCGAATCCGTTTTTCGTCCCATGACCGCCATAGCGGTTTTCTGCCCTACCCCCGCACGATCTAGTCGCCGTGCTGCGAATCTGCACAGGTCATGGAAGTGAAGATCAGTCTTTCCTGCTGCCTTCGTTGCACGTCGCCAAGCCGACCTGAAATCGACAACACGGAGTTCATCGTACTCTTCAATCGGACGTTTTCGGCTCTTGCGAATTTGCACGCGAGTGAAAAGGTAATCCTCGGGTTGTTTGCCCACGATACACGCTTGGAGCAGCGTCCGAAGATCAGGCGTCATCTTGACCTCGTTGCCCTCCCCCGATTTCGTTGTGCTCCCCTCTTCCCGCACCGTACCAGCAAGCATGTCAACGTTCGACACCCGCATCCTGAGTAGTGATCCCTTGCGCCACCCGAACGTCGCAGCCAATTCCAACATCGTGCGAAGCCAGATGCCCTCTTTTCGGCACGCGTCTTTGAGCTTTGTGTATTCCTCGTCCGAGGGAAAACCCTCGCGTACATTCTTCTCTTCGAGGTGGGGGAACACGGGCACCATCGTGGCATAGATTTTTTCGTGTTCGACGCCTAGATTTAGTGACCGCTTGAGCAACGCCAGTTCCTTAACAATAGTCGCGTTACTCGCCTTCTCTTCGAGCCGTGCTTTGACGTATCGGTCTAGCAGAGCCCTTTTGACCTCGCACGCCTTGAGGGGTCCGAACGTGCCTTTGAGATGTTTCTCCCATCGCAGTTTCGGATTCACTGTGTCTTTGTTGGCGTTGACAACTTGATCGGTGAGCGCATCCTCTACCAGCTCCTCGACCGTGACCTTCTCGGCAGTCGGGCCAAGATATTTACCAGAGCGGACAGCGGCTATTTTGTCTTTGAGCACATCCTTGGCCTTCTTGATGGACATTTCTCCGGTTGACACGCAATAGCGCCGTCCGTGATCTGTGAACTGTGCGTAGTAGACCGATGATCCCGGTCTCAAGAACACGGAACCCGTACCATGCGGTCTTCGTTCTTTCTTTTTCTCGGTCATTTCTCCCATGGCTTTTTGTCTCCGGTTAGCTGACACATTAGCGTGCAGCCGTTGTAATTCGCTGATCCCTTTGGCGGTTACGAACTTGAAAAGGATTGGGAATCCGATGTTTTGAATGCAATGCGAGGACCAAAGCAGGGGAGTCCTAAAGCGTTCTGAGATAACGGCAGGTTCGTCGCAGGCGGAGGAGAATTTTTTCCCGCCCGGTTTAAGCTAATGTCACGGGGGGTGGCTTCGATCTAGGGATGGGACCCGCGCCGGAGAAAATTTTGGAAATTTGATTTTGGCGAGGAATTAGGTCAATGAATATTGCCACCTAATTTCATTGTCGGGTAAACTGCTTTTCCATATCCACACCTTACGGCGCTTTACAAGAGGAACTTTAAAGAGGTGAGATGATGGATGATTTAGTAAGCTTTTTATCCCATCACGCTACGCAAGTGCTGCTGTTCTTGATTCTGTTGTTTGTGGCGACACCCGATGCTAAGAAGGAACGGTTGGTCGAGCAACTGCGTTGGGTCGTTTTTATCGGTGCTGCATGGTATCTTCTCAAGCCATTCGTCCTAGTTGCTGTGGCGTGGGCATGGACGCACCGTTTTGTTTCGGTCGTAGCCGCTTTTATCGTCGCATTATTTGTCGCTTGGCTATACGACTCTCGTGAAAATAGAACCATTCGTCGAGAATATGAAACGATGGGGGTCCACAGTCCTGCTTTTAAGCGACGTGTTGCCTATATGACACGCAAGGGAGACGACAAGGAAAAAGCAGTGGCTACAGTCACTCGTATCGCAACTGGAAACAAACGGAACAATTCGTGATTTCCCGTTCTGAAGCGCAAAAGTGCCTACCTAAAAGGAGCACCAAATTGATTTCGGCAAACGCGGATTTGCGGTCAATCGCACTTTGCCACCACAACACCAGAAGCACTCCACCGATTCTGCTCCTCGCATAAACGGGGTTCGCACGCCAGCATCTATTGCAGCTTCGCGTATTCGGCCTTGGCTTCTTTCAGGATGGGGATATCGGGGTCGCGTTTGACCCTCCGATGCTCAAATCTCCTTACAGTGCACTGTGACTTCCATCACACACAAGGCACTCGCTGCGGGTCCATAGTTTGTGGGATATGAGTTACGAAAACGAGACGCGGGTCTACGAGATTATCAAAAGGGTTAAGCGACTGGCAGGGGAATACTATCGGCTCACTAAAAAGCCCTTGGGCGTTACCGGTGAGATTGCAGAGCATGAAGCAGCAACGGCTCTCGGCTTAAAGCTAATGGATGCTCGAACTGAAGGCATTTCCAGAAGGTCCCCGCCTTCGATAGGTAGATACAGGTGGTTCCTGTCCTTCGATAAGGCTGAGAACTGGGCGAGTCGCATGTCAGTAGCTTGCTTGCTTCCAAGCACCGCCACATGTTGGCAAATGGCACGTCCTTTGGTTTCAGCCGTCGCTATACCTGAATACTTGATCTGGAGCGCCGCGTACGACGTATTTGTGAAATCAGGGCTGACGATGACGCGTTTGCCTCCGACGAGGATATAAACAATATTTCCGGAGCGAATGAACTGCCCGCCTTCTTCAAGCACACCTTTCACAACAGCCTGGGCAAGCCTCTCTGATGGAGATACTGGATTGGTCACATCGCCCTCCGACTGGTGGTTTGGAGTGTTCGCCCCAGAGAGTTCAGCTCGTTCTGGGCTGCTTGGATTTGTCCATACTGCGTATAGATAGCTGCGATCTTCCGGGAAGCGTCAATCAGCTTCAACTGGCGATCAATGTCATTAGTTGTCATAAGAGTCCTTGTATATAAGAACGACCTTTGGAGGTCAGTCGATTGGTTTGGGGTTGTGACAGGAAGGCATCTTACTAGTTTAGATACCTGGAAAGGGCGATTTGTTACAGGAATAATTAAGAGTTATGACATGGACGAGGATAAGACAAGGAAGAGAATGAAATACTAACTTATCCTTGATGAGAGAGAGACATAATATATATATATTAAGATAAGTAGACTTTCCGTGTCTTACAGGGCAGCACTCAATGGTTGCCGATCGGGAAAATTCGCCCTTGGGAAAAAGTTTTGATTCTGAGGCGACGCCCTGAGTCGTCGGGGGATTTCATCACCGACCGCCTGAAATCGCGTTCCAAAGGTCTCCAAACGCAAATGCGGGGCATTTTACGCGAGTTTCACTATCGTTTCGTGCTGCGGGCTGATGTGGGGTCCCTTCCCGAAAAATCAATCACTTCCACGAGACCTCAACAATTTAGCCTGGCAAGCGAAGCCCGCGCGGGTGCTGGTCGGCAGCGGTAAAACCCCAGCCGATTGAGTCTACACCGTGCCAGTGCTGAGGGCGGTCGGGTTCGAACCAAAACTCGCCTGAAGGTGTGTTTCGGATGGCATCCGGGTGTTTAGAAGACTAGGCTTGAAAGTTGGTGAGATTTAAGCTTAAGCGAGTCGTACCAGAACCGGCGAGATGCTATCCAAACTCACCGCAATCGATCTGCTGTACGGAAATCAACTAGAAGGGGACCTCTGACATTATGCTACCCGATTTTCCAAAGTTCAGACATGAACTAGATGGCTACACAATGTTGAAGCTGCACTCAATGGTGCAACAGAAAGAGCCCATTCTCGGGGAAATAAGAGGCATAACCCAACATGAGGGCGATGTCATCGCCTACGATCAGTTGACACAGGATGGGGTCAAGATCGTCACGGAAGGATTCAAAGAGGTTCGTGTAGATTTTGAGACAAAGATCGAGGATGTACCTACCCTTACAGGAACGGTACTCGATTCCAAGCTATCCAGCATCGCAGAAGAGATAGCTCGCAACCTCTCCGGTAATCTTCGAGCAACTCTCGACACGACGACTCGCGAGGCTGGGACCTCATTCGACGCTGGGGGCGCTCCCTTAAGTAAAGATCACTATCTCCAAGTGATGGAACGAGTCGAGATTAATTTCGATCCAAAAACTGGTCGGCCAGAGCTTGTTGTCTGGGCAGGTCAAGAAATGATCGAAGGTAAGCGTCTGAGCAACACACCTGTTCCAGGGAGAAGGTCTGTGTTGAAGTTTCCGGATGAGCGTAGAACAGAAGGTTTCATCACACAAGCGACGTACCCGAGCGGAAGTTCAGCAGTTGGTGGCCGAGTTTGTGCGCAGCGGGATGCGGCGGAGCGAGTTTTGCCAGAGTCGAGGTTTGAGCTTCAGCACGCTGGATCGCCATCTGAAGAAATGGCATTGGAAGAGGCGACGTAAACCAATGTCATCAGCCGGCCTGGTGCCGGTGGAGTTGACCGCCAAGAAATCGCTGACGCAGCACGAATCGAGTTGCGGGCTGGCCGTGGTGCTGCCGAGCGGGCGCCGGATCGAGGTACATCCTGATTTTGATGCGAATACGTTCGAGCGCCTGGTGGGCATCCTGGAGCGGGCGTAAGCCGTGTTTGGACTGGGCCCAGCCACACGGATCTATCTGGCCGCCGGCGTCACCGATATGCGCAAGGGTTTCGAAGGGCTCTACGGTCTGGTTCGGGATCGATTGTCGTGTGAGCCTTTGAGCGGGCATCTTTTCTTGTTCTGCAACGCCCAGCGCAATCGGTTGAAGGTCCTCGTCTGGGACGGAAGCGGACTCTGGGTCTGCGCCAAGAGGTTGGAGAAAGGGCGTTTCACCTGGCCGCAATCCGGTGATGCGCAGGGCAAGGTCATCCTGAGTCACGAAGAGCTCTCCTTATTACTGGGTGGGATCGATCTGGCCAAAACCAAGCACAAGCGGTGGTACCGGAAGGCTTCCGCCGAGGGACACGCTGCCGCATAAGTTGCTTGGTTGTTTGATCGTTTCGATCGACTCTGGTAAATCATTAACCCATTGTGAGTTTAGCGCCCATTCCTTCATCGCCCGCCGATCTGGAACTCATCGCGCAACTGAGGAGCAAGCTACAGTACGCGGAGCTGAGGATTCGGGTACTGGAAGAGCGATTGCGGTTGATGCGGATCGAGAAGTATGGTGCGGGCGGAGAAAAACTTTCGCAGGCGCAAATGCAATTGTTCGAGCTTGAGCCTGTCGTCAGTGAAAGGATCGAGCCGGCGGAGACCGAGCACGCGCCAGTGCATCGCTCGACCAAGAAATCTGTCAAGCATCCGGGTCGCCAGCAGTTGCCGGCGAATCTTCATCGCATAGAGCGGATTCTGCCTTGCACGCCGGATCAGCGCGTGTGCAAACGCTGCGGCAAAGAAACTGTGGTGATCGGCTACGAAGAGAGTTCCCAGTTGGATGTGGAACCAGCGAAGTACTTCGTACTGGTCACGAAACGAGAGAAGCGGGCTTGCCGGTCGTGTGAGGATCTCGGCGTCGTCTCAGCGCCCCTGCCGCCACGAATCATCGAGAAGTGCCTGGCGAGTGACCGGATCGTCATCGAGACAGTCGTCAGCAAGTATTGCAATCACCTGCCCCTGCATCGTCAGAGCATGATTCTGGAAAGGGACCTCGGCTTGGAAATCAGCCGCGCAACGCTGGATGGCTGGGTTCTGAAAGTCGGTGAATTACTGATCCCTATGGTCGCGGCAATGAGGCGGGAGTTGATCAGCGGAAGTTACATTCAGGCGGATGAAACCCCAGTCGATGTGCAGACGCGCGAGGGCCGGGGACAAAATCACCAAGCCTATCTGTGGCAATACAGTCGCCCCGGAGGAACCGTGGTGTTCGACTTCCGCTTGGGTCGCGGACGGGATGGACCGAAGCGGTTCCTGGGACAGTTCGAAGGCATTCTCCAAACCGACGGCTATGCAGCGTATGACCAGATCGGTGGGCCGAGAATGGTACATGCCGCTTGCTGGGCTCATGCAAGAAGACAGTTTTTCGAAGCAGTGCAGCTAAATCCCCGAGACCCGGTTGCAACTCCGATTGTGGCTCAGATGGACGAACTGTTTGCCATCGATGCAGAAGCTCGCCGCAAAACGCTGACTACTGCGGCGCGCCGTGTCCGGCGCCAGGAAATAGCGAGACCTATTCTCGATGATATCCACAGCAAGATCGAAGTAGCGCAGTCTGCTGCTTTGCCTTCCAGCGCACTCGGCAAGGCATGCCACTACACGCTCGCACTCTGGAAGAAGCTCACCCGCTTCTTGGAGTATCCCGAATTAGAGCTAAGTACTAACCTAGCGGAGAACTCCATGCGTCCTATAGCTCTTGGTCGAAAGAATTGGTTGCACATAGGCAGTCCACAAGCGGGACCAAAGGTTGCGGCGATTCTGTCGATCGTGGAAAGCTGCCGCAGGTTGAAACTCCCAGTGCGCGACTATCTGGCTGCGATTCTTCCCGGACTTGCCGATCTCCCGATCAGGTGCCTTCCCGACCTTACACCTGCTGTGTGGGTCGCCCGGCATTCATAGCCTTAAGCCATCAACCGCCTTCCCTGAGAGGTTCACCAACTGCCGTACGAGCGCCGATGATGGAACCGACCGCAATTGGCCGCTGACCGAGCAACAAAAGGTCCAGACCACACCAGCCAACCGCAGATTGTATTACTCCTCAACTCCATAACTGCCTCCTCCTTTCTGGAAGTCGGCCGGCCACGACACCTTTTGCCATTGCGCTTCCGTCCTTAGGGATAAGTAATCGGAGACGGATTCGCCGCCGGTTGCCCGTCCCCGAACATAGAAATCTGCTATCGCTCCGCTCATTTCGTGACGCGGTGAGGCAGCGCGGCGGGTGGGATCAGCGTCGACGGCTTCTGGATTATCCGAGGCGGGATCGGCCGCGTCGGTCTCGCTATCCTCGCAGATTCGGTCAGTCCGGCCCGTTTCTCCTTCATCTGTTCCTGGCTTTGCAGCAGCTTTTTCATCATCTCCGGATGCCGCGCCCATTCGATCCCCTTCTCCGCCGGCGCCCCGTACAACTGGGGATGAAGGTAGAAGCCCTTCAGCTTCGCTTCCTTCTCTTCTTCCACGGGAATGCGATTCGCGTTCGCCCAAGCATCCTGGCGAATGCCGGTGATTTGCCAGGAGACTTCCATGCCAGGCTTACCGCCGCCGATCTTGAATTGGTTGTTGGCCAGCTTCTCGGCGATATAGACCGGAGCAAAGCCACCAATACAAGTGAGCTGGTACCGGAAATCGCGGTTCAGCACGCCGAACCAATCCGGCATCTGAATGACGGCTTCTCCGTTTGCATCGAGCGTGGCGACGCCGTCATAGATGTTCTTCATGTCCGGGGATTCGACGAACGAGTGGTAGAGGTACTTATTGGCCGGATCAAGAGGGTGATCGATCTTGAACGACCCACCAGCTTTGGAAAGCTTACCGTCGACGTCGACATTGCCATCGAAAAACGCCGCGTAGCCTCCGCTTTGGTTATAGGTGAACAGGGCGTCACCTGTGGTGGAGTTGCTAAACCCTCCGCCGCTGCCGTCAGAACTGCCGGACTGCCCGAGCACGCCATATGTGTCGCCTAAGCCGTACACTCCGTAGGCGGAGCCGTTACCGTATACCCCGGGTCCGGATTGGCTGAGGCTGACGCCGTACACCCCGGTGGTACCTTCACCTTGCACTCCGTAGGTGGAGCCGATGCCGAACACTCCGGTTCCGACGTCGTCCTGGCTGCTGCCATACACTCCAACGCCGTTCGTGCTGGTGCCGTACACTCCGAAACCGTTCGTGCTGTTGCCGAACACTCCGGGCGCCACGGAACCGGTGGCGGTCGTATAGTTGGTGCCCGAAACGCCTGCTCCCGACCAATCAAATGTGTATGCGTAAACGCCGTACGAACCGCCGCTGGTCGCAGACTGAAGCCCGACCAGCGCGGCATTACCCGGATTCGAGGCATAGGCGTCAATGGCGTCCGTGGCGCTCGACGGGTTGAAGACATTATTCCCGGTGAAGGTGTTGTTCGCCGTCAATAGCGGTACGTTGGCGGTATTCAGGTTGAGCGTCACGTTGCCGCTGGTGCCACCGCCGGTGAGATCGGTTCCGGCAGTGACCCCGGTGATCGTGCCGGTGCCGACCGCAGCGCACGCCCATGCGCTGCCATTCCACTGCAACACCTGATTCGCGGCGCACGCGCTAGTGAGCGACAGATTCAGGGTTCCGCTCGTCCCGCCCCCGGTCAGCCCGCTGCCGCTCGCCGTCGTCACTCCCGTGATCGTCCCATCCCCGCCCGCAAACGCAATATCCAACTCCGCGGGATGGCTCGTCGTCGTGTTCTCTTTGCTGTCAAACGTCGCATTGAACGAGCTGTTGGCCACCAGCGCCAAGCCGTTGTTCGTCTCGCTGCCGTTCAGCCATGCCTGCACGGCCGAGGTGACATTGACCAGGATGTACTGGTTCTTATCCGCC
>Ga0181518_10005035_pt1 | contig 11581 bp, 9 predicted proteins | sample PEATcosm2014_Bin_28_FD_119751 | JGI IMG/M metagenome (GOLD analysis project Ga0181518, IMG submission 119751) | Peatland microbial communities from MTU Mesocosm Facility, Houghton, MI, USA - PEATcosm2014_Bin01_60_metaG | ecosystem: Environmental > Terrestrial > Soil > Wetlands > Peat | place... | reverse complement strand
GGCGCGACCGCCGACAGGAGCCGGCCGGCCAGCCGCACCGCGGCCGGGGCGGCGTCGAGCGCGGCGAGCGCTCCCGAGAGGATCAGCCCGCGCAGGCGGTCCTGGTGCACGAGCGCATAGCGCACCGCGATCGTGGCTCCCATGCTGTGGGCGAGCAGGAACACGTCGGTTGCGGGCTGGCGGTCACGGGCGATGACCACGAGCCGGTCGAGGTCGTCCACCGCGCGGTCGATCCGGTCGATCAGCGCCCGCGGGCCATCGGAGCGCCCGTGACCGCGGTGGTCCAGCGCGTAGACGGCGTAGCCGGCGGACACGAGGCGCTGCGCGACGTGCTCATAGCGGCCGCTGTGCTCTCCGGCCCCGTGGACGATGACGACCAGCCCGCGGGGGGGAGCGTCTGTGCTCCAGGATCGCCAGTAGATCGACCTCCCGCCGGCGCCGGGCACGATGCCGTCGGCCGTGTTCACGCCTCGCCCTCCGCCCACGGGACGACGACGGCGTCCTCGTGCGGCGCGTCGCGCGCGACGACGTAGTCGGCCGGCTCGCTGTCCGACGGGTTCTGGAGCACGTGGGTCTCCCGGGGCGGCACGTACACCATGTCGCCCGGCTGCAGCTCGAGCTCGTGCTCGAGGTGGTCTCCCCAGCGGACGCGCAGCCGGCCGGAGAGCATGTAGACGGCGCTCTCGGCGCCCGCGTGATAGTGGGGTCGCGACTGCGCTCCGGCGGGAACCCGGAAGCGCCCCATGTAGATGTTCAGCGCGCCGGCTGTCGCCTGCGAGATCTCGGCGCCCCCGACGACGCCGCGCGGGACGTCGCGGTCTGCTCCGGGCTTGACCACCTTCATCGCGCGCGGAGTCTACTCGCGCTCGGGCACCTCGATCTGCAGTGGCGCCTGCGGAGCGGCGTCGTGATCGACCTGGAGGGTCGTGTGGTCGATCCCGAAGCGATCGTCGACGACCTGCCGCAACGCGCGGCGGCGCTCGTGGCAGTCGTCGCCCGCCTTGACGACGACGTGCGCCGACAGCGCCGCAAAGCCGGAGGTGACTTCCCAGACATGGAGATCGTGGACCTCCACGACCCCCGGCTGGGAGGCGAGCGTCCGGCCGATCTGCTCGGGATCGAGCCCGGCGGGGGCTGCCTCCATGAACACCCGCCCGGACGACATCAACAGTCCGTAGGCGGAGGTGAGCAGCAGTCCGGCGATGATGAGCGAAGCGAGCGCGTCGGCACGCTCGAAGCCGGTGGCGAGGATCACCCCGGCCGCCGCCGCGGTGGCGATGAAGCCGTAGAGGTCGGTGATGATGTGGCGGTAGGAGCCCTCGAAGTTGAGGCTGCGATGCTTGCCCGAGCCGCGCGCCATGATCGCGGCGACGGCGAGGTTCACGACGATCCCGGCGAGTGCCACGATCAGCACCGGCTTGGCGTGCACCACCGGCGGCGAGATCAGCCGGCGCACGCCGTCGATCACGATCAGCACCGAGAGCACGAGCAGCGTCAGCCCGTTGGCCTGCGCGCTGAGGATCTCCGCGCGGCCGAGACCATAGGTAAGTGCGCCGCCCGCAGGGCGCGCGGCCAGGCGCGCGGCGGCCAGCGACATCGCCAGCGCGACGGCGTCGGTGAGCATGTGCGCGGCGTCGGAGAGCAGCGCCAGCGAGGAGGCGAGGATGCCGGCGGTGACCTCGACGACCATGAAGGCGACGATCAGCGCCAGCGCGGCCTTCAGCGCACCGCTCTCGGTCTCACGAGACGGGACGTGCGAGTGCGATTGCGCGTGCGGATGCGAATGCGAATCTGCGTGCGCCACCGGCTAGTTCACCGATGGATCAGGCGGCATCCGCGCCACGAGCGCGTAGCTCCCGCCCTTGCGCGTCAGCACCGTCTGCCACAGCCGGAGCGCCTCGGAGGTGAAGGCGTCCTCGCGCACGGCCGGCTCCAGGATCCAGTCGCCGCGCTCGAGCTCGCCGTCGAGCTGCCCGGGGCCCCAGCCGGCGTGGCCGGCGAACGCCCGTGCGCGGCCGATTCCCGCATCGGGGTCGTCGTGCGCGTGCCCGGCCAGCACGCCGACATCCTCGAACGCGATCAGCGCGGCGTCATCGGGCCGCTGGAACTCGGCCAGCACGATCAGCGCCGACGGCTGCACCGGTCCGCCGACGAACAGGAGGTCGGCGGGATCGAGCAGCCGATGCAGCTCTGACACGGCATCGCCGACCGTCGTCTCCGACGGCCGGTTGAGGACCAGTCCCAGCGCTCCCTCGCCGGAATGCTCGACGATCAGCACGACGGTGCGCCAGAAGTTCGCGTCCGTGAGCCCCGGGGTCGCGATCAGGAGCTGCCCTGTGACGGAGTCCATGGCGGCGAGCGTAGACGATGGGCGGTGCCGCGAGTGGGCTCGCGTGTGGCTCTACGCCTGGGCCAGCGCGCGCTCCAGCAACGCGGTCAGCTCGACGACCTCGAACCGCACCCCGCCGACCGTTTGTGCCGCCTCGGTGTACATGACCAGGTCCTTGGGGCAGCTGACGACGAAGTAGTCGATCCCGTCGAGTGCCTGCGCCTCGCGAATCCGCTGCTCGCTCGGACGCTCGCCGCCGCCGGTCTCCGACATCCAGATCCGGCCCCCGCCGGCGCCGCAACAGAAGGTGTTGGCGCCGTGGCGCGGCATCTCGACGAGCTCGGCGCCGGTCGCCTTGATCAGCGCCCGTGGCGCGTCGGTGATCGCGTTGTAGCGCGCGAGATAACACGGGTCGTGGTAGGTGACTCGGGTATCCTGCAGCGCCGCTTCAAGGGTGATCCTGCCCTGGGCGAGGAGGCGCAGCAGCAGCTCGGTGTAGTGGTAGACGGGCGTCTGCAGCCCGTACTTGGGATACTCGTTGCGCAACGCGTTGAGCGAATGGGGATCGGTCGTGAAGATCGCCTGGCACCGGGTCTGGCGCAGGCTCGCCAGGTTGTGCTCGACGAGCATCTCAAACAGGCCCTGCTCGCCGACCTGGCGCACGTCGTTGCCCGAGTTGCGCTCGCCTTCGAACAGCAGTCCGAACGAGACCCCGGCGTTGTGCAGGATTCTCGCCAGGCGCTGGGACTCGGGCGCCACGCGCGCGTCGAACGAGGCATAGTCGCCGACGAACCAGACGTAGTCGACGGCGTGCTTGCGGGCGTCGGGGATCGTGAAGTCCAGCCCCTTGGTCCAGCGGGAGCGCGTGCGTGCGGAGCGCCCGTACGAGTTGCCCTGCAGGGCGAAGCTCTGGAGCGTCTGCGCCAGCAGCGGCTCCACGTCGCCGCGGTCGAGCAGGGCGCGCCGCATGTCGACGATGCCGGGCACGTGCTCGATCCCGACCGGGCACGCTTCGCTGCACGCCATGCAGGTCGTGCACTGCCACACGCCCTGCGGACGGCTGACCCACTCCAGGACATCCTCGCTGTCGCTCCCGCGCGGCTCGGCCAGCAGGCGGTGCGCTGCCTCGAGCGCCGCGGGCCCGGCGAAGCCGGTGACAGGCGCCCCGATCGGACACGCCGACAGGCACAGCCCGCACTCGATGCAGTCCTCCAGGCGCACATAGGAGTCGTGGCCGTCGGGAGGCTGAGCCGCCGGCAGCACCTCGCTCACACGGATCAGCGGGTGCTCGTCGGGGAAGCGATCGTAGAACTCGTCCATCTCGACCACGAGATCGGTTAGCACCGGAAGGTTGGCGAGCGGCTGGACCGTGATCTCGTCGCCGTGATCGGCGAGCATGCACAGACACGCCAGCTGCTCGCGTCCGTTGACGCGCACGCCGCATGTGCCGCAGGAGGCGTGCAGGCAGGAATGCTGCACCGCGAGCGTCGGATCGGTGTGCAGCTTGACCCACTCCAACGCGTCGAGCAGTGTCATGTGGTCGTGGACCGGGACATCGAACGCGTCGAAGTGCTCCTCGCCGTCGTCGCGCTTAAAGCGGGCGATGCGCAGGCGGCAGCTCGCGTTGGCCTGCCGCTCAGAAGTCTCGGGTTGATCGATCACAGCCATGGTGCACCCCTCAGGCCGCCACGGCGGCGGCGTAGTAGGCGGTGTGGGGAAGCAGGACGGTGTCACGGGTCTGGCAGGGCTCGTCGACGTCGAGCTTGCGGCAGACAACGTCGGCGCACAGCTCGGCCATCGCGCGCAGCGTTGTCGCCTTGCCGCCGGTGATCGTGACCAGTCCCTCGAGGTCGTCGGTCTCCCGGTGGTCGAAGGTCTTGAACGTGCGCGCCAGCTCACGGCCGCTGTCGGCCTCGCCGCGCGAGCCGACGAGCGGGCGCACCGCCGACCACGCCGCGCGGCGCTCGGCGTGGGCCACCGCCGGAATCAGCTTTGCGCCCTCGGTGTACATGCGGGCGACGTGGTCCTCGGGCAGGTGCAGGTCGTCGGGGTCGTCGACCACCCACGAGCTCGTGCCGACGACCGACAGGCCGCGCTGGGGCAGGACGATGTCGCCGTCGCCCGACTTGTGCAGGCGGTTGATCACCATGTTGCACAGCCGTGCGTTCAACGCGAGCAGCACGCCCGGCGAGGGCCGGATCGGGACGCTGACGCCGGCCATCGCGGCGACCTTCTCTGACCACGGGCCGGCGGCGTTGACGACGAGGTCGGGATGGATCTCCTCGATGCGGTCGGTGACGTGGTCGTGCAGGTGGGCGCCGCTGACCAGCCCGTTGTGGACGATCAGCCCCGTCACCTCGGTGTAGGGCCGGATGATGGCGCCGTTGTGGCGGGCGGTGGCGAAGAAGCGCATCACCATCCGCATCGCGTCCATCGATCCGTCGGGCACCCGGACCGCCACCTTCAGCGCCGGGTTGAGGTTGGGCTCCAGGCGCAGGGCCTCGGTGGGTGTCAGTTTCTGAGCGGGAATCCCGCACGCCTCGCAGCCCTCCATGAATGGCTGCAGGTACTCCATGTCCTCGTCCTCGACGGCCACGAACAGGCCGTCGTTGAGCTCGAACGTGTCCGGGCAGATGCGGCGCAGGATCATGTTCTCCTTGATGCACTCGACCGCCGATTCGCGATCGTTGACGGCGTAACGGCCGCCGGCGTGCAGCAGCCCGTGGTGGCGCCCGGTCGTCCCCGACGTCAGCTCGCCGCGCTCCGCCAGTGTCACCTGCAGCCCTCGGAGTGCCAGGTCATGGGCCAGGGCTCCGCCGGTGCCGCCGCCCCCCACGATCAGAACGTGTAGATCGTGCCGATGTGGTGTCATTGCCGACTTCTTTCCAGAGGATCTGTGACCGATCGTAGGCCGCGATCCTCGGTGCGGCGTCGGGTCTTGCTACGCGATCTCGTGTGGCTGGTCCGACCGCCGGCTGCGTGTTTCGATGCGGCCGTCGGTCAGCATTCGGCCGCGCGCAGCAGCCCCTGCTCCCGCGCCCAGTCGACGGTCCGGCGCACGGTCTCCCGAGGGTCGGTGTAGCGCAGGCCGAGCTCGCGCTCGGCCCGCGAGCCGTCGTAGCGGTGGCCGTGCAGGAGCGTGCGGACCATCTCGCGGCAGACGGGCGGGCGGCGGTGGGCGAGGCGGAAGGATCGCTCCACGACCTCAGCGGCGACGGTCGCAACCGGTCGCGGCAGCAGCCGCGGCTTGCGCTGCACGCCGGCGACGTCCGCGGCCAGCGAGAGCGCCTGCTCGATCGTCAGCGTCATGCCGTTGAGCACATAGCGCTCGCCCGACACGCCGTGCTCGGCGGCGAGCAGGTGCCCCTCCACGCAGTCGGCGATGTCGACGAGGCTGACGTTGGTGGGGACGAACACCCTGAGTCGGCCGTCGAGGAAGGCGAGCAGGAAGCGCCCGGTGCCGCCGGCCCGCCCGGGGCCCTGGACCGAGGAGGGGTTGACGCAGACGAGGTCCTGCCCGGTCTCGCCCGCCGCCGCCAGCGCCGCCCGTTCGCCCTCGGTCTTGGTCCGCTCGTACGTCGACAGGTACCACCCCCGGTGCGGGGTGTGCTCGTTGCCGACGATCCCCGGCGGCTCACCGATCGTGGCCGCCGAGGAGGTGTGGACGAGTCGGGCGACGCCCGCGCGCCGGGCCGCCCGGACCGCCACCACGGGCCCGGCCGCGTTGATCCGCTGCATCGGGGCCTCCTCCTCGACGCACAGCGTGTTGATCCCGGCCACGCCGAAGGCCAGCTCGCAGCCCGTCATTGCGTCGACGAGCGCCTGCTCGTCGTTGGCGTCGCCGCGCGCCACCCGCGCGCCCATCGCCTCCAGCGATCGCGCCGAGGCGTCCGAGCGGGCGAGCGCCACGACCTCGTCGCCGCGGGCCACCAGCCGCGCGACGAGCGCGCTGCCGATCACCCCCGAGCCGCCGGTCACGAACACGCGCGCCATCGACTAATCCCGCAGCGCGGCCGAGAACCGCACCATGTAGTCGATCCCCGACCAGGCGGTGATGATCGCGGCGATCGCCATCGCCCACTGGTCGAGGTAGGCGCCGGCGATCACGACCTCGGGCCGCAGCATCGCCAGCGTCATCGCGCCAAACTGAACCGTGGCCTTCCACTTTCCGAACATCGAGGTCTTGAAGCTGACCTGGGCGGAGGCCGACGCGGCGCGGAGGCCGAGGATCGTGAACTCGCGACCGAGGATCACCAGCGCGACCCACGGCGAGGCGAAGCGGATCGCGATGAGCCCGATCAGCGCGGCGGTCACGAGCAGCTTGTCGGCGGTCGTGTCGAGCAGCGCCCCCAAGCGCGTGGTCACGCCCCAGCGTCGCGCCAGCCGCCCGTCGAACCAGTCCGTGGTGGCGGCGACGAAGAACGCGATCGCGGCCGCGGTGCGCGCCCCGTTGAGCAGCAGGCTCAGGATCACAGGGCACAGCACGACCCGCAGGCCGGTACCGATGGCGAGCATCCTGGAGGAACGCAAGGCGCTAAGGGTGCCAGCCTCCACTGGGGGGTGAGGTTACATCACAGCAGCGCCGCCGCCAGCGCCCGCGCGGCGGCGCTGTCGGCGGCATCCTGAGCCTGCGCGGCGACGTCGCGGACGGTCGCCAGATCGACCTCGCGCAGCGCCGCCTTGACCTCGGGCACGAGCGCGGGCGCCATGCTGAGCTCGGTCACGCCCAGGCCGACGAGCAGCAGCGCCGCCGCTGGATCGCCGGCGAGCTCACCGCACACACCGACCGTGCGACCGCGGGCCGCGGCGCCGCGGACCGTCGCGCCGATCAGCCGCAGGACCGCGGGCTGCGGGCCGGTCAGCAGCGGCGCCAGCCGCTCGTCTCCGCGCTCGGCGGCCATCGTGTACTGGGTCAGGTCGTTGGTGCCGATCGAGAAGAATTCGGCGTGCTCGGCGAGCTTGGCCGCGGTCAGCGCGGCAGCGGGGATCTCGACCATGATCCCCAGCTCCAGCGGCGCGAAGATTCCCGTCGCCGCGCGCGCCTGCCCGAGCACCGCGCGTGCCGCTTCGATCTCGCCGGCGGTGGCCACCATCGGCAGCATCGCCTTGACCGGATGCTCCGCGGCGACCCGGAGGATCGCCCGGAACTGGGTCTCGAGCACGTCGGGGCACAGCAGCTCCAGGCGAATACCGCGCACCCCGAGGAACGGGTTGGTCTCGCTGGGCATCGGCAGCGCGGGCAGCGGCTTGTCGGCTCCGGCGTCCAGCGTGCGTACGATCAGGGGCCGTCCGTCGAGGGTGCGGGCGATCTGCAGCAGGGTCCCGGTCTGCTCCTGCTCGTCGGGCAGCTGCGCGCGATCGAGGAACAGGAACTCGGTGCGCAGCAGGCCGACTCCCTCCGCGCCGTGCTCCACGGCGCTGACCGCGTCGGCGGCCGATCCCAGGTTGGCGAAGACCTCGATCCGCGTCCCATCGCGCGTTGCGCCGAGCTCGTGGGCGTGAGCCCGCGCGACATCGTGGCGCTCCTGCGCGCGCCGCCGGCGCTCGGTGACCTCCGCGGCCGCTTGCGGGGGAGGCGAGACCTGAAGCGTGCCGGCCGCGCCGTCCAGCAGCGCCGGCGTCCCCTCCTCGATCGCCAGCACCGCGTCGCCGAGACCGACCACCGCCGGCAGGCCGAGAGCCCGCGCGAGGATCGCGGCATGGGCGGTCGCGGTGCCGTGCGCGGTGGCGATCCCGAGCACCCGCTCAGGATCCAGCGCGGCCGCGTCGGCCGGCGTGAGCTCGCCCGCGATCACGATCCCGGCGGCCGGACCGGCGTCCGGCTTGCCGGTGAGCGCGCGCCCGACGCGGCGCCCGACGTCGAGCACGTCGACCGCGCGCTCCGCAAGCAGCGGCTGATCGAACCCGCGGTAGCGCGTCGCCACCTGCCGCGCCGCGTCGTGCCAGGCCTGCTCGGCGGTGGCGCCGGCGGCGATCGCGGCCTGCGCCGGATCGAGCATCGCCTCGTCGTCGAGGAGCTCGAGGTGCGCGTCCATGATCTCCGCCTCCGCGTCTCCGGCGCGGGCGGCGAGCGTGTCCCGGTCGTGCACAATCGCCGCGTGCGCGGACGCGATCGCCTTCTGCAGACGCACGAGCTCGCGCTCCGGCGTCTCGGCCTCTCGCGGGGGCGGTGCCGTGTCCGCGCCGCCGTGGAGATGGTGGACCGAGCCGAGGGCCAGCCCGCGGGCGGCGGGTACGCCGCGGAGCAGCTGACCGGCGGCCGGGGCTGCCACCGGCGCGAGCGATGCGGCCGGTGCGGGCGCGGGAGGCGCGGGGGTGGGCGCCAGCGGCGCGGCGATCGGATCCCCGAACCCCTCGTCGGCGAGCGCGCGCAGCGCCTCGATCGCCTCCTGAGCCTGCGGACCGGCGGCGCTGACCAGGAGCGTGTCGCCCCGGCGCGCTCCGAGCGCCACGATGTTGGTGAGGCTGGTGGCGCGCACGGGCTCGCCGTCCGGCGCCCTGGCGACGCGGACCTCGGCGTCGAAGCGGCGGGCGGTGGCGACGAACCGGGCCGCGGGCCGCGCGTGCAAGCCGATCTCGCTGCGCACGGGCAGCGCCGCTTGAGCGTCGGCGGCAAACCCCGGGGCGCCGCCCGGCGCCCCGGCGCCGCCGCCCGGCGCCTGCACTCCGAGCTGCGAGGCCTTCATCGCCAGCGCGCCGCGGGCTTCGGCGGCGACCTCGGTCAGCGATGCGCCGCCCTGGGCGGCAACGGCCGCGGCGACCGTGCCCTCGACGAGCGGTGCCTCCGACAGCAGGACCTTGCCGGTGGGTTGCTCGAGCATCTCGATCGCGAGCTCGGCGCTCATCAGAGCGCTGCCGAGGTCCATCAGGACGAGGACGCCGTCCGGGGACATGGCCCGCTGCACCGCGGCGCGCACGCGCTCGGCATCGGTGCCGAGCACGCCGGGCTCGTCGATGCCGCCGGCGGCCTCGAGCGCGAGCTCCTGGCCGGCCATCTCCCGGGCCAGCCTCACGACCCCGTCGGCGAGCACGTCCGAGTGGGAGACGACGACGATGCCGACCATGGCCGCCCGGTGGGCTCGCGCGCCTTTCTAGGGGCCGGAGCGGTCGAGCCCGTAGGCGCGGTGCAGATAGTCGATCGGGTGCACCGACGGCAGCTTCGTGGCGTGGGTGATCTGCCAGCGGCAGGTCTCGCTGTCGCAGGCCACCGTCGTCGCGCCCGACACGCCGACCTGCTCGAACAGGTCGCGCCCGACCGCCATCGCGATCTCGTACTTCTCCTGCTTGAGACCGTAGGTGCCGGCGATCCCGCAGCAGCGGGCATTCATCTCGCGCACCTCCAGGCCGGGGATCAGCGCCAGCAGCTCCAGCGCGGGCTTGCCGATCCAGTGGCCCTGCTGCTGGCACGGGGCGTGGTAGGCGATCGTCTCGTGAACCGGTGCCAAGTCGGTGCGCAGCTCGCCGCGGTCATGCAGCTCGAGCAGCAGCTCGCAGATGTCATACGTCCGCTCCGAGACGAGCCTGAGCGTCGGGTCGTCCTCGATCGCCAGGATCTCGCGGGCCTCGCGCTTGAGCTCGAGCGTGCAGCTCGTGGCGTTGCCGACGATGATCGTGTGCTCGTCGTGCAGGCTGGAGGCGAGCGCATCGGCGAGCGCGAGCACGGTCTTGCGCGCGTCGTGAAACAGCCCGCTGGACTGCAGCGGCAGCCCACAGCAGCCCTGCTTGGGGACCTCCACCTCGAACCCGTTGTGCTCCAGGATGGCGACCACCTTCTCGCCCTCCCACGGCTCGTAGTACTCGGTGCCGCAGCCGTGGAAGTAGACGACCCGGCGTCCGGTGCGCGGGCTGTCGTGATCGCGCATCCAGCGCGAGAACGGGCGTCCGGCGAACCTCGGGGCCGGGGCGTCGCGGTGCACTCCGAGCAGCTTCTCGCCGAGGATGCGCAGCGGGCGCGAGCTCAGCGTCGCGTTGGCCAGCGGCGCCACCGGCGAGCCAAGCCTGCCCAGCAGCGTGGGGCGGGTGATGATCCGGTCGCGGACCGGAACGCCCTGCTGGCGCTTGAGCCGGTTTCGCGCCTGGGCGTTGATCTCGGCGATCTTGACGCCCTGGGGGCACACCTGTGAGCAGATCCCGCAACCCGAGCAGTAATCCACCGAAGAGTCGACCGAGGGGTCGCCGGCGACTCGATAGCGCTCGGATTGCGGGCCTGCGTACTTGGGGCCGGGAAACAGCGGGGAGACGTTGGAGACCGGGCACGCCGTCTCGCAGATCGTGCACTTGACGCAATGGTCAAGCGAACCACGCAGTGTCTCGTGCAGGACGGTGTCGGTCATGCCGTGGCCTCCGCGGTCGTGGGCGATCGGGTGCGCGCCCCGGAGATCGTCTGGGCCGCGCGGTAGCCGCTCGCGAGCGCGAGACCCTCGCCCGAGCCCTCGTGCCAGGGAACCGCCCCCGGCAGCGCGGCGCCGGCGACGACCACGTTCTCGGCGTCGAGCGAGCGCAGCTCCGAGTCGACGGCAACGCCGACGCGTGACAGCGGCTGCTCGCTGAAATAGCTGGCGACGAACCGCGGCTCACTGTCGAGCGGCACGCCGTGCAGCGTGAGGCCGAGGACGCGCTCGCGCGTGACCCAGTCCGAGCCGAGCTCGATGCCGCCGGAGGCAAAGCCGCCGGTGGCGAGCACGAACCAGGGCGCGCGGTAGCGAGCGTCCTGCCCCGCGGCCCGCGAGGTGACAGCGGTCACCCGGTGCCCGTCGCGCTCGGCGGACACCACCTCGGGTCCGAGCACGAGCCGTCCGCCGGCGGCGCGCAGCGCCGAGCGCAGGATCTCGTAGAGCCTCATCCCGGGCACCGACGGCGGCAGCGTCGGGATCTCGAACACGTGACGTCCCAGCCGGTACTCGAGCTCCGACCACACCGCGTGCGGATCGCGCAGCCCGAGCATCGCCGGCAAGCCGACGTGCTCGTCGGCGCGCAGCAGCGGCGACAGCTCGGCGCAGAACCGCGTCCGCCAGCGCGTGTCGTCCAGGTGGCGGGCGACGCCGAGCGTACTCATGTCGGCCCGCTCGAGCTCAAGGGGCAGGCTCACGGCGCGGGCCTCGATCCCGGCTTGGCGCAGGTTGGCGGCGCACAGGCTGGGATGGAAGTCACGCAGGGCCCTGGTGCCGACGACGCACACGCGCTCCAGGCCCGCGCAATCGCCGGCGGCCATCGTCTCGGGGATCACCGCCGAGGGCCGCAGCGCCCCGACCG
>Ga0181518_10005033_pt1 | contig 11582 bp, 11 predicted proteins | sample PEATcosm2014_Bin_28_FD_119751 | JGI IMG/M metagenome (GOLD analysis project Ga0181518, IMG submission 119751) | Peatland microbial communities from MTU Mesocosm Facility, Houghton, MI, USA - PEATcosm2014_Bin01_60_metaG | ecosystem: Environmental > Terrestrial > Soil > Wetlands > Peat | place... | reverse complement strand
TGTTATCGCTGATGGCAGCGGCTCGCACCATGAGCCACCTCGATTTCCCCCGCCAGGGTGCTTGAGTTCTTCTTCGCCGCCGGCCTACGGACGGATTACGGTCCATCTGCCGCGCCGGCGCTCCGCCGAATAAGGTTATACTGTCGGAAATGCGTGCGCGGCCTTCTCTTCCCGCTGCTACGGCTCTGGTGGCTCTGGCGGCGTTCACGGTTTGGATCACCTGGCGGGCCAAGGCGATTGAAACCGGGCATGGCGGTCGTGGCGGGCGGGTGACCGAGCTGGACGGCAAGCCGGCGCCGGATTTTCATCTGGCCGCTCTCGATGGCCGCACGGTATCGCCGGCGGACTTTCGTGGCAAGAAGCTGGTGATCACGTTCTGGGCGAGTTGGTGCGGGCCCTGCCGCATGGAGCTGCCGGCGCTCGAGAAATTCTATCGGCACACGCACAAGGGACACGGCGATTACGAGATCGTCTCCATCAACATCGACGACGACCGTGCGGTAGCCGAGACTGCGGCCACCGAGTTGAAGGTGCCGTTCGCGGTGCTGCTGGACCCCGCGTCCAAGACCTTGCAGACGTATGGCGCGGCTGCGATTCCGGCGCTGTTCGTGATCGACAAGGACGGCAAGGTGCTGCACGGGCAGACGGGTTTCGCGCCGGGCTTCGAATTCCTCCTGGCCCAGCAACTCGGAATCAAGGACTACAACCCCATGGCGGGAGCGACGGATGACAGCGGCAGCCATTGAGTTTCAAAACGTGACCAAGGTGTACCGCCGCGTGTTCCGGGAGGAACAGGTCACGGCGCTTTCCTGCGTGTCGTTCGCGGCGGGTGCCGGCGAAGTCTGCGCCTTCCTGGGACCGAACGGAGCCGGCAAGACCACCGCCATCAGCCTTTTAATGGGCTTTCATTTCGCCGACTCGGGTGAGATTCGCGTGCTCGGCTGCGCGCCGGGGGACGTCGACGCGAAGGAGAAGATCGGATTCCTGCCGGAGAACTTCGCGTTCTACAAATACCTGACAGCGCCGAAACTGCTGCAACTTCACCTTGCCCTGGCGGGGAACCAGTCCGCCGAGGCCGCGGCGAGGATTCCGGAATTGCTGGCGAAGGTGAGGCTGAATGGCTACGAGGAGATGAAGATCGGCAAGTATTCGCGCGGGATGGTGCAGCGCCTGGGGCTGGCGCAGGCGTTTCTCGGCGACCCGCAATTGCTGATTCTCGACGAGCCCACCTCGGGGCTCGACCCGGCCGGACGCAAGGAAATCCTGGAGTTGCTGGTGGCGCTCAAAGCGCAGGGGAAGACGGTTTTTCTGAGCTCGCACATTCTGCCGGAAGTGGAGCAGATCTGCGACCGGATCGTGATCATCGATCGCGGCCGGCTGCTGCGCGAGGGCCGTCTCCAGGAGATGCTCAATCTGGGCGATCGCGTCGAGATTGTGGCGGACCGGATCACCGAAGAGATCGAGCAGGCGGCCGCGGCGGGCGGGGCGGTGGTGGAGCGCGGGGCCCACGGCGTGCGCATCGTGCTCGATGCCGCCCGCAAGCGCGAGATGGCGGAGGCGCTGTGGAGCGCCGGATGCGACGTGGTGAGCGTCAACCCGGTGAAGAGTTCGCTCGAAGAGGTTTTTCTGAAAGTGGTGGAACATAGGGAGGCGGGCGCATGAAGATTCGCGCGATCGCGCTCAATACCTTCGCCGGTTTCCTGCATAACAAGCTCATCCTTCTGTTTCTTGCCATCTTCCTGGCCATCCTGGGGTTGTTTTCGTCGCCACTGCTGGTGATGAAAGGGATGAGCGGGCCGGCCGCCGCGCAAATGGACTCGACCGTGCTCACCCTGGTGGGCCTGATGATGACGATGGTCAGCGGATTCGGCAGTCTGCTGGCGGCGTGGGCGGCCGCGGATACGGTGGCGGGCGAAATGAAATCCGGCACCATTCTGGCGGTGATGGCCCGGCCGGTGCGCCGTTGGGAGTTCCTGCTGGGTAAGTATCTCGGCGTGCAACTCCTGATGGCGATCTACGTTCTCTTCATGTTCGGGTTCAGCTACCTGCTGACTTGGATGGGCGGCGCCCACATCCAAACCACGCCCTGGGTGTTGATCGCCTATCCGCTCGTCCGGTATGCGATTTACAGCGCGATTTCGATGTTTCTGGTGACTATGATGCACCCGGTGCTGGCGGTCGGACTGGTGCTGTTGATCTCCATTCAGGCGGCCATGGTGCAGCCTGGATCGCACCCGCCCGCTTACCTGCCCGGTCCGCTGCGGACGATCGTATACACGCTGCTCCCGTCGACGGAGTTGCTCTCGGAGAGCCGGTTTCTTACGATCACACAAGCCTCACTCCAGAAGATCACTTGGGATGTGCATGCCATCACGTTGGGTTATGGCCTGGACTATGCGCTGGTGTGTTTTCTGCTGGCGGTCTGGTCGTTCCGGCGCCGCAGTCTGTCGCGGGACTGAGTAAGGAACCGGCGGCAAAGACCGCCGGCGCTACAAGGAAGCAGCAGCCGCAGCGCCCGTGTTTTTTCCGTAGCGACGGTGGTCTTTTGCCGCCGGTGTCTTGTCTCTGGCGTTGCCGGTATTATTTGATATCGGACTCCAACAATATGTGACAAAATGATACCGGAAGGCGAACCTACGAAAACGTATGGCACACACACTCACGAACGAGATCATCACCGCCGCTATTGCGGGGTTTGAAGCGCAGAAGACAAAGATAGACGCGCAGATTGCGGCACTTCGCCAAACACTGAAGGGTGGACCCACCGCAAGCGCCGCCCCGCCCGAACCGGCCAAGCGGAAACGCAAGTTGAGCGCCGCCGGCAAACGGGCCATAGCGGCAGCGGCCCGCAAGCGATGGGCAGCCGTCAAAGCCGCCAAAGTTGCCGGGACACCGAAGCCAAGCGCTGCGAAGAAGCCTTTTGGCAAGAAGGCGGCTGTCAAGAAGGCGGCCAGGAAAGCTGCCGCCATGAAGCCCACGGCTCCTCCAGAGACCGCATAAGCTGGCCAACGCCGGGCCCGCTCAGCCGTGGCCGAGGTACATCAGCCAGCCGATACCGAACAGTGCCAGCAGGAAGCAGACGAAAGTGTAGACGCCATAGTGCAGCCGTTCGCGGTCGGTATTCTTAGTGACCACGCCCAGCACCACGGAAACCAGCACCGAGAACAGGAACGCCGCCTCGAAGTGGGAGAGGGTCATTTTAGGCATCAGCTTTTCCTCCCGCGGGCGATTTCGAAAGCGTCCACCATGGCCAGCAGGTTCAGCAGGCCGGCGGTAACCAGAAACTTGGTGCCGTAATCATGCACGTGCCCGGCCACATCGGGCTGCGCGTAGCCCAGCCAAATCGTCATCAGGTAGAGGATGCCGCCGCAAACGTCGCCCACCCAGCCGCCCCAGTTGATCAGCACGGTCAGCAGGTCCTCGCCTTGCGGCGTGAACATGGTCCCTCGCATCATCAGCCCGCATAGGAACATGGCGGTGATGGCGACCAGCAGCAGTATGCCGCGACCGGTCCGCTTCAGCAGCAGATGGCCCCCGCCCGGCACCAGCCAGCCCAGCGCCACCGCCGGCGCCCAGACGCGAATGCCGACGGGCTCCTTCTCGGTTATTTCCTTCGCCATAGGGTTTCCTTTGAGTGTATCAGTTCGAAGCCGTCCCCCGGCACGCTCGCAAGGCCTCATCCAGGCCTACAATGAAGTGCGGGTACCGCATTGTGCTCCAGCGCGTGGCTCAAACCATTGAACGGTATGGCATGTTCCGTCCTCACCAGCGGGCGGGCGTGGCCGTCTCGGGCGGCGCGGATTCGGTCTGCCTGCTCGAAGTGCTGCGGGAACTTGCCGCCCGGTGGCAGTTGAGTCTGGCCGTGCTGCATCTCGATCATGGGTTGCGCGGTGAAGAGTCGCGGCAGGATGCCGAGTTCGTGCGGGCGCTGGCCGGCCGGCTGGAACTGCCGTTCATCCTGGCGCGGGCCGAACTGGGGTCGGCGGCGGGCAACCTCGAAGAGGTGGCGCGGGAGGCGCGGTTGCAGTTCTTTCGCGAGCAAATCGCGGCCGGCGCGGTGGATTCGGTGGCTCTGGGCCACACCCGGAGCGACCAGGCGGAAACCGTCTTGTTCCGTTTTCTGCGCGGCGCTGGCACGGCCGGCCTGGCGGGCATTCGTCCGGTGACGGGCGACGGCATCGTGCGTCCGCTGATCGACATCACACGCGCCGAAATTGAGGCGTTCCTCCGCGCGCGCGGCATCGCCTGGCGGGAGGACTCGACCAATTCGAGTGCCCGCTTCGCGCGCAACCGCATCCGACATACCCTTTTGCCGCAGCTTGCCCTGGAGTGGAATCCCGCGCTCGAGGAGACCCTGGCCAAGACGGCCGACTGGGCGCTGGCGGAGGAGGCGTATTGGAAAGAGGAAACCGCGCGCCTGGCCCTGGGATGCCTGCGTGACGATGGCGCCGCCGTGCTGGCGCCGGCCGAGGCGCTGGCCCGCCTGCCTCTGGCCGCCGCCCGCCGCCTGGTGCGTCTGGCCATCGAGCGCGCCAAAGGCAATTTGCGCTCGATCGGCCTCGATCACGTGGACCGCGCGCTCGAGATGGCCCGCGCCGCCAAAGGCCACGGCCGGGTGCAGGCGCCCGGCATCGGCATCACCCGCTCCTTCGACTGGATCCGCTTCGCGCCGCCCCAGCTTCCGCCGGTGGCCTGGCAGGTCCCGGCAGCCATTCCCGGCCGTATCCGCGCGCCCGGCGCCGGCCCCGAGATCCAACTGGAACTGCTTGAAAATCCGCGAACCGACCGCGCGCCGGGATGCGTATATAATAGTGAGGTGGGTGGTGTTGACGGGCACTTAGTGTCCGGGGGCTTGGTGTTCCGTAACTGGCGCCCCGGCGACCGTTACCAGCCGAGCGGACACTCCAACGAGGCGAAGATCAAGGCGCTCTTCCATCAGGCCAGAATTCCGATTTGGGAGCGTGCGCAGTGGCCGGTGCTGGCCTCCGGCGACGCCATCGTCTGGACGCGGCGGTTTGGGCCGGCCCAAGCCGTAGCTGCGGGCCCGGCGAGCACCCGGATTCTCCAAATCCGCGAGGTCGGCCGCAATGAGAAGGTGGAATCGCAGGCGCATGGGGCGGCGTCTATTAGACAGGAGTCGAACCCGGCTCGCAGGCCCGGTCGCAGGAGGATAAGTGAGTTCTAATATCAAACAGATTCTGTTTTGGGTGGTTATATTCCTGGTGGTGGCTTTGCTGTTCCTGGTGGTACGCACTACCCAAGGCCCCAAGGACCAGAACCTGACCTTTACCGAATTTGTGGCCAAAGTCGAAGCCGGCAGCGTGGATAAAGTCAGCATCACCGGCAACGAAGTGCACGGAACCTACAAGTCAAACCCCAACGCCGGCCTGCACACCTTCATTCCGGTGAACTATCCCGACATCATCAAACAGATGCAGGAACACGGGGTCAACGTGGATATCAAGGACACCAGTTCCTCCGGCTGGGTCTCCATCCTCATCAACGCCTCGCCGTTCATCGTCGTAATCGGCTTCTGGATTTTCATGATGCGGCAGATGCAGAGCGGCGGCAACAAGGCGCTGAGCTTCGGTAAGAGCCGCGCGCGGCTGCATTCCACCCAGCAGAAGAAGGTCACCTTCAAGGACGTGGCGGGCGTGGAAGAGGCCAAGGAAGAATTGCAGGAGATCATCGAATTTCTGCGCGAGCCGCAGAAATTCCAGAAACTGGGCGGGCGGATTCCCAAGGGCGTGTTGCTGGTCGGGCCTCCCGGCACCGGCAAAACGTTGTTGGCGCGCGCCATCGCCGGCGAAGCGAGTGTGCCGTTCTTTTCCATCTCCGGCTCGGACTTCGTGGAAATGTTCGTCGGGGTGGGCGCCAGCCGCGTGCGCGACCTGTTCGAGCAGGGCAAGAAAAACGCGCCCTGCATCATCTTCATCGATGAGATCGACGCCGTGGGCCGGCATCGCGGGGCGGGCCTGGGCGGCGGCCACGATGAGCGCGAACAAACGCTCAACCAGTTGCTGGTTGAGATGGACGGCTTCGAATCGAACGAAGGCGTGATCCTGGTGGCGGCCACCAACCGGCCCGACGTGCTGGATCCGGCGCTGCTGCGGCCGGGGCGTTTCGACCGCCGCGTGGTGGTGGGCCGTCCGGACGTGCAGGGGCGCGAGGCCATCCTGCGCGTGCACACCAAGAAGGTTCCGCTGGGCGACAACGTCGATCTTTCCGTGCTGGGGCGCGGCACGCCGGGCCTGGCCGGAGCCGACCTGGCCAACCTGGTGAACGAAGCCGCGCTCATCGCCGCGCGGCAGAACCGCAAGGTCGTGATGATGATCGATTTCGAGCTGGCCAAGGACAAGATCCTGATGGGCGCGGAGCGAAAATCGCTGATCCTCTCCGACGCGGAAAAGCGCAATACGGCTTATCACGAAGCCGGGCACGCCCTGGTGGCGGCCGTGATCCCCGAAGCCGATCCGCTGCACAAGGTGACCATCATCCCGCGCGGCATGGCGCTGGGCGTCACCATGCAGTTGCCGATCGACGACAAGCATTCCTACAGCAAAGATTACCTGTTGGCGCAGCTTGCCATCCTGATGGCCGGGCGCATCGCCGAAGAGAATTACATGCATCACATGACCACTGGCGCCGGCAACGATATCGAGCGCGCCACCGATCTGGCCCGCAAGATGGTGTGCGAGTGGGGCATGAGCGACCTGGGGCCGCTCAGCTTCGGCAAGAAGGAAGAGCAGATCTTCCTGGGCCGCGAGATCGCCCAGCATCGCGACTACAGCGAAGAGACCGCCATCCGCATCGATGCCCAGGTCAAGAAAATCGTGCAGGGCGCTTACGACACCGCGGAGGCGATCATTAAGGAACGCTCCGACGCGCTGGTGAAGATCGCCGAAACGCTGCTCGAGCGGGAAATCCTGGACGGCAACGAGGTGATGCAGATCATCAAGGGCCAGTCCATCGAGCCGATCAAGCCGGGCGGCATGGACGCCGAGGACCATACCCAGCAGGTGCTGCGGCCGGAGAGCGGCCGCCGCGTTCCGGGCCTCAACGAAGGCGAGCGCCCGCAGCCGGCGTGATCCGGGAGATGCACGGACAAATCCCGCGCTTCCCGGTTTACCTGTTCGATATCGATGGCACGCTGCTCGATTCGGCGCCGGATATCTGTGGCGCCGTCGAGCAGGTGCTGGCCTCGGCCGGTGCGCCGCCGGTTTCGTTCGACTTTTTGAAAGGCTACGTCGGCCTTCACCTGGTAGCGGTGTTCGGCGACGTGTTCCCCAACCACACACCCGAGCAGATGGAGGAGTGGATCCGCCAATACCGCGCCATCTACCTGGGGCGCGGTCACACCCAGACCAGCGTGTATCCTGGCGCGGCGGAGGCGCTGGCGGCGCTCGGCGGGCGCAAAGGCACCGCCACTACCAAGGGCACACCCACCACGCGGCTGGTGCTGGAGCAATTCGGCCTGCTGCGCTACTTCGACCACGTGCAGGGCACCGACGGTTTTCCCTCCAAGCCGGCCCCCGACGTGATTCTGAAATCCATGGAAGCGCTGGGCGCAAGGCCCGAGGAATGCCTGATGGTGGGCGATTCGGCGGCCGATATGGAAGCCGGCCGCGCCGCCGGCATCAAAACCTGTGCCGTGTTGTACGGGTACGGCAAGCGCGAGGAACTGGAGCGCCACCAGCCCGATTTCCGGATCCACGATCTGCGGGAACTGCTGCCAAGTCCCGCATAGGGGCCAAGCATGGTGGGCAGATCTCCGAAGCCTCCGACCTGCCAACGGAGTTTCTACATTTTCTTGAAAGGCCCGGCAGCGCCGGCAATCTTGTCGCCGGTGCCTTGAACACAGGCCGTTTTGTGAGATGTCCGAAAAAAGCCGGAAGCGGCTCCTTCGGCTGCGGTACAATGTCCCTTCGTCATGCAGGTATTGCAAGCCGGACAGCACAAGCTGATTTACATGGAACTCCAGCCGGAGATGGTCTCCACCATCGCACGGCAGGCGGGGTTCGAAGTCCGTGCTCGCGAGGGCGCCAGAACCATCAGTCTCGAACTCGCCGCCCCCGGCCGCCAGTCGCCGCTGCTGCTGTTCGACGCCAGCCATCCGGCCAACCTCGGTTGGTTTTCGCGTTGCCAGTTCTACGTCGATGGGCGCACCGGAGCCGTCATGCAGACGCCGCTCAGCGTCGCCAACAAGCGCGACCGCAGCGGCCGACTTTACACCAACGCGGTCCGCCTCGGCATCGCCAAGGAATTGCCGCTGACCTTCCGCCTGCCGGGCAATCAGCCGCTCACCGAGCAGGTGTTCTATAACCTGCTGGTCGGTTTCCTGAACGCCCTCACGCAAACCGGTGTTGCCGTCTGCGGATCCGGCGCCGTCGAACCCTTGTCCGGCCGCACCGAATCCCACAGCCCCCGCGCTTGACGGGCGGGCGCTTTAGCTTGCCCGGACAACACCAAGGAGGTGCGCACCAGCCTATTTACTCTCGCTGGCTAACAGCGTGTCTATCTTCGCGATGTATTTCTTGGCCCGCTCGGATTCCGGCATCTCGGGGTTGAGGGCGATGGTCTCGGAGAAATGCTTGCGCGCCGGGATCAAGCTCTCGACGGAGCCGGAAGCTTGCGCCTTGCTGGTGTACGAAAGAGCAAGACCAAAGTGGGCGAACGGATCCGAGGGATCGTAGGTGAGCGATTTCTGGCAGTAGGCGATGGCGCTGTCGAACTGGTTCAGCAAACGCTGGCTGTCGCAGAGCCCGAAGTACGCGAGGCTGCGCAGGTCCTGCCACACGTCGCGCTGCGCCGCCCGCTTCTTCTTGCCGAACCCAATCAGGTACCCCAGCACGTAATAGTTCATCTTGCCCGCCAGCCGGCTGTCGAAATCGCTGAGCTTCAGATACTGCTGATAGGAGTCGGTGGCCCCCTGATACTTGCCGCTGAGGCGCAGGCTTTCCGCGAGCCAGAAGTGCGCCTCGGCGTTGTTGGGCGTGAGCCGAATGGCGTTGCGCGCGGCCTCGATGGAATCCGGATAAAGCTCCTTCATGCGCAAGGCCTGGGCGAGCAGATACCAGGCCAGCGCGTCCTTCTGGTCGCGTTGCACGACCGTATTCAACTGGCGTATGGAATCGTCGAGCGCGCCCTTATCGAGCAGCATGCCGCCCAAGGTGGCGCGCGCTTCCAGGTAATCCGGATCGATTTCGATAGCCCGCCGCAGGGCCTTCTCGGCATCGTCCTCCTGAAAGAGATCGCGGTAGACGCGGCCCAGGTAGAGCGCCGCCTGGCTGTAGTTGGCATCGGCTGCGAGCGCCGCCTGGAAACACCCGACGGCCTTGCGATAGTTCTCGGGAGTTCCTTTGTTGTAGAACTCGAGGCCCTTGTCGAACTGCTCGACGGCGGCGCGCGGACGGCGGCGCGGGATCAGGATCTTCAGCGTGACGGTGGACTCCTGCCCCGGGTATACGGTTTCCTCCCGCGGGCCATCGGGTTCGTAGCCCAGGTGCACGCCTCTCACCGTGTGGACGCCGGGCTGCAGGCCGGGCAGACGCAGGGGCGTCCCCTTGTTGACCACGCCGGCGGACTTGCCGTCCACGAAGACTTCGACGCCGTCCATGTTAGTCTCGAAGACCAGCGCGCCGTCTTTGGGCGGCGGAGGAGCGCCGGGCGCCGCGCCCGAGGGGAGATAGGCGAGCAGCATGTTGGGGTCGAAGCTGCCGCGCTCCGAAGTGGGATTCTGTTGCCCATTGGTGACCTGGCGCACGTTGCGCCGGACGTACTCGGCGAGCTCGTCGGCGGTCACGATGCCGTCGTGCGACTCATCGGCTGCGCCCTCCAGGCCCTTGACCACGTAGTAGGTGAAGATGCCATGCCCGCCGCCCCAATCGGCGCTTTCGAAGGAACGTTCGCGGTCGCGGCTGGCGGTGAGCGAAAACAGCGAGGAGCTGAGATCGAGCAGGCCGCGGCTGACGGCGGCGCGGTCGGCCTCCGGTGTGATGGCGCCGCTGTGGCAGGCGTCGGTAATTAAGACCTTCCACTTGGCCTTGATGCGCGAGCCGATCACCGAGCCCAGCGTGTCCATGGGGTAACCGGTCGCGGCGATGTTACCGGGATCGAGATCGTACGGCGCGAGATAGCCACGGCCGTTGAACACGAACCCGTGGCCGGCGAAGTAAATCAGCACGCGGTCGTCGTCGCGCGCGGTCGCCGGCAGCCATTCTTCCAGTTCGTGCCGCATGTTGGCCAGGGTGGCACGCGCGCCCGTCAGCTTGTGCACATTCTCGGCGTGGAAATTACCGCCTTCCGGACTGATGAGAATGGAGTAAATCGACTCCGCATCGCGCTCGGAGAACTGCAACTGGTCTTTGGCCGACAGGTTCTTGTAATTGGCGATACCGAGCACCAGCGCGTACGAGCGTGGAATGGTGACGGCGGTTGGGGCCGGCGGCTTGACGGGTGGCGCGCCGCTTTCGTATTTCAGGTCGCGCTGCTGCTTGTCGGGCGGCGGCGCCTGGGCGGCCAGCGCCGCTGCCACGGCCGCCAGAATGGCGAGAGTGCGAGCGGCCTTCATGATATTCACTTGTGTGCCAGCCGAAACTCGTAGATAACCGGTGCGGTGAGTGGCACCGGCGATGCCACCACCGAAGTATCCTTCTCGCGGATGAACATCAGGTCGTGAGAGCTTGCGCCGGGCACTCCGCTCAGGTTGTCCGGCAGCTTCTCCTCCGGGCGCACTTCTTTCGCTCCGGCCGAGCCGTCCACGCATTCGCCGCGTGCCTTGAAGACGGTGTCATCGCAGCGGGGTATCAGGGTCGGCGATACACTGCCGGGCTGCGGCGGCGGGGGCAGCGGCTGATATTTCGGTTGCGCCCCGAGCGACAACGGCGTAACCATCCAGTACAGGATGTCCTGGCCCGGTGGCCCACTTACACGGAACCAGCCCTGGACGGCAGGCACCACGTATTCTTTGCCGGCCTCGATGCGGTTCTGTTGCCCGGTGTCCTCACGAGGGAAAAGGATTTGGTAATTACCCGAGGTCGCCTGGTTCATGACGTAGAGATACCCGTCGAAATTAGTGTGGAAGCGAAAACGGACACGGTCATCGTGCGCAAAAACCAGGCCGGGGTCTACCGCTTTCCAGGCGCCGCCCTGCTGGCGCTCCAGAGTAAGTTCCATCCGGCGCGGCCCCTGCTCCAGGGTCTTGCTCTGGCCGGCCGCGGGACTGCAAGGCGCCATGGCGAATACCGCCGCCAACACCGGAAGCAGTGAGGTTCTCAGATTCATGGCGACCTTCGCCTCCCTCCACACTTGACTTACTGATGCTTCAACACAAAGTCCGCCACCAGGCGCGAGTCGGGGCTGCCGGTGCGGTTGAGAATGTAAACGGCATTCTCTTTCTTCTCGCCGGGTGTGCTGTCGTCCACCTTCTCGAAAACCAGGTCCCGCGCGTAAACCTCGTTGCGCAGGCGGCCGACCAGCGGATCGCCCAGCGGGCCGGCAGCGGCCGACATAACCTTGGGCCGCGCGGCGGGCGCAGCCGGGGCGCTGGTGGGCGAGACGTCTCCGCTGCCGAGCGAGTAGAT
>Ga0181518_10005023_pt1 | contig 11599 bp, 6 predicted proteins | sample PEATcosm2014_Bin_28_FD_119751 | JGI IMG/M metagenome (GOLD analysis project Ga0181518, IMG submission 119751) | Peatland microbial communities from MTU Mesocosm Facility, Houghton, MI, USA - PEATcosm2014_Bin01_60_metaG | ecosystem: Environmental > Terrestrial > Soil > Wetlands > Peat | place... | reverse complement strand
TCTGGAGGTCTGCCTCAACGCCGGTCGTGATCCACAGGATAAGCCGGGGGAAATGAGCTCTCCGCCCCGCAAGGCGCGTCCGCTTAGAATCGTTGTGGTGGACGACGAGTCGTGGTGCCTGGAAATGGTGGGAACGCTGATTCTTTCCAAGTTCAAGCATGCTGCCGTGCAGACTTTCCAAGACGGCGGAACAGCCTGGCAGGAATTATCACGGGCGGATCCCGACCTCCTCATCACAGACATGATTCGTGGCGGGATGAATGGCTGGGAAATGCTCCCGCTTCTTGCCCAGCGGAAGGTCAAATATCCTATTTTGGTGACATCCGGGTATGCCCAGGAAAAGGACGTGCGGCAGTGCGCCGGTCCGGATCTGGTTGTTTCATTTTTACAGAAGCCTTACACGTCCGAGCAATTCTGGGGGGAATTGTTCAAGCACCTTGGCCTGGGAGACAACCTCAGCAAGCAGGTCTGAGGATTCACCATGGGCTTGGGGAACCGCGTTGCGTTGGTGCCAAGCCCTCCGGCCCAGGCAAAGAGGACGAAGCCGCGGGCGTGGCGGGCAGGGTCAGCGCGGCGCCAACCAGGGCATATCGGACTTCATAAGCGTCCCGTTGGGCGGCTACGACCCATGAAGTCCCGTGAGTTCAGCGGGCGCGACCGACAAACTCGCTTGAAGCAGAATGCCAATGCCTTAACCTGCCAATCTGAAGTCGGCGTTCCTTGAGGAATGCCGCACAAACCGGATGACTTTTTCCAAAATCATCGTCGTTGCGCTGCTGGTTGGCTTTGTGGGAGCCGCTTTCGGGGGACCGTCCGGTTTCGTCATTGGCGGCCTCGTTGGCGGCGTTCTCGGGGCTGCGCTGTCAAAGAGACCTCCCGCACGCCCCCCAGTCATCCCACAACCCCAATTCAGGCTGGGCCGCCCGTTCGTTCCGGTCACAGTGTCGCGTTCCAGGCGCAACGTCCCCCTGCGCTGGGTGCCCCCTAGCGAATCCCTCGCCATCGGGGACTTCTACATTCCTTCCGGCATGATTTATGTGAGCGACGGCGAACCGGCTGTCGAAGAGGCGTCAAATGTTAACCTGCGGCTGCCGGTCGGCCAACCTGTCCGTGGCCCCGCTGCCCAACTCAATTACTATTCCCAGTACCGCTGGCTCTCACCCGACCAACGAGCCACCTATCTCGAATGGCTCGCCGCCGGCCGCAAGGACGAGGCTCCGGCATCGCGCGAGCTGGGCTACATTTTCCTCTTCTTCTACGGCTTGGAGCGCCGGCTTTTGGTCGAGAAAGCTCAAGATCAGGAGGCGGTGGCCGAGATTGTGCGCCTGATCCATCATTATGGGCCTTACACCCGCAGCAAATCGCTGCACAATTACGGCTGCCAGCTCATCCACTTCTGGGGTTGGAAGCAGGGCGTTGAGTACTACGCTCAGCTCCTGGAATGGATGAAGACCCTGCCGGTGTCTTTGCTGGGAGAGGACGAGTGGGCCATTGTCTTGGCAAGCCAGGTTCTTTCGAGCAAACCGCTCCCGCCCGAATTGGGTTATGAACTGGTTTCACGAGATCCCGAAGCCCGCCGCAGCGTGGTTATCTCGCGGGTGAACGAGGAGTTCAGAGCCCTTTTTTCTAAGCGATACCTGGAGCGGTTCCCCGGGGGCCTGGGCCTGCGAAGCGCCAAGCGCGAAGCCCGACTGGATTATCGGCCCGCCAGCCCAACCCTGCTATACGGCCCTCGTGACGGTTTCTCCATCCGAGTTCCGGACGTCCTGGGATTGCGGAGCCAGTTCAAGCCGTTGATCGGCCTTTGGAATTCCTGCGTTGAGGACCTCACGAACTATAGCCGGGCCAAAGGCAGAGCGGCCGGACCCACCGCCAGCCTCAAGGCGCACCTGGCGCTGCCGGAGGAGTTGCGCGCCGCAGCATCGCACCCGCTCGCCAGTCGCTGGCATGAAATCCTGGTGGACGCGCGCAGGGACAACGGCTGCACCCTTCTGGGCGTACACGATGCAGCCCGGTTGCTTGAAATCCCCCAACGCGAGAAGCTGACGATCGGACAGAGTCGCGATCTGGCTCAAACCATCGAATCGCTCGGGTTTGGCGTTGAACCCGATGCCCGCTATGACGGCGCCTACACCTGGGATCAGGAATTGGGGGTTTTCAAGCCTTCGAGCGGCAAAGTGGTGCCGCCCTCGCAAAGCTACCTGGGGGCAGCCGTCCTCCTTAAACTCTGCGTGCTGGTTGCGGGCGCTGATGGGCCGGTGGCTTCAGAGGAACTCGAGGTTTCCCACCGGTTCATCAACAACAATCTCACGTTAAGCCCAGAGGACCAAGAGCGGCTGGGAGCGCTGGAGGAGGCTCTCATAGCGCATCCAGCAAGGGCAAAAAAATCGGTTGCTCAAATTGCCCGCCGCGTCCCGAAGGAGCAGTGCGAACGCGTTGGCCAGGTCCTGGTATTTGTCGCCGCAGCTGACAAGCTGGTCACCAAGGACGAGATCCGCGCGCTGGAGCGCATCTTCAAGGCCTTGGACCTTTCAGCCGAGAAGCTGTATGCGTTCCTCGAAGCAATCCACCCCGAGTTTGCCGAAGTCACCGTCCAAAGGGGCGAGGCACGAGTCCCTGGTGAAACCATTCCGGCCCCCGGGCAGCCATTCCGCCTCGACATGGCGCGCGTGGACAAAATCACGCAGGAAACCTCGGAAGTCATTGGAATTCTGGCCAAAGTCATGGTTGAAGAAGCGCAGGAGAGCCAAGCGATGCCAGCGGCACGGGTGAAACCAGGCGCAGAAGCCTCGCAGGTATTGGCCGCTCCAGAAAGAGCGTCCGGGCCAACTCCCGAGTGGCTTAAATCCCTCGATCTAAAGTATCATCCCGTGCTGATGCGCCTGGTTGAGCGTGATTCATGGGCGCGCATGGATTTCGACGAGCTCGTCAAAGGGTTTCAGTTAATGCCGCTGGATGCTCAGGATGCCATTAACGAGTGGTCCGACGAGCACCTGGGAGATTTTCTCCTTGAGGGCGACGATCCAATTCTGATCCATAAGACTTTAATACTATGATCGAGATTAAACGCCGTGAACGCGACGCAGTGCTGCAATCCCTTCAGGCAGGGTTGGTTCCCAGACTCGGGCTGCATCTGATCCAGGTGGGGCGCAAACAGGAGGTGGCCGCTCTTCTCGCCGACCTGGACCGTGTCGAGCAGGGGGGCGCCGCTTTCCGCGTCGTGGTGGGGCGCTTTGGCAGCGGAAAAAGTTTCTTCCTCAACCTCGTTCGCAACCTGGGCCTTCAGAAGCGGATGGTCGTGGTCCAGGCCGACATGTCGATGGAACGGCGTTTGCACGCCTCCGGTGGAGAGGCCCGCGCACTCTACTCGGAACTCGTGAGAAACCTGGCCATCAAATCCAAACCGGACGGCGGCGCTCTGCGCAACCTGTGCGAGGGCTGGATCTCAGGGCTCCACCATGAAATCACCCAGGCGGGAGGCAAGGACGAGGACGTCAAGAAGCGCATGTTCGAGGATCTCAAGAGCCTCCAAGACCATGTCGGCGGCTTTGAGTTTGCGGAGGTGCTGGCCAAGTATTACGAGGGCTACATTAGCGGAAACGACACCCTCCAGGGGGCGGCGCTTCGGTGGTTGCGTGGCGAATACACGACCAAAACGGAGGCGCGAAATGATTTGGGCGTCCGCCGTATCATCAGCGATGAGAACTTCTATGACAGCCTCAAGCTGTTGGCTGCCTTCTGCGTAAAAGCGGGCTACGCGGGCATGCTGGTAAACGTTGACGAGCTGGTGGTGCTCTCGCACCGGCTGCCCAATGCGCGCGTCCGCCAGTCCAATTACGAATCACTGCTCACGATCCTGAACGATTGTCTCCAGGGCGGCGTTCGCGGTTTGGGGTTTCTGATGGCGGGCACCGACGAATGCTTGGAGGACAAGCGCCGAGGTCTGTACAGCTACGAGGCCCTGCGTTCGCGCCTCATGGAAAACCGCTTTGCCGGTGATGGTGTGGTCGATTTCTCGGGCCCGGTAGTCCGTCTGAAGAACCTCACGCCGGAAGACCTGTTCGTGTTGCTGCGGAACATCCGCCATGTTCATGCTTACGGAGACAGCACGAAGTACATCGTCCCGGACGAAGGACTCACGGCCGTCCTACAGAAGGCCAGCGAGACCCTGGGTGCCGAATACTACAAAACGCCCCGCGACGTGGTCCGCTCCTTCGTTGGGCTGTTGAACGTGCTTGAACAAAACCCGGGCAAAAAGTGGCAGGACTTCCTCGACCAAGGACTGGTCAAGCCCCTGGAAAAACCGCTTTCGGTGGAGGAAGAAATCGCCCGGGGAGTTCCGCCCACGCCCGACAACGAAGAGGATCTGGCCAGTTTCAAACTCTGATGAGCAGCGCGGCCTTCACCCTCCTGCATCCCGGAGTGCAAAAGGCCATTTGGTCGATGGGTTGGAAGGAATTTCACCCCATCCAGGTCGAGGCCATCCACCAGGTTCTGGAACACTCCGGCCACCTCATCGTCACAGCTCAGACCGCCGGCGGGAAGACCGAAGCGGCGTTTCTGCCGGTCATTTCCAAGCTGGCGGCCAACCCGCGCCCTTCCATACAGGCGCTCTATGTCGGGCCGCTCAAAGCCCTCATCAACGACCAGTTCATGCGGCTCGAAAAGCTCTGCGGCCACCTGGAAATGCCGGTCCATCGCTGGCACGGCGACGTGTCGGTGAGCCGCAAGAGAGAACTCCGGGAGTCGCCAGCGGGAATTCTGCTCATCACGCCCGAATCGCTGGAATCCAACTTCATCAACTACGGCGTCCACATCCCGCGGCTTTACCGCCACTTGGAATTCGTGGTGATCGATGAACTGCATTCGTTTCTCGACAACGTCCGCGGCGTGCATTTGCGCAGCCTGTTGGCGCGCCTCAGCAACGCCACGGGTACAACGCCAAGAATGATCGGATTGTCCGCCACGCTGGGTGATCCCCAGGCCGCCTGTCGCTTTCTGTCTCCCGACCAGCCTGAAACCGTAAGTGTCATTTCCGACCCGAACTCCAAGCGCGAGATCAAGTTCGGCATCAGAGCCTATCTGCGGCGGCCGTTCGTTGAGAATGAGAAGTTTGTTGAGCCAAGGCTCAGCCCCGCCGAAGCTCTTCGGGTTGCCGAGCGGATCTGCTCTGCGGAACTGCAGGCCGGCCAGCCTTGTCACAAGGGGAATGTCCCGGAGTTGGCGCCCACCCTTCGTCAGCCTGGAGTCCAGCCGGACGATGAACTCGACGAAATCGCAGCCGACATCGTGCGGAACTTCGCGCATTCGACCAACCTGATCTTCGTCAACGCCAAGAGCACCATCGAAACTCTTGCGGTGAGGCTCCGCGAGCGAGTCAAAAAGGAAAAACTGCCCGCAGATCCTTTCGTCGTTCATCATGGCTCCATTTCCAAGGAACTGCGCGAGGAAGCGGAGGCCCAGCTCAAGGACCCGGCCCCAACGACAGCCATCTGTTCCAGCACACTGGAAATGGGCATCGACTTGGGCGCGGTCCGTGCCGTGGGACAGGTCGATACGCCGTGGAGTGTCGCTTCGGTGGTGCAACGATTGGGGCGGTCGGGGCGGCGTGAGGGGGAAACCGCCATTATGCGGATGTATGTTCGGGATATCTCTCCGCATTTTGGCAGCGGGCTTACCGATCTGCTCTATCCGGACCTGCTTCGCGCGATAGCCCTTACCCGGCTCATGCTGGCCAAGTGGCTTGAACCGCCCGATATCGACCGGCTTCATCTCAGCACCTTGGTCCACCAGATACTGAGCTGCCTCAAGCAGACGGGCGGCATGCCTGCGGTCCAACTCCACCAGACCCTTTCTAAAGCAGGGCCCTTCCGACACGTCACGGCGGCCATGTTCAACGTCCTGCTAAAGGGGCTGGGGGAGAAACAAGTCATCGAACAACTGCCGCAGGGCGAGCTCATTCTGGCTCCGCTCGGAGAGCAGATCACTTCCAACTTCGATTTCTATGCCGCCTTCAAGGGAACCGAAGAGTATTTCATCCGGAACGGGGAAGAGCACATCGGCAGCCTGCCTGCGGACCTCATCCCGCCCATCGGCGAGCACATCATCCTGGCTGGACGCCGCTGGCGCGTGGTAGAGATCGATGCGCTGGCGAAGACCGTTTTTGTCATACCCGCCCGCGGCGGCAAAGCGCCCGAGTTTCTGGGGTCCGGGGGAGAAATCCACAGCCGCGTTGTGCAGGAAATGCGAGCGGTGCTGTTGGACACGGATGCCCCCCCCTGGCTGGACGAGGGCGGCAAGCTGCTCTTGCGTGCCGCCAGACACCTCGCCCAAAATTGCGGGCTTACCCGGGCGAATGTTCTGTCCACACCGCACAAAGTTCAGTGGTTTCCCTGGATTGGCACCCGCGGGGTTCTGACGTTGCGGGCTTTCGCAAGTGCGGCGCACATGCCCCACGAGATTGACAGACTCTCCATCACGTATCACGTGGACTCCGCGCACGCCTTCTTGGAGCACCTGCAGGCAATCGTTCATTCCTCCTCCAGTGCTGCGGAACTCGCGCGCCACATGCCCGTCAAGGCCATGCAGAAATTTGACGAACTGCTGCCACCGGAACTCCTCGACTTGGCCAATGGACATGACCATCTCGATTTGGAAGAAGCGAGGCGAGCCGCCAGTGAAACTGCTACGGAAAAAGGCTGAACATCTTACCGCATTCGCCGCCGGGGCGTCTCGTTGGCCTCTCACCTGGGCGGCGAGTCGGGCGAGAGTGCCCGTTGCACGATTTCCTCAAGGTTCACAGTGATGGTTATTTGGTTGGCCCCGGTTGTGTCCAAGCACCACCGGCACATCCCCTTTTCAGGATTTGTTCGCGAGCCGCCGTAGAGACAGCTCGTGAACCGGCCACATTGCGGACATGAGGACAAGCCGACGGTTTCCCCAAGCCGGAAGATCAGCGGCCGGATGGTGTCGCAAGACTGCCTCAAGCCGTCTGGCAGCCACGCCAGGTCCACCGAATGGAAGCCGAAAAGTATCACGCCAATTTCGTAAAAAAGGTTCGAACTTTGGACGCGGCACGCCTCCGGCCAAAGCGCGAAGTAATTGTCTCTCTTCCGAGTTCCCGCCGGCATCTGGCAGACAGGACAATGCGTCTGCATGACGAGTTGTTTTGAATCCCCTGCCGTCAGGAAAGGTGCAGGAGACGCGGGATGGTCATTCAAAGAGCTTGAAAGCGCTTGCATAAGGTCGTCCGCAGCCGCCTGGAAGGACTTGTGCGAATACAGCCGGCCATTCCGCATCTCTTGCGTGCTGGCAAGCAGGTGCGCGAACACGCTTTCAAGTCGGTCTGGGTCTGAGTGCTGCCACCCCGCCAGATATTCCATCATGGGCACCTCCTTAGGCGTGCCGCCGCACACGGGGCACCGGAAGTGAAACATCGTCAGCTTATCACAGTGAATTCGCTCCTCGATCGGTCTGGGCTTTGGCTTTTCGGGCAACACGACCGGTCCACCGGTCAGCTTCTCGAGCTGCTTCAGGCATCCAGCCTTGGGATTCGCTTCAACAGCCTTCCTGTAGGCCGCGATGGCTCCCTCAGTGTCGCCCAGCAGCTCCAAGAGCTCCCCTTTGGTCCGATACATCTTCCCCGCGTAATTCGGGTATTCCAGAAGCCGCTCCGTCCTTGGGGCTCGTTCCAAATCGGCAAGGATCTGCTTGGCCAACTCCTGATCCGGGGGGCTTCCGAGCACCTTGAATCTTGCGATGGCCCGGTCAACCAGTCGGAATCCGTCAAGGTGTGCGTCAGCGGCTTCTTTTGCCTCTGCGGCCTTGTGGGCATCACCGGCGGCGTTGTAGAGCACTGCCAGGTATTCGTAAACATCCGAGACTTTCAACTGGAAGGAGTCGGCTATGCCCCGGCGCAAGGCCTCCTCAATCCATTGCGCGTAGCCCAGCGCTTCCGCAGAATCCTTCGCGCCCTGTTCCTCGTGAAGATCCTTGATCACTTGATAAAGCACGACGCCAGTGCAGTCCTGGATGAAATCGACAAACCAGGCTTCTTTGTCGAGGAAATCCCCGTCCCGGGTGAATCGGTACCATCCCTTTTGGGCGTGCCGGATAAGCAAATTGGCGCCGTCCGTTTCCAGCTTCGCCGCGGTAGGCTGGAAACGATTCTCAAGCTCGAAGCTGAAAACCTCATCGTTTGCCATCAAATCCGTGCAATGGACCGTGCCGGCAGTGGACCAGAAGAGCAGCCCTCCATCTGAGGCCAAATCGTAAAATTCCAGATACTCCTTGAATTGCCTGGACCAGAATTCCTGGCCGTTGGGCTCGAAAATGCAAAGTGAAACCGCCCCGGTTTTGCCGATGAGCTGGAGCGCGAAGCGGCCGGAGTCGGCAACTCTGCCGTCGTAGATTCTCCGTGTGACGGCACCTTCGGCGACAGGGCGGTTGTCCTGCAGGAGGAGGAAATTTTTGGCATCCATCACACCCAGCCTCTTCGCGCAATACCAGCCGATCGCGAAATGACGGTCGGGCGAATCAGACACTGAGCCGACGAAATCGCCTACCAGAATTTGGTCGCCCGTTCTTTCAATGGCAGGGGCCATATCGTTCCTCTCATTGCTTCTGCCGGTTGCTTCTTTATTGAGACATTCAGCTTTTTCGAGACCGAGCGAGTCTACCAGTTGCCGCAGCTACTTGCCCGAACATTCTAAGTGGGGCCGGCGGCGGGACCGCGGCACTGGCCACCGAGCCTGGAGAGGACGCTTGCCGAATCGCACGCAGTTACTCACGGCTCAAGAGATCGCTTGGGGCCTAAGCATCAAACGTGTCCCCCCGAGGATCGAAACAACCTGTGGCTGCGCTGGGAGGCGGACGGACTGGATTACGGGGCTGGATTCCACCAGCATTCGCCTTTGCCATTCATGGCAATAGCGGCCTTCAGCCGCACTTCCTCAAGTTGCTCAGAATCGAGCGGGCGGAAACTCGCCAAAGCTTGAAAAACTTCATCCTGCTCGTTCGGGAAGCTCATGCCCAGGAGTGCCACCTCCGGGCCGATGGTCAGGGTGTAGTGCAGACATTGGGCAACGCTCAGCCGCGGCAGGACTGGCTCCGCGCTTGCCTCGTATCCTCCGGAACTGAATTTCCCGCGGGGGCGGACCTGCAACGGGCGGCTGTATCCCGTCGTGTCACCCAGGAGCTTGCCGGCGCCAAAAGTTTTGAAGCAAACCGTGCCCACACTGTTCCGGCGGGCCAGGGGAAGGATCTCCTCGATGTAACGCGGGTCACAAAATGGGCCCACCGGGAACATCACCGCATCACAGAGGCCGCTCGCGACTGCCTTCCGGAGCACCTCAGGGTGGTGGCTGGAAATGCCCCGGAACCGCACTTTGCCTAGCGCCGCGCACTGGGCAAGCTCATCCATCCCGCCGCCGGGCGCAGCCAACTTCTCCCACTGGGCCACCTCAGAAACCGCGTGGAAGACAAACAGGTCTACCTTATCCAGAGCGAGAGCATTCAGGCTGGCCTTCACTTGCGGGCCGACCGGCTGGTCCAGGTGGTCGATCTTGTCGATCACGAACATTCCCTCCCGCCGGCCTCGCAACGCCGCGCCCACAATCGCTTCGCTGTAGCCGTCTTCGTAACCGGGGGCCGTGTCGATCACGTTCAACCCGAAATCCATGGCCCGGTGAATGGTGGCTACGCTTTGTTCCAACGGCACTGAGCGGTCGGCCAGATCGCCGATGCCCAGGATGGAAGCCTCAAAGCCGGTCGAGCCCAAAGGTTGCTTCTTCAATGGCATAATTATCCCCTCCAGGTTCGCAAAATCAGCGGCGTCAAACCAGCATCAACTGACGGAACCCGAGCCGCGAACGTGGAGAATCCGGCGAGGTCGAACAGTGCCTGGAAAGCCCCTTTGCCGGGGGCTACCCGATCCTCGCGTTGCCTTCGATTGCACCCGGCGTCTCCCGCGCCATGCCCGATGGGAGTGTGATTTGGTCGAGTCCGTCTTGTCTGCAGGCGCAACGGGGAAATCCAAGCGAACCTCAGCGCCAAAGATTACGGGGAGCCGGAGCACTGCCGCAACCGAGGTCGCCGCTGTCGGTGTCGGTTGCGGTGAAGCGTCGCGCGTCATGGCCGCAGGGCTTCCTTGATCGCTCGTTTGATTCCGGACCACTGGAAACGCGCCTTCGGGGAGCAAACGAGGTTCCCGCGCAACAAACAGCCCAGGTGCAGTCCAATCTTGCCGCAAGGGCTCAGTCCAGCGTCAGCGATCATTTCCATGCCTTCATTCTAACCGGCGGGCGGGGTGTCTGGCTCTGGTTTCGGCAAAACCTCTGCTACCAATTCCTTGACCGAGGCGTAGCGCGCTTCGCAGAAGCTGCCCTGCTCGTGTCGGAAGCACAGATAGACAGGATGCCCTTGTTCATTGTGTCGCCAAGGCTCTCCACAGGCGAAAACTCGTCCCCGCATGAACGCCGGCGGGACGACCTCGAGGAAATACATAAAGTGCTCCTCGGTAGTTGGCGTCCACGACCGATCGCCATCTCTGTATTTTTGCTCCGTGATTTGCAGGAGTTCGCTGAAGTTAGTGATCGGTTTCATACTGGTTCGTCGCGGGATTGGCGGCGGCCCGGATTTCCGGGTGGGCTGTTCTCAAACAGCTCAGGAAGGTTGCGCTTGGCATTGGCCGGCGTCGTAAAAAGGCGGCAGGCCTCGGTCTCTTCCTTTCAGCAAGAAGATGGGAGTTGGAGTTGAGCCGGCTCCCGCCGGAGGATTGGTCACGCGGTGGCCGCCGCGGCCTGAACCTGTTGCATGAGCGCCGGGATGGATCCCTGGAACCCGCAGAACTGGCTGTAAAGCTTTTCAATCACTTCCGTGGTCCGCTTGGCGACCGGGAGGGCGCGGCGAATTATCCCCGTGATCTGGACCTTGCGGGCCGTGGTCCGGCGCTGCATTTCCAGCTCGTAAGCCTGCACCGTTGCGGCGGTGACAAGCGCCTCGACGCGCGCGCAAGTCACCCGGCCCTTGAGCCGTTCGGCCGCGAACATGGCGGCCCCAAAAACGGTGTTGAAGGGCAGTTGGTTCTCTTGCGTGAACTTCTCGATAAGCGGTTGCACTTTGTTGCGGATATCCGGGTTGACCCGGCCGGCGATGGATTTTTTGTAGCGGTTTTTCATTTTCGTGTTGTGTTTCTGTTTCTGATGAGCGCAGCTTGCAGCCCACAAGCTGCTCACTTGGCTGGGTGGTCCTTGGCCCAAAGTCGTCTGACCGGCAGCTGGTGCTGTTTCTGCCACTGGTTGATCGTGGGCCGTGAAAGCCTCACCAGCAGGTTGGGTGTAAAGCCCTCCCTCCAGGGATTCTTGATGGCCTCCATCGGGTCGATGTCGTCCAGAATGGTGTTCCCGATGTAGGCCTTTTGGGCAAACCAATGCTGCAGGGGTTCGGGCAACTCCTCCACTTTGCAGCCGCAAAGCGCGGAAATGGCCTCCGGGCAGTCAGCGCTGATCCCGGCTCGATCGCGGCCGAGAATGGCGGGGTTTCCCCAATCCCAGAAGGCGTCGTGGCGGCGGGAATATCCGTTATGGAAATGGTTCCCATG
>Ga0181518_10005022_pt1 | contig 11600 bp, 8 predicted proteins | sample PEATcosm2014_Bin_28_FD_119751 | JGI IMG/M metagenome (GOLD analysis project Ga0181518, IMG submission 119751) | Peatland microbial communities from MTU Mesocosm Facility, Houghton, MI, USA - PEATcosm2014_Bin01_60_metaG | ecosystem: Environmental > Terrestrial > Soil > Wetlands > Peat | place... | reverse complement strand
TCGGCGCAAGCCGTGTGTGCCCCGGAACGGGGTTCCCGCCGCGCCCGCCTTTGGCGCGTGGTGGGAAAGCGGGCTTTAGCCGTTACCATGCTCTAGCCGACCCTTTCAGAGGCAGCACAGGGGAATTCCACAAAGGTGCTGGGTGAAATTCCCCACCTGCGCCGGCGGAGGATACCCCCAGGAAATTCTTCCTCGAACTGTATTTTGGATGCAAGTCTATATTATTCAATATCTTACCGACACGAATCCGAACTATGAAGGCAAGGGGAAGGTTCTGGAATTGATGGCGCAAGCGAAGAAGCACTCGGGGGTCAAACCTGGGACGTCGGCAAAGCCTTTGAACTAAAAGAGGCGCTCAAAATCGATGTCGCCGCGATAACCGCCAACGTGGCGCCCCACACGTTCGAATAACTATTTTTCTTTATCGAACGAATTCAGTAATTGCTCAAACTTGGCTGCGCTGGCCGCGATAGTCTTAGCCGGTCCAGTAAACTTGATGAACACGTTCCCAGCTGGTCCCTCGAAAATCGCACCCAGTAAGCGGTAATTGTTCTGCACCGATTTCGATGGCGCCATCGGTCCGCCCATCCCGGTATAGTTTCCCGACGCATCAATGGTCGTCACGGACAGTCCGTGAATCGTCCGCCTCGCGATCTTCGCGTTCGATGGTTTGCCACCCGGAGCGAGTATTTGTTCTTTCCAGCGGTCCAGATTTGCCTGGACGCTGCCGCCCTGTTGGGCTCCGAAAAAATAAACCACGCACTCGGCGCTCGCCGTGTCTCCGACCGTAGGCTTTATCGTGTAGGTCGCGGCGCGCATCGGCCTCGCGTCCTCCGTCTTCCATCCAGTAGGCGGCGTCCATTTCAACCCCGCGACGGAATCGCCGAATGACCACGCCACTAGAATCAGCACCACAGAGAGCATTCGCATCTGTTGAGTATAACGCAGTGTTATGCAAACTTTCGTCGGCGCTGTTTGAAGGCTTGGCAATCCGGGGGCATCCATGTGGCGCAGAGGAAGTACAGGGTTGAGGACTTGCAGCTACCGGGGCGGGCATCGCAGCCATAAAATTTGACGACAGGCGTAGATCATCCCGATTAGTAGCTATTGCCGTTGTGCGCTACGCCGTGGCAAGTCAGAAAGCACTGCCTCCGCGAGGTATCGATATAGGGTTGGAGGTTCTTGCCGTAAGCACCCACTATTTGCGCATCGAAATTCACAAGATGTCTGTTTTTCAAGGGTGTGCCACCTTGGACGCCATGCGCGGCATGACACACTGAACACGATGCCCCATCGCTTACGACATGGTTCCGGTGCTTTCCAAATACGATATCCTGACCGGTGCCGATCAGATTGAGTTTGTTATCTAAATCGTGGCACTTATCGCACAGCGCGTACGGGCTGTTGACTCCTGGCGTATATGCAATGCTAGCGAACTTAGCGCCCGGTCCTTGTCCCGGAACTGAGTTCTCCGCGTACTGGCGCTCCAGCACATGCGCCCATTGCGAGCCGTGCGGTCCATTCGGAGCCGTGCCCCCTGACGCCCGCGCAGCGTCATCGTTGTGGCAATCGGTGCAATAGAGATACGCACTGGCTACCAAGGATCGGCCTGTCGGATTGCCATTCAGATCGAGCATATTTGGGCGCAGGCTCGGCGAGATCCCAGGCCTGGCCGGTTGGGACACATTGTGCCGCGCCACCACCGAGTTAAGTGCAAGCCGGACATTGTAAGGATCAGTTGACCACGTCACCCGTACAGGCTCGCGTCCATACATACCATAGGCTGCGGATTGAGGCTTGTTGCTGCTGTCAGCGTGGCATTTGAAACAGATCTCGTATTGGTAGTTAGCAGGGCTAACAATGCTCCCAGAGGAATTTATCCCCGAGACTCCGGCCAGGCTTTTTTGGACGTTCGGCGGAGAAAGGGTGGTCGTCGCTTGCGCGGCGTGCGAGTTGTGACAATCAGAGCATTCTGAATGGCGCGAATTCCTAACCGGCAGCGCCTCGGCAGGATCATGCGGTGAGGAAGTGGGAACTCCGATCGGATGTGAATAGGCGCGGCTGAGTTCGGCGCTGATGTTGGGCGACGCGGGACTCACATTCGCGCTGCTGCCATGACACTTGCCACACGTATTCTCCTCACTGCCGCGCAGCAGGCGCGTACCCGCTCCTGAACTGTTATGTTCGCTATGACAACTTACGCAAGCGTTGGCCGCCACGGTTGCGTATGGCAGTTGGGCGCCGCCACTGACGACATTCGCCGCGATGGCGTGTTGGCCGGCAGACCAGCCGGCAAGCGCACCGCGCGAGGTATCGTGGCAGGCCATGCATAGGGCGCTGTTGCTATTGCTCCGTACCATGAACTGCACAGTGGTATCAAGGTTGGGTGTGTGCGGATTGTGACAGGTAACACACTCGATCTTGTTGTCGAAGAGTTTTACCGCGGGATCGGAAGTGAGTGGTGGCGAGACCGTCAACGACAATTTCATTTCGCCATCGTCCACCGCGGGCATGGTGAACCCAAACGGATGACTTCTGCTCAAATCAGTGCCAAGGTTATCGGCCGAGGCGAGGGCGCCCTGCACGGCGATCTTGCCGCTGGCATAGGTTTGGCCGATTGCGACGGTACCGTCGTGGCAGCTCAGGCAAAGCTTGCTGCGGGTTGATATCTGGTTGTTCGTTTGCTTGTAAGTGCTGCTGGCATACGGATTGTAGAACGCTACCGTCGAGAGCTGCTGGTTCCACAGGGGATGCGGAGCTTTTGAATCGGCGTTGTGCAATGCGTGGCAGAAAAGACAGACCTGCTTCTCGCCGGTCGCCTTGACCGACCCAGGGCCGCGAACGGACAAATCATGCCGCGATCCATCAATATTATTCCCCTGCGCATATGCGGCCAGCGGCGTCAGCGCCAACACCATTACCACCGCCCACCGCTTGTGCCGCACCAGCCACATCAATGCCGGTCTCCCGCCGCACGCTTCGCACTTATAAACTGGAACATTTGGACACGCTGGTTGTAGGAATCGGCGACGTAGACCCGATCGCTCGAGTCAATCCACAGTCCTGAGGGAAGCTGCAATTCCCCGGGCCCGCCGCCGGTTCGGCCGAAGGTGTATAAGAGGGTTCCGTCGCGGTCAAACACCTGCACGGCTTCCAGCAGAGCGTCCACCAGGTAGATGTTTCCTTCGCTGTCCACCGACATCCCCTTGGGGCGAAAGAGCGTGCCGATGCTGTCGCCACGCTCGCCGAACTGGGCCAGGAAATGGCCTTGCCGGTCCAGTATCTGCACCCGGAAGTTCATCGCATCGACCACCAACAGGTCCTTGCCGCGCAGCACGAGCTCGGTGGGGAAATTGAACTGGCCCGGTCCACTGCCGCGGCCGCCAAATTCCCGCAGCATGTGCCCATCCAGGTCCATGACGAAGATCTTGTCGCGCAGCGTGTCGGTGACAAACAGCTCGCCTTGCTGTTGATCAATGGCAATGCCGGTCGCGCGCTTGAAGAAGCCCTCGTTCTTGGCCACGGATCCGATAAACCTTCGGAACTTGCCGTCCGCATCGAAGACGAAAACTTTCCCGCTGAGCGAATCGGTCACATAGATATTGTCCTGGGCATCGACGGCAACGCCGATCGGGGATAGCAAATCCTCGCCCTTGCCGCCCCCCAAACGATGGTATTTTTTCTTATCAAAATCGAAGATGTGGACGGCCATCGCGCCTGGGTCGGCGACGATGATGCGGCCATGGGAGTCGGTGGTGATGCCATACGGGCGAATCAGCCGGCGATAATCCGGCGGGCCCGCCACGAAATCCAGGGCCCGTTTCAAGAAAGAGCGGTTGGGATTCAATTCCTTTTCCGAAGAGAAGGCGCGCAGGAATTCCAGGCGGCGCCCGCCGTCCATGGTGATCACCGGTGCCGTCAGCGCTGGGTTGGGTTGTTGCCGGGTTCCGGATCCCGGCCGTGAAGCGGAGAGCACGAGCGCACACCCTAGCAGGAGTGCGGCGGCTGCTTTTTTCGCGCTAGATGCTCCCCATGCGGGCCACATTTCTCAGTATAACCGGAAAAGGCGCTCAACCTGAAAGTACTTCAGGTTGGTGTTGTAAATATTCGACTGGCCAACGCCCAATACTTGCGATTGCTTCTGGTATCCCGCAATCAGGCGGAGGCGCCGGAGCTTGTAAAAGGCGTGAAAGTTGAGCAAGCTGTAGTCGGTGGTGGGCGCGTGTTCGGTAGTGTAATTGAAGCGGTACCAATAGCCCAGCACCATCAAGCGGCCGCGCCGTGGGCGATAGGATCCTGTCACGTTCGTGCCGCTGGTACTGCTCAAGACCGGGGTTCCCAGGAGAGGGCTCACCACCCCGGGGTTGGTAACGTAGATCAGGCTGCTGCCCACTTGCAGGGCCAAGCCACTACCGTACTGGTAGCCCCCGGACAAGTTCAGGCCGTGATATGCGACGCCGAAGGAGGCGGCCTCTGACCTGCTCTGGTTGTATATCAGCGGTTGATTGGCAGCGATCTCTTCCATGCTGAAACTGCCGGTCACGGTCCACTGCCCCACGGGCCGTGTCAGGGTAGCGAGGCCACCGTAGTCATGATAAGGGTAGGGGATTCCGTTGTCCTTGACAGTGCCTTCTGACACGTGCGCCGAAGTCGCCAGTCTCAACTGACGGGGCAGATTCTGGGTAAGGTTCCCAGTGACCGTATCCAGGTCCGTGACTTGGGAAAAGGGGCTGTAAGTAGGCGCGCCCGGGGACGTATTCCCGGTTCCCGATGCAGCGGTCTCGTTCTCCACCTGCACGTCCGCCGTGTAGCGGCTATGAGAATAGCCGGTGGCGAGCCATCCCGAGCGCCATTTGCGGTTGTAGTTCAGGCCTGCACTCCACTGCGTCGATGTGCCCGAGTAGGGCGAAGAATAGCCCTCCCCGGCGCCCCCATTGAGCGAGAACCCATGGCCCATCCGGTATGCACCGTTCCAGTTAAAACTCAGCTGGTGGTATGGCGCCGCCAAGTAAGTAATCGGCAGCGTACTCCCTGGCGCCGGGCTGGTGCTGCCGGGAACGCCTGCTCCAGCGAGGGCCTGTTGCACTTCGGAAGCTTGCAAGTTGCTGGTGTATTGCAGTTGCAGCGTCGTGCTGAGTCTTTCCACGGGCTCGCCGCTAAGAGAGACATTGCCGGTTCGCGCGCTGACGTCGTTCCGCAGGCCGTCGATGCTAAAGTCCGATTTCGTATCGTCGCCAGTCACACTCAGGATGGAATGGAGCGGCAACAATTTTGAGGCGGTAAAGCCCAGATCGGATGAGGCGCCGGTGTCGCTTATCAAGCCACCCGCGGCGATATCGGGCGCCGTTGTCGTGTAGTCAGTACGCAGATACCGGGCCGCTGCCAGCCACCCCGCCCGGTTGTAGTTTATGAGGGTCGTGAAGTCGCGCAAGTGGTGGTCGTCTTCGCCACCAATCGCCCCGGGCAGCGTTGAATTGTAATCCGTGTCCCGATAATCGATGCTGACCAGGGGATAATGGGGGAATCGCAGCATCCAGTTGGCGTCGAACGAGCTATTCGTCGTCTTGCCTTCCACGCCGTTCAACAAATCCTGGTTCCCGTTTGTAGCGGTGTAATCGCCGAGGGAACTTCCGAACCGGGAATAAGTGAGGGTCAAAGGGAACGGACTGCCCTGCAGGATTAAGCCCATGGCGGAGCCGCCGGTCAGCGAGTTGCCGATTTCCGTTCCGGGCACGGCTTCACCGAGGGTAACGATGGGCTTGACCGCGAACTCAAGAATCCGGGGATCACGCCAATAACCGCTGAAGTCGGCCTCCAGCGAGGCGTCCGGGCCGCTCTGGCGATAAGCAGGTTCTTGAAGGTCGGCATAGCCAAAGACCATGCGTCCAGTGAGGTTGAGCGGCTGCTCGGGCACCTGCGCCCAAGCTGTTCCTGCCATGGCGGCCAGTACGAAGCCCAAAATGGCCGCGAATTTTCTGGCGCCGCTACGGGTCATAGCATCTCAATCTTGCCTTTGGTTCTCAGTAACTGCTCAAATTCCTTGGCTCGCTTATCGCGCTGTTCCGTTTGCAAGCGCTGACGGATAGATTTGGCCATTTCGGCAAACGGCATTTGCCGCTTGGGCTGGTAGTCGTTGGCGCGCAGGATGAGATATCCGGTGGAGGTCTCGACGACTGCACTGGTCTCCCCCTTTTTCATGGTAAAGAGGGCCTGCTCGAGGTCAGGAGTGACCGCACCGCGGTGCACCCAGCCGTGGTCACCCATCATCACCCGCCAGTCGTCCTGCGAGAGCTGCTCGGCCAGCGAGCCAAACGCATCGTAGGTTTTGGCGGCTTTGGCCTTCACCAGGGCCTGCTCGGCGATCTTGCGCGCTTCCTGTTTTTGCTCGGCGGTGGCGGTGGCGGGGAACGCTATGGTGATGGTTTGTAACCAGACGGCCTCGGGACGAAGGTACTGTTCCTTATGGCTCTGGTAATAGGCGCGCTCGGCTTGCTCGGTGACCACGGCCTTGCGCGTAACTTCGGCGTCCCAGAGCTGTTCGACCAGCATGGCACGGCGCAAGGTGCTTTCGTAGGCCGCAACCGAACCATACTGTTTGGTGGCTGCCGCTTCATACGCCTGGCGCGAGGGGAAACCCTGGCGGATCTGCTGCAGGTGTTTTTGCCATTTCAGGGGTGGCACCTGAAGGTTGCGGCGTCGCGCTTCCTGATATATGAGTTCGTGCAGCACTAACTGGTGCATCGCCTTCTGGCGGATATCCCCCTCGGCGCTCGGGGGGACGCGGCCCCCGTGGATCGAGTAATAGGGGAAGAGGCGCTGCATCTCCTGGTCGAGTTGTCCTTCCGTAAGCGCCACCCCATTGACACGCGCAATCTCAGTCAGCGGCGGTTTGGCCGATGCCTCGGGCGCCGGGACCGATATTGCCGGCTGATGAGAAGATTCCAGGGGCATCTGGGCGAGCAGACGCAGCGGCAGGCCGACAAGGAAGATTGCGGTTATTAAGAAAATCTTTTTCATAGTTTCATACCAAAAAGGCTGGAAAAACTCCGGAGAGGGATAACCTCCCTCTCCGGTCAGGAAAAACAAGCACCTACTGCGCGTTGTGGCACTCGCGGCAGAGATAAGTGCCATTCGTGTTGGCTACCCGCAGGAACGGGATGCCACCGAATGTGCCGTTATTGGCCGGGTAGTCGTTGTGCACGTCATGGCAGGTGCCGCACTCAACGCTTAGCGGACCAGTGTTACCGGTCCAAACCGGCAACGTATCGACGCCAACGCCGCCAGTAGATCCGAATAACCCAGCTCCGGTGATAGGCTGCACGTAGTCGGAAGTGCTGGGGAATATCGCATCCACGGGGTGCTCGGTTTGCAAGCCGGTGGTGCTAACGCCGCTGTTTACCAGCGGATAAGGCGCTCCGTTAAAAGTTACGGCTGCGGTGACGCCGTTCGAGCTCGCCGAGGTGCCGTCATGGCAGCTGAAGCAGAGCATTGAACGGGAGTTGCCGCCGATGCCAGTCGGGGTGACCAGCGAGCCGGCGGGGTTAACCGTGGTAATGTAGGTGGTAAGGACGGTGGGCATGTTCCTCCACGCCCACAGGAACGACTTACCGTAGGTTGGTGAAGTGTGGGGCAGATGGCAGGTTTCGCAACCTAGTTGATTGCCATTGACGTTGTCTTTCAGGTCGTGCCTGCCCAGGCCCGGTCCGCCTTGATTGTTCGGCCCGGCGCCAGAAAATCCACCGGGAGTGGATGTGAGACCGCCGTTTAAATCGGTCGGACCCTGCCCTATGGGCGTTTGTTGTGCGAAGGCGAACGATGCAATCGCGAGCATCGCCAGCACAAACATTAACTTTCTTACCATAATTCCTCCTAGTTCAACGTTGAATTTTTATTACAATTACATGTAACTACTGTCCAGCGGTGCGGTTCCCCGACCGCCCTTTGCTTTTGCTTCCGCCGTGGCCGGGGAGCCAGAACGGAATACACTTGCTGCCCCTTAATGGGGCGAACTTGGTACTTCCTGGGCCGGTTTGCTGGCCGGTTCTGCTCCTCCTTTCGTGGCGTCGTCTGGCTTCTGCGACTGTTGAGCGGCCAGCTTTGCCTTCAGATCCGCCAATTGCTTCTGTAACTCTTCCACCGTGGGTCCCGGGGAAGCTGCCGGCTGTGCCCCTTGCGGTGCTTTGGCCGGTGCAGCCGTCTTGCTGCCCATTGCAGGGGCCTTTTGGCCCCCTTTTTCTGCGGCCGCCTCGGCGTCGGTGATGTAGTGGAACACCTCGATGCGCGCGGGCATCTGGTCCACGGCAATGATGCGGTTTCGGCTGTCAATCGTGAGACCGGCCAGCAGCATGAACTGCGCCGGCCCCCAGCCGGTGCCGGAAAAAGACAAGAGCGCGTTTCCTTCCGGCGAAAAGACTTGCAAACGGTTCAGTACCGCATCGGCGACGTACACGTGGCCGTCGGCATCAATCGCAATGCCTTTGGGGCGCGCGAACATGCCCGGGCCGTCGCCGCGCTTGCCCCAGACCCGGACGAAGTTGCCGTCGGTGTCGTAGACGATTATGCGGGCACCGACGGCGTCGGTGATATAGAGAAGACCGTCGGGATCAATGGCAATGCTGTTGGGATTGGTGAGAGCGCCAGTTCTGTCCGCGTCTTTGTCTTTAATTTCGCCGAAGTAGCGGAGAAGTTTGAGACTGTCGAGGTCGAAGACGGCAATGCGCTGGCCAGCCACATCGGCAACGTAGAGGCGGCGCAGCGGATTATCGACCGCCATGCCGGCGGGGCGTACCAGGTCGTCTGCTCCAAAGACGCCTTCGACGTTGCCCTTGGGCCCAAAGCTGGTGATCTGGTGCAATTTGGAATCGGAGACGAACAGCCGGTCATCCTCGTCCACCGCAACCCCGATGGGCATGAGGATGCTCGCCGGCGCCTTGTCGCCGCGGAATTCGATTTTCTTGTTTTCCAGGTCGAAGACAAATACGTTGGCCTGAGCGGTATCGGTGACGTACACGCGGCCCCTGGAATCGACCGCCACTCCGTAGGGCTTGCCCAGTCTCGGGCGTTCTTCCGGGGTGATGGTGACCCCGGCGATACGCTCCAGCATGCCGCCCTTCACCTGTTTCTTGCCCATGAGGTCGAGTTCACCGAAGTACTGGCTGAGGTAACGAATGCGGGGTTGATCGGGGGGCGGGGGCCATACCAAGGTCGAGATATCAACTTGCGGAACGGGCTTCTTCTTGCCGCTTGCCCAAGCGGACGGCAGCAGGACCAATATCAGGCTGGCGGCCAGGACGACGGTCTGGAGAGAAGCGACGGTGCGCCACGTTTTGAGGGCGAGCGCGCGTAAATCTAGGGCCATATCCTATCCCCGTACCACAAGCTTGACGTGCAAATGCCACGCCACACATGCCAGGATACGTAAGCAGCAGATTTTATGGGACTTAACGTAGAATATGGCGATGAGGAAGACCGCCGGTCTGGGGTAAATCGCGCACTCTGGCCCAGTTCGGCGGGGATTTGACCCATCACAGCGTGTTCGTGACGCCGCTCACAGGGTCGGGTGATTGTCGCGGCGGCTCCAAATTGAGCCGCCGCGGCCGCATGCGTGAAGTCGTCGAGTGATCCGGATTGTACTCGTTTATTGCAATATGCAACAGCCCCTCCCAGCGCCCTCAGACGAAAATGGCTACCAACGCTCATAGTCTCAGTTCTGCTGCTGCTGTTTCTTCTTCTTATCTTTTGGGTTTGTGGTCTGTGGCAGTTGTCCGGGAGGAACGGTCTTCTTCATGTTTATATTGGCGTGACACTGGGCACACAGCGACCCGCTCTTGTCGGTGGCAGGAACCAGAAGATTCTTGGCTCCTCCGTGCGCGGTGTGGCAAGTCAGGCACGTCATCAGTCTCTTTTTATCGGGATCGGTGGGATCCACCACGCCACCGACAGGATGCATTTCCTGCGGATGGCCCCGGCCTTTGTCGTCCAAGCGCAGCACAAACACTTGATTCAAATAATTCTCGGGCAGGCGGACGTTGCCGTCGAAGATGCTGATGTCGGTGCTGTCGGCTACCTTCGCGCCTTTTGCATTGGGGCCGTGGCAGGTGAGGCAAAGATTGTTCGTATCGGCGGCGCGTAACAGGTGTTCGTGGTCGCCGCCGTGAGGCGTATGGCAAACGCTGCAACCCTGCTGGTACGCCGGCTGGTGCAGGACCTTCTGGGTCTTTTGAATCTCCGCCTGGTCGGAGTGACAGGTTTCACAGACGGCCACGGGGTTGGGCTGGACAAATCTCGGGAAGCTGCCGGCGTGCGGGTTGTGGCAGTCGGTGCATTCGCCCGCCGCGCCCGGATGCTGCACCTTCGCCTTCTCGATCTGCTCGGCCTTGTCGGAGTGGCAGGTGACGCATATCTCCTTGGCGCTGGCTTGGGTCAGGACAACCTTGCCGTCCTTGGCAGGCTGATGGCAGGTGTCGCAGGATTTGTCGGCGAACGGCTGATGGAGATACTTCTGCATCAGCTTAGGCGATTTTGAATCGTGCGGATCATGACAGGAAGTGCAGCGGGCCCCGGCAAAGGGCTGGCCCTGGTGAGTTGCGACCAGCTTCGGGTCCTTTGTGTCATGGCAACCGAGGCACAGGTCAGGAACGGCCTTGGTGAGGTGAAACTCAAATTCCTGCTTGCCGATTTCGCCCACCTTGTGAGTCACGTGACAGGCGTCGCATCCCATGTCGAGGGCGGCATGACGGCTGCCCTTGGCGGGCACGTTCAGGCCTTGCTGATGACAGCCGAGGCACAGGTTATCGGTTTTGCCTCCGGTTGCGGGCTTGAGCAGCAGGTGCTCATTGGTCGAAGTGTGGGGATCGTGACACTTGATGCAATCCTGGGCGGCGGGGGGATGAATCTGACGCGTGTTCGCAGGCGTGGGTTGCTTGTCGGCATGGCATTCGAAGCAGAGGGTTGCAATCCTAGCCGTCTTCAGGTTCACCCTGGTCGTGTCGGGCGTGTTCCGGATGAGGTGACAGGTCAGGCACCCCATGCCTACGGCCGGGTGGACGTCCTTACCTTTTGTTTTGTCCTCGTGGCACTCGATACACTGAGGGGTGTCGGCGCTCTTTGGGAGTTGAACGGGGTGGATGCCGGCAAACGCGCAGCGCAGGGAAACGGGGAGGAACAGCAGCGCCAGGAGCAGAAACATCTTGATCGCTGTCTCGATCTTTTGCTCCCAATCTTGGGCTGACAGTGTGGGTTCGTCGAACACTCGCCTGATCATGTCTGGCCTTGCGACAAAAAGATGTTGGCGAGCAACTGCTCGGGTTGTTTGCCAACAGGGCCAAGGCGGGGCGTTCTTTTCTGGGAACGCCGCGGCTTTGGACCTTGTGCCCTATCAAGAGGGTTGCATTCTTGACGGGGATTAGGCAACCAGAAGTACCTCCGATGATTGGCCGGGGGTGCTCCCCGGCCTTTCATCGGAGTTCAACTGACCGCTTACTGGATCGTGTAAATCGCACGAACCAGGGCGCTGTTTCCGTACCCGTTACCGCCGGCAATAGCGTAGATCGTGGTTGATCCGACGGGAACCGGAATCGCCACAGAATACGCCGTACCGG
>Ga0181518_10005019_pt1 | contig 11604 bp, 8 predicted proteins | sample PEATcosm2014_Bin_28_FD_119751 | JGI IMG/M metagenome (GOLD analysis project Ga0181518, IMG submission 119751) | Peatland microbial communities from MTU Mesocosm Facility, Houghton, MI, USA - PEATcosm2014_Bin01_60_metaG | ecosystem: Environmental > Terrestrial > Soil > Wetlands > Peat | place... | reverse complement strand
GCCGCCCGCGATGGGCTCTCGGTGCTGGGCCTGCGCCCGGGTGGCCCGGTCAGGCTCAATCCCCTTGATGCCGGCCCGGCCCTCTCGGCGAGCGGGACCGATGACGTCCGGGGCCGGCGGATCGGCGTGGTGGTGGCCCTCGCCGAGTCGGCGGTGGGGCGACCCGTCTCGAGCGATGAGCGCTCGGTGGTCACCGCGGCGCTCATGGAGCTCGAGCGCAGAGGTGGCCGAGCGGTGCCGACGCTGCGCCACGTGATGGACCTGCTGATGGGTCCGACCGATGCCATGGCGGCCGAACTGAACACCGACCCCGACGAGCTGGCCAAGGACGCCAAGTCGGTAGCTCGGGGACTCCATCGCCTGATCGAGGGCGACCTGTCCGGCATGTTCGACGGAGCGTCCACGACCAAGGTCGAATGGTCCGGGCCCGGCATCATCATCGATCTGTCCGCCGTGCTCCAGAGTCCTGCGTTCTCGGCCATCTTGGTGTGCGCCGGGGCGTGGCTGGCCCAGGTGGTCGCCGCCAAGGACCGCCAGCGCATCATCGTGGTCGACGAGTGCTGGAAAGCGATCCGCGACGCGGGGTTCGTGGCGTGGAGTGAGGAAACCCAGAAGCTGTCCCGGGCCTACGGCGTCCAATTCGTCACCATCGTCCAGCGGATCTCCGACCTCGCATCCCAGGCTGACGACGGAACGACCACGTCGAAGCGGGCCCAGGGCTTCGTCACCGAAGCCGAGACGAAGGTGACGTTCAACCTGGGTCGTGGTGAGGCCCGGGCGTCTCGTGACGTCATGGACTGGACCGAGTCAGAAGCCCTCCTGGTGCCGAAACTCCCCCGGGGTCGTGCGCTGTGGCGCGTCGGGGAGCACGGGGCGATCGTCCAGACGATCCTCTCGCCGCGCGACATCGCGATGTGCGATTCCAATCAGGCCATGCGGAACCGGCCATGAGCCCCGCCACGCTGCGTCGTCTCACGTGGTCCCGGGTCGGTGTGGCGCTATCCGTCGGTCTGATCGCCTTCGGGGCAGTCGTTGCGCTCCTCCCCCACCTCCACGATACGGAACCCCCGCCGATGTCTCTTCCCCGAGGGACAGCGGGCGACCGGGTCACCAACGTGGGTGTCCAGGAGTTGGCGGCCCAGCGGGTGGCGGAGCAGTTCGTCATCGCGTGCGACACGACCGATCCCGCGTATCCCGCGGGCGACCTGGCCACCGAGACCGCTCTCGCTCCGAGGCTGGTGGTGCCCCACGATGTGGTGGGGCCGCCCGCGTGGAGGACCGAGGATCGCCGCACGACGGTGACGCTCGACCCGGCCGGGCCACCGGTGGCCGAACCAGGTGACACGGTGGCGGTGGTCGTGACCGGCATCATGACGGTGACCTCGGATTCGAGTCCGCCCGTAGCGGTGCCGGTAGCCGAGAGGATCGCACTCCACCCGCTGCCTGACGATCACTCATCCGATGGTGGTGGGGCCTCTGGCTGGCGGGTCGTTGACGTCGAGGTCGGGGCATGACGCGCACCGCGGGCAAGTTTCTCGCCCTCCTCGTCGCAGCATGTGGGTTCACCCTGTGTGCCCTCGTGGGCGGGGCCTCCGCCATCGCCACCAACAATCCGTCGCCGCTCGCCAACGGCAGCATCCCCGCCGACCTGCTGGTGCTGTTTCAGCAAGCGTCTGCAGGCAGTCCGTGCGGGGTGCCGTGGACGCTGCTCGCCGCAGTGGCGAAGACTGAATCGAACTTCGATCCGACTGCGGTCTCTGGTGCGGGTGCCGAGGGCATGTTCCAGTTCGAGCCGGCGACATTCGCCGAGTACGCCAAGCCGATCCCACCTGGTGGCGCGGTGCCGCCCACCCCGTTCGACCCGACCGACGCCGCCTATGCCGCCGGCCGCTACCTGTGCTCGCTCGGGGTTGCCCAGAACCCGACCCTGGCGCTGGTGGCCTACAACTGCGGGAACGCCGGAGCGGCGTGCCAGGCGGCGTCGGCCGGCTACGCCGAGCAGGTCCTGGCCACGACAGCCAGCTACACCGCTGCGGGTGCCGGAGTGCCGAGCGGAGTGCAAGCGGCCGTCGTCTCTTACGCCGAGTCGCAGATCGGAACCCCCTACGTCTACGGCGGCGACACCCCCGGGACCGGGTTCGACTGCTCCGGACTGGTTGTCTGGGCCTATGGGCTGGCCGGGGTGGCCGTGCCCCGGGTGGCGAACGACCAGTGGCACGACGAGCCCCACGTCGCCCTCGATGCGCTCGTCCCGGGCGATCTCGTGTTCTTCGGCGCCGGCACGGCTTCTGGTGACAGCGTCGCGGATCACGTCGGCATCTACATCGGCGACAGCGGCATGGTCGATGCTCCCCACACCGGCGCCGATGTACGTGTCGACACCTTCCCCGATGTCGCTGGGGCCGCCTGGGGTGACGGCGAGGTCGTGCTCGGGGCTGCTGATCCGGTGGCCGCCTGATGTCGTCACCTCGGACGTGTGGCTGTCGGGGTGGGGTGATCGTCCCTCTTCGCCCCGACGTGAAGGTCGAATCGGACCCACGGTCGATACGTTCCACAGGCACAGCGGCGGAAGCAACCCAAGAGGTCCGTGATCTGCCCGAGCAGCTCAGTCTGTTCGAAGTGTCTCCCGAGCGATGAAGCCTCAGCATGAGACGCCCTTCGAGGGTCCGTTCATGGTGCTCCTCTGCGCACTGACGTTCGTGGTCGTCGAGGGAATGGCCGTTCAACTTGGGGGCCTGGTGGCCTCCCTGATCTTCGGCGGACATCGGCTCATCCCCGGAGGGTTGGGTGCGGGAACCGGCATCTTCCTGCGGCTCTGGCGTCATGCGGCCGACCCGGCTTTGGCGTGGAGCCCGGTGGACCGGGTATCGCTGCCCGGACCCGTGGCCATCTGGGCCTCACTGCTCGTCACGCAGCTGGTCGTTGTCGGGCTTTTCATCGTGACCATCCGATTGGTCCGCCACCTCCGGGGAGCGTCGGGGAGCCAGCACGGCCCGGCGAAAGCGAGCCGGGCCCAAGTCGAGCGCACCATGGGTCGCAAGTCCGTCGATCACCACACCACCGCCCTCTACGGGAAGGATGCTGCAGCCATGAAGGAGCCGCTGGCACTCGGTGTGGATGTCGCCACCGGCGCCCGGCTGTTCGCCAAGTCCGAGGACTACATCCTGGCGGTCGGCGTGCCGCGGGTCGGCAAGGGCGATGGGTTCGTGATCCCGGCGGTGCTCCGCCACAAGGGCCCGGCGGTGGTGACCGCCACCCGCCATGACACGTACATGGACACGTCGACCGTACGGGCCAAGGTCGGACCGGTCTACGTGTTCGATCCCCAAGGTCTTGTACCCAATGCGGAGAAGTTGCGGTGGAACCCGGTCAAGGGCTGCGAGGTTCCCCAGACGGCCATCCTGCGCGCCCGAGGGTTCGCCGGCTTCGCCGGGGTCGGACCGGCCGTCGACGGCGGTGGGGCGTATTGGGAGCAGGTGGCGGCTTCCATCATCCGCTCCTACCTGCATGCAGCCGCTCTGGAGGGTTTGGGCGTCGAACAGCTCCTCGACTGGTCGCGTCGACCTGCGGCTCGTGAGCCGGTCCGCATCCTGTCGCGCCACTGCGGTGCTGCCCGGGGATGGGACGAGGACCTGGCCACATCCGCCGAGGTCGAACCCAGGCATCGGGACTCCATCTGGGCCACCGTCCGACGGGCCTTCGACTGCTTCGCCGACCCGATGGTCCTCGAAGCCACCCGGGTCGACCACGACACCTTCGACCCTGGCGCCTTCTTGGACCAGAACGGGACGATCTACCTGATGGGCTCACCGGGCGCGCAGCACTCGGTTGCCCCGATCGTCGCCGCACTCATCGAAGACGTCGTCGACACAGCACGCCACCAGGCCGCGCAGTCCCCGACGCGCCGGCTCGAGGCGGGCCTGGTGCTCATGCTCGACGAATGCGCCAACATCGCCCCGCTCGGCGACCTCCCAAAGCTCGCCGCTGAGCTGGGGGGCCTGGGGATCACCACCGCGGTGATCCTCCAGTCGGTCGCCTCGGCCCGCAACATCTGGGGCGAGGCAGGGGAACGGGCACTGCGTGACCTGGCGAACATCACGCTGGTCTGGGGAGGCCAGAAGGACGTTGGGTTCCTCGAGGAGATCAGCCGGTTGGCCGGCGAGCACGACGAGCTGGTCGAGACGGTCACACATAACGAGATGGGGAAGTCGAACTCGTGGACGCCACGCCGCATGCCGGTGCTGCCCATCGGAGACATCGCCAACCTGGCGCCCAACCACGCGGTCGTCGTGTCCCCTCACCTCCGGCCGCGAATCACGTATTTGCCTTCGTGGCGCGATGACCGGAGCCTTGCGGCACTGGTCGGATCGGACAGGCGGGCCGAGTCGATCGCCGGTGGTCGTGTCTGAGAGCGTTGGCGACGGTACGCACGGCGGCCTTCCCGCACTCGTCGAGGACCTCGTTGCCAAGGTGGAGGCGCTTCACGCCGATGTCGACAACCTAAAGTCGGACCGGTCTGCGTCGGCGACCGCAAACAAGCAGGTCCCCGCTAAAAGGCGGACCCTTCCGACTGGGGGCGAACCGGTCAACCTCGCCGTGCTGGCCGAGTGGGTCGAGAGCCTCCAGGTCCGGTACGCGGCAGCGGGCGACTGGCTCCGGCCGTGCTGGTGGCGTCACGGTTTCGTCGTCGAGGAACTGGCCGCGCTGCGCCTGGCCTGGCTTGCCGTGTACGACGCGAGCGAGCCGGTCGATCCGACCGAGGGAGTGAGGTGGCACGAAGAGGCCGAGAGGTGTCGGGAACGTATACGACGGGCGATCGCCGTCGGTCCTGGCTGCTCCGCCGTGTCGCACAAGGCGGACGAATCGGTCACTGATGACTCCAGGTGGGTTGAGGAGCTGGCCGTGCTCAGAGGACAGCGCCCGAACGACCCATGTTGACAACATCATCGTGACCGAAAAGGGAATGATGGAATCTCGCTGAGTTCGCCAGCGCATCTTTGGCTGCTCGAAGACGGGCTCGGCTATGCCTCAATCTGCTGTTGGAGTGCCAGCGCCGCCTCATCACCCAATGCCGCCAAATTGTCCAATAAGAGCCGCACTGGGTGTCTGTCTTGGAATGCTTCTGGATGCTCTACCAACACAAACCTCAACCAGGCCACCACAAGGCTCGACTCACGAGTAATACGCTTTGCATCGGTCCCAAGCACAGCAAGGGCAAGCTGCGTGCCCTCCGGTCTCGTTAGAAGTCCAGATCTGGCGAGAACCATGATGAGCCGATCAGCAACGTGGGGTGCCCCACTAAAGGCAGCGACCCATCGCACCAGTAACTCAAACGTCTGCCTCCATGGCCATTCGACATTGTCCTGCTCCGGTGCGAGGAGAAGGGCCCTGTCGAGCTCCTCGAGGTCTCTGTGGTTGGGACGGCGATCCACGACTCCCTTAGTTGCTGGGACTCGAGCCTGAGGAAGCAGGATGTCGAGGAGCTGAGGCCAAAGGTCATTGACAGTCATCGCTTGTTCCGGGGTTTCAACGCCGATAGCTAGTTGTCGGAGTAATCCACGTAAATCCTCCGGTATGTCCCGGAAGGCGTCAACGTGCCGCCAGAGACTCTCGCTATCTCCCCGTAGCGCTCGATGCGAAATCACAGAATCGATTTGTTCCCGCCACAGCTCGTGGCCGCTGTAGTGATGTCTGGCGAGATACTTGGGCCACATCTTCTCGTCGTAATCGATCAATGCCTCCAGAATCTCCGATGCACGGATCGAATGCTCACAACCAGCTCCCGTCGCCCTAACCAGACCCGGAATTGCGTCAGCCATTCCGACAACGTTTCCTATGTCCTCGCTGTCCAACAGTGCTTGTGGAATCGGCTCCAGCCGACTTCGTGGTCTCCCATAATTCGTCCATGGTCCATATCCACTCGATGCGATCAATTCCTCAAGGACTTCAAGCGCCAGCTCATGTCCTGCCTCGCCATTTGGGGCACCCTCCCACTCGCGTGACAGACCATCTGCAAGTCTGGTGCGTACCTCGCCAAGGGGTGAGCCCGCAAGTCTCAAGAGTGCACTCTTCAAGTCATCCTGGGATACACCTGCCGCCGATCGCAGCTCATCATTCAACAGCAACGGGAGTCCAACCGCAGCCGATCGGTCGGCTCCTGCATCCCACATCATTTCCCGAATCTCTTCGAAGAGAGGCGGCATAGCCAATGCCACGTCCACAAGGAGTCGTGCGGCAGTCCTCAATATGGATCGCTCAACAGAATGATCTACATCTGCATATCTCAATATCGCAGAGCCACTCGCGGAGAGCGCATCCAGGTATCGCAACGGCAGCGCGTCATATTCCGGACCTAGAACTTCGATGAGTTGATTGATTCGACGCCAATTACCTACTACATCAGCACCTTCAAAGGGCCCTCCATCGTCACGAAGCAGCACCGCCGCGCGCACGAGGGAATGGAGCTCGAGCGCCATGCCAGCCTGGGCCCCTCCTCCTCGTTCAAGCCCCTCTCGGGTTTGTGACGGCAGTTCCACATCTATCCGGATTCCCTCATCAACAACTTCAGTTCGGTACGCATCGATGTCGAGTTCAGTCGCCCATCGTGTCACTTGAAACTTCGCTTGCTCGAGAGCAGCCGGAGAAGGCTCGGTATTCGCCGAAATCAGCTCCTGTGTCCTAGCTATCAACTGTTGACCGACGCCGCGCAACCGCTCACGTCGGGTCGGGTCGGCCGCCAAGACGGCTGACATCGCAATCTCAGAGGGAGTTAGCCGTAGGCGAGAATCCTCCGGCAGAGGTGGACCCAGGAGGCTTGATTCCTGGACATGACGATTAACTTCAAGCGACCAGATGCGGGGATGAGAAAAGAAGCGATCGAGTTCTGCGCTTCCATAGCTCAAGTTGTCGATGACAATTGAGAGAGCCACAGCCACAAGCCCAAGGCTTTCACCAGCCCCCAGAATGGACTGGACGACCCGACCTAGGGACTCTTCGGAGCTGACGGTCTCTAGCGCCCATTCGCGAAGTGCCATCAGCGCCGACATGGCTGGGTACGCACCCACCCCGTGCATCCGGTACCAGATCCACACATGTGGAGTTCCGATGTACGTCCGTCGTTGATCCGGACCAAGATCCAGTTCTACAGCATCTTGATGCTCGCCATATTGCGCCTCCACTCGGATCCGAGCGCGGGTGGCGGAGTCAACCACTGCACCAATGAGTCGCAACCCAAGAGTCGGGGCGCCTCGAAGCAGCGCCAGAAACGGACCCCGGTCGGGGCTAGCTAACGGAACCACAGATTGTCGGACACTGTGGTCTCTAACTCCGTCTTCTTCATCGCGTGACAAATGGGAGCCAACGCCCCGTTGACGGGGTGGGGACACAGTGGTGTCCTGGATGGGATCTGCGAAGAGCTCTCGATCCAAGTAGTAGCAACCCGCCAGTCGAAGCAGTAGTTCCGGACGGTGCCTCGCGAGCACGGACGCGATGGCAGGATCTTCAATCAGGTCACCTATGTCGCTAGGTCGTTCCCGCGCTCGCTCAATTATGAATGCCTCTACAGGCTCATCCAGGGTGGACGCCGACAACAGCAGACTTGCCATCACGTCGTCGCCTCTCCACGAGTAGTCGGACTCGCGACCCCACGAAAGCAATGCTGAGGCAAGCATTTCGATGTCACCTACGAGTGCGGTGTTTGACGACTCTCCCACCTGGCTCAGGTGCTCGCGGATCAGGGAAGCTGCGGTAGGTCTCAATCGCATCGGAATGGCCTCCCCTGCCTTGGCAAGCAGTTCAACCACCGGAGCAGACAGGGTGGTATCGAGTGGACTCCGGCCGCTCATTGAAACTGACGTCCTAATCGACTCGTCACATCGAGGAGCGCAGCGAGATGATGACCGTCGTCCGCCAACAGCTTCTCTTCTAGGGCAGTGACCAGTGAGGGCGAGGATCCAGCATGTAGCAGGGCTTCATAGGGAAGGTCGTGCCACCGTGGGCCGTCAGCCGCACCGACCTGGCCTGCTATGTCGAGCAGTTGCTCGAAGCAGTGAGTTACCTTGGCAGAGTCACCCAACACACTTGCCAGGCGATGCTGCATCCACAATCGCGCACCGCGGAGCAATCGGCGTGGTTCGACTGAGGTGAGGAGCAGGCCCGCACCCCCCGGTTCCAGGAGACGGGCTGCGACGGCATAGTCTGCGAGCACATCGTGGGCGAATCGATAGCTCATTCGATCTAATGCGATGATCCCATCAATTCGAAGTCCCTCTTTGGCTTCTCCATCGGTACCATCGATTCGCGATGGAAGCTGCCCGGCTATCTGAGCATCCGCCAACTTCAAGAACACCTCCGAGCGGGCGTCAGGAGTTCCACGTCCCTGCACAGCACCCCCATCTCGGCGAATAATGTGATTCATCACCAGATCAACAACATCCTCTTCGCCGATTAAGCGCTCGACTGATGCCCCAGATGCATGCCCAGCCAACAGGCTCACAAGGTACGGCCGGCGAAGTAGTAGTTGGGCGGGTCGCGGGTGGCGGGCGATACCTGCCAAATGAGGAAAGGCTGACAACACTTCGTCTACTTCATCATCGCTAAGGTCTCCGACCGCAACTATTTGCGGTGCTCTCCCGAGTCGCTGTGTGAGTAGAGACTCGACGGCATACGCGGCCTCATCTCGAGCGGTGACGACCAGGTTCCAACCTGGCTCTCGTTCGGGATGTGGCATCGCGTCGACGACGTGACCAAGAAGGCGGCACGCGTCTGACAATGCCTGTTCGGCACCATCAACGACAAGCACTCGTGTTCGCCCGGTCGGAGCGCCAGCCAGTGCGTCACTAATGGTGGCTCCCAAGTCGTCATCCAAATCAGAGACCGTGATACCGTGTGCGAGAGCAACAACAATCACCACGTTGCCTGAACTTCGTAGGTCGGCAGCGGCAAGACAAGCCAGTGCACTCTTACCTGCTCCAGCTTTCCCAGTTACAAGAGTTATCGGATGCTCAAGAGCACACGACGTGATCCGATCGCGTAGTGCTTGACGGGGCAAGTGCAATGAACCGGCAATCCGAGCATTGAGGTTGGAAAGTATCCCTTCGGTGCTCGCTTGAGATCTCCGGAATGCCGCGGCGCCTATATGCGAACTTGGAAGTGCGACGCCGCGTCGTTCCAGCTCCATTCGAAGCAGCGCATTATTGATCGTTCCAGCACTGGGTCCCCACAGCTCAGCTAAGGAGACGAGGGACTCAAACAGTGACTCGGCGCCGACTCGGTCCCCGGTGTGTTCGCCTAACCTGTTAATCGCGTCTCTCGCGTCTCGACCATCGCCCTCAACTTCAACCACCCAGATCTCGAGCGCAGAGGCAAGCCGCCAAGTCATCAGGTCGATCTCACCGTCTGTCGGCGTGTTCCCATCGATATCTTGAAGAGCAGCAGATACGGCCCGTCTCAGGTGCTCACAGCGATCGCAAACGTCTTGATCCGTGGTGCCTGGCACGAGAACCGCTCGAAAACCTTCAGGGGAATGGTTCGCACTAGCGACAGCGGTGACTCGACGCAGTTCGGCCAATTGCACGAGAGGTCCAGCTGCTGCGATCCCAACTCGATGGCGACGTGTGGTCACTCCCTCAGGATCAGAGCGCAGTGTCCGAACGGAGGCCGTGATGACTTTCTGAAACTCTGAATTGCCAGCTGTCGGAGCGAGGTTTCTCTTGGATTGATAATCCACTACTAGGTCATCCCCGGTAGGGGATTCTCCGTGGATGACGATGTCATCCAGATTGCGACCGGCGATCCCTTGTTGGAACTCAACTCTCGTAACTGGCACATGGAGGCCGTTGAGCCGGTCCCCCACAAGAAGTGCAACCAACGCGACCGCGCCGAGACGGTATTCCGCGATGGTTCCAGCGCCACCGGTTGCTTCCGGCGAGGCGGCGGCTCGGGACTCGGATGGGTTTTCGGAGGAATCCGCGGCCGGAGAGTTCAAGCCACCATTCTACCCAAGAGTCATTTGTCTGGACCCACTGGCTACCGTACGCGGCACACCTGCCCTCAGACGTAGACGCGCCCGCCGCGTCGCGTGGCGTGGGCACACCAATTCGCGCCCGCCTGGGTCGGTGACTTGGGTAGAGGCGCCAGAGTCAGGGTTCACGAGATACCGCCAGGTGCTCCTCCGTCACGAAGTTCCTCTGCGGACCGCGCGCGTCGGGACGAGATCAGAGTCCGAACCCACCGTCGAAGCCCTGTCCATCATCGACACCGCGACTCCTAGCGAGTTGTCCCGGTTCTGGCATGGATGTCACTTCTCGGGCCGCGTCCGGCCGTTCAGCGTCGAACGCATGCACGCGATCCCACAATGACGAGAGCCATGACTCATCGGCTCCGCCATCCGGACCGGCGAAGCCCGCCGATCCGACGGCAGCGACAGCTCTCTGCCAATGGGCACACTGCTCGGGATCGAGGGGTTCAGGGCCGAGCGCGTCTGCGGTGGTGACATTCCAGAGGACCCGGTAAGCCTCGATCGCGCCTGCCGCAGACTGCCACCGTTCGACGCCGGTGATGCGCTCGGGTAGCGGGCCCAGGACGGTAACCGTGTGGTCCGGACGGCTGTAGGCAGCGGCCTGGCCGAGCCGGTACTCGTGACGCCGGAGGCCCCGCTCCAGCTGGGACCACCTCTCGATCTCGCCTTGGTGACGCACCACCCAGGTGCGTCTCTGCTGCGCGGCGTCAAGGTTCGTCACGTCGTCTTCGGCTCCAGTCCTCGCGCCTTCGGCACCCGACCCCTCCAGGCGCCCGCGGGAGGCGTCGGCGAGCTGTCGCGCCACGTCGGCCGGCGCGTGATCGGCGATCCAGCGTCCTAGGCTGGCATGCTCGCGGTAGGCGGAGGCGAAGTCGTCGACTGACAGAGCTGGCCAGGCCGGGAGGCGGTCCCGGGCCATGGTCTGCTCCTTGTTCTGGGAGAGGGCGCCCACGAGCGACTCGAGGGCGTCGCGCTGAGCCAGGTCATCGGCGTGGTGACCGATCTCCCATCTCGGGTTCTCGGGAGATGCGACGTAGAGGTTGTTCGACAGCCGGCCCCGCGAAAGCTGCGTGTAGCCGGCCTCTTGGTAGAGGCTGTCGCCACCGAGTCCGAAGGTGTGGTCGACCGTGATCCCCTGGGAGCGGAACACGGTGAGCGCGTAGCCCAGGCTCGTGGAGGCCTCGGCGTAGCTGCGGGGGAGCACGGCCGGCCGTCCGTCGTCGAGCTGGACGACCAGCGACCCTGTCGGCTGGCTGCGGGCCTCTTCGGCGATGCCGCCGGCAACGTCACCCTGAGCTGGGCGAACGTCACCCTCCCAGCTCACGCCGTTACCCGTGGGGTCGGTGAGCGCCACCACAGTGGCGAACGTGCCGTTGCGGAGCCTGACCAGCTCGGGATGGTGACTGGTGTCCGCGGAGCGCACCCGCTGGTTCTTCTCGAAGATGACCCGGTCTCCGACGCTGAACGCCTTGGCGCCGATCCTGATCTCGGTCCCCAGCTCACCGGCGGCCTGGCGGCGAGCCCGGACCATGTCGTTCAGCGCGGCGACGTCGGAGCGGCGGACGGCCAGGATGGCGGTGGTGTGG
>Ga0181518_10005018_pt1 | contig 11606 bp, 13 predicted proteins | sample PEATcosm2014_Bin_28_FD_119751 | JGI IMG/M metagenome (GOLD analysis project Ga0181518, IMG submission 119751) | Peatland microbial communities from MTU Mesocosm Facility, Houghton, MI, USA - PEATcosm2014_Bin01_60_metaG | ecosystem: Environmental > Terrestrial > Soil > Wetlands > Peat | place... | reverse complement strand
TCGTTCAATTCATTCGCCAGCTTTTCCGGCATGCCCTTCTCGGGGCGCGACCGCGCTTGCGTGATGATCCAGCGAATCGCCAGCGAGGTGCGCCGATTCTGCGGCACCTCGATGGGCACCTGGTAGTTGGCCCCGCCCACGCGCCGCGTCTTCACCTCCAGCAGCGGCTTGGCGTTTTCCACCGCCTTCTTGAATGCCTTCAGCGGATCGTCGCTGGTGCGCTCCCGCAGCTTGTCCATGGCGTCATAGAAAATTCCCTGGGCGGTGTTCTTCTTGCCCTCCCACATTAGGGAGTTCACGAACTTCTCCACCAGGGTTGAGTTGTAGACCGGATCCGGCACTACTTCACGAACAACGGCTCGTCTTCTGCGTGGCATACGTACCTACGATTTCGGCCTCTTGGCTCCGTACTTCGACCGGCTCTGTTTGCGGTCGGACACGCCGGCCGTATCCAGCGCCCCGCGAATCACGTGATACCGCACGCCGGGCAGGTCCTTCACACGGCCGCCGCGAATCAGCACAATGGAGTGCTCCTGCAAGTTGTGACCTACGCCCGGAATATAAGTCGTCACTTCGATCCCGTTGGTCAGCCGCACGCGGGCCACCTTTCGCAGCGCCGAATTCGGCTTCTTGGGGGTGGAAGTGTAAACGCGCGTGCATACTCCGCGTTTCTGCGGGCAACTATTGAGCGCCGGGCTCGAGGTCTTCCAGCGCGGCGGCTTCCGCCCCATACGCACAAGTTGGTTAAACGTCGGCACGAATCATCCTCATCGCGATGCAATCAAAAAGTGGAGCAACCCACCACGGCCAGGACCCGCACTGCGGTCCCGGAAAAATACTACAGGTCGCAACAGCCAGGATTACCTTTTTCGGACAGGCCCATGTTGCAATCGGGGTGACCGATGGAACCTCGGGGCCTTGCCCCTGGACGGACCCGCCAACAGACGAGTGGTAGCCAGAAGCAGAAAGCTGTACACGCGAAACCAATCCATCATAGCTGAAGTGGCGGGGGCTGCGCAACTGGGGGGTGGTGCTTTGCGACAATTGAATGCAAATGCCCCGAATCGCCATCCCCGACGATGCCCCTCCCGTGCTGGCCTCGAGCGCCGTGTGGCCCGGCCTGGTTTCTCGCGCCGAACTCGACTACCACGATACCCTGCCCGGCTCGGAAGAACGGCTGGTCGAACGGATCGGCGCGGCCGAGGTGGTGTTGAACATCCGCGCCTCTTCCCGGTTCACGGAGCGCGTCCTCGCGGCATGTCCGCGGCTGCGCCTCATCTCCGTGTGGGGCACGGGGACGGACCACGTGGACCTGGCGGCCGCCGCCCGCCACGGCGTGATCGTGACCAACACCCCCGGAGTCTCAGCCATTTCCATCGCCGAACATGCGCTGGCCCTGCTGCTGGCCGTCGCGCGCCGCATCCCGCAACTGGACGCCGCCACGCGCCGGGGGGAGTGGCCGCGCGGGGAAAGTGTCGAGCTCCACGGGAAAACCTGCGGCGTCCTCGGCCTGGGCGCCATCGGGCGCCAGTTTGCCCGCATCGCCGCAGGCATCGGGATGCGTGTCATCGCCTGGACCATGCACCCCGGGCCGGAGCCGGGTGTGGAATACGTGGAGCTCGACGATCTGTACCGCGCAAGTGACGTCCTCAGCATCCACCTGCGCCTCTCGCCCGCCACTGAGAGCTTCATCGGCCCGCGCCAGTTCGCCCTCATGAAGCCCACCGCCATCCTCATCAACACCGCGCGCGGCGCCATCGTGGACGAAGCTGCGCTGATCCGTGCGCTGGCGGCCGGGCAAATCGCCGGGGCGGGCCTGGACGTTTTCTCTGCCGAGCCGCTGCCGGCGGGCCATCCGCTCGCCAGGCTGCCCAACGTGGTGATCACGCCGCACTGCGCCGGCATCACCCCCGAGGCGCTCGAAGCCGGCCTGCGCATGGCGGTCGAGAACATCTGGGAGTTCCTGGCTGGCCGGCCCGCACACGTGGTGATAGCATGAGGCCATGTTCAGATCGAAGTCGCTCATCGCCGCATTCTTCTGCCTGACCGCGCTCCCCGCCATGGCGCAAACCTACAAGATCGCCGTAATCGGACTGGTGCATGCCCACTATGGAGGCTATCTGCCGCGGATGGCCCAAAGCCAGCAGGTGAAGCTGGTAGGGATCGCGGAAACCATCCCCGACCTGGTCGCCGAGGCCAAACGACTGGGCGCCGCCAACGTTCCCTTTTACGACGATTACCGGAAGATGCTCGACCAGACCAAGCCCGATATCGTGTGGGCTTTCGTCGAGAACAACCGGCACCTCGAAATCCTGAAGGAATGCGCCCCGCGCCACATCAACGTCATATACGAGAAGCCCCTGGCCTCCACTTATAGGGATGCGCTGGCGATGGCCGATCTGGCCCGGAAGAATGGCGTCCAGGTGATGTGCAACTACCAGATGGCCTGGTGGCCCGCCAATTACGCCGCCAAGAAGCAGGCCGATGCCGGCGCCATTGGCCAAGTGTGGCGGCTGCGCGGCGTGGTGGGCCATGGCGGACCGGGATCGAGCGGCACGGGCAAGTACTTCTTCGACTGGCTGACCGACCCGGAGAAGAACGGCGCCGGCGCGCTGGTGGATTTCGGCTGTTACAACGCCCTGTGGTCGCTCTGGTACATGGGGCGGCCGGAAAGCGTCTACGCCGAGGTGATCCATCTCCGTCCCGAAACCTTCCCCAAGGTGGAAGACTCATCCACCCTGGTGCTGCACTATAAGAACGGCATCGGCATCTTTGAAGGAAGCTGGGACCTGCCGCGCAGTTTCCAGGACCTGGAGGTCTTCGGGAGAACCGGCAGCCTCTATATGACGCAGCAAAGGGTGGAATTGCGCACCGGGCGGGAGACCACCGTGGTCCCGCTGCCGCCGCTCCCGGCGGAGGCCGCCGACCCCATCGCCTTCATGGTGGACGCCATGCGCAACCACAAGCCGATTGAAGGCATCACGGCGCTGGACATCAACCTCGGCGTGGTAGAGATCATCGAAGCCGCCAAGGAATCGGTCAAATCCGGCCGCGCCGTCAAGCTGCCGTAACTGCGGCGGCGGGACAACGAGTACGAGCTGGAGTCCCTTGGCCGGACAGCAGCGTTATCAAAAATGGGTATTGTCAGATAAAGAGATCTGTTATTCCGAAGACCGTCCGAAAGCCCCAATCTTACAGTATGGCTCCGCATGACGGTATGGCATGGCATGTGCCTGATCCGGAAACCCTGCGTAAAGCGGTGACAGAAACTGTACAGCGACTGATCGACGCCCTGGCCGCAGAGGCGAAGTTGGGCCGTCAGCGCTGCCGAAAACGCCTGGAGCCCAGGCTATTCCGGCAGCGGCGGGCGGCTCAAAGGTCGATTGCGCAAAGAGCAGAAGACTACAAGAGGGCCGTTGGACGGTACCGCCAGGCAATTCAAGCCCTATTCCGAAACAATAACCGGCAAAATGTCCAAGGTCGCGTCGTCAGACGCCAGGAGCATACTTCACAGCGGCTTCACGCCATGAGCTTCAAATCGCCTCGGTTCTGAGTGGAATGTCAGGGCCGAGGACTTCGGATGGATAGATCCGGTGGGGCATTCTCATGCTTTCGGCGACTTGCCCAATATTTCTTCATGCGTTTAGAAACTTCCTCGCGCTCCGCGGAACTCATCGATTTGCGGCCGCGGCGCTCGAGGGCGGACGGTACCACAGCCGCGCCGGGGGCGCCGCTCCGCTGCAGTTCCTCCAACGAAGCGATTACGCGCTCCAGCGTTTCCTTCTGGGTGTAGAGGTATTCAATCGCCTTGTACAGATTCATCCGATGTCGGTGGCTCCCCGTTATCTGGCCCCCGAATTGCACTGGGCGTGTTACTTAGCCGAGATATAGCCAGTATATCCGAATCCGGCCATCCCTGGAAGCGGGGTGTACTGACCGATTATCAGATCTGTTCATGGCTGGCCTGTTGACCAGGGCGATTTCGCGGCCCGGATTCTGTCGTAAGCTACTCCTAGCCTTTAGGGAGAGGGCTTCACATGGAGGTTCTGGAAGGCTCAGCAGCCGTATGTCATGTTCCACCGCCGAGATGGGGGCCGCGCCCCCGGACCTGCCCGGCTCTTCCTCACATTCAGTTGGATCAGTGGCCGCCGGAGGAGATTGCGGCGGAGCTCATCGAGCTCAGTCTCAGCCTTCCCGACGTGCGGTCCAAACAGAGCCGGATGGCTTCCCCGAATAGCCGCGCCTTGTGCCTGCCCGACAGGTGCGCCGGTGGTCCCGCGAGCGCTTTTATCGACGACCACGAGTTTTGCCATATCCATCCTCTTCCCGAGGGCAGTATTCATCTCACGTTGCCGAATCCCTTGCGTGATCGAATGATGCAGCTCGGCTGGGTCGAACAGCACCCGCTGGTTCGGTTTGGCGTGATGCCCGAAACGCTGGTGATGGTATACGCCCCTCGCGATAGAGAGGAACTCGCCATCTCGTTGAACCTGATCCGGAGCTCGTGCCAGTTCGCCAGAGGAATCTGACCATGCCGGCGCCAGCAGCAACCTGAGACCAAAGCAAGATGAGCATACTGGCCGGAATTTTTTACTTCGACCGCCGTCCCATTTCCGCCGCCGATGAAGCCCAGGTCCGCCGTGCACTGGGGGATTTCGATCGGCAGCCGGTGCATGGCTTTCGGAGCCCTGGATTGATCATGGGAGTCGCCGGCTCCGCTCCCGGTTCTCCCGAGGATAATGATTTCTCCCGATCACCTGACGGGAGCGTCTGCACCTGGGATGGCCGTTTGGATAACCAAGAGGATCTACGGCTTGAGTTGAGCGGCGACTCTCCCGAGCCCTCCACCAATAGCGACCTGGCCGTCAAGGCCTATCAGAGCAAGGGAGCCGCCGGTTTCCGCAGCTTGGTCGGGGACTGGAGCCTCGCCATTTGGGACGGCAGATTGCGCAGTGTTGTGCTGGCGAGCGATTATGCCGGCATACGCCCGCTGTATTACTACCGAGGGGCCGATCGCCTGCTTTGGTCGTCTTGTCTTTCCGAACTTATACGCTGGACCGGCATCAATAAACTCGACGAGGAGTACGTCGCCAACTTCCTGACGCATGGCACTGTGGCGCACCGTACGCCGTACCGAGGAGTGTACCCGGTGCCTCCAGGCTCTGCGGTATGCGTTTCGCCGGATCGCATGATGACACAACCATTCTGGGATCTGCCTGTCAATGAAGAGACTCGACTTCAGGATGACCAGTATTACGAGGAGCAACTGAGGACCCTCTTCCGGCAGGCGGTGAGCGTCCGGTTGAGATCGCATGGACCGGTGTGCGCGGAGCTGAGCGGCGGTCTCGATTCATCCTCGATTGTGTGTATGGCGACCCAGCTTAAGCATGCGGATTCCCACTGTTCCCCGGAACTCATCACCTTGAGCTACACCCATGCAGGCTCCACGGACGAGAAGTACTTCCGGGCGGTGGAGCGCGCGTGCAACCTTTCAGGCATCCACCTCCAACTGGAAGAGCTTCCATTCGTAGCGCCGAACCAGCCCGGCGGCGCCGCTCCCGGTTGGTGGGAGGCGCGCTTCCGGGAACTTGCACGCTTGATGGAGAGCCTCGGTTCAAGCGTGTTCCTGACCGGCCAGCTTGGAGACTTCATTATGGGGAATGTGGTCGACGACTCCGATCAAGTTGCGGATTGCCTTCGGCAGCATGGGTTCCTGCAAGCGGCGCGCGAGGCCTTCTCGTGGAGCCAATCGTTGCGGGTGCCGATCTATTCCATTTTGTGGCGCGCCCTGCGAACGAACTATTCCTCATGGGCAGCCCCCAGCGTCGCCGCAACCATGTGCGACCGCTATAAGCACATCGATTCCCTGGCGCCGGAGTTCCGCAAACGGGTCGCCCTCAGCGATTACAATCGACAGAGCGAACTCCGCTGGCAAGCGGCCAGTCCCGGCCGCCGCGGCCGCTTCCGAACGCTGAGTGAAATGCTGTCCGGACGTCTGCTCCAGGCCCCCGAAGCGTTACAGCATGTCTCGTATACCCACCCATTTGCCCATCGTCCCCTGGTCGAGTTCATGTTGACCATTCCACCGGCTGTGGTTTGCCGGCCGGGCGAACCGAGGCGCCTGATGCGCCGCGCTTTCGCCGGACTCCTTCCGCCTGCGATCCTGAAGAGACGGTCGAAAGGCACATACGAACGCGTCTACCGGCAGGCCCTGGTTCCCATGGCTGCCGAGCTTCTCAAGCAGCCGGGGGACATCCGCATGGTCGAGTTCGGATATGTGGACCGCCGCAGCATCACGGAGCGGCTGACACGGTTTAGGGAAGGCCTGGACTGCAATGAATCCCAGTTGCGGCAATTGATCCTGTTCGAGTTCTGGCTTCGGAACAGCAAGAACTCCGGCGCTGATCTGGTGGCTGGCGCCTCCCTGAGCTGGATCAACTAAATGTTCACTGCTTCCGGCACTCGGCACTCACGGCAATCTTGGTCCCCCGGCCAGGCGCACTTTCCAAGGTAAAGCTGGCGCCGATTTGGTTTGCCCGCTCGCGCATGCCGGCGACTCCCCAGTGATCCTTCTTTGCCGCGGCTGCTTCCAGATCGAAACCCGAGCCATCGTCCTCGACCGTGAGCCGGACTTCCTTTTCCGAGTACGTCATTTGTGCGAGTATTCGCCGGGCATCCGCATGGTTTACAGCGTTGGTTATGGCCTCCCGGCCGATCAGGTAAATGTTCGCCTGCACATCGTAGCCAAGTTGCCGGATGAGGCCCCTTACGGTGAGATGAAAAGTCGTGGGTGTGCCTTTGGTGAGCTCGGCGCCAATAACCGATAAAGCCTCGGGCAGCGTGTGGTTTTCCAGGGCTGGAAGACGCATGCTCATAATGGTGCGGCGAGTCTCCCCAAGAGACTGGTCCGCCTGGTTAATGGCGTGCTCCAGCCGTTCCTTGCTCAGCTCGGGATTGCTTTCGAAAAGGCGTGCCGCGGCTTCCAGTTGGTACACCACGCCGGAGAAACCTTGAAGCAGGGAGTCGTGTAATTCGCGGGTCACACGCGCACGTTCCTGGGCCACCAGTTGGAAACGGGAAACCAGCCTTCGCACGCGCAACAGGTGGAATCCCCAGATCAGGAGAGCCAGCACTCCCCCGCAGGACACCGCGAACCAGGTGGTCTGGTAAAAGTACGGGGCCAGGCGAAACGCGAGGCTGGCGCCCGACGTGTTCCAGACCCCGTCGTTGTTGCAGGCAATCACACGGAATCGATACCTGCGCGGCGGCAGATTGACGTACACGACATTGCGCCGTGTGCCTGCATCCGTCCAAGTCCGATCAAGACCGTCCAGTTTGTAATGGAAGCGGACTCGTTCCGGCACCACCAGGCTCAGACCGGTATATGTGATCTGCATCTCACGGCCGCGAAAGGCAATCTCAGAGGCCGAATTGATTTCTACCGGCCGGCCATCGACCAGAACCTGTTCGATGACGACCGGGGGAGGCAGCGGATTGCTGCGGATGCGGGCCGGATCGACGATAGCGATGCCGTCTTCAGTGCATATCCAAAGGCGCCCATCGTCGGATCTGGCCAGCCGGGGCCCCATCATGCTGAAGGTATTTGCCAGGCGCAGTCCGTCGCCTGGGCCGTACTGCGCGAAGGCGAGATGCCCTGGGGAACCATCCGGTGTCTGGTTCAGTTCCGCCATGCCGAGCCGCAACAAACCGTTGCCCGTGGCCAGCCACAACCCATCGCGGTTGTCCTCGACGATCGCCTGCACACCGCCTTCCGGCAATCCGTGGTGCGCAGTCCAGGCGGTCCAGGACCCGTTGCGAAATCGGCACAGTCCCGCGCCGGTGCCCACCCATATCGCGTCGGTCCGGTCTTCGTAGATGGCCTGCACCGGGCCCCCCGTGAGACCGTCTTCCGCTCCGTAGAACTTCGCCGAATCTCGTTTGAGAGATACGACGCCGCCTTGATAGAAGCCCACCCACAGGCGGCCATGGCGGTCGATCTGAAGCTGATGGATCTGCTTAGTCTCCGCGCCGGGAATCGATAGAGCCCGGGCAACGCCGTTGCGGATCGCAAGCAATCTGTTCTTGGTGTCGGCCAGCCACACCGTCCCGCTTGCATCTCCCGTAATGGCGAAAACGCGGTCCAAGGGAGCGCCGTCCGGCGTACGCGTCTCGACAAATCGGCCTTCGGACAAGTAGGCAAGACCGCGGGTCGTCCCGGCCCATAGCCGTCCGCCGGCGTCCGAGTACAAAGAATGCACGGTGGTGCTGGGCAAGCCGGAATCCATCCTGTATGGGGTGATTCGGTCCGCTTCGATACGATTCAGACCGCCGCCGGAGGTTCCCACCCAAGTGGCCCCTTGGTGCGTCGCACAAACCGATGTGATCACATCGCTGGAAAGACCGTCCAGCGTCGATAAATGGATGCTCTTAGGGACCGAAAACCGATCGATACCTCCGGCGGTTCCGGCCCAGAGGTTCCCTTCGCGATCCTCCAATAGCGCGCTGATGTGATCGCTCGAAAGCCCATCCTTCCGTGTGAGCCGCTCCACGCGGCCACCTCGCAGGCGCAACAATCCCTGGCCGGCAGTGCCGATCCAGATGTTGCCGTCACGATCCCGCATCATGACTTCCAGCGGGAAAGACGCATTCTCTAGTCCCATCACGACAGGTTCGAATCTCCCATCACGGAATCGCACGACGCTCCTGGCGCCATCAATGGCCAACAACTCCCCTGAACTGCCGCCAACCACGGAGCGAATCTGGCGAGAAGGCACACTTGAACAGGCCGCTCGGGTTCCCGGAGACCAACGGCAGAGACCGCCGTTTGAGCCGATCCAGAGATTGGCGGCCCTATCTTGATAAATCGCTGCCAGTCTCTGATCCGGCAGGCCATCTGCCGGACCATAGGTCCGCACTGAACCGTCCTGCCGCAGAATCGCCAGACTGGCGTTGGTATCCCGCACGTGGAGTATCCATAAGCTTCCTGACGGATCTTCGACCATCGAGATCACGGCGCCAAGCGTGCGATCCGCGGCTGGATAGCGGACGAGGCGTCCTCGATCGAACCGGGCAATACCGAAAGCCGTGCCGATCCAAAGGCCGCCTCGGGAAGATGAAAGCAGACATCGGATATCCCTGCTGGGTAGCTCCTCGCCGGGGCCTGCCTCCCAGCGGACAAAGCGTATCCCGTCAAATCGAATCAGTCCATTGCCTGTTCCCAACCAGAGATAACCGTCCGTAGTCTGCGCCATAGCCTGGATAGCGGGAAGTGCGCCACCCTCCTCTTGCGTCCAACTGGTGTGCAGGTATTGAAGTGCAGAGAGACTCCTGTCCAGCGCAAAGAGCGAATCCACGCAGACCATCAGCAGGACGATGCAGGGGATGGGCCGCGCGCCCATTTTCCTCGGATTGCGCTGGACGCCGGACGGGGTAGACATGACCTCGAGCCCAGCATAACTCCAGGCACTCAATCTGGTTCGCCGCCGAGGATTCCGTGGTAGCCAACCGTGTGTACGCGAAGATCGCCTGGAAAAGCCATAAGAAAATCATAAGAATTCGCGTGGGCTAAAACAAGCAGAGGGCGTAGGTTGAGATTTACCAGCAAAGAAAGATGGTTCACCCCGGCGGAAGGCGGGCCGGAAAAGTGCAGCGAATCCATAGGTTTTTCAAAAGAAAAGCAAGAGTGGGCCCAGCGCGGTCACAGCAAGATTGCGGGGCTGAGGTCCGGTTCACGATTTCGCCCGATGCAAGGGCGTCCCAAGACCAGGCTGGCATCGTGTTCCTCCAGGTCGGCAGCGGAGCGGTCTTCTCGTCGAACTGCATCGGAGCTCGTATCTGGCGGGGGCTGCGAGATCGTGACAGTCTGGAAACCATCGCTGCGGATATCAGCGGTGAATACGGCGTTCCACGGGAACAGGTCCGGCAGGACGCCGCCGGCTTTGTCGCCGACCTGGAAGCCAAGGGGCTGCTGGCGCGCCACATGGGAAGTTGACAATGCTGCCGTTCGATCGAATAGTGCTGGCGGTGCGGGCGATGTGGGAGCTGTGCCGCTATGATCTGGTCGCTGCCACGTCGGGTTTCCGAGGCGTGTACCGGAGGCTTCAGGGCCTGGCCTGCGGTCGGCGCTCCAGCCACTCCGGCCTGGAGATGGTGGTGCCCCGGACGGTGACAGCCGTGAGTTCGTTTTACTGGAAGCGGGTGCCTTGCCTGCAGCGGTCCGTGGTCACGGCGCGTCTTCTGCGCCAATACGGCGTCGAGGCGCAAGTGGTGATCGGGTGCCGGGCCGCCCCATTCGCGAGCCATGCCTGGGTGGAGGTGAATGGCCGCGTGGTCAACGATTCCTCCGGCTACCAGCAGAAGCTGCGCGTCCTGGAGCGGTTTTGAACGCCGCGCCGGCGTGCGATCCGAACGGAAAAGTTCATGATGAGACGTAACCAAAAAAGAAAAGGAGACAATACCGTATGTACGAGCAACCTAAGCTGATTCCCGTGGGCGATGCCGAAGATGTGGTTCTGGGGGGCATACCCTCCGGGAACGATATGGACGCCAACTGGTTTGAGCAGGATTTCGAGTTCGCGGAAGAAGCGGATACAGACGCGCTCTCGGCTTGACGCAATCGGACGCAGTTCAAGATTCACTTCCGGTGCGCCAGGCATCCAACCAAGCACAGGCGCCGGGCCGGCCGGCGGACGGCAGCCGGCCCGGAGGAGGCGTCGCCGCACGTCCTCACAGCCTGATTATGCCGCGGCGCAATGCGATGGTCACGGCATGAGTCCGGTCCGAAGCATAGAGCTTTTCCAGAATGTGTTTTACGTGCGCATTCACGGTGGCTTCGGACACGCCCAGCCTGTGGGCGATCTGTTTGTTACGCAATCCACCGGCGACGAGTTGGAGCACTTCGATCTCGCGCAAGCTTAAGTCCTGCCGCGGAAGGTTCTCGGCGATGCGGCTGCCGACCTGCGCGGGAATATAACGCTGACCTCCGTGGACGGTCCGTATGGCCTGAACCAATTCTCTCCTCACCATATCCTTGAAGAGATACCCACGAGCGCCCGCCTCAAGGGCACGATAGATCTCCTCATCCCCGGCGACGGTCGTGAGCACGATGAAGCTCGTATCAGAGCGCGCGGAGCAGACGCGCCTGATGACTTCCGTGCCACCGATATCGGGCAGCAAGAGGTCCATTAAGACCACTGCCGGGTGCAACTTCGCCAAAAGACTGAGCGCCTCGGCTCCGGTTCCCGCTTCTCCAACCACCTGAATGTCGGGCTCGGTGGAGAGCATTGCATTGAGACCGTCCCGGACCACCGGGTGGTCATCTACAATCATCACCGTAACCGGATGCCTTTCGGTCATGAGGGCTTCACAATGTCAAGAAAAATGATTGCCGCGCCCTGCGAAACCGCTGAACTGACGGGTTCCTGCGTGCTGCGCACGGAAGTTGCGCCGTAAATGAAGTATATCAATTGAGCCATCGGCCTGGCTGTAGGTTTTCAGAGAAGGTGACATAGAATGTCACAACTTCTGACATAAGGCCCCTGCGGGGTGGAACCTGCGCAAGTCAGGTGCGGGACTGGGAGAAGTCAGGCTCTCCGCCTGGCCCAGGC
>Ga0181518_10005015_pt1 | contig 11615 bp, 8 predicted proteins | sample PEATcosm2014_Bin_28_FD_119751 | JGI IMG/M metagenome (GOLD analysis project Ga0181518, IMG submission 119751) | Peatland microbial communities from MTU Mesocosm Facility, Houghton, MI, USA - PEATcosm2014_Bin01_60_metaG | ecosystem: Environmental > Terrestrial > Soil > Wetlands > Peat | place... | reverse complement strand
GGGATCTTTGCGCGTGCCCTGGCTCCCTTTCCGGCAGCGCAGGACGTGCTCTTTCGCCATGAACAGACTCGACACCATACTGGACAAGGATAGGCTCGACCCCGACGACCTGCCCGTCCTGCTCGGCGCCGACACGCCCGCGAGACACGCGTCCGTGCTGTCCGCGGCCTACGCGGTCAAGTTTCGCGAGATCGGCGCGGTGGTGTATTTTCGCGGGCTCTTCGAACTGTCGAATCTGTGCACGAAAGACTGCCTGTACTGCGGGATCCGTCGCAGCAACCACAAGGTCGAGCGCTACACCGTTCCGGTCGACGAAATTCTCAACGGCGCACGCTGGGCCTGGGAGCAAGGGTACGGTTCCGTGGTCTTGCAATCCGGCGAGCGCAGCGATCCGGCTTTCGTGGATCTGATCACGGCGCTGGTGACAAAGATTCGTGCGCTTTCGCACGATCAGCTCGCGATAACCTTGTCAGTGGGCGAGCAGTCGGAAGCGACCTTTCGCACCTGGTTCGCGGCCGGCGCCGAACGCTACCTGCTGCGCATCGAAACCAGCGACCCGGATTTCTACCGGCGACTTCACCCTGCGGATCACAGTTGGGAGCGCCGCCGCGACTGTCTGCGCCTGCTCCACGACATCGGCTACCAGCTCGGCTCAGGCGTGATGATCGGTCTGCCCGGCCAGAGCGTCGAGCAACTCGCCCGCGACATCCTGTTCTTCGAGCAAGAGAAGGTCGTCATGATCGGCATGGGGCCGTTCATCCCACACGCCGATACGCCCTTGCGCGATGGAATCCGCAACTTCGCCTGGAAACGGCACGCGCAATTGGCGCTGGCCTTGCGCATGATCGCAGTCACGCGTCTGTACCTGCCGGATGTGAACATCGCGGCTGCGACCGCGCTGCAGGCCCTGGCTCCGAATGGCCGGGAACAGGGGCTGATGGCCGGGGCCAACGTCATCATGCCCAACCTGACCGATCCGAAATACCGGAGTGCTTACCAGCTCTATGACGGCAAGCCGTGCCTGGACGAATCGGCCACGCAGTGCCGCGGCTGTCTGGAAGCACGCATCGCCAGCCTGGGAGAGACCATCGGCTTTGGCCAGCGCGGGGATTCGCGGCGCTTCGTTGCCCGCCATGGCATAACTGGTGGAAAAGCTATTTAATTTCAGTAAGTTGATAGCACGAGTTGGAACTGGAATCTGTACGATAATTAACGAAAACTTCTCTTGACGAAAAACGGTTGAAAATGGTACCTTCGTCGTGAAAGATTTCACAGCGTGATGAAAGTAACAAGAAGGATCTGGTCAGATGACAACAGTCACACAGGACATTCAGCCCATCCTTAAGAAATACCAGAACGCCCGACGCGACTCCCTGATCACGATCTTGCAGGAAGTTCAGGACGCGCAGGGGTACGTATCGAAAGAGTCGGTCATCGCGATTGGCCAGCATCTGCGGCTGCCCGCCAGCAAGGTATTTGGCGTCGCGACCTTCTACAACCAGTTCCGCTTCCATCCCGCCGGCAGGTTCCACGTGCAGGTGTGCCGGGGCACGGCCTGTCACGTGAAGGGATCGCTGTCGCTGCTCGATACCGTGAAAAATGAGCTGAAGATCCTGCCGGGACAGACCAGCCGCGATCAGGTGTTCAGCCTGGAGGTCGTCGCCTGCCTGGGCGCTTGCGGCCTTTCCCCGGTGATGTGCGTGAACGGCGAGTTCTTCGCGCGCATGACGCCGACCCGGGCGCGCAAGTTGCTCGACGGCTGTCGCAAGGAGGCGGTGCAGTCATGACCACCATGCCGAAGTCCCTGTTCGCCGCGCTCGAGGTTTCGACCACGCCCGATCCGGCTGTGCTGGAGTACCTCAAGGCCGGTGGTGTGGCCAAAGACGCCGGGCAGGAAGCCTATCTGGCCAGGCTCCGTCGCGACGTGGTCAGCAAGCCTGTCATCTATCTCGGCACCGGAACCTGTGGCATGGGCGCGGGCGCGGCCAAGGTCGGCAATGCGCTTCGCCAGTACCTGGAAGCCAACCACAAGGACGTCGAGATCGTCGAGGTTGGCTGCATCGGCATGTGCGCGTTCGAGCCCATGCTGGACGTGCAGATGCCAGGCAAGCGCCGCCTGTCGTTCATGCAGGTCTCGCCCGACAACGTCGCCGCCATCCTGGACGGCGTGTTCGCCGGCAAGATCCCGACCCCGAACCTGGTTGGTCAATTTCGCGCGGGGCCGGCCGAGGCGTGGGCCGACCTACCGTACCTCGACGAGCATCCCTTCTTCAAGCCGCAGTTGCGCTGGGTGCTGGAATTCTCGGGCATCATCGATCCGGGCAGCATCGAGGAGTACATCGCGCGCGGCGGATACAAGAGCTTCCTGGAAACCATTCGCAGCAAGACCCGCGAAGCGGTGTGCGACACGGTCGAGAAGAGCGGGCTGCGCGGCCGCGGCGGCGGCGGCTTCCCCGCCGGCCGCAAGTGGAAGATGGCGCTTAGCCAGTCGAGCGATCAGAAGTACCTGATCTGCAACGCCGACGAGGGCGACCCCGGTGCCTTCATGGACCGCGCCTTGATCGAGAGCGATCCGCACAAGCTGCTGGAAGGCATGATGATCGCCGCCTACGCCATCGGCGCCAAGGACGCCTACGTGTACATTCGCGCCGAGTACCCGCTGGCGGTGCAGCGACTGCGCGAGGCCATCGCGCGCGCTACCGCCTACGGTCTCATCGGCGATCACATCATGGGCAGCGGATTCAACCTGCAGTTCCACATCAAGATGGGCGCCGGCGCGTTCGTGTGTGGGGAAGAGACCGCGCTCATGCACAGCATCGAAGGCCGGCGCGGCATGCCGCGGCCGCGGCCTCCCTACCCGGCGCAGAGCGGGCTGTTCGCCAAGCCCACGGTCATCAACAACGTCGAGACCCTGGCCAACGTGCCGGTGGTCATGCGCAAGGGCGCCGAGGGCTACGCCGCCGTCGGTACCGCCACCAGCAAGGGCACCAAGATCTTCGCGCTCAGCGGAAAGGTCCAGCGCGCGGGTCTGGTCGAAGTCGCGATGGGAACATCCCTGCGCACCGTCATCTTCGACGTGGGCAGCGGGCCGCCCGCAGGCAAGAAATTCAAGGCGGTGCAGATCGGCGGTCCCTCGGGCGGCTGCATCCCGCCGCAGTTGCTCGACACGCCCATCGACTACGAAACCCTGAAGAGCGCCGGCGCCATCATGGGCTCGGGCGGCCTGGTGGTGCTGGACGAGACCACCTGCATGGTGGACTTCGCCAAGTTCTTCATGGAGTTCATCCAGTCCGAAAGCTGCGGCAAGTGCATCCCCTGTCGCGAGGGCACGCGCCGCATGCTGGAGATCCTCGACGCCATCACCCGGCCGCGGCGCAAGGAAGAGAACATCGATGCGCTGGTTCGCTTCCAGGGCATCATGCGCCTGGCGGAACTGGCCGAGACCATCAAGATCACCAGCCTGTGCGGCCTGGGGCAGACCGCGCCCAATCCGGTGCTGTCGACCCTGCGCTGGTTCCGCGACGAATACGAAGCGCATGTCTTCGAGCGAAGCTGTCCGGCGGGCGCGTGCAAGGATCTGGTGGGCGCGCCCTGCCAGAACACCTGCCCGGTGGGCACGGAAGCCTGGCGCTACGTCGCGCACATCGCGCGCGGCGAGTACGCGGAAGCCTATCGGGTCATTCGCAGCGCCAACCCGTTCCCCTCGGCCTGCGCGCGCGTGTGCGACCACCCCTGCGAGCTGATGTGTCGTGCCGGCGCCACCGGCGGCGAGCCGATCGCCGTGCGCACCCTCAAGCGCTTTGTCGTGGATCGCGTGGCGCCTGACACCTACAAGGAACCGGTCAAGCCCGCGGGGGCCAACGCGCCCAAGATCGCAGTCATCGGCGCCGGCCCGTCTGGGCTGACCGCAGCCCACTACCTGGGCGCGATGGGCAACCGGGTCACTGTGTTCGAGCGCGAATCTAAGCCCGGCGGCATGCTGGTCTCGGCCATTCCCGAGTACCGGCTGCCACGCGAGACATTGCGGAAGGAGATCGACTCTCTGTTGAACGTCAACGTCGAATTGAAGCTCAATCAAACCCTGGGCAAGGACTTCACCATCGATTCGTTGATGGACAAGGACGGCTACAAGGCGGTGTACGTGGCCACCGGCGCGCACGAGAGCAAGCGGCTGGGCTTGTCGGGTGACGACGCCGTGGGCGTGCTCCCCAGCATCAAGTTCCTCAAGGCCTACAACCTGGAGGGCAAGCACCTGGCCAAGGGTCGGGTGGGAATCATCGGCGGCGGCAATTCCGCCATCGACGCCGCCCGTGTGGCCTTCCGCCAGAAGGGCGTGACCGGCGTGACGGTGTTCTACCGGCGCACGCGGACCGAAATGCCGGCCTACGCCGAGGAGATCGAGGCAGCCTTGGCCGAGGGTATCGTGCTCAAGCCGCTGGTGGCTCCCATCGGGGTCGTGGTCAAGGACGGCAAGCTCGGCGGAGTGAAGTTCATCAACAATGAACTGGGCCCGCTCGACGATTCAGGCCGCCAGCAGCCGGTGCCGATTCCCGGATCGGAACACGTGGTGGATCTGGACACGCTCATCGTGGCCATCAGCGAGCAACCTGAAGGCGTGGGGCTCAAGGATCTGAAGACCACGCGCTGGGGAACCGTGACCGTCAATCCCGAATCATTCACCACCAGCCGGCCGGGAGTGTTCGCCGGCGGCGACGTGACATCTGGCCCCAGCACGGTGATCAAGGCGATCGCCGCGGGCAAGAGCGCGGCGGTCATGCTGCAGAACTTCGTCAGCGGCAAGCTGCTCAAGCAGTTGCCCAAGGTGAAGCTGCCGTCCTTCTACGTCGAGCCGGTGCAAGTGGCCGGGGAAGAAGAAGAGGGCGACGTGATGGTCGCGCGGGTCAAGCAGCCCCACCTGCCGGTCGAAAAGCGCCGCGGGAGTTTTGCCGAGGTCGAGTTGTGCATCTCGGAGGAGGCGGCCCAATGTGAGGCGCGGCGCTGCTTGCGCTGCGACCTGGATTTCACGCGGCCCTTGCACTGAACCTGAGTCATCGCGAGGAATACACGATGTTTACGATTGAAATCGATAGCAAGCCCATCGAGACAAACGGGGGCGAGACCATTCTTTCGGTGTGCCAGCGTGAAGGCGTCCACATTCCGACCTTGTGCTACATGGAAGGCCTGCCCCCCAGCGGCGCCTGCCGTCTGTGCATCGTGGAAGTGGAAGGCGCGCCTGGCCTGGTGCCGTCCTGTTCTTTTCCGGTTGCCAAGGACATGAAGATCAAGACCCGCTCGCCCAAGGTGCTGGCGGCCCGGCGCACTATCGTGGAGTTGTTGCTGTCCAATCACCCCGATGATTGCCTGTACTGCACGCGCAATCAGCGCTGCGACCTACAGTCCCTGGCCGCCGAGTTCGGCGTGCGCCAGCGCCACTACATCGGCAAGAAGAACAACCGCGACATGGACGTGTCGTCGCCCTCCATCGTGCGCGACCCGGACAAGTGCGTGCTGTGCGGCCGCTGCGTGCGCGTGTGCGAGGAGATCCAGGGCGTCTCCGCCATCGACTTCATCCACCGCGGTCCCAAGGCGGTGGTGGGCACGGCGTTCGAGACCGGCCTCAACGTCTCGTCGTGTATCAACTGCGGCCAGTGTATCCTGGCTTGCCCGACAGCAGCGCTGACCGAGCACAGCTACCTCAATGAGGTGATGGCGGCTCTTTCCGACCCGAACAAGTACGTGGTGGTCCAGCACGCGCCGGCGGTGTCGGTGACCATCGCGGAGGAATTCGGCCTCAAGCCGGGCAAGGACGCCGACGGCCACATGGTCGCGACCCTGCGCAAGCTGGGGTTCAAGCGGGTGTTCGACACCTCGTTCACCGCCGATCTGACCATCATGGAAGAGGGGTCGGAGCTGGTGAAGCGCATCCAGAGCGGCGGCACCCTGCCCATGATGACGAGCTGCTCGCCCGGGTGGATCAAGTACGTCGAGCAATTCTACCCCGACTTCATTCCCAATCTGTCCACCTGCAAGAGTCCGCAGCAGATGATGGGCGCGGTGATCAAGTCGTTCTTCGCGAAGCGCGAGGGACTCGATCCGTCGAAGATCGTCAGCGTCTCGGTCATGCCCTGCACGGCCAAGAAGTTCGAGTGCGCGCGCGAGGAGATGGGGCGCGACTACGTGCCGGACGTGGACTACGTCCTGACCACGCGCGAATTGGCTCAGCTCATCCGTATGTTCGGCATCGACATGATGGATGTCGAACCGGATCACGCTGACACGCCCTTCGGTCTGCGCTCCACCGCCGGCAAGATCTTCGGCGCCACCGGCGGCGTGATGGAGGCTGCCATCCGCAGCGCGTATTTCTTGCTGACCGGCAAGGAATTGAAAGAGCTGAAGGTGCAAGAGGTACGCGGCCTGGACGGCATCAAGGAGGCCAAGGTCAAGATCGGCGATCTCGAGGTCGGCGTGGCAGTAGCCAGCAGCCTGAAGAACGCTGCGCAGTTGCTGGAGTCGATACGGGCGGGCCGCAAGGACATCCATTTCATCGAGGTCATGACCTGCCCCGGAGGCTGCATCGCCGGCGGCGGCCAACCGCTGCACGGCGACCAGAATGCCATCAAGGCGCGCATGCAGGCGCTGTATCAGATCGACCGCGACGAGGCCCTCCGGGTCAGCCACAAGAACGAGGACGTGGCACGGCTGTACAAGGAATTTCTGGGCGCCCCGCTGGGCGAGATGAGCCACAAGCTCCTGCACACGCACTATCACCGACGAGACGTGCTGGTCTGAATCGGGTCCACTGCAGGACTGGAAGGAAACGACAATGGCGAACGCAAAGAAGATACTGGTGGTGGACGACGATCCCGACATCGTGGAGCAGGTGAGCCTGATCCTGAAGCAAGACGGTCACGAGGTACACGCGGCGGGAACCCAGGCCGAGGCCGAGGAGATCCTGCTGTCGATCAAGCCGGACCTGGCCATCCTGGACCTGATGATGGAGGAGAAGGACACCGGGTTCGTGCTCTGTCATCGCATCAAGAAGTTGTACCCGGACACGCCGGTGATGATGGTCACCGCGGTCAAGGCCGCGACCGGGCTGTCGTTCGCGGCGGATTCGGCCTTGCAGCAGTCGTGGCTCAAGGCCGACCTGCTGCTGGACAAGCCCATCCGGGCCGAGCGCTTGCGCAATGACGTCGACCGGCTGCTGAACCGCTAGGAATAGGAGATCGAGTCGCAGGGCGTGGAGTCACCCCTTGCTCTGTTCGAGCAACCAGCGCCACGCGGGTTGTGCCCCGGGCCGCGCCGACTTCAATGCGGAGGAAAACTCGTGGTAGAGGAGGACGCCTTTCGCCTGTTGGGAGCGTGACTTTCCCAGTGCCATGGACATCTGCTCTCGCTTCGCCGTATTCGGATCGCTCAGGCTCCAGCAGACGTTCCCCAAGGCCCTGCCTTCTTCGTCCAGACCGCGTCCGGCCAGGATGTGATGGCCAACTGCTTCGGCCGCTATTTGCAGAGCTGATGTACTTGAGGGCCGGAAGCGCAGGCCCGACCGACACGGCCGTCGCCACCTCGGTGGGTTGTGGGGAACGGCTTTGCTAGATCTTTCCGCCGGTGAGCGAGATGCTGCTCCGAGGAGAGCGGCTCTCGTTGGCGGCGCTCACGCGGACGCCGGCGCGATCGACCACCGGGCAGCGGGTCTCGCAGATGCCACAGCCGGTGCAGTAGTCCAGATCGACGAACGGCATCTTCAGCGTCTTCTGCGAACCGTCGCGAGCAGTGATGGTCTCCATCTTGAAATAGATCGCCTTGGGCGAGGTCGGGCAGACCTCCTCGCACACGATGCACTCGGTCTGGTAGCCCCAGGGCAGGCAACGGCCCTTGTCGAAGAAGGCCGAGCCGATGCGCACGGGCGGGCGGACCGGCATCTCGCCGACCTTCTTTTCGATGGTCAGTTTCTCGATGGCGCCGGTGGGACAGACCTGGCCGCAGAGAACGCAGTTCGACTCGCAATAGCCGATGCGCGGGATCAGGATGGGCGACCAGAAGCCCTCGATGCCGGCCTCGTGCAGTGCGGGTTGCAGGCCGCCGGTGGGGCAGACCTTCATGCAGGCGGCGCACTTGAGGCACTTTTCCAGAAACGCCCTTTCTTCCAGTGAGCCGGGCGGCCGAATGCGCGCGGGATTGGGCCGCGGCTCCACCCCGTCCGAGGCGCGCATGAAAGGCACCGCCACCGCGCCCGCCACGCCGGCGCCCAACCACTTGCGCCGCACCAAATCGATCTTGGTGGTGGAGAGCTTCACCGGCGGCAGGAACCGGTAGGAAAGTCCGCCGCGCGGGCAGCTCTCGATGCAGTTCAGGCACACCATGCACTCGGTGGCGCGCACCGTGCCCTGAGGATCGGCCGCGCCCTGGCACTCGGACCCGCAGAACTTGCAGCCCTTGCAGATTTCCGGGTTCTTGCTGATACGGAACAGGGAGAACTTCGACAGCAGCCCGAGCAGCGCGCCCAGCGGACAGAGTACGCGGCAGTAGAAGCGCGGGTAAATCAGGTTGAGGGCCAGCGCGCCGAAGAAAACCAGGGTAATCAGGGTTCCCCACTGGAAGTGCCGTTCGCCCTGGTACATGCCGAAAGCGAGGTTGCCCAGCGCAGGCATGACAGACGTGGCCAGGCCACGCCAGGTCGAGGCGATGGGGTCGAGCAGGCCGATCTGTACGCTGCCGGCTGCCGCCAGACCGAGCATCACTGCCAGAACCAGATACTTGATCTTGTGCGAGGGCCGCGGGGCGTTCTGCTTCACCCGGTCAGGTGGCCGTCGCTTGCGCGCCAGGAAACCCAGAGCGTGGTGCAGGACGCCCATGGGACAGATCCACGAGCAGAAGAAGCGGCCCAGGATCAGGGTGGGCACGATGATGACCAGCGACCACAGCAGCGCGTGGTGCAGCGAGTGTGAGGCCAGCGCGGTGGTGACGGCCACCAGAGGGTCGAACTCGAGCAGCCATTGCACGTCGTAGCCGCGGATCAGCCCCGCGGTGGTGAGCAGGACGAAGAACAGGAAGAACCCGAGAAAGACAACCTGGTAGCTGCGACGCAACCAACGAAACATGGTCAGCCCCCCAGTTCGACGGTCTTCAGGCTCTGCCACTGCAGCGTGCCCAGGCCGGCCTTCATGCCCTCGACGATGAAGCCGACGTCGTTGGGGTTGAGTCCGAGCAAAGTGGCGCCAAAGGCATCGAGAGCGACCTCGTCGTTGCCGGCCGCGATGGTGTCCATCTGTTTCACGTCGGCCAGGCTGCCGCCGGTGGGGCCGTTGGCCAGAAGAATGCGCGTGGCATCCAGGATGGTCAGGGTGGGTTTCACCATGGCCGCCAGGTCAATGATGGAGAGGTGGATGTTCTGGTGCAGCTTCACGCGCTGGCCGCCCAGCACGCCGTACCAGTTCTTGAGCGACATGGACGCCAGCGAAAGCCCGTGCTGCTTGACAATCGGGACGTTGATCACGCGATCCGCTTCGACGAAGGGGAAGAGCACATCGCCGGTGCGCAACAGTTTGCCCGACACGTTCACCTCGCGGAAGGCCGAGGCATCGGGCCGCACCACGGTGGCACCCGCCGCCTTGGCCGCCTTCTCGATGCCCGAGCGGCCGAAGCATTGCTCGGGCGTGTTGACCGAAGCGTCGGTCAGCCACACCTTGCCCGCGCCCGCCGCGACCACCAGACGCACGACCTCGGCCACCACGTCGGGATTGGTGTTGGCGGCCTGCTCGGGTGTGCGATTCCAGCCGATGTTGGGCTTGATGACCACGCGCTCACCGCGCCGGACGAAGCGGCCCATGCCGCCCAGAGCTTCTATGGCCTTGCGCACGTTGGCCGCAGGGTCCGGCCCGCGCGCGATGGCCATGTCCGTGGCGCCGGCCGGCTTGTCCGCCCGATGATCCTTTATGGTGGGCAGGTCGGCGGCCTGCTTGCGACTGCCGCGCTCGCGCAGTCCCAGGCCGAGCGCCACCGAGCCCAGGGCCATCGCCGCGGTCGCGCCCACGCGCAGAACCCCGCGTCGGTCCATGCCGGCGGTGTCAGCCGACGGCGTGGAGGTCGTCTGGGTGCCTTTGGGAACCTGCGCCGCAGGTACTTTGTCGTACGGGCCGGGCGGTCCGTTGCTGCTCATTTCATCTTCCCCTTCAGCGCCTTGGCCAGCCCGGGCAGGGCGGCTTCGGCCTTCTTGTCGAAGGCGGTCAGCTTCACGTAGTAACGGCTCGCACGGAACACGAACGACATGGGACCGGCGATCGCATCCGGGAAGTCAGTCACAGGCTTGGCCGTTGCTGATTTCTCCGCATCGAAGATCGACTGTGCATTGGCCGGCTCGGCCATGTCATACACCGCGCAGTCCACGTCGCTGCCGTCCGCTGTGGCCAGTTCGGTTGCAGCCTGCCTGCGGAAGTGGCGCTCTATGAAGATGGGTGCGGCTCCATCGATGGAGTCAAAGAGACCTTTTTCGTCGTAGAGAGTGACCTTTTCCTTGACCGTGGCGCCGCCCAAGTCGCCCTGGAAAAGCGCCAGCAAGATTTTGTCCGCCTCGGCGCCCGATGGCCGAGGCTTGCCCGCAGGAACGGCGGTCGCGACCATGGCGCGGTGGCCATCGCGGACCATCCATCCAATGAACGCCGGCGGGATGAGCGCCAGCAAGACGAAGAGGGGAGTGCGCACTGCCATGAAGATTATGGCGAACGCACAGCGGCAATCAAGCACGGCCGCGTCGATCAGTCTGTCGTTGCACGATGGCGCAGAGCCTACAATAATTCCAAGCGGCGGTCTGGGACCGCAGTTCGCTAGCCCCCGCTTACAGGAGAAAACCACATGACTCGTCTACGCCTTCTCGGTCTTTGCGCGTGCCTCGTTCTTTCGCTGACCACTATCGCGTGCGGCAGCAGCAACAGCGGTCCACTGACCTGGGACCAGTCGCGCATCGCCAACACGAGCTCTGATTGGTGGCTGAACGCTCTCAAGGGCGAATATTACTTCTCCTTCGACATAAGCAGTGCGTCAAACCAAAGCGACTGCACGATGTTCTCGGATGTCATGACCTTCAGCAATGCCGTCCTGGCCAAGTACAAGTCCGGCGCCGCGCCGGCCACCATGGTCCCGGGAAACGGCGAGGTTTCTGGCTGGACGTACGACCCAGGCCAGGTCAAGACCGCTACTGGGCCCGGGATTGCGACTGACCTGACCGGGGCCACGGATCTGATCGACGGCGGAGCAGCGGCCTTCTTCACGCCCAACTACTCGGCCACGGGCTTTGCCTGGGAGAACTACATCAACGGTAACTACAAGCTGGAACTGCAGGTCTGGCAAATGGCGAGTGCGACAGTCGCTGCGCAGGTCTATGCCAACCTCCCCAACCCCAACCAAGTAGCTCCTTACAACAGCTCTCTTTACACCAACGCGACCTTCACTGCTGTGCCGGCAACCTGTCCCTCTCACTAGCGGCGCTTGTTAGAGATTCTGCCAGGGATGCAGCGCCATCCCCGGCAGCGGCGTTGCTTCTCGCTCAGACTTGAATCAGCGAGTAGTTCTTGCTGCCCAGGCCGGCGGCCGCGGCGTTGTCGATCCAGGGCAAG
>Ga0181518_10005012_pt1 | contig 11622 bp, 16 predicted proteins | sample PEATcosm2014_Bin_28_FD_119751 | JGI IMG/M metagenome (GOLD analysis project Ga0181518, IMG submission 119751) | Peatland microbial communities from MTU Mesocosm Facility, Houghton, MI, USA - PEATcosm2014_Bin01_60_metaG | ecosystem: Environmental > Terrestrial > Soil > Wetlands > Peat | place... | reverse complement strand
GTTCCCATGTTGATCGCGGTCGTCACAGTCTTCTTCGTCATCCACTATCTGTTTGCCAGCATCACGGCGCAGACGACCGCGCTGCTGCCCGTTTTCCTGCTAGCCGTCCTGTCGGTGCCGGGCGTTCCTGCCAGGGCCATCACCCTTGTTCTGGTTTACTCGCTGGGTCTGATGGGCGTCCTTACTCCCTACGCCAGTGGACCTGCGCCAATCTGGTATAGCAGCGGTTATATCCCGACCAAAGACTTCTGGCGACTGGGCGCCACCATGGGAGTGCTGTACCTGGCCGTGCTGCTGGCACTCGGCTTGCCATTCGCAATCAACTTCCTGCGGTTCTGAGTGATAACCTACTAGGACTCTATCGCTAGTGGCCTGTCGCGGAGCAACCATTACCAGACTCCGCGTTTGCTGTTACGGTCTCGGATGCAGTACGTCCATGAGTCCACCTCCATTGACGTGTGATCCAAGACACGCCGATAGGGTGAATCTCCCTCGCGTGCTCTCCCCTCACGAGGAGGCTACAATCCGTTGTGCCAAAGCGCGTCCCGGGTCAAACTCATCCTCGGGCTCTCAAGCACCAGTAAGGCCGAAGACCTCTGGACCACACGCCTCGGCACAGCATACTGCTAACAGATTCCGTTTTCATTGATCGTTGTGGCGCTCTTCGCCATGCAGAACTCATCCCATCTACCGGGTGGAGCGAACCAGTTCCCGGGCGGGTCTTGCCTCCCGCTGTGGTCCAGCGCCTTTCACGGCGCACTGCAAACGCCTGTTTACAGCAACATCGACAACACGACTCTTAACCTCACCCGGCTAGCACGAGTCCTGAAGACTTCCCCGGTAGGGATTGGTGCCTAAGGCCACGCATCAAAAAGAGTTTTCATATAATGGTTCACCTAAGAAACCTGAGGGGTAACCGTGAAAGAACTTTTGCTCGTTCTCAAATTTATTCCTCTCGGGTTCAGCGCGCTCCTCCCCGTCATCAACCCCATCGGCTCGGCCGTGCTGTTTTTGGGCCTGGTCGGGAACGCTGACCCTCCAACCATGAAGGTACTGGCACGAAAAATCGCCATCAATACAATTTGGTTCCTCCTAATCGTGCAAATCGCAGGAGGCTACATACTTCGCTTCTTCGGGATTTCTCTGCCCGTCGTGCAAGTTGCTGGCGGTCTTGTGCTCGCCATCATGGGTTGGGGTTGGCTAAACCAGCAAGAACCCGAAAGGAAGACTGCGACTCCGATCGAATCATCTCCCGAAAGCCTACAAGACAGGATCTTCTATCCGCTCACGTTTCCCATCACGGCCGGCCCCGGAACCATCGTTGTGGCGTTAACCCTGGCCGCACACGCGTCCACACCATCGCTGCTCAATTCGGCTCTCGCACACCTCGGTTTGCTTTTTGCTACGCTCCTGATCGGTATCGTCATCTACTTCAGTTACGCACATGCGGATATGATGACGGCCAAACTGTCTCCCACAACCACTCAGGGCATTCTGCGCGTAATGTCCTTTATTTTGCTTTGCATTGGCGCCGAAATTATGTGGAATGGTATCCAGAACCTGATAAAGAAGTAGCCTCGGCAAGACTACGGTTTATCTTACAAGAGCAATGCACTTTTGCGTCCAAGTAAGCTACCAATTCAGCCCCCGCGGCAATCGACACTTGAATGATCGCCCTGATCAATGTTTTCGACATTCAGGTCCGATAAGAACTGTTTCAGATCACAACAGATACCGACCTCCAGTTGTGTTCTCTGGTTCACCAGAGAACAGTTGAGCTTGTTACAGAGCACGAGCCCCGCTCGCACCAGTGCGAATTTGGCTGGCTCCTGTGTCAAGGGCACTGCCCGAATGAGGGCAGCACCAAACGCGGCCGCCCACAGGCTCGGTCTTACCAACAAAGACTTTACGCAAACTGTGCAGATGGGCATTCGAATGCAAATTCACGTTAATAGGTGAGGAGCAAGGAGGAGGTTTGCGATGAAGACTCAGCCGATGATTATCATTGATCGCCGCCAGCGTCCGCGATACGGCGTTTTCGCCGAGATCGAAAACCTCACGTACAGCGTGTTGCGCAGGTACGGGATCAACGGCCCAACCGAGCAACACAGCCCCACAGCCACAGCAGCATAGAGAAAGCCGCATAACTAAGCGGCGAACCCAAGGAGCCCAGATTATGATCTACGTAATGACCAAACCTTGCCCAGTTTGCGAACAGCAACTAACCAACCAAAGGCCTACTAGAAGGGAAATTCCGGAGTGAGTATGGACGGTCTGTTAAAACCTCTAGTTGAGAAACTGCAATGCTGAGCAAACTCCTTCAGATAGTGGCGTTGACTGCGTGTCTGACTCCGGCCTGGAGCAAATCAACTTCGGAATCGTCTTTCATCCGACAGCCCAGCACGGTCTCCATCGTAGGACCTGGAACTGTTTTGTCCGTTCACCGTCTAGACTTACCCTTCATCAAGCCGCGCTACGCGGTCAAGTACAAGACGGACGGCGGGGAACTGATCGAAGTGTGGACTCCTGGGAACGACATCTTGGTGCTAGAAGGGATGCACGGGATACTGACTTACTCCACCCATCCCGAGAAGATCCTTCGCTTTCGAGTGGTCGAGCAGAAGTTAACAAGAGTTGGAAAACTGCGGCTTTTGACTGATGGGCAGTGAGTCCGTTCTGCGAACCAAAGGAAGAACGCCATCTCTCCGGTTTGTTTATGGAGCGAGCCCCAGCCACACTCCGTCCACACTTCTCTGGAGAAGACCTACCCTCTTGATTGGTCTGATGAATTCCCTTATTCCCCGATCGAACAATTGATTCTGAATCAGTTTCGTACTCGTTAAGATCTAACAAGGTGTGCTGGCAAATCAGAGCCGTTGTCGATTTGAGGCAAATCTCGGCAGGCAGATTTGTGCTACCTTGCTTGGCTCCATTTTGGCTCCAATAAGAAGGGCGAAATCAGGCAGGAAATCGAAGCTATGCCTTGCAGAATCAACAGATAGCTTTGGGTGACTACAGCCCTGAAAAGGCTGGCGTCGGCGGTTCAACTCCGTCCCTGGCCACCATGTTTTCAAGCACTTAGCTCCATCGCTTTCCCGCATTTTGGGTCCAATTGGGTCCAATTGCGTCCGTTTACTGCACACGTTTCGACAAGCTGCTGAGTTTTTCGACCGCTCTTTGCTGCGACTCGGGCACGAACTGCTGGTAGATGTCCAGCGTGGTGCTCGAACGCGAGTGCCGCATCTGTGCCTGGGCGTCCTTCACATCCGCTCCGGCCATCTTCAGCCAGGTCGCATGCGAAGTGCGGAGGCACCGCCAGTTCACAAAGCCCAGTCCCATCTTCCTCGCCGCAGGCTTGATGTGCCGGCTGAGGATGTTGTTGTCCCGCATCGGTGCTCCCTTGCTTACGGACTGGAACACCAGATCTTCGGGGTTGTCCGACTTGACGACCTGATATCGCCGAGTTCCCGTGCCAGCACGAACCGCGACTGTCAGCAGCTTGAGTCGTTGAATGCGTAAGTACACGCATGCATTGATGCCGATGGTCGCGTTGCTAGCATCGCTTTTCGGTGCTCCCCAGTCGCCGCGGCAGAAGCGTTCGTCGATCGAAATGGAGTAGCGAACTTCAGCTTCGCCATTTCCATTCACTTGCTCGAAGACGTGCACATCGTTCCACTTCAGTCCAGCAATTTCGCTCACTCGCAGCCCAGTGTAGACCGCGACAAAGATCATTGACGCGTATGGCTCTGGAATGCGTGCGACGAGTTCGTCGAACTGTTGGGGAGTGATGTACGGTTTGCTTCGCTTTCGGCCAGTCCTTTGTGCGGGCAGACGGATGCTCACGACCGGGTTCTTTGTCAAAAGCTCGAACTGTACAGCGGATCCGAGAATGCTCGAAAGAACGTCTTTGATCTTGTCCTTCGACTCATGTGCCAGTACAGAATTCGCCATCTCCGAAAAGTACCGTTGGACGGTCAAGCGTGACAAATCACGAAGGCACAGGCTGCCAAAGGCCGGGATCAGATAGTTCCTGATGACACCTTTGTAGCGATCCTGCGTGCTCTTTGCCATGCTCGGCATAACGACTGGGATATAGGTGGTCTCGACGTAGTGGTTGAAGTTTGTCGCTGAGCCAATGGATTCGAACCCCTGGTTCAACGGGCGTAGATACTCGGCTGCTACCTTTTGGACTTCCCGGACGCTCATGGTGGCCGGAGCCAGCCGTACGCGCTTGCGAGTCCGCTTTAGCTGACCATTGATGACGGTGGGCTTCCAAACGCGGAGAGTCCACCACTCCCCACGCCGCTTCGGCTTGGGGTTTTGAAACCTCCGGCGCGCCATCCGCTCGAAATCTCCTTTCGGCGGATTGCCGAAGTTCGCCTCGCCGGACACAATAGCATGCCGCTGAGCCGAACTGGGCACGATATTTTGAACGGCTGATGCTATTGGAATTCTCGGCCCGTTCCACGAATATCTGGCTGATACTGTGGTGGTTGTCCCGATCGGTTCATTGGGCGGTGAAACGTCGGGGCTCGCGATGCCATTCGCAGGCAGACGCGGCAAACTCCATTGCGGGCTGGCGACTGGAATCAGAAGGGGTCGTCCTTGGGGGCAGACCTCTCCGTAGACCGCCAAAGACTCGGCAGCGCAGAGAAGGACCCCCACGCTGGGAGGGGGTATCAAACCCGAAATGAGGAGGCACTTTTCCAATGGAGCTTTCCTTCGAGACCGCGGTCGGTTTTGTCATGCCAGTCATATCCCGCAGATTCGCAAAGCCCGAGAACGAGAAAACTGAGGCGACGGAAACACTGTGAGCGAGGCAAACGCAGAACCCGGCTACTAACCAATACCCAAATCCGAGACAACTTCCCTGCTAATTTCAGGTATTTTTCCGAAAAACCATGGGCTGACTGTGGAGTCTCAAGACCGTCAGACCGATGGAGGGTGATGACCTGCGGACTAAGGCAAGCCGCTTACTGTCGGATTTGTTACTTAGTTGGGCATGACAGGTTATATGTCTACGCCGCCAGAAGTTACTGCAGTAACCACCTATCGGTGCCAGAAACATTTGTGAGTATTTCTAGCCAAAAAGCCGATTTCTCTGGTAGAATATACTTAGTACTGATTTCGCCGTCCGAATAGACGGTGATCTTAACGGGCTCCCTCAGTGGGCTCGTCAACTAGCGGTAACGGCAGGTCGCCCGACCTGACAACTTGAAGGTTCCGAAGTAATCCCAACAAAGTCGAAACGCACTACGCACTCATGCGTCCATCGGGAGTGATCGCCCGATGCTGATGAGCCTCTAACAGGGTCACGGACAGATCGTGGAGGTTATCGCATGACCACAGCCCCGCTGGCAATCAATTCGCCGCTATCACTTGAGACCTTGTGCAAAGTTGCACAAAGTCAAATCGACGCCATGAGTTTCTCCGAGTTGGATGGCTTCGTTGATTTGGGCATCGACTGCATCGCACTCAATCAAGCGAGTATCATCCAAGCTCGCCAAACGATGGCACCAGCCATCGTCCGTATTCACGACGCACTAACAGAAGATAGTCAGGGACGGCGCACCGACCTGATGGAACATCCACCCATCACGTGGACAACATGGTGCCATAACAAACAGCGCCTTGGATGTAAACGCACCCTCGACGCCCTCGTCAAATCCGCCAAGTTGAAGTTGCCCAGCAACGTGAAGTTCCTCACTGGCGACGTTGCGGTGGACAAAGGTACGGGTGATGAAGCCGAAGTCGTTTTCGTCCATGAAACAGCGGAAAAGATAGATGTCCGCTATAAGGGCGAGACGGAAGTCAAGACTGTGCCGGTCTCCGACTTCACCAAGCCAAAAAAGAAGCCCAGCGTGAAGCTGCCCAAGATTGGCGACATCATCAGCGAGAGGATGGAGATAATCGTCGATAACGGGGGCAAGGGTAAATATGAGACCCGCAGCTTCGAGATTGCGGGCACCGAAACAGTCGAAAATGCAATCAGCATGGGCAGTTTCGTCAAGCGTCCATCTAGGGCGCAACTGAAGGAGGGATTCAAGGCTGGCGACATCTACTTGACGATTCGGGTGCGTGAAGTCAAGAAGGCAAAGTCAGCGCCAAAGCCAAAGCCAGCACCGAAGAAGGGCAGGCAGCCGAAACGAGGCAGGCGGCTGGCTGACCTGACCGATAGGGAGCCAAAGACTGTTGTGCACATCGCCAAGCGTTGCGGCGGCGACGGTAAATCATGGAAACCTCTGTGTGGTGCGACTGGCTGTGGGCTCGTGCTGCGGGGGCTCAAGCCCAAGTCATTCATGATGGGGGGTGAGGTCGTCATCCCTGACCCTACAGTGCCCAACTGTCCAGCTTGCTTCGCCAAACGTGAAGCCAACAAAGTACGCAAGACGCACGCCATCGATGTCAAGGGTACGAAGACTCAGTGGAGCGATTGCTTCAACAAGGGGCGCACATACTGCTCCAAGGATCCCGAAGGTCTGCTCATTGCAGCCAAGGGTGAGGAGCCCACGTGCGAGGCGTGCCAACGGTGGATGCCTCGTCATCACGTTCCGTACATCCAGAACCCCGACAATCCAGCTGAATGGATACCAAGCGAAAACTACATCGAAAGGAATAACCAATGACAAACGTTAAAGACTCTCTTTATACCCGCACCTACGAAGGCGACACTGGCGAAACGGTCGTTGTCATCGGCAACCGCCGTGACATCGCCGACCCCGTTACCGAAGTCGTCGAAGCCGAGTTCATTTTTCGTAACGGCGAACTTCTCACCGCACACGTCCTGAGGTTCAAACAGGAGATTGCGGATGGCAAAGTTCAGCCGTATTCAGTTGAACCACCAAGGAGGGCTTAATGGCTAACTACTGGAAAGAAACTTGTGTCAACTGTGGCAGGGAGTTCTTGAACAACTCAGGCACCACGTCATTTGGGTGCCCCGACTACTGCGATGCGCTCCTCCGAGCCGAGGATTATTGCCTGCGTACCTTTGGGGCACCGCAGCGGTGCCCCTACGTTATCAATCCTGACGCCTTTGGCGAGGACTGCGAGCCGTGCGGCAAGGTAGCCAAGTATGCGCTCATAGTGAACTATGCCGAATGGAAGCCGACAGTGGCGTTCTGCAAAAGCCATTTCTGGGTGGTGTGGAACAAAGCCGACTCGATGGCAAACGAACTCCCCGTTACGGAGGCGGTATGAAAAATGTCGTTTTGTACCATGGCACACTCACGTCGTTGGCTCCGTCCATTATGCGGGAGGGACTCAAGCCCCGAGGCAAGACAACGAGCCACGACGAGTATATGAATTCGGCGTCACTGCCACAATTCGTCTACCTAACTTCCAGCGCGGGAATTGCACTGGAGCACGCCTGTCGAATCAGTGAACGTACCGCAAGTGGGGTGGGTGTCACCGTCTTTACAATCGATACGGATACTCTCGATGCCGACTTGATCTACCCAGATGAGGATTACCTTGCCGAAGAGTGGAACAGTGACTTTACAGACTGGTCATTGAGGGAACAATTGAGGTTCATGAAGGCTAAACAAGACACGTGGCAAGAGTCGCTCGATATGTTCAAGACGATTGCTTACCGAGGCACAGTTCGGGTAAAAACCATCCACCCAGTACCCGACTGGGCGATTCAAATGAAGAGGGACAAATTCCGAAAAAGGATCGCCGCCAATGCCTAACCCCCGTAAATGCCTGAGGTGTAAGCGACCAGCGCGGCAGACTGGCTCCTATTACATGTGCATCCCCAGCGAAGGCGGGTGCGGCCACATTTTCGGTAAGGGCGTAGACCATGGCGGAGGCTCGGTTTGTGACAGCGGTGACAGCGATTCGACAGTATTAGAGGAAGAGGAGACCAACAATGAAATGTAACTTTCACGAGCCCCGTGGCACCACATACGGCTCAGATGCTATCCACCATCCATGCGGCTGCGCCGTCCTCAAGACGGATCGGCTTGCACATCGGGATGACCCCAACAACAAACTCGTTCTTCAATGCGGCGGTGCGGACTACTGCTATTGGTGCCACGAGATGTGCGAGTTCGAGGACGGACTATGGGACGCCGTGGGCGGTCGGGTGAAAAAGCCATGACATATCACGACGACCGCCAAAGGGTTTACGACTACCACATGTGCGATTGGTGCGACCAAGAGGGGTTTCTTCGACCAGATGGTCAATCGGCATGTGGTCATTGCTGGGCACACGGTGACATCCAAAGTGAGCGTTGCACCCGAATGCTCCCACGTATTGACGGCGAGTTCGAGCAGTGCGATGCCATGTCGATGTACGGCACGGACTTCTGTCTGGAGCACCACATTCATTGAGAGAGCCGGATTGTGTACAGGCCGGTACGTAGGACAAACTATGGACCTGTTCAACAAAAGAATTTGACAACTACCACTGTCAATTGTAGGGGGTCACCAATGAGCCAGCCGCACCTGCAAATCCGAGTAGCACTCCTCACCGACCATGTGGCAAAGGGATGGATGGACGGCGACATGTACCTCGCCAACAACATCATGCTCCACAACTGCGACTGGTCTACTGGCATCTGGCATGGTTCAGCGGCAGCACTGGCTGCCAAGTCTGGCGGGCAATGGTCATTGGCTACCGCCAAGCGGATACTCAAGCGACTCTGCCTTGGTCACTATGTCACGTCTCATCACATTCCGAAACAGATGGGCAACTACGACATCGCCATCAACAACTACATCCCCACCTGCGGTGAGAACAAGGGCAAGAAATTACGCCGTACCAAGACCCAAGATTACCGCCTCAGGCTCACCAGTGATCCCCTTGAGGGGTTCAGCCATGAGCCCCTTGACGCTCCAAAGGGGGTCACCAGTGAACCCCTAGCAGGCTCACCAGTGAGCCGTATTCAAGACTTACACTCTGTGCCCCCTGCCTCGGGTGGGGTTGGGGTTGGGTCTGACGAGCGGAGCGAGGATGGGGGTGCAAGCACATCAAGAATTGCAAATGCAATTGCAGATGCACGTCCTTGTCGTGCTGCTGCTACGCAGAAAACCGAAACCCAACCCCAAGACCTACCCCAGCCTGTAGCTCAACCAGAAGCTCCCCGTGTTACACAGGAAGAGTTTGAGGCTCACCTTGAAGACCCCGCTGTCTGGCTTGCCAATTACCTCTGGATGTTCATTCAAGCTCGACCCAATATTGAGATTATGCGTCCTTGGGAAAAGTTCTGGGCTGGCGACTTTGGGAAAGCCCTGTCCGATGGCTACAGCTTTGAAGACTTGAAGCTTGCCATCTTGACTTCCCAGATTCCAGCCTGTCGCCACATGTACTTTAGGGGCGAAGGTATCTGTAAGCAACTCGACATGCTGATCGAGAAGGGACGCACGCTCGTAGAGCGGGGCGTCCTACAAGAACACGCCTGCGAGTGTGGGCTTCTGTTCGCCATGAGGGAAGACTTGAAAGAGCACCAAGAGACCTGCGAAGACCAGCTTCCCATTGACCCCGAGGACGCCGCTGAGGAAGAGGAGATGTATGCAGCCGAGGATTTGGCCGACTACGACCTTCAGGCCGACCCCGTGCCCGACTTCGACCCCTTCGCTGGGGAACGAGAAGGCGAGAATTGGCAATGAGCTTCTGTGGCGACTGAGGTACTGAGCACACCCCATTCGTCTCCCATGGAAAACATTGTTCTCAGACACGCGAGAGCGGCTTGCCGAGTACCTGTTCTACATCTCTGACCTTGCCTTCAAGACGGCCGGTTGCGCCTCTGCGATCGTCGATGGTGATGCTGGTGAGCACGCGCGGCGCCAACTCCAGCATGCGGCGGTGACAGCGGAGAATTACGTCCATGACGCGATCTGAATCTCCTTCGATGGTGGTGTGCATGGCTCCCAGCTTGTAGGAAAGACCAGATTCATCCACAATTCTTAGGGCTTCGGCTACTAGCTCTTTAACGCCACCTGTGACGCCCATAGGGACTACTGCGAAGTCCGCAAGCATAAAGCTTCCTCCGACCAACAGATTCTCAAATAAGTTTTGCCGGCATGATCATCATCGCATACTACTTCATTGGGCCAAGCTCAGTGAAGCGAATACTCAGCTCAAGAATCTATAATGCGAATGCGATGGATGAGAGACCTAATCCCGTCGAGACGGATCGCCCCGCGGTGGCCGAGGGGCCGAGCGAGTATCTGCGAAGCGTCGTCCAACGAAATCGCGGCGGCGGAACTGTCGGCAGTTACGCAGTTTGCTCCGCGCACCCGGCAGTCATCGATGCAGCCATTCAGCAAGCGCTCGAAGACGGCACCTGTCTTCACGTGGAGTCGACATCCAGCCAAGTTAACCAGTTCGGCGGATATACGGGGATGACGCCGCAGCAATTTGCTGATTCAATTGGCGTCGCTGCCGCCTCAGCGGGATTGCCAGCAGGTCGCGTTCTGCTCGGTGCTGACCACCTGGGTCCGTTTGCTTGGCGCCATGAACCGTTGGCTACTGCAATGGCGAAGGCCTGCGACCTAGCTCGTCGTTGCGTTCATGCGGGATATCAGAAGATCCACTTGGACACGAGCATGCCATGTAGTGATGACGCAGAGAGTCTTGATGAGAAGGGCGTCGCGGAACGCGCTGCCATTTTGTGCAGAGCTGCGGAAGAAGCTTGCGAGGAGATGCCGACTGGTTGGCCGAGCATGCTTTACGTCATTGGAACGGAGGTCCCGCCTCCGGGCGGAGAACTGGCAGAGGGGGAATGTCCAGCCCCGACACTGGTCGAAGATGTTCATCGCACTTTGGACACCTTTCGCTCCGCGTTCCGAGCGCATGGCTTGTTCGCCGCTTGGGAGAACGTCGTCGGGTTGGTCGTTCAACCTGCCGTGGAATTTGGCGACACCAGGGTTTTCGACTACGATCGCCAGAAAGTGCATGCGCTGTCGGCAGGATTGCCTGCAAGTCCTGCGCTTGTCTATGAGGCCCATTCCACCGATTACCAAGCGCCCGCCGCCCTAGCAGAGATGGTGGAAGACCATTTCGCAATCTTGAAGGTCGGCCCCTGGCTTACGTTCGCTTATCGGGAAGCGATTTTTGCACTAAGCGCCATAGAACGTGAGATCCTTGGCCACAAGCGCGATGTGAGATCGTCGCAAGTGCGGGAGGCGCTGGAGTTCGAGATGCTGCGCAACCCGGAGTACTGGCGTTCGTACCACCGCGGTGACGACGACGAATTGCGCCTCTCGCGTGCCTTCAGTTTCAGCGACCGCTGTCGTTATTACTGGCCCCAGCCCTCCGTACAAGAGGAAGTAAAGCGCCTGCTGAACAATCTCGGCCGTTTTTCATGCCCGCTGACCCTGCTGAGCCAATATCTCCCGATCGAATACGAGGCGATTTGCCAGGGCGCCCTGGAGAATGATACTGCGGCTCTCATCGGCCACCACATTCGGCGTGTTCCTCGATTTTACGGTGTGGCTTGCGGTGTACCGGCAAGTTGATCCACTCCGGAATGCCGCTCTTGGCAGAGAGCTCGCAAAAGCTGCTCTTTCCGTCAGCATTTTTGTAATCCATAAGTTAGAGCAATTTTGTGGCGGGATTGTACCTCACTCTCTCGGGGCGGCCGATTGACTGCACATGGAACCCAGCTCTTTCTGGGAAGC
>Ga0181518_10005006_pt1 | contig 11627 bp, 7 predicted proteins | sample PEATcosm2014_Bin_28_FD_119751 | JGI IMG/M metagenome (GOLD analysis project Ga0181518, IMG submission 119751) | Peatland microbial communities from MTU Mesocosm Facility, Houghton, MI, USA - PEATcosm2014_Bin01_60_metaG | ecosystem: Environmental > Terrestrial > Soil > Wetlands > Peat | place... | reverse complement strand
GTCATAGCCGGCCATCGGCGGAAAGCAGGCGGCGAGGCCGTCGAACGCGGCACCGCCCAGGGCTTCGGCCTGTGCGGTGAGACGAAGTGCTACCGGGTCGACCGGCGTCGGGTCACGGTTGACCGAAGGCGGCTCTGACCTCCAGCCCAACAGGATCGCCGCGGCGTCGGCCGCGGTGAGCGCCCATGCGTCGGCACCGAGGCGCTCGGCCCGGCGGCGGCCATGGCCGAAGGCCGGGCCACCCGCGATAACGGGGATTCCCCGGCGGTGCGCGGCGTCAACCAGGCGCACCGTGCCCGGGAAGAAGATGGGAACGCTGCACGAGATCGCCAACGAGTCGGCGTCCGAGCGGACGAGAAACTCCGCCACCACCTCGGCGGGCGTCGAGGCACCAAGCACCGTGACGCCGACGCCATGCTCGCGCAGCAACTCGCCGAACATCTGCGCGGCCAGCGAATGAAAATCACCCTCCGCGCAGGTGACCACGGTGAGGCTACCGCCAGGCGGCTGGCTCGTCTCGGCCATGAGCGTGTCCAGCGCAGCCGCGGTGACCCCGGAGGCGAGGTGCTCGTCGGCCGGGGTGAGCTCGTTGCAGTACCAGCGCTGGCCGACTTCGCGCTGAGCCGCGGCCAGCAGGTCCACGACGATCTGCTCCCGGGATACGCGCCGGTCGAGCAGGTCAAGGGTGAGCCGGACCGCCGCCCGCCGGTGGCCGAGGACGGCATCGCGGAGGTAGGTCTGCAGGTAGTCGCCCGGCGGCCGGTAACGGGCAGGCCGACGGCCCGTGGCCCAGATCCACTGGTCACGGCCGGCCTCCTTGGCCTGGTAGAGGGCCTGGTCGGCCAGGCTCACCGTCTCGTCGGGATCGCCTGCTGAGGCCGCGATACCCGCCGAGAACGTGACCGGGAGCGGACGTTCGGCCAGCCATTCGGCGCGCAGCCGCTGGAGAAAGGCCTCCGCGTTCGCTCCGGGAGCCAGGACGACGAGGAACTCCTCACCGCCGAATCGCCCGACGGTGTCGCGACCCCTGACGGTGCCCCGCAGCACGCCCCCGAACACGCGCAGCACCTCATCGCCGGCCGCGTGCCCGAAATTGTCGTTAACTTGCTTGAAGTGGTCGAGGTCCAGCATGATCACGGTGTCGTCGGCGGAGAGCCTGCCGAGGGCACGATCGAGCATGCGGCGGTTGGGGAGGCCGGTCAGCAAGTCGGTCGACGCGGACTCGGCGAGCCGCTCGTTGCGCCCGCTGAGCTGCAGGACATGCCGGGCATCGAGCAGGAAGGGCGCCAGGTGCCGGTCGAGGAGGGCACGCGCGGCACTGCCGGGCGGAGCAGCGGCCAGCAGCGGCTCACCGTCGCCGAACGAGACGTCGACCGGGATCACGCTCGGGTCGTCCGTTCCGGCCGGGACCAGCTGGCCGCCGAGCTCGCGGATCAGGTGCTCGGCGACGCGCCGGGCGTCGCCGCCGGTGCGCAGCCGGAGCAGGGAACGCGTCGCCTCGTGCACAGCGCCCGGCACTTGGTAGTGCGGCTCCGCCGGCGTTTCGGTGTCCTGGCTCATTCATGGCCCCCATCCGGTGCCCCAGCACATGCTTGGCGCGCAGGTAACGAGTGCCCCAGGTCCGGTCAATAGCGACCTATCATAACGGGCGGCCAGATATTGGCCCACAAACCTCTAAAGATGTCAGCCGGTCATATTAGATCTGTACAGGATTTTTGAATAAACTTATGTACGCGGCCATTTTACGCCTGCCAAGCGAATTGACACGTCGCGGCCCAATGGGTCATGCGTTCTGCTGGCTGGAATCGCCGCAGGCTCGGCCCTGCCGACGGCGGCCCCGGATTCCCGGTCGCCTCGGCAAGATCCACATAGCCGCTGCGGGCCCGGACGTGCAGGCGCGGCCCGGCCGTCGTAGTGATCGTGGCAAGCCTCACGTAGCTGATCTCCTCGGGCCAATTGGTTTGGTTTCGGCTGCCCGTCGATGATAAATCCACCGCCGATCGTCCAGCCGATCAGACAGCCGAACGGGCCGGACGAGCGCCCGGTTGTACACGTACCGCACCGACCCGAACGTCCGGTTCAGCAGGCCGCAAGGCAGTGGTCACCGATCCTTAAGAGCGCGTACGCTAGTCCGCGATGCGGTGGCAGAGCCACCCGAGGGACAGCGGGTAGCGGTAGTCGACGCCCATGTGGCTGGCGTCGAAAAGCTCGAAGTGGATCACGTCGTCGGGTACGCCGATGTCCCGCAGGGTGGCGTGGAGCGCCTCGGCGCCCAGGTCGAGGAACCATTCGTCCCGGGTGCCGGCGTCGATCCAGATGGCGCGCAAGGACGGGAGCACGTCGGCGTACCGGGGCGCCATCCGCACCGGATCCCAGTCGAGCCAGCGCTGCCACACCTCAGGCCGGATCTCCGCCGTCGCCGGGTCGAACGGCAGGTCGATCGAGCCGTCCTTGTTGGCCGAGAAGCACGCCGACACCCCGAGCAGCATCAGCAGGTCGTGGTCTTCGGGCTTGGTGAACGGGGTCCGGGAGCGGAAATCGTCCCACCAGCGCCAGATGTCGCCGTCGTATCCGCGCAGGTGCCGGGCCGACTTCGCGAACTCCGGGAGGTAGGAGTACTCGTACAGCGAATCCCCCGAGTGTGTGGCCAGCGCACCGAACAGGTCCGGCCGCAGCATCGGGGTGATCACCGCGCCGAATCCCCCGCTGGATTTGCCCATGATGGCGCGATAGGCCGCGGCCGGCTTGGTGCGGTAGTGCTCGTCCACCCAGGGCACCACCTCCTCGCACAGGTAGGAGTGGTACCGGCCGGTGGCGGGTGAATCCACGAACTGGCTGCCGCCGTAAGAAGTCCAGGCGTCGACGTACACCACGATCGCGGGCGGCGTGTCACCGCGCGCGAACACCGCGTCGGCGGTCTCGGTGAACGGCTGGCGGTAGGGCGACCGGTTGCGCCACATGGCCACGTGCCCCGTGTATCCCTGGATGACGTACACCGACGGGTAGCGGCGCTCCTGGTCGCTGTCGTAACCCGGCGGAACGTAGACGAGCAGCGGCCGTTCGTTCGGATCTCCGAGCGGGTTGCCGCGCAGAAGTTCACTGGTGATCGTGTGCTCGTCGATGCGTCCGGCCAGATCTGCAGACCAGGGCAGCATTACATCTCCTTCCGGCTGATCCCCCACGCCCAGCATGCCGCATCCCGCTCGCTGCTGGTGACCGGGTTGGATGGGCCGGGTTACCGCGGCGGCGCGAGGTGGGCCTGCAGCGCGGCGGTGATCTCGCCCGGGGCCTCGTAGTTGGCCAGGTCGGCGGCGCCCCGGAATGTCAACGCATCATCCATGGTGATCAGCCCGTTCTTTCGTGGAGCGGTGCTCCTTCGGGGAGAGCTGGTGCGCGGCCAGCGCGGCGTCGACGAACTCCGCGGCGGCGCCGAGGTAGCCGGCCGGATCGAGCGCCGATTCGATCTGCTCGGCCGTGATCCCGGCCGCCTCCAGCCTTTCCGCCGACTGCGGCAGCCCGAGCAGAACGTCACGGAGCGGGAGCCCGGCCGACAGGGCGCGCGCCCCGGCCTCCGCGACCAGATCGTGTGCGGCCGCCCGGCCCAGCCTGTCCGCCAGCAGCGACGTCACGTGCTCGGCCAGCGGCAGCCCGTTCGCCGCGGCCAGGTTGGCGCTCATCCGCGCCGCGTCCACGGTCAGGCCGCCGAGCATGTCGGCCGCCCAGGACGCGGCCGAGCCGGTCAGGCTGAGCAGGTCCGCCATCGTTTCCCATTCGGCGTGCCAGCCGCCCGCGGCCCGCTGGTACTCCTGCTCGGCCGCGGCCGCCACGGTCGCGAGCAGGCCGGGAACCCGCTTGGTGCAGCCGAGGACGGCGACGGCGGCGACCGGGTTCTGCTGCTGCGGCATAACCGAGGAGCCACCGCGCCGGGGTGAGCTGCCGCCGTCACCGGAGGAGTCCCCCGGTCCCTCGTGCACCTCGCCGACCTCGGACTGCGACAGCAGGGTGACGTCGCGCGCGATCTTGCCCAGCACGGCGTCCGTGCCGGCCAGCGCGCCGGCCAGTTCCACCATCCGCAGCCTGCAGGTGTGCCACGGCAGTACCGGCAGCGGCAAGCCCAGTTCCGCAGCCAGCAGCGCCGCCACTCGGGGTCCCGCGTCCTTCAGGGACGCCAGGGTGCCCGCCGCGCCACCGAACTGCACCGCGAGCCGTTCCGCGCGGACCCGCGCGAGCCCGGCCCCGGCGTCGTCCAGGGCGGCCAGCCAGCCCGCCGCGACCAGGCCGAACGTTACGGGAACGGCTTGGCGGAGGAGGGTCCGGCCGGCCATGATCGTGAACCGGTGCCGCACCGCGAGCGCGGCGGCGCTCCGGGCGGCGGCGGCGAGGTCGGCCATGATGACGTCGAGCGCGCGGGAGGCCATCAGCATGGCGGCGGTGTCCACGATGTCCTGGCTGGTCGCGCCGCGGTGTACCGCGCCCGCCACGGTGCGGGGCACCCGTTTCATGAGGGCGCGGCTGAGGGCGGGAACCGGGTTGCCGGTGAGCGCGGCCAAGCCGCCCAGCTCGGCCACGTCGAAGTTCTCCGGGACGGCCGCCCTGGTCACCGCGTCGCCGGCCCCCGCGGGCGCGAGCCCGGCCCGCTCCAGCGCGCGGGCGAGGGCGGCCTCCACCTCCAGCATGGAGCGCAGCCATGCCTGGTCACCGGCATCGACGCCGCCGCGGCGGAATACCCCGCCGAACATCACCCCGCGGCTCGCGTCCTGCTCGGGCATGGTTTCGGCCACTCCTTCCAGCCGGGCAATCGTCGCTGGCCCCACGTCTCGCTCGCGGACCACGATAGACGTAGGGTCAGGACCATGAACGCGCCTTTCTCTGGCCCAGGCGGGGCGGTTCCCGGTCCGGGCGGCCCCGGGCTCCCCCAGGAACGCCGCGTCGTCACCGAAATCCCCGGACCAGCCTCACGTGAGCTGCTCGGGCGCCGCCAGCGCAGCGTCGCTCGGGGTGTCAGCCATGTGCTCCCGGTGTTCATCACCGCCGCCGGGGGCGGCGTCCTCGTCGACGCCGACGGCAACTCGCTCATCGACTTCGGCTCGGGCATCGCCGTGGTGTCGGCGGGCAACGCCGCGCCGCGGGTGGTGGAACGGGTCAGTGAGCAGGTCGCCCGGTTCACCCACACGTGCTTCATGATCACCCCGTACGAGGAGTACGTCGCGGTCTGCGAAGAGCTCGCGCGCCGGACACCGGGGGAGCATGAGAAGCGTTCCGCGCTGTTCAACTCGGGCGCGGAGGCGGTGGAGAACGCCGTGAAGATCGCCCGGCACGCGACCGGGCGCCAGGCAGTTGTCGCGTTCGACCACGCCTACCACGGGCGCACCAACCTCACGATGGCGCTGACCGCGAAGAACATGCCGTACAAGCAGGGGTTCGGCCCGTTCGCCGGCGAGATCTACCGGGCGCCGATGGCGTACCCGCTGCGCTGGCCGGGCGGCCCGGAGGCCTGCCGCGCCCACGCGCTGGAGGTCATCACCGGGCTGATCCACACGCAGGTCGGCGAGGAGAACGTGGCCGCCGTCATCATCGAGCCGATCCAGGGCGAGGGCGGGTTCATCGTGCCGCCGCCCGGGTTCCTGGCCGGGCTGGCCGAATTCTGCCGCGCGCACGGCATCGTGCTGATCGCGGACGAGATCCAGACCGGTTTCTGCCGCACCGGCGACTGGTTCGCCTGCGAGCATGAGGGCGTCGTCCCCGACCTGATCACGACGGCCAAGGGGATCGCGGACGGGCTGCCGCTGGGGGCGGTCACCGGGCGCGCCGACCTGATGGATTCGGTGCACGTGGGCGGTCTGGGCGGCACCTTCGGCGGCAACCCGGTGGCGTGCGCGGCCGCGCTGGGCGCGATCGAGACGATGGCGGCCGAGGACCTGGCCGGGCGGGCCCGCCACATCGGCGACATCATGCTGCCGCGGCTGAACAAGCTGGCCGAGGCCACGCCCCGGATCGGGGAGGTCCGGGGCCGGGGCGCGATGATCGCCGTCGAGATCGTCCGGCCGGGCGGCCTGGACCCGGACCCCGCCACAGCGGGCAAGGTGGCCCGGGCCTGCCACGAAGCCGGCCTGGTCGTGCTCACGTGCGGGACGTTCGGGAACGTGCTGCGCTTCCTGCCGCCGCTGGTCATCGGCAACGCGCTGGTCGAAGAGGGCCTGTCGATCCTGGAGGACGCCTTCGCCGCGGTGTAGCGCACGGTGCACAGCCGGCCGTCCAGGTCGCCGCACCCGGTGAGCGTACCCGGCGAGCGGACACACGTGCACGGACCGGCGATCGCCGCCGCGGGAGCCAAGCGGTGCCGGTCGCTGAGCTATGCTTGCGATGTCAAGCATTTCTGTGGGAATCCCCGTCGTTCACGGCGGGAAGGATGTCAGCAGGAGCTGAGTTCCGGCCTGGCCGAGCTCGTGCCCGATACCAGCCGAGCGGACGGCTGGTTTCTCTACCTCGCTGGTGCGCCGCAGTCCCAGGTGGACCTCGCCGACCCGACGTACCTGGAGTTCGAGTACATCCGCCGGATCGCGCATCTGCTGGACGTCGCCGCGCCCGCCGGTGAGCCGCTGCGCGTGCTGCACCTCGGCGGCGGCGCCCTGACGCTGCCGCGCTATGTAACGGCCACCCGTCCCGGCTCGAGCCAGCTGGTGGCCGAGGCCGACGCGGCGCTGATGGAGATGGTCCGGAAGCACCTGCCGCTGAGCCGCCCGCGGCCAGCTCAGGGGCGGTTGCGGATCCGGATCGGTGACGCCCGGGAGGTCCTCGAATCCGTGCGCGCGGCCAGCTTCGACGTCGTGATCAGCGATGTCTTCGCCGGGCCGCGGACTCCGGCGCACCTGACCACGGTGGAATGCGCCGCCGCGGCGGCGCGGGCGCTGCGGCCCGGCGGGATCTACGCCGTGAACGTGGCCGATGGGCCACCCCTCGGGCACGCCAAGGCCCAGGTCTCCACCGTCGGTTCCTTCTTCCCGTTCTCCTGCATGATCGCCGAGCCCGCGGTGCTGCGCCGTCGCCGGTTCGGCAACCTGGTGCTGGCCGGGAGCCGCCGTGCGTTGCCCGAAGCGGAACTGCGGCGCCGGGCGGTCGCGGACCCGTTCCCCGCCCGGCTGATGTGCGGCGATGACCTGGTGCACTTCGCGGCCGGAGCCCGTCCCGTCACCGACGCGACCGCGCAGCCCTCCCCCGTGCCCCCGCGCGCGGCCCTCGATCCCTCCGCCTGATCGTTCCGGTGCGCAAATGTGCCCGCTTCGCCAGCGTCCGGCCCGGGTCATCCGCTACTCTGCTTGACCTTGGGGGCTGTTTCCGGGGCGACGCCGGCCGTTGGCTGGTGGTGGAGGTGCGGAGCTTGGGCAGCGGGACTGCAGTGTGACATCGGCGTAGGAGCTTGTATGGAGATGCCCCCTCCCGGCTGGTACGAGGATCCCGTTGCCGCGGGAGGCCCGCTGCGCTGGTGGGACGGGACGCAGTGGACGGAGCACACCGCTCCCACCGGAAGCACCTCGCTGACCGACTGGTTCCAGAGCATTCCCCTTCCGGTGGCCGGCCGCGACCATCCCGCTGCATTCAGCACGACCCGGGTGCTGGACCGGGGCGGACGGGGGACGCTGGCGGAGCTCGGCTGGCCGCACAGCACACCGGTCAGCGAGGACGACACGCCCCTGCTGGAGCGCGGCGACGCGGCCGGGAGGCTGCGCCGCAACCGCACCCGGCTGATGTGGGGCCTGGCCCTGGGGGCGGCCCTGGCCATGCTCATCACCGGCGTCCTGGTCGCCGTCTTCGGTTCGAGCACGGCGCCGCACGCCGCGTCGGCCGCCGCGGCGGGCCATCCGTCGGCCGTGCGCACGCTGACCCCGAAGGCGTCCGCGCCACCGCCGAGCACCCCGTCGGCGGTCCCGACGACCGGCACCCCGGTGACCGACCCCGCGTCCGGCCTGTCCTACCCGGCCCTCAGCACTCCCTGGCAGCCCAGCTGCCCAGCCGCGATGAGCAACGCGGCGTTCACCTGGACGGCCGGGGAGAGCGCGGTGGCCGGAACGGTCCCTCCGGCGGGCGGGGGCCCCTGGTACGCCAGCGCCTGTTCCGGCCTGCTCGGCCAGCAGTACCCCTATACCGGCGTCGCTGACCTGCCCCAGACGGCGATGAACCTGGTCGGCGCGTTCGACTCGGCTTACTACAGCGCCCTCCCACATGTCCGCGCGACCCAGCAGGACAATCCGCTCCAGGTCAGCGGCCATCCGGCGTGGATCGTGCAGTTCCAGATGACCTACCCGACCGCGGCGGGCCAGGGCCTGGCGTGGCAGACGCAGCTCGGCGCGGTGGTGGTCGTGGACCGCGGCGCGGGGCAGCCGCCCGCCGTCATGTACGTCACGGTGCCGGACAACCTGGGCACCGCGAACGTCGGGGTGATCCTGGCCTCGCTGCAGCTGGCCGCGCCGCCCGCCGCCGCGACCCCGCCGGGCGGAGCACCGTCCGGCGCCCCGGCCGCCGCGCCCGCCGCGGGCAGCGCCACCCCCGGCGCGAACCCGTAGCTGCTTCCGCGACGGCTCGGAGGTCCGGCCGCGCACCACGGCCAGCAGCGCGGCCCCGGCCATGCGGACGAAGGGGCCGGGCCGGTGATCGGGGACCGGGTGATCCGCTCCGCGACGGCGGCCGTGGTCTGCGCTGTGGCCGCCGTCGCGGCGGTGGTGGCGCTTTGCCGTTGATCTTCTTGCCCGCGTCGTAGCCGCGGCCGCCTTTCCCAACGGTCTTGGCTGCCTTGACCGACTGGGAGTCGATGATCGCAGCGGTAGGCTCGGGATCGCGGCCGGCGCCGATCCTGCACTGCCGTCGCAGCTCATCGTGCATGTCCTCGGTCGCGCCGGTTTCCTCCCACCCGCTGGCGTAGCCGTAGATGGTGCGCCAGTGCGAGAAATCCGCGGGCCTTGCCCGCCACTGGATGCCCTCCTTGACCAGGTAGCGGATCCCGTCGACGATGTCGCGGCGGCACTACTCCGCTGGCCTGCCGCCCTTACCCAGCGTCCAGGCCGGGGCCGGAAGCGTCGGCTCAGTGACAGCCCATTCGGCGTCAGACATGTCCGAGGGGTAACGAGGCGTCCTGGTACTGCGGCTGATCCCGCCAGGGCAGCACCGGCACGCCACGATCGGCGTACCCTGCGCATGCGCGGGTTCCGGTGGTTCGTCGATCTGCACAAATCGCGATCATGAAACCCGCGCTCACTTGTCTCGGGGAGTGACACACGCCGCGGCGTTTACAGAAACCTTACGGTCTGCCCACCAGGTGATCAGCCATCAGAGCCGGGCACCCCGCCCGGAGCGTTCCCAGATAGGCTGAAATCGGCGCTAGTTGCCCGGCGGGCGTTACCTTCCGGGCCGCCGGCCTCTCTGTAGTGCCGTCGCCATGGGAGCGGCGGCACGAACGGACGGAGCCGGTGGCAGGAGACCAGGGTGCTGCTCGGTGACGGCGCGTGCTCATCGGTCGTTTGGGGAGAAGCTAGAGCGCGTCCGGCCCGCAGACGCGCTGTCCCGGGTGGCCTGACCCGTTCCCGGCAAGACCTTCCACAGGAAGGAGACGACCGATGGATGTCCCCGAGATCGTGACGGATACCACCACGCAGCGCTGGTCGCGTCGGCGCTTCATGGGTGGCGCGGTGGGTGTGGCCGTGCTCGGGTGGTTCGCGGCCGCGTGCGGCAGCGGCGCGGATCAGTCGGCGGGCGCCCCCACGTCGGGCGCGCCGACCTCGCCGATAACCGGCACCAGTACCTCCCCCGGAGCCACCACGACCACCTCCGGCGTCGACGCCGAGCTGATCAGCCAGCGCTATGAAGGCCTGAAGCCGTTCCCACCCGCGCCGGCTCCGCCAGCCGTCAAGCCGATCACGCTGAGCGTGTCCGACCCGACGGTGTTCTCGCACGTGCCGATGACCGACAAGGTCGTGTTCGTCACGATCGACGACGGCATCGAGAAGGACCCCAAGTTCATCCAGATGGTGAAGGATTTCCAGATCCCCCTCACTATCAGCCTCGCGGACGTGCTGATCAGGGACGACTACGCGTACTTCGAGAAGCTGTACGAAACCGGCTATATATCGATCCAGAACCACACGGTCCACCACCCGCTGGACATGCCGGGCCTGTCGGCCTCGCGCCAGCTCTATGAGATCTCCGGCCAGCAGGACAAGCTCCATAAGGAGTACGGGGTGACGCCGTACATCTTCCGGCCGCCGGGCGGCAACTACGACGCGACGACGATCGCCTCGGCACTTGAGGCCGGCCTCAAGGGCTTAATGCTCTGGAAGGAGACCATGCAGATCTCGGACATGGAGTACCAGACTGCCGCGCACCGTCTTAACCCAGGGGACATCATCCTCTGTCACTTCCGCGGCCCCGCGCAGCTCCGTGGCGAGACCATGGTGCATATGATGACCCGCCTCTACAAGCACATCCAGGCGCAGGGCTTCACCGTGGCCGACGTCACGAAGTACGTGTAGCCACCAGCTCGCCCTTGCCCATCTGCAGCGTGGTGACGACGAGCCGCGGGTCGCCTTCCAGCAACTCCCGTAGCGGCGCGATCTCGGTCGGGTGCGAGGACGCGTCGTCGGCCACCAGCACCCCGCCGGGGCGGAGGGTCTGTCAAGACCCCTCGCGCGGCAGGCGTACGGCCACCACCCGTCGTACTCGGTCCGCTCGGCGTCGAGGAAGAGTAGCTCGATGCTCGCCTCGGGTGCCGCCAGCGAGCCCGGCTTGATCAACGAGTTCCCAGCAGCGGAAATGTGATCGGTGACGGCCCTAGTTTCCAAACAGGCTCTTACTCCCACATCTACGGGTTGGGCTGGGCGCGGGGCCAGGACGACATGGCGACGCGGCTGCTCCCGCTGTCTCTGGACAGCTAATCCAGGCCGCCTCGCTCGTGCTGCTGCGCGAGGCCCGCAACGGCCGGGACGCGGCAGGACGCGCCTGCCCCAGCCGGGGGAACGGCCGATGGTGATCGAGCGCGACCATCCGTCGTGGGCGGAGGTGGATGCCGTGCAGCAGGAACACATCGACGGTCCCCACGTCACGCCGATCACTCTTGAGAGCGCGTCGCGGAGGATAGTGGCATGATTCCGGGTTGTAACCGATGGCTCAGTTTCGCAAGACCTTGGTCGAGTGTTCGTGAAAGAAATCGAGCTGGCTATTGGGCCAGGTAACGTCCGGCCGGCGTGACGCACATCGGGTTGTGACCTTTGCCGAGGTGGCACAGTCAGGGCCGTGGCAGTTCCCCCGCGAGGCGCGCGCCGAGGCTATCCAGCAACAAGCGTTCGGCCTGGCCATGACCGGTGAACTGCTCAGCGTGCTGGAGCAGCGGATGGACGGTCTCGGTATCTCGCGGCCGGTCCAGTGCTTTCACCAGGCAGAATTGCTTCGTGCCGACAGTGCTAAGGAATTAAGGTCGAGATCGTCCGCGGCGGCCCGGATCGCGGCGCGTTCGGAAATCCCGTCTAGGTGTTCACCGGGAAGCCGAGGCTCACGCCGCCGTGGCTCGGGTCGAGCCAGCGGGACGTGACCACCTTGCCGCGGGTGTAGAAGTGCACGCCCTCGGTGCCGTGCACGTGGGT
>Ga0181518_10005002_pt1 | contig 11631 bp, 8 predicted proteins | sample PEATcosm2014_Bin_28_FD_119751 | JGI IMG/M metagenome (GOLD analysis project Ga0181518, IMG submission 119751) | Peatland microbial communities from MTU Mesocosm Facility, Houghton, MI, USA - PEATcosm2014_Bin01_60_metaG | ecosystem: Environmental > Terrestrial > Soil > Wetlands > Peat | place... | reverse complement strand
TCGCCATTGGCGGTGAAGCGGAAGTGTCCCGGCTCGATGATGCCGGCGTGAACCGGACCGACCGGAATGCGGTGCAGGCCTTCGCCTTGCACCGGCAGGAACGCGTAAGGCGTTGGTTCGCCCGGTTGTTGCGGGTGTGCGCTCAGCGGATGTTGCACATCCCAGAAGCCGAGATCGAGCCACGGCCGCGTATCCGTCGCGCCGATCGGCTCGAGCCCATAGAGGCTTTTGATCGCGCGCTCGAGCCTGATGGCGGGTGGGTACAGCGCGCCCACAGACGGAAAATTTCCGTCTGGGCATTCGACGCTGACGACATTGATGTCGTACCCGACCTCGCTCATCACCGCCATATGCACGGCACCGCTGTCGCCCCACAGGCTGAGCAACGTGGCATGGCCGGCGGCAAGCTCGCCCGCCACCGCGCGCCATGCGTCCGGCGTGACGATCGCGCGCGGCCAAGGCCGGTGACCGTCGACGCGGCGAGCCTGGGCGATGATGTCGGCGAGTGCGGCCATGGACGCTATCCGAGCAGTTTTGCAACGCTCTCGAACCAGGCGACCAGCGCCGGCGGCATGTAGATGCCAGCCATGAGCACGAGTGCGAGATGCGAGAACAGCGGCAGATACGACGCATTGGATTTGGCGACGGGTCCGCGCGGCTCGCCAAACGCAATGGTGTTGAGCCGCAGGAATAATCCGCCAATGCCGACCAGGAGGCCGAAGACGAGGATCAGCGCCAGCGCCGGCGAGCGCGCGAAGGTCGAGCTCACGACGAGGAATTCGCTCATGAAGATGCCCAGCGGCGGCATCCCGGCGATGGCGATGACGCCGAGGATCAGTCCCCAGCCGAGCACCGGGTTGGTTTCGGTGAGCCCGCCCATGTCGGCGATGCGTTGCGTGCCCTTGATCTGTGCGACGTGACCGACCGCGAAGAAGATCGCCGACTTGGTCAGCGAGTGCATGGTCATGTGCAGCAAGCCGGCGAAATTGGCGATCGGGCCGCCCATGCCAAAGGCGAAGGTGATGATGCCCATGTGCTCGATCGACGAGTAGGCAAACATGCGCTTGATGTCGCGGCGCCGGTACAGCATGAACGCCGCGAAGACGAGCGACACCAGCCCGAGCGTCACCATCAGCGGCCCGGGCGCCAGCGCCGCCGGATTGACGGCCAATAGCATCTTGAAGCGCAACAGCGCGTAGAGCGCGACATTGAGCAGCAATCCCGACAGCACCGCCGAGATCGGCGTCGGGCCTTCGGCGTGGGCATCGGGCAGCCAGGCGTGCAGCGGCGCCAGCCCGACTTTTGTGCCATAGCCGAGCAAGAGAAAGACGAAGGCGACATTGAGCAGCGCCGGGTCGAAGGCGCCAGCATGCTGGATCAGCGTGGTCCAGACCATGGCGTCGAGGCCTTCGCCGACCGCCGGCCGCGCCGCCATGTAGATCAAAATGGTGCCGAACAGCGCCAGCGCGATGCCGACGCTGCCGAGAATGAAATATTTCCACGCCGCTTCGAGCGCTTCATGGGTGCGGTAGATGCCCACCATCATCACGGTGGTCAGCGTCGCCAGCTCGATGGCGACCCACATCACGCCGATATTGTTGGCGACCAGCGCGAGATTCATCGCGAACATCAGCACCTGGTACATGGAATGATAGAAGCGCACGAAGCTCGGCGTGAGCTTGCCATTCTCAAGCTCGTGACCGATGTAGCTTGCGCTGAATACGCTGGTGGTGAATCCGACGAATGTCGTGAGCACGATGAAGGTGCTGTTGAGGTCGTCGACCAGGAGATACGGCCCGGGCTGCGGCCGCGCGGCAAACAGCGATACCGCCGAGACGAAGGTGGCGAATGTCGCCAGCACGTTGAGGCGCGCCGTGATCCGATATCCCGGCAACAGCGCCAGCAGCGCCGCCGCGAACACGGGGATCAGCAGCACGGCGGCAAGCGCATCGAACCTCATCGCCGCTCTCCGCGGAAACGGTCGAGCGCTTGCAAGTCGACCGTGTCGAAGCGCTCGCGAATACGGAACAGAAATATGCCGATGACGATGAAGGCGATGAGAATCGAGAACGCGACGCTGATCTCCACCACCAGCGGCATGCCCTTGGCACCGGTCGCGGCGAGGACCAGACCGTTTTCAAGCGACATGAAGCCGACCACCTGGCTCACCGCGTTACGCCGCGTCACCATCATGAGCAGGCCGAGCAGCACCACGGCCAGCGCGAAGGCCAAATCCTCGCGCGCCAGCGGATCGGCGTCCTGGGTGACGCGCAGCATGACGACCATTGACAGCGCGACCAGACCGATACCGGCGAGCATCACCGGGCCGACGCCGACGACCTGCTCGATCTCGCGGTGAATGCCGAGCTTCACGATGATCCGATGCAGCACCACCGGAATGACGATCGCCTTGAACACCAGCGCCAGCGCGGCCGTGACGTAAAGGTGGGGCGCGTCCTGAATGAAGGCCTGCCAGGCCACCGACAGCGCTAGCACCAGCGCGTGCAGCGCGAATATGTTCAAGAGCGCGTAGAGCCGATCCTGATAGAGCTGCATGAAGCTGATCAGCACCAGCAGGCCGGCCAGCAGATGGGCGATGTCGAAGTCGATGCCGTGCATCAGAAGCTCCCCGATACGAAACGCAGCAGCGTCGCCAGCAGGCCGAGCATCAGCGCTGCACCGAGGAATTCGGGGACGCGGAACACGCGCATTTTGGCGATCGACGTCTCGAACAGCGCCAGCAGGAATCCGCAGGCGGCGAGCTTGCCGACATAGGCCGCGATGCTGATCGCGATTTGCTCAATTCCGGCACCGGCCGGCTGCAGGCTCCAGGGCACGAACAGGCAGCCGATCAGCGAGATGTAGAGAATGAGCTTGAGCGATGCCGACAGCTCGATCAGCGCCAGGTGCCGCCCGGAATATTCCAGCACCATGGCCTCGTGCACCATGGTCAGTTCCAGGTGCGTCGCCGGATTGTCGACCGGAATGCGTCCGTTCTCGGCGATCGCCACCAAGATGAGCGCCAGCAGCGCCAGCGCCAGCGATACGCGCAATCCCACCGCCGGCGAGCTCATGAATTCCGCGATGGTGGAGAGCTGGGTCGAGCCACAGATCAGCGCCAAGGTGAACACGATCATGATCATGGCCGGCTCGGCCAGCGAAGCGATCATGACTTCGCGGCTCGAGCCGATGCCGCCAAAGCTCGTGCCGACGTCGAGACCGGCCAGCGCCTGGAAGAAGCGCGCATTGCCTAAGAGCGCGATGATGACGATGAGGTCGGCCGCCCATGAGAACAACAGTCCGGTGCGGAATGTCGGCACCAGCGACGCCGCAACCCAGGTTGCGGCAAAGATCAGATAAGGGATGACGCGGAACAGCCACGACGCATTGTCCGCCAGCACGACCTCCTTGCGCATGAGGCGGGCAAGGTCGAGGTAGGGCTGAATGAGCGGCGGCCCCTGCCGCCGCAGGAAACGCGCTTTCACCTTGCGCACGAAGCCGGTGAGGAGCGGCGCCAAGAGCAGCACCAGCAGCATCTCTCCAGCCTGGCCGGCAAAGTTGTAAATCAGGGCCATATGGCGAGCACCAGCAAGAGAATGACGAGGGCTGCGAAGACAAGGCTCAAGAACTGGCGGATGGTCAGGAACTGCAGGTAGTTGAGGCGGTCCGCGGCGACGCCGATGGCGGTGGCGATCGGCGCATAAAGCGCGTCCCAGATCGGGTCGTGCAGATCGACGACGATGCGCGCCGGCCGCATGTCGCCGGGCGGCGGCATCTCGACATGCTCGCGTGCATGGAACAGGACCGTGCCGAAGACGCGGCGGATCGGCTGGGCAAAGCTTGACGCGGTGTACTGTGTGGCTGGGCTTGGGTCCGGATAGCCGCAGTCCCACGCCGGCGCGCGGCGCAGCCGATCCGAGGCGAGGCGGTGGATCGCGACAGCCGCGAGCGTGCCGGATATAACCATGAACAAGAAGACCAGCAGGCCGTCATAGGAGCTGCGGCTCGAGGCGATCGGCACGATCGACAGCCATTGCTCGCCGGCCTGCACCGGCATGCGCCCGCCGACGAGAAAGTCGGTAAGCGGCGCCAGCGCATCGATGAACAGGCCGGGCAGGACGCCGGCGACCAGGCAGAGGGCTGCGAGAAAATACATCGCACCGAGCGACCACTGGTCGGTCTCCGTCGCGCGCTCGGCCGCGGGCGTGCGCGGACGGCCGAGGAAGGTGATGCCGAACGCCTTAACGAAGCAGGCCGCGGCCAGCGCCGCTGACAGCGCGAGCAACGCGCCGACCGCAGGCACCAGGAGCTTGAGACCCCACGACGGCAGTTGCGGGCTGAGCAGGATCGCCTGGAACGTCAGCCATTCCGAGACAAAACCATTGAGCGGCGGCAGCGCCGAGATGGCGACGCAGCCGACGAGGAACACCAATGCCGTTTGCGGCATGCGGTGGATGAGGCCACCCAGATGCTCCATGTCGCGCTCGCCGGTCGCGGTGAGGACCGCGCCGGAGCCGAAGAACAGCAGGCTTTTGAAGACGGAATGATTGAACACATGCAGCAGGCCCGCGGTCAGCGCCAGTGCGGCGGCAAACGTCATGCCGTGCGCCTTGAACGCCAGCGCCAGCCCGAGCCCGATGAAGATGATGCCGATATTCTCCACGGTGTGATAGGCGAGCAGTCTTTTGAGGTCGTGCTGCATCAGCGCATAGAGCACGCCCATCACGGCGGTGACGCCGCCGAGCGCGAGCACGACCATGCTCCACCACCAGGCCGGCTCGCCCATGAGATCAAACACGATACGGACGAAACCGTAGACCGCGACCTTGGTCATCACGCCGCTCATCAATGCGGACACATGGCTCGGCGCCGCCGGATGGGCGAGCGGCAGCCAGACGTGAAGCGGCACGAGGCCGGCCTTGGAACCGGCGCCGATCAAAACGAGGATCAGCGCCAGCGCCAGGAGTCCCGCCGTCGGATGCGCGGCGCGGATCTGGGCGAATGTGTAGAAGCCGTCGGGACCCGCGAGCAGGCCGAACGCCAGCAATAAAGCGAGCGTGCCGAAGCTCGCCATGGCCAGATAGACGTAACCGGCATAGACATTCTCGCGCACGCGGTGGTGCGCCATGACCAGCGCCCAGGACGTGAGCGACATGAATTCCCAGGACAGGAGAAAAGTGAAAGCGTCGTCCGCCAACACGACGAGCATCATGCCGGCGAGGAATGCCGGATAGAACGGCAGCACGCGCAACGGCGCGTCCTCATGGCGGCCATAGCCGATCGCGAACACGCTGGCGGTGACGGCGCCGAGATCGACGACGGTAAGAAAGAATGCCGACAGCGCATCGATGCGGAAATGCGAGCCGATCCACGGAATGCCGAGCGGCAGGACCATGGTTTCGGCCGGTGCGGCTGCGAGCAGATGCTGCAAGGCGGCAAACAGCGAGATCAGCGCGGCCGTCGCGCTTAGGCCGTAGATCAACGCATTCGCCACAGCGGCGCGCCCGATCAACACGGCGACGATGGCGGTCGCGAGAAGCGCCGCGGCGCACGATAATGCGATGATCAGCGTCATGCCGGCGGTCTCTTGATCCGCACGCCGCGGCCGCCGCTCGCGCTTGTGGCATTGTCGGAGATTAGCTCGATGCCGCCTAAATCAAGCGCCGACACCAGCTTCATCAATGAATCGACATTGCCGCGGATCACGCCGTCGCTTGCCTCCATGCGCTGAATGGTCGGCAGCGACAGGCCGGACAATTCGGCAAGCTTGCGCTGGTCGATGCCAAGCAGCGCCCGCGCGGCTCGTAATTGTGCGGCAGTTATCATGCTTAAAGCATCAATTATCATGTTATTAGCATCTAAATCGTTCTTTATAGCGCGAGAAATGCGATTTCAAGCTGTTGGAAATGATCTCGTGATTCCAACGACATGCCGTGCCGCTCAGAAGCTAAGGTCACGCCGCCTTAACCGCGACTCACGGCGATGATCGTCTCGGAGCAGGGGACATCACGACCGGCGTCTTGGGCGGCTCTGGCCGCGGTCAGCCGCTACTTGGTGATGAGGGGTCGCGTCGACGCGGGCGGCGTAGGCGCCGGCGGCGAGATCGAAAGCGTGAGCCATGCATTCCAGCCGGTAGGCCGATCCGACCCAGCGAATTCTCCGTAGGCCTTCAGATTGAGATAGCCCTGCATGCCGCCGATCGGAAAAATGTAACCGATCTGCGGGCCGACGCCTAAAACCTGGGACTGGAAACACCCCACCAGATCGCCGGAACCACTGTCGCAGCCGATATCCTTGTAGGCGTAGCCGACCAAGCCAACCTGCCATTGCTTGGTCAAAAATTGCGACGCGCCCCAATCGAAGTGCATGTCGACGCCATTCTGATACTGGGTCGAGGGATTGACGAAGTTGGCGGTGAAGCCGAGCACACCGGAAAACTCGTGCCCGGTCTGCGGGTTGAAATAGGTGTAGCCGGCGCCGGCGTCGAACGTGCCGTGACCGATGCCCAAATTTGCCAGCCGCGAGGAATTATAGGCCCCGATCGGCACGTCTCCCGTGACGTAGGTCATGTAGTTGTTGACGCCACTGTTCCACTTCAGCGTGGCCAGCGGGATAAAGTCCGAGAAACCCCAAACCGAACTGTTGATGGCGTCGAACCGCGGACCGAACGGCAGCGTATTGCCAAGCGGCCCCGTGACCGTGCCCGACACCGTCCCCGACAACGACGTGGTCGCGCGGCCATAGGCTTCCAGCGCGCTGAGCGACAGTTGGCCGCCCAGCACCGGCGTTGCGAAGACATAGGTCGGGATGACAAGGTTAAGCGCGCCCGTGGCATGAACGTTGGCGTTGATTTGTGCCTGAATGTTCAGGGGCAGATTTCTGATTTCGAACTCTTTGGCGAGGGCTACTGCACCGCCCGCGGATACGTTGGTGTAATAATCAATGTTCGCCAGCGACCATCCCGGTTGCTGCGGAGTGGCCGCGAGGCTGCCGAAGAGTCCGGGAATCCAGAAGCTCACGCCGCCTTCATCGGCGAGTGCATATTTCGGGGCCGCGACAACAACCGCAAGCGTAATTGCGCCCCATAGCAGACTCGATTGGACGGCGCGCGTGAGAGCAGCGGGTTGCTCAAGACGTGGATTTGAAGTCGGCACGGTTGGCTTCATGTTCGCCCCCGTTGTGGTCGCCCAGCCTATGCAACATCCCCGGCAACGGCCCCGAGCGCCCGACTTCGATTATTTTACAGTGGACACTGCCTGACCATATGCAAATGCGGCCAATGCTGCGAATGCCGGGCTTCGTTGCCAAAAAGTCGCAGCAGCGAAATTGCCTGCAGCAAGAGCGGGTTGCCTTGCGTCACGAGTGCGCTGATGATGGCGAAGTCGAATCTTCGATATCGAGATCGCGGTCGACCAAATTGGCCTTACTTGGCCGCAAGTTTTTTTGAAACGAATTGATTTGAATCGAGGATGCTGTCGCTGCCTGCTGTCGGGAAAATGCCGGGCGGGCCGGAGCCCGATGACGCGCGATCGCGACGATGCCGTGGGCGCCGGAATTGCACCAACAGGTCGTGTTAACGAATATGAGCCTGTTAGCCTTTGCGGCAGAGCCATGCTGCCCGGTTGCCTGGCATCGGCTAGGCTGCGGCGGCTCTTTTGACGATCGACAATCACGCGGGGAATAAGGAAACGATGCCCATGTCGAGCAAGTTAGCCATCATATCGGCTTGCGGCCTATTGGGGTCGCTCTTGGCCTTCAACGTCGAGGCCTTTCCGGTTTCGACCGCGCCGGGGCAGGCGGCAATGCCCGCCACGACGCTGGTACGCGACTTTTGTGGCTTCAACTTCCACCGTGGCCCCGACGGCTACTGCGTGCGCAACGAGGCGTTCTACATCTATCCGCCGGCGCCGGCGCCGCTCCAGGTGGTTGCGCCGCTCGGGTGCCCGGATGGCTTCTACCTCGGCCCGGACGGCCGTTGCTTTGCGCCGCTGGCCTGCACTAACGGCTACTACCTCGGTCCCTACGGCCAATGTTTTCCATATTGGCGGCCGTAACCGCGCCCGGCTGCGGCTGATTTCGATCCGCAGGATGAAATTCCGATGCCCTAAGGTGGCGTCGTTTACTGGCGCCGGACGGCCCCCGATACCGTTCCGCGGCCGTGATCGGGTTCCGCCGCATTGACGGTGATCGATCCTTAGCCCACAATGTGGTCTGGCGCGGGTTTAGACAAACAACACCTCTGCCTGCTGAGTGCCGGCGCCGCGGGCGAACCAAAGAGATCAATGCCATGAACGTCAACAGTTATGGTTTCGACTTGGCTGAAGAACAGATCCTCATCGACGAGCTCTCCGACGAGGCGTTGGAGCGGGCGGGAGGTTTGGAGACTAGGGCCGGGCTGACGATTGCCATGTGCTCCGGCTTGGGTAGCTGCCCCTCCGCGCCAGCTTGATAGACTGCTTCTGGCCTCTTGATTTTGGCCCGACTGCCGAGCTCTCCGACGTTCCGTCAGAGAGTTCGGTAGTCTTTGCGCCGACGAAGTCTGCCTAGGAATTCCGACGGCGGCTTTGATCCTTTTGACGTCTGTCGGATCGGCGGCTGGCTCCGGCGAAACCCCGGCGCCAGCCGCTACCTTGGTTTGGCATTATGTGATCGAGAATCTGGAGCGGAACCGCTTCGGATCGAAGCGATTTTCGCTCCGGCATTGTCACGGAGCTGATCTCTTCGGAGCTTCCTTCGCCCGCCGAAGCGGGCATTGCGAAGGCGGGGAAACCGGCTGCCATCGCCGGATCAAGTCCGAAGACAGGCTTTTTCCCGATCATGCGCGAACGCCGGATTTGTCGCGCTGCTCGTCAGTATTGACGCATTCCTGAGACGTTGGCGCGATCAAATCATCGCGCCGCTAGCCGCCATGCTTCTGGCGCCATGGTTTTCATCCGGGAAGACGCCGAAGCGGGAGCTTAAGATAGGACAATGTCGACCTATCGTCTCGACAAGCTGTTTTCGCCACGATCCGTCGCCGTGATCGGCGCCAGCCCGCGCGAAAAGTCGCCGGGCCGGGCGGTGCTGAAGAATCTGCGCCGCGGCGGCTTTGAAGGTGAGATTGACCTTGTCAATCCGCACTACGACGCCATCGAGGGCGTTCGCGCCGTCAAATCCTACGACGCGCTGCCGGGTACGCCCGATCTGGTCGTGATCGCGGCGCCGCCACCGGCTGTTCCATCTCTTGTCGCGACCGCGGGCCAGCGCGGCACCGCTGCCGCGATCATCCTCACTGCCGGCCTGGGACACGGTCCCGGTTCGCTTGCGGAACTCTGCGCGAAAAACGCCCGCGATGCAGGCATACGCCTCGTCGGACCCAACTGCCTCGGCGTCTTGGTGCCGCGCGTCAAACTCAATGCGAGCTTTGCCGCCTCGATGCCGCGGCCGGGCGATCTGGCGCTCATCTCCCAGTCCGGCGCCATTGCGACCGGGATGGTGGAGTGGGCCTCGGTGCGAGGCATCGGATTTTCCGCCGTCGTCTCCATTGGCGACAATATCGACGTCGATCTTGCCGATCTGCTCGATTACTTCGCCATGGATCGCGGAACGCGGGCGATCTTGCTGTATATCGAATCGGTCAAGGACGCGCGCAAATTCATGTCGGCGGCGCGCGCCGCGGCCCGCGCCAAGCCGGTGCTCGTCATTAAATCCGGACGCCACGCCCAGGGCGCCAAGGCGGCAATGACCCATACCGGGGCGTTGGCTGGTTCCGATGCCGTTTATGATGCGGCCTTCCGCCGGGCCGGGCTGTTGCGGGTGCTCGATCTCGACGAGTTGTTCGCCGCCGCGGAGACGCTGGGCCATTTGACGGCGCTGTCCGGCAAGCGGCTGGCGATATTGACCAATGGCGGTGGCGTCGGCGTATTGGCGGTGGATCGTCTGGCGGATTTCGCCGGCGAGCTGGCCGACATTTCGGCCGATACGATGAAAAAGCTCGATGCGGCGCTGCCGGCGATCTGGTCGCGCGCCAATCCGGTCGACATTGCCGGGGACGCCGATGAGGCCAGATACGCGGAGGCGCTCGAGCAATTGCTCGACGACGGCGCCAACGACGCCGTCCTGGTGATGAACGTGCCGACGGCGCTGGCATCGCCATCCGATGCGGCCAAGTCGGTGATTGCCGTGACGCAGCAGCATCGCCGGAACAGCGCCCGCGCCAAGCCGGTCTTCGCGGTGTGGATCGGCGGCAGCGATCCGGCGGCGGAAGCGTTCGATGCCGCGGGCATCCCGAGCTACGCCACTGAATCGGATGCGGTCGCTGGCTTCATGCATCTCGTGCGCTACCACGAATTGCGCGACCTCTTGATGGAGACGCCGCCGAGTTTGCCCCAAGACATCGCGCCCGACAGCGCCGCGGTGCGGCCGATCATCGATGCCGTGCTGCGCGACAAGCGCACGTGGCTAGACCCGGTCGAGATCACGGGCGTTTTCTCGGCCTATGGGATTGCGGTGACGCCGGCCGTGCTGGCGCGCGACGCCGATGAGGCCGTCGCGGCGGCAAGACAGCATCTCGCCGCGGGCAACGCCGTCGTCGTCAAGATCCAATCTCCCGACATCGTCCACAAATCCGAGGTCGGGGGCGTTCGGCTCAACCTCACCACCGAGCGCGCCGTGGCCGAAGCGACGTCGGATGTTCTCAACCGGGCGCGGGCGGCAAAACCCGACGCGCGGATCAGCGGCGTCACCGTATTCCCGATGATCGTGCGGCCGAAGGCGCGCGAACTGATCGTCGGCGTTGCCGACGATCCCACATTCGGCCCCATTATCGTCTTTGGCCAAGGCGGCACGGCGGTCGAAGTCATCAGCGACAAGGCCATGACGCTGCCGCCGCTGAACCTGGCGCTGGCCCAGCGCTTGATCGCTCAAACCAGGGTGTCCCGCATTCTCAAGGCCTATCGCAACGTGCCCGCTGCCGACGAGCGCGCCATCGAGCTCCTCCTGGTCAAATTGGCGCAGCTCGTGGCTGACTTTCCAGAAATTCGCGAGATTGATCTTAACCCCGTGCTCGCCGACGAGACCGGCGTCATCGCCGTTGACGCGCGCGTGTCGGTCGCTGCCGTTGCCAAGCATGAGCGCGGCCCGTCCGGCCATCCGCGTTTCGCGATCCGGCCTTATCCGAAAGAATGGGAGCGGCACGTGACGCTGCAGGACGGAACGGCACTTCTGGTGCGCCCGGTCCGGCCCGAAGACGAGGAGCTTTATCCGCCGTTCTTCGCCGCTGTGACGCAACAGGATTTGCGCCTACGTTTCTTCGCCCCGGTCAAGGAATTCAGCCACACATTCATCGCGCGCTTTACCCAGATCGATTACGCGCGCGCCATGGCGTTCATTGCGGTCAACGAAGCGACGGGAGAGATGTTGGGGGTCGTGCGTCTACACAGCGATGCGGACTACGACACGGCGGAATTCGCCATCCTGGTTCGTTCCGATCAAAAAGGGCATGGGCTCGGCTGGCAATTGATGCAATTGATCATCGAATATGCCCGCGCGCAGGGAATCCGCTCGGTTCACGGCCAAGTTCTTCATGAGAATGCGGCGATGCTGGATATGTGCAGAAATCTCGGCTTTCAGGTCAAGCCAGATCCGGAGGAG
>Ga0181518_10004999_pt1 | contig 11634 bp, 10 predicted proteins | sample PEATcosm2014_Bin_28_FD_119751 | JGI IMG/M metagenome (GOLD analysis project Ga0181518, IMG submission 119751) | Peatland microbial communities from MTU Mesocosm Facility, Houghton, MI, USA - PEATcosm2014_Bin01_60_metaG | ecosystem: Environmental > Terrestrial > Soil > Wetlands > Peat | place... | reverse complement strand
TAGGCTGCGCGATCATGGCTGATTTGCGTCGCGTGGAGCTCGAGGAGCTCGTAAACCGCCCTGGGACCTACTTCAATCCGCAGACCGAAATCGTCGTCGTCGTCGACGACTCACCCGAGGTCGACTCCGAGATCTTCAACATGGAAGAGTTCGAGGGCGCCGACTGGGTGCTGATCTCCGACGAGACACCGGTCGACGAGCACCGCCGCGACGAGCTGCTGGAGGCCTTCCAGATCCATCTCCACGCCGGCGCCGCCGAGATCGACGAGAACGGATCGGACACCTCCGACGAGCTGGAAGAGGACGACCAGGAGCCCGGCCGGGAGTGATCGGTCCGGCGGGGCTTCCCCGCGGGCCCTTGGGGCTCCCGTGGCAGCCCTTGGCTAGCTAGATTAGCCGCCGCTGAGCAGCGGCTGGCACTTCTTCATTGCCGCGGTGTTGCCGGCCGCCTTCTCCACGCAGTTGGTGAACTTCTGCATCGACGCTGCGCTCGGGGAGCCGGCCGGGCTCGTGCCGCTACCTCCCGATGCGCCCGAGCCGCTCAAGCCGCTTAAGCCGCCGATGCTGCCCTTGAGCGCCGAGGTCAGGCTCCCCAGCTTGGCGGTGAACGCGCTGTAGGGCTTGATGTCCGCCGGGGCGGAGATCGTCTGCGGCTGGTTGAGACCGGAGTACTGGAGCGTGAGCTGGATGCCGGCCGAGCTCAGGCCGCCGAACAGCTCCGAGATCTTGCCGGTGACCGGGATGGTCAGGTTGAGCCGGAGCTTGCGCAGCGTCTTGTCGCTCTGCCCGGTCCACACGTCAACGCTCGCGTTCTTGACCGACGCCGCGATCTTCTGCCGGGACGCGGCGGAGATCGAGCTCGGGAGATGGGTCGAGCTGGAGGCCGTGCTCGCGGTCGTCTTCTGCAGCAGCGTGCTGAGGTCGGCCAGCAGCCCGGCGACGTTCACCCCGGCGTGGATGTGCGTGGTCGCGACTCCGCCGACGCTCTCGGTGCCGACCACGGTGGGATCGGTCAGCCAGTGCACCGGGTCGATGCCGAGCCCCGAGAGCCCGGACTGGCTCTTGTTCGACGACTCCACCCCGGAGAAGCCGGACTCCACGCGCGTGAAGTCGGCCGCCGGCAACTGGTACCCGGTCCCCTCGAGCGTTACGTAGCCGCTGGTCCCGGTCGAGATTACGCCGAGCGATCCGTGGCGGCCGAGTGCACTGACGGCGATTGTGAAGTCAGAGGCCGGCAGCCGTCCGGAGCCACGGCTCTGAAACGGTCCGCTCAGGCTCAGGGTGACCGGGCCGCTGAGGGCGCTCGAGCCCGACGGGTTGAGCGCCAGATCGAGGTCCAGCACACCGCTGTCGACCTTGTGCCCGGCGCCGAAGGTCTGGCGGAGCAGGGTCTGGGCGCTCGCTCCGGAGGAGGTGGTGGCCGAGGATCCGCATGCCGCGAGCGCAACGGCGGCAACCGACGCCGCCACGAGCAGCATCAGCCTGTTGGCCTGGTTGGCGTCGAACATGCTGCAACTTCCTCCTCATCGGTGGCGCACCCCCAACCGCGAATGTAGCATCGTGTGCGGTGCGCAGGCTTCTTCTCGTGCTGCTCGCGGTTGCCGCATCGCCCGCCAGCGCCCTGGCTGCCCCTGTCCTCGTGCTCGGCCACAACCGCCGCGCGAGGGTGCGTGACGACCCGTACCTGACGGGCCCGGCACTGACCCCGGCGCCCGCCGTGGGCGGCGCGGCCGCTGCGGTGACCGCTCGCGCGCGGTCCGGCAGCCCGGTCTCGGGCTCGGGCGGGCCGGGCTCGGGCTCAGGCTCGGGCGGGCCGGGCTCGGGCTCGGGCTCGGGCGGCCCGGTCTCCAGCGGCGGGTCGGGGCTGACCGCCCCGGGGTCGGGGCACACCGCCCCCAGCCCCCAGCCGCCCGCTCGCAAGCGCGGCAAGCCGGCGCCGCAACCGACCGTGCTCTCGGTGCTGGCCGGGCTGCAGCGCTCCGGCGCCATCGACCAGGCCGACTACCAGACCGACGTCGGCTCGTTCGACGCCGCGTTGACCGAGGAGAAGCACCTGAGCGGCGCCCGAGCCACCGAGCTGGAGGCGGTGACCGAGACGATGCACAGCATCGCCGCGGCCGGGGGGCTGACCGCGTCCCGGCTGCCGGCGCTGTTCGCCACCCTGGACGCCAACCGCCAGTGGTGGGCGACCGGCCCGCTGCTGAGCTACGGGCAGCGGGTCGAGTTCGCGGGCTCGCAGCTGGTGTGGGAGTATTACCCGGGGCAGGGCCTCCAGCTCCAGGTCCTCGGCAGCTTCGGGAAGGCCAACGGCCTCTACACCGCCGGCCCGGCCCAGTATCCCGCGATGGAGCAGTTGCTGTCGGAGCTGATCCCATTCGCCGCCCAGCGCGGCGGGAGCCTGGCGTGGGAGTACTACTTCGCCTTCGACGGCGGGTTGCCGCCGTGGACGAGCGCGATGTCGCAGGCCACCGGCCTCGAGGCGCTCACCCGCGCCTATCAGGCGACCGGCAACGCCTACTACCTGCAGGTGGCGACCGAGGCCCTGCCGCTGTTCTCCGACGCGCCCCCGGCAGGAGTCGATGTCCACACCCCGCTGGGGAACCGCTACCTGCAATACACGTTCGCCCCGCAGACCTCGATCATCAACGCCTTCCTGCAGACCCTGATCGGCCTCTACTACTTCTCCCACGTGAGCGGCAACCCGGAGGCCGCGCAGCTGTTCGCGGCCGGCAACGCCGAGGCGATGGCCGAGGTGCCGCAGTTCGACACGGGCGCATGGTCGCTCTATCAGCCGGGCATCGAGGATGACCTCAGCTACCACGAGCTCGTCACCGGCTTCCTGGAGCAGCTGTGCACGCTGACGAGCGAGCCCGTGTACTGCACGACCGCGCAGCACTTCCAGTCCTACCTGACCACCCCGCCGGTGCTCACGCAGCTCACGTCCTCGGCCGGCGCCCACGGGCCGTTCGCGCTGCGCTTCCGGCTGTCGAAGATCTCACAGGTCGGCGTGGCGGTGCTCAGCGGCGCCACCACCGTGTTCGCGACCAGCGCCACCTTCCCCTACGGCATCGACAGGTTCGCGATCCCGGCGCTGGCTCGCCCCGGAACCTACGCCGTCCGGATGTCGGCGACCGATCTGGCGGGCAACTTCTCGCGGATCGCCGGGACGCTGACGGTCTCCCGCTGATCGCGGAGCTGCGCCTCGCCGCGCGGATGGCCGTCGTAGACTCGGCCGGCCATGAGGCCCCACGCCAATCCATGAGGCCCCGCCCCCTCCGATGAGGCCCCGCATCATCCTCTACACGGGCAAGGGCGGCGTTGGCAAGACGTCGGTGGCGGCGTGCACCGGCCGTCGCTGCGCGGCGGCCGGAATGCGGACGCTTGTGATCTCGACCGACCCCGCCCACAGCCTGTCCGAATCGCTGTCCGCGCCGCTCGGCGCCGAACCGGTACGGGCAGGCGAGCTTCTCTGGGGCCAGGAGGTCAAGGCCCAGGAGGAGATGGAGCGCCACTGGTCCGGCGTCCAGGACTGGCTCGCCGAGTTGCTGGCGGAACGCGGCGTCGACCGGATCTCCGCCGAGGAGCTGACCGTGCCGCCGGGGTTGGACGAGCTCTTCTCGCTGCTGCGCCTCAAGGAGCACGCCGAGTCCGGGCCGTGGGACGCGATCATCGTCGACTGCGCGCCGACCGGTGAGACGCTGCGGCTGCTCTCGTTCCCGGACGTCGCACAGTGGTGGATCGACAAGGTGTTCCCGTTTGAGAGCCAGATCCTGGCGGCGGCCCGCCCGCTCGCGCGCTCGCTGCTCGACATACCGCTACCCAGCCAGGCGGTGTTCGCCGACATCGAGCGACTCTCCAAGAACATGATCGCGATGAACGAGATCCTCCGCGATCGCGAGCGCTGCACGGTCCGCCTGGTGATGAACCCGGACAAGATGGTGATCGGCGAGGCGATGCGCACCTTCACCTACCTGAACCTCTACGGCTACCTCACCGACGCGGTGATCGTCAACCGCATGTTCCCGGCCGGCGTGGGCGACTACTTCGACGCTTGGCGACGCGTTCAGGAGGAGCATCTGGAGCTCGTCCACTCGGCCTTCGCGCCGGTTCCGGTGCTGTGCGCGCCATTCTTCGAGCAGGAGGTGGTGGGGCCCGAGATGCTGGATCGGATGGCAACCAAGCTGTTCGCAAAGCGCGATCCCGCCGACGTGCTCCACGACGCCCTCACCCAGGAACTGACCGTCTCCGAAACGGGCGCGCAGCTCCGGCTCATGCTCCCGTTCACCGAGAAGGCCGACATCTCGCTCAAGCAGGTCGGCCTTCAGCTCATCGTCGGTGTCAATGGCCAGAAGCGAACTATCATGCTCCCCCCCGCGCTGGCTGCGATGCGACCGGCGTCAGCCACATTCGAGGAGGGCGCGTTGCAGATCAGATTCGATGGGAAACGGTAGCGACCCCCAAGGTCCCCCTCCCGGTCACGAGCCGCCCGCGGAGCCTCCGAGCGCCCCGGGGGATCCACTTTCGGCCGGCGGTGAGCCGGGCTCGGCCGGCGGTGAGCCGGGCTCGGCCGGCGGTGAGCCGGGCTCGGCCGGCGGTGAGCCGGCCGAAGAGCGTCCGAGCCCGCCCGGGGAACCCGTCTCGGCCGGCGACGAGCCGCTCTCCGAGCCCGCGCCTGACTCCACCCCGGCGAGCTCGCCGGGGTGGGCGGGCAGCGGCTTCGCGCGGGCTGGGCGCCCGGATCCCACCGGAGATGCGCTGCGAGCCCTGGAGGAGCGCTTGGACCGCGCCTCGGACGCGGCCGAGCGCCTGATCGCCGACGCCGCCTCTCGGGCGATCAGAAAGCCTCCCCCCGCCGGCTGGCAACAGCCGGCGCCCGACGCACCCCCGGACCCCGAACGGGTGGATTCCGTGCGCGGCAGCGAGATCGACCTCCTGCTCGCCATCCTCGGAGGGTTGCGCGACCGGATCCCGCCTGAGCTGCAGCAACGCCTCGCCGACGCGGTCCGCGAGGTTCTGCTGGCTCTGCGTGCACTCATCGACTGGTATCTGGAGCGAGTCGAGCGGCGGCGCGGCGAACCGGACGAGGTCCACGACATCCCGATTCTCTAGTGGTCCATGCCCCGGCGCTTACAATCGAGATCGTGTCGCGCACCTGGAACAGCACCGGGTCGCCCGGAGGCCAGGCGGTGACCGGAGACCACCAACCAGCCACGGCCGGTCTCGAGGACGGCGACCGGCCGATCGCTCCCGCGGACCCGGGCGCATGACCGGCCCGATCCGCGGCGAGGACCGCGGAGACGTCGCAGGAGGTCCGGGGGAGCGGTCTGGGTCTCCCGGCGAGCGAGCCTCCGCGTCGTCGGCCACGCCGGGATCAGGGTCGTCGGACGAGCGGGAATCGGCGCTTCTGCAGGCCGGAGTGTCGGCCACCCAGCGGCTCGTGGCGGCCTCGGTGCGCGTCGCCCGGGTGTGGCGCCGGCTCGCGCCCGAGCGCCGGCTCGCCGCGGTGGCGTCGATCGCCCTGTTCTTCACCCTCTTTCTCGACTGGTATCAGGAGACCGTGATCGCCAACGGGGACAACAGCCTGCGTCAGGTGAGCGTGTCGCTGACCGGTTGGGGGGCGTTCTCCTTCGTCGAGGCCGCGGTGCTGCTCGTCGCCGCGGGCGTCCTGGGGCTGCTGTTCGTGCGGGCCGAAGGGCGGGCGTTCCACGTCCCCGGGGGAGACGGTAGCGTGATCACCGCCGCCGGCCTGTGCACGTGCCTGCTGATCATCTGGCGCATCTTCGACAAGGAGGGGACGACCGCTCACGGCCAGTACGACACGACCTTCGGCGTCGAATGGGGGATCTTCGTCGCCCTCGGCGTGGGTGGTCTGCTCACGTACGCCGGGACCCGCATCCGCCTTGCACACGAGCCCGAGCCACCGCTCCCCGGCGAGGACCCAGCCTCCGGCCCCGGCCCGGGAGCGAACACGCCACCACACTCTCAGCCGTGGACAGCCCCATCCACGGCCGAGCGCCACGCCGGGAGCGGGGCGGGTATGAAGCTCGACGACATCTGGGCCAGGCGATCGGCCATCTCGGCAGGGGCGCGGCCGGCGTCCGACCCCGCCGGGCCAGCGCGGCCGGAGGCGGAGCCGGCTGCGAGACCAGCGGCTGCGGAGCCGACGCCCGCCGGCGGCCGGACCCGCAAGCGCCCCCGCAGCGTCGGTGCCCCCGCAGCGTCCGCGCAGTCGGCGGCCGCCCGGCCGGCCACCACCCGGCCGGCCACCACCCGGCCGGCCACAGCGCGGCCGGCCACCGCCCGGCCGGCCACCGCCCGGCCGGCCACCACCCGGCCGGCCACCACCCGACCGGCGACCACCCGGCCGGCCACCGCCCGGCCGGCCACCACCCGACCGGCGACCGACGACCCCAACCGCCGCGTGGGGCCGACCGAGTCTGGGCCGCCCGAGACCGTCATCGGCGCGAGCCGCACGCCAACAGCCGAAGTGGGCGACGCTGACGATCAGCTGACGCTGCGGTTCGACCGTCCGCGTTGAGCCTCCAGCGCTGACAGCTGTTGGGTGAGCCTGACGAGCACCATCGCCGGCCTGTCCTTCACCTGCTCCGCGGTCAACCGCATCGTCGAGAAGCCCAGGGAGGTCAGCTGGAGATCGCGCTCACGGTCGTTCTCGAACGACCGGCGAGTGCTGTGGAACTCGTATCCGTCGACCTCGACGACGAGGCGCAGCGCTCGCCACAGCGCGTCAACCCGGTAGGGACCGATCCGAACGTTGAGCTCGGGCTCCGGTAGGCCGCCCGCGCGGACGAGCCGCAGGAAGCGCTCTTCTCGCTCGGATCGGGTCTCCTTCGGCGTCCGCAGCTCGTCGGCGACGAGCACTGACAGATGCGCGGTGCCCGGAGGGCGCGGTGAGCGGCTCAGGGTCGCATCGACGGCGGCGCGCGTCAGGACGCGGCCCTTGAGGCCCCGATCGAACGCCCGTTCCAGCTCACGGCTGTCCAAGGCGGGCGCGATGTCTGCCAGCGTCCGCGCCGCCGACGTGATCGGAATGCCTTCGCGGACGGCGGCGTCTGCCGGACGCAGGTCGCTTGCCTGATGGACGGCGATGCCGGCTCGTCGACGACCGGCGTCCCGGCCGACGACGGTCACCTCGATGTCACGCCCCTCGCGATCGGTCGTCAGGCCCCACAGCGCGGCGGCCGAACCATGGCTGAGGAGCGCACCGCGTCCGATGGCGAGCACCGCCGCCAGCTCGGCCGCGTACTCGGGCAGCGCGAGGTGGCTCAGTGCGTACACACCGCGGTGGATCGTGATCAGCTTTCCGCGTGACCGCCAGTGATCGATCCGGTGTCGGGTCAGGCCGAGCCCGAGTAGCTGGCTGCGAGTGATCAGCCCTCGCTGGCGGCCGGCAACCTCACCGACGGCTCGATCCACCGGCTCGGAGGTGCGGCAAACGACCAGATCGACTCTTCGTGGAAGGGCAAGTGGACGTTTGCGGCCATAACGGGCGTCAACGTCCATCTGTGATTCGCCGGCGCGCGACGGTGGACGTTTGCGGCCATAACGGGCGTCAACGTCCACCGGCGCCTCGGTGGTGCGCGCCGATGGACGTTTGCGTGCCGGTCCGGGGACGTCCGGCCGCGGATCCGCGACCCCGGGTGCATCCGGATGAGGATCGGCCGGCGGGGTGTGGGCGCCAGAGGCGTGCTCGCGCGGCTGCATGCGGCGGATTGTGCGGCAGCGAGATGCGCGCGGGGGGCCGGGTGACGGAATCGGCACCGACCCGACACGGAGTCGTGACCAAGGGCCCACGACTTCGTGACTGACGGCTCCGACGGCGTCTGCGCGGGCTTGCGGCCCGCTGGGCGTCGAGCCCCTCCCGCCACGCCCAGCCACTCACCGGATTCCCTCATCAATATCTCCGGGAGTTCTCACCTCAGTCGCGCACCCTAATGGGGCTGGAGCACGAAGGAGAAGTAGCCGCTGACGGCGCCGATGATGAGGATCCCCACGATGATGAGGCCGCGCGAGTGGATGATGTGGCCGAACACGCCGATCGCCAGGCCGACGAGGAGCACGACGATGAAGGCGTTGAGCTGGGACTGCTGGGAGGCGAGCAGGAGCACGGCGAGAGGGAACCCTATATTTGGGACGACCGTAGATGGCCGAGACGATCAAGCAACCCGATTCCGTGTCCGAGGTGGCGGCAGGCCTGCGCGCCGTGGGCTACCTGCCTGGCGAGTCGACGGCGCTGGTGTCGTTCCTGGCCATCAAGCTCGGCAAGCCGGTGCTGGTGGAGGGCCCCGCCGGGGTGGGCAAGACCGAGCTGGCGAAGGCGCTCGCGCGATACCTGGGGCGGACGCTGGTGCGGCTGCAGTGCTACGAGGGCCTCGACGAGGCCAAGGCGCTGTACGAGTGGAACTATCGCAAGCAGCTGCTGCGCATCCAAACCGAGTCGGGCGAGGCCGGATGGCAGGACGTGCAGGAGGACATCTTCGGCGAGGAGTTCCTGCTGGCCCGCCCGCTGATGACAGCGATCGCGTCGCCCGAGCCGGTGGTCCTGCTGATCGACGAGATCGACAAGACCGACCAGGAGTTCGAGGCAATGCTGCTCGAGCTGCTGAGCGACTTCCAGATCTCGATTCCCGAGCTGGGCCGGATCGAGGCCCGCTCGCAGCCCGTGGTCGTGCTGACGTCCAACAACACCCGCGAGCTGACCGAGGCGCTCAAGCGCCGCTGCCTGTACCTGTGGCTGGACTACCCGGAGCTCGAGCACGAGCTGCAGATCGTCCGCCTGCACTCGCCTGACCTCGACGCGACGGTGGCGCGCCGGCTGGTGGAGATCATCGGTCAGGTGCGGGAGCTTGATCTCAAGAAGCCCCCCAGCATCGCCGAGTCGATCGACTGGGCCAGGGCGCTGATCCTGCTGGGCTCGCAGAACATCGACGCCGAGACCTTCAAGCAGACGATGAGCGTGATCGTCAAGCACCGCACCGACCTCGACACCGTCGCGGCCCGGGTGGGCCTGAAGCTGGAGCCGGCGGCTGGGCGGCCCGCCGCGTAGTGGGCAGGGCGGACGCCACGGGGAAGGCGCAGGGCGGCAGGGTCTACGCCCGCATCCCGGACCGCGGACCAGGCGGCTTCGACGGCCAGCTGCTGGGCTTCGCCGAGGAGCTGCGCGAGGAGGGGATGGCGCTGGGAACCTCCGAGATGCTAGACGCGTTCGCGGCGCTGGCGGAGATCAGCTGGACGGTCCAGGAGGACTTCAAGGAGGCGCTGGCGGCGACGCTGGCCAAGTCGCCCGAGGACCGGCGCACGTTCGAGCTGGTGTTCGAGCGCTTCTTCTTTCGCGCCGCCGAGGCCGAGGCCTCCCGCCAGGAGATCAGCGAGGGTTCGCCCGGCGGCGGCCAGGGCCTCGACGTGGATCTCGACGCGCTGCGCCGGCAGATCGCGGCGGCGCTGCGCGACGGGTCGGAGGCGGCGCTGCGCGACCTGACACGGCTGGCGATCGCGGCCTTCGGACGCGGCGAGGGCTCGGGCGTGCTGGGGGTCGACGTGCAGCGCATCCGCCGCGCGCTCGGGCTGCGCAGCGAGCCGCAGCCCGACCTGCCGGACGACGACCCGCGGCGCGACGGCGTCCCGCGTGAGCAGTTGCGACGCTTTGAGCAGCTGTTGCGCCGTGAGCTGGAGCGGGGACTGATCGAGCGAACGGCGAGCCTGCCGCCGAAGCGGGCGCTGACCGAGCTTGACCGCGCGCTGCCGACCGGCCCGATCCAGGATCTGGCCGCGGTACACCGTGTGGTGACGCAGCTCAAGCGCCGGCTGGCCACGCAGGGCCACGAGCTCAAGGGCCACAAGCGCCATGCCCACGTCGACGTGCGGCGGACGATGCGGGCATCGCTGCAGACCGGAGGCGTGCCGGTCGAGCTCAAGTACCGGCCGCGCCGGCCGCGCCGGCCCGAGATCTTCGTGCTCTGCGATGTGTCCACGAGCGTGACGAGCGCCAGCACGTTCTTCCTCAGCGTGCTGCACGCGCTGCACGACGCCTTTCGCAAGCTGCGCTCGTTCGTGTTCATCGAGCGGATCTCCGAGGTCACGGAGGTGTTCGAGCGCGAGCGGGACTTCCGCGCCGCCAGCGAGGCCGTCTCCCGTGACGCCGGCGTCGCCGACATCTCCGGTTACACCGACTACGGCCGGGTGTGGACGGAGTTCCTGGCGCTGATCGTCGACGAGCTGCACCCGCGGGCGACGGTGATCGTGCTCGGCGACGCGCGCACCAACGGGCGCCCGCCCCGCGACGACGTGTTCGCCGCGATCTGCGCGCGCGCCGGGCGAACGTTCTGGCTCAATCCCGAGCCGCGGCTGTACTGGAACTACGGCGACTCGGTGATCTCGGCGTATGCCGAGCACTGCACCGCGTTCGAGTGCTGGAACACCGACGGACTCAGTACATTTGTCGATGCGCTGATGCACGACAAGCCAACCGTCCGCTAGCCGCCCCGGTGAGATGGTTAATCGGGGCGTTCGCGCACAGCCGCACAGCAGGACTGAGTAGCCGGTTAGGTGCTCCTCACGCAGCGGCGCGGCGAGCCGCCGCGCCGAGGTCACGCTGAGCGGTCAGGTAGGCCCCCGCCGAGAGCTGCGTCGGCTGGGTCGTTGTGAACACGTGGTGGAGGTGGTCGAGGAGCCGCTGCCGCTCTGCCTCGTCGAGAGCCTGATGGATGGTCTCACGCAACGTCGGGGCGAGCGGGTTGGGCGCGGCGTTCAGGAAGCTGTCGAAGCTGGCCGCGCGCATGTCGCCAGGCGCGACGTCGAGCTTCAGGGTCAGGTGGACCTCCGGGAAGCCAGCCACCACCGCGTAGCGGACCAGGTCGCGGTCGTCGAAGTCGAGCATCGAGCTGGTGGCGGGGTCTGATAGCCGTCGGTACTCGCGCTTCACGCTGGTCGCAAGGTCGCCCACCGCGGCCACGTCATATCCCCACAGCCGGTCCTCCGGCTCCGGGTACATCAGCTTGTTGATGGGCTCGAACAGAGAGATGCGGCCGCCGGGGCGCAGGACGCGGTACATGGCGGAGAACGCAGCGGGCTTGTCAGCAACGTAGATGAGCACCGAGCGGGTCGTCACCACATCCACAGACCCGTCGGCGATGCCGTCGAGGTCCTCGGCGCGCGTGGCGACGAACTGGGCGCGTTCAGCAAGCCCGCGGTCGCGCGCGGCGCGCTCGGCCCGCTCGAGCAGCGCCGGTGAGACCTCAGCGAAGATGACCGTTCCGGATGGCCCGACGCGCTCAAGAGCCGCCAGAGCGATGAGTCCGTCGCCACAGCCCACGTCCAGCACGGTGGCGCCGTCAAGGGCGCCCGCCTGGTGCAGCACGCGGTCGCGGATTGGCCTGAGCCCGTCGATCGAAACGCGGCGCTGCGCGTCATCGCTGGCGTCACGCCTCTCGGTCAGCCACTCTGACCAGCGGTCCGGTGCGCCCATCTTCTACACGATGCCAAGTCGTCAGGCGACGCGCCACCGGTGAGGCGGTGAGCGATGGTGCCGATGGCGCACCGACCAGCTCCCTCAAGCTGATCGGCCTGCGGCCGGGTCAGCTCTGGCCAGGCCGATCAGCCCTCGTCGACGAAGCGCGT
>Ga0181518_10004998_pt1 | contig 11635 bp, 10 predicted proteins | sample PEATcosm2014_Bin_28_FD_119751 | JGI IMG/M metagenome (GOLD analysis project Ga0181518, IMG submission 119751) | Peatland microbial communities from MTU Mesocosm Facility, Houghton, MI, USA - PEATcosm2014_Bin01_60_metaG | ecosystem: Environmental > Terrestrial > Soil > Wetlands > Peat | place... | reverse complement strand
TCCATGGAAAATAATATGCGTGGGGTCGGCGGAACACAAGCACCATTTCGTACCCGGGCCAGTAATCGGCCCTAGGTTACTGGACGTAACCCTCCTAAGAAACCCAGTTCGGGAAAGCTAAGCCAAGAAACCAGCTTGGCTGTCCAGCTATTTTCGCCAAAGCAACATCCGGCTTCGCGGATGAGCCTACACCGCCAACAAGCGCAGGGGGTCGCCGCCACAGTTTTCGCCCGGAGGGCAGGTGGGCATGGGCGAGCCCTCGCCAGCCAAGAGGCGCAGGGGGTCGCCGCCACAGTTTTCACCGGGAGGGCAGGTGGGCATGGGTGAGCCCTCGCCAGCCATCAAGCGCAGGGGGTCGCCGCCACAGTTTTCGCCCGGAGGGCAGGTGGGCATGGGTGAGCCTTCGCCAGCCAACAGGCGCAGGGGGTCGCCGCCACAGTTTTCGCCCGGAGGGCAGGTGGGCATGGGTGAGCCTTCGCCAGCCAACAGGCGCAGGGGATCGCCGCCACAGTTTTCACCGGGAGGGCAGGTGGGCATGGGTGAGCCTTCGCCAGCCATCAAGCGCAGGGGGTCGCCGCCACAGTTTTCGCCGGGAGGGCAGGTGGGCATGGGCGAGCCTTCGCCAGCCATCAAGCGCAGGGGGTCGCCGCCACAGTTTTCGCCCGGAGGGCAGGTGGGCATGGGCGAACCTTCACCTGGCGCTAAAGCCGCTCGATTTTGATTTGATGGCGACGGCTGTGTGACTGTCGCCTGCGCGACCTTCATAGTTGGGACAGCGTTGGTGGCGGCACAAGCTACACCGACCAGCAACAGGATACTAATAGTAAGAACGAGGGCATTTTTCACGAGAGTCTCCTTGGTCGTTTCCGACCCCTAATGATCAGAAGTTTTTGCCAAACGACGCGGCGTCGTTATCCGAAACTGAAGACAGAACGACAGGACAAGGCGACGACCCTTCCCCTACGACGGCGACTACACCAAACGAGCCCATTGGGGTTGCACCGCTAATAGCGCTGAGAGAGCCAGCTAACATAAGGGCGGCAAGAGCGGCGAGGGTCAATTTCTTTGCGTTGTTCACAGGACAATCTCCAAATTCCAATTTCGAGATATAAGCTGTTCGGCATCCTCAGGTGCGTCAGAGAGGTTTGCCGCAGCTTTGCACCACCGTCTCACAGGAAGCTACTTACTTCCTGCCTGATATGCGACTTATGGGCGGCAAAACAAGTGATCGATGCCGCCACCTGGGCAAGCGCTTTCCTGGTCTTTGTGCCAGTTACCAACTGGTAACTAGTCCTCACGGAACCATAACCTTTAGGTCCAAGAGTTCTTCAAAAATTCCGTTAGGGCAACGGGTATGTGGACGCGCAGACCCGCGCCCCTGGGTTTCATTATAGGACGGTTGCAAGTGAATTGTTCCAGAATTGCAACCACAAGTTCCAATTAGGTACATGTACTAATAGGGGACAAGCGACGCCGCTAAAAGGCCCACAAACCTTTCGCCGGTTGATTGCCTCCAAGGCACCAGCTTGGTGTATTCTGCTCTAGCCATTAAGGCAGTTCTGGACGACGCAGTCATGAACGATGTTCCATCCGTCGATGCGAGGTTCGAGCAAGACGATGAACCGCTTTCTCAGGCTGGTCGCAAGCCGGAGACGTTAAGCATGGAGCTTTGTCCGAACTGCTCCGAACGCCTTCGGGAAAATCACTGCAAGCTGGTCTGTCCGCGCTGTGGATACTTCCTGAGCTGCTCCGATTTCTACTAGCTAGGGCGCAGAGCGCCCACCGGTGCGGAAGAAAGTTTTCCGGCGCACAGTTTCTCACCGCTCGCGATTTCACCCAAGATTCCGTGCATTCGTGTAACGTAATCAAGGAATGAATTTCACTTCCAGGAGGGCAATATGCAACGTACAGCCAGCGCTCATTGGTCCGGTGGCCTGAAGGATGGCAAGGGGAGCGTATCCACCCAGAGCGGGGTGTTGAGCCAGACACAATATTCTTTTAGTACGCGCTTCGAAAACGGCATTGGAACGAATCCGGAAGAGCTGATCGCTGCGGCCCACGCAGGCTGTTTCACCATGGCGCTCTCCGCGCAACTGGGAAACGCCGGCATGACCGCCGAAAGCATTGACACGACTGCTAAGTTGACTCTGGAAAAGACGGACGCCGGCTTCAGCATTACCGCCATTCATCTGGAGGTGAAGGCGAAAATTCCCGGCGCCGACAAAGCCAAATTCGAGGAAGCCGCTCAGAATGCCAAAAAGGGATGTCCGGTCTCGCGCGTACTCAATGCGAATATCACCATGGAGGCTCAACTGGTCTCGTAAGCAGCTTGATGAGTCCTCCAAAACGCCGGTGCAGCAACCCTGCGCGAGGGCCCTTCGGCTTTGCAGTGCTAGAGACTGGAATGAGTGAGGCTTTGCACAGCGACTCCAGGTCCTGGTCGGAGTGAATCTGGCTGAGCGTACCAACTGGGCCGAGGACGCAGACTCCCGCGCAGCAGGTGGCCAAAGATTGTAGCTGAGTCTCGATTCGTTCCCGCGGCTAGCGGTTGGGCTCACTCTGAGATCGCAGAATCTCACGGATCTGGCGGTTGACGCGGGCTGCGTCTTGCGCGGCCTTGTCGACCAGATCCAGCCATTTCTTGTTGTTGTCGTCGAGTTTGGCTTGGGCCAACAGATATGAGGCCTGCATTATGGTTTCGATGTAATTGCTGAGATCATGGGACAAGGTGCGTAACTGGGCAACTGTCTCAGGCTGCAAGTTCTTGCCCTCTTCCGCTGTGGTATGGCCCATGTTTTCTTCTCCTACCACTGGACCCTGTGATAAACGAGGCAATGACTGGAAACTTAGATGCTGAGTCCGCGGTTCGGCGTTGTTTCATGATGTAAACTGCCGTCGAAGACCTTAACACATCACAGTGGTGTGGAACCATCCCGGCCAGCGCCGAAAGATCTCGGCCCATTTTCGCCGTATGCAAGGGCTGATATGATGGCGGCAACAGCCCGCGCCACCGAATCTCCTTCTGCTGGGTCATATGCGTTTGAAGACAAAACTGGTGCTCGCCATCAGTGGCATGGTGGTTGTGCTGGTCGCCATATTCTCCTACTTTTACGTCTCGCGTTTGGTGCGGGCGCGCATCTACCAGGCCTATGATAGCGCCGACTTCGTCGCCAAGGAGATCCGGGAGAGCGCTCGGGATGCCAGCCTGTCCGCTTTGGGCAGCACTTTTGCCGACGAGAACAACCCGCAGCAGGTGAAGGCCGTGCTGGAGCAGGAGCTCCAGCTCAGTACGGGGCTGAACACCTTGCTGCAGTCGGTGGTCGGTTTTTCTCCCACCATCTCCGATGCTGCCATTGTCGATATCCGCGGCCGCGCTATCGTGCATACCGATCCCAACAGCATTGGCACCAAGCTGGAGGAGCGGAAAAATTTTCAGCAGGTCCGTAACGGCAGCTTTCTGCAGCAGCTCAAAGTGGTGTTTGGCGCGCCCCGCGTCTACGACGTCCATCTTCCCATCCAGCGTGATGGCCGGCCGTTCGGGGACATTCGGGTCGGCATTTCCACGGTGTTCCTGGAGAGCGAAGTCCAGCCCGAGTTGCGCCGCGCTCTCTTCTTTTCCATCTTCGCAATCCTGGTCTCGATGGCCCTGGCCGCCAGCGTGTCGAACATTGCGCTGCATCCGCTGGAGGCGATTGGCCGGCGGCTGGATCAGATGACCGCCGGAGTTCCCGACACCACCCCCGACCCCGACCCGCGGTATACCGACGAGTATGGCTTAGTGAACACTAAAATCGACCGCCTGGGGCGTCAGATCCGCGACGTAAAAGAGGTCTTCAGTGCTCTGAAGGAAAATCTCGACCAGATCATGGGCACGCTGCAGGAAGGTCTGGTTTTGTTCACCCGTGATACCCGCGTGGTGCTGGTGAGCGCCTCCGCCGAACGCTTCCTCGGCCGGCTACGGGAAGAGATCCTGGGCAATGCCGTGGAAGACGTCTTCAGCGATGCCAACAAGTTGGGCCGTATCGTGCTGGACGCGTTTGCTCTGCACCAGCCGATACCACAGCGCGAGATTGAGTTGGAAAACGGACGCCGCGTACAGATCGCGCTCGATTTCATCGCCGAGCGCGGCGAGCGCATCGGCGCGCTCCTCACCATGCGCGATACCGAGTCGGTCCACCGCATCGAAAACGAGATTGAACTTTCGCGCCGCCTGGCGGCCATCGGCAGGCTCAGCTCCGGCGTGGCCCACGAAGTCAAGAACCCGATCAACGCCATTGTGTTGCACCTGGAGGTATTGCGCGAGAAAATGCGCGAGGCCGATCCCGACACGCGCCGCCACATGGACATCATTGGGAGCGAGATCCATCGCCTCGATCGGGTGGTGCAGATGCTGGTGGACTTCAACCGCCCGGTGGAATTGCGGCTGGCCGATTTCGATTTGCGACGAACGATTGACGATGTCGCTTTGCTGGCCTCTCCGGAAGCCGCCCGGCAAGGCGTGAAAGTCGAGACTCATCTGGGCAGCGATCCGCTGCCGGTGCGGGCAGACGCAGACTTGATCAAGCAGGCGTTGTTGAACGTGGTCCTCAACGGGGTGCAGGCCATGAGCGGCGGCGGTGTGCTCAGTATTACCTCTGGGCAGCGTGACACCACCGCTACCATCGAAGTGCATGACCAGGGAGACGGAATACCGCCCGAGGTCCGCGACAAGGTTTTCAACTTGTATTTCACCACCAAGAAAAGCGGCAGCGGCATTGGCCTGGCCATGAGCTATCGCGTTTTGCAGCTCCACAACGGAGGGCTCGATTTTGTTACTGAAGTGGGCCGTGGTACGACCTTTCGCCTGATACTGCCTCTGGCGGGAGCGCAGCAGCAGGAAGGTGCGGAAGCGATCAGTCGAATGTAAGGCCAAGGCATGGCAACCCAGCCGGCAGACCGTGGCGACTGCGTTTTGTGCTGTCTGTGTTTATCATGGTAGTAATATCGTTCGCTTGCTCCGTCACCTGACTTTTGCGAAGCAAGCGCAACCCAGCGCGACAGACCTGGATATGAATTCTGGCCGCCAATTCGTCCTTTGCCTGGTGGTGTTACAGCTGCTCTTCACTGTAGGTTGCCTGAAGAAACCGCCGCAGCTTCCAACCCAGGCGAATGCCCCTGCTGAAGTGATTCCTTCACCGTTGCCGGTGGAGATTTCGGAAGCAGCTCCGGCGCCACCACCGCCGCCTGCATTGACGCCGCAACCTCCTCCTGCGGAAGAACCCAAGCCCACGGCGTCTGCGCATCACCGGCGCAAGCCGACGCCGCCCGCCATTACGGCCCAGAGCGGCGCGACGGGTCTGCCTGCGACTTCCAGTACCGGAACTACAACAGTTGCTGCGGCCCATCCTCCAGCGAATCCGGCGGCTGAGGTTCCGCACGAAACGGCCATCGGCGCCGATGTGAGCAGCGCGCAATTGGCGCAGCAGAAGCAGACAACTAAACAGTTGCTGGACGAAACGGAGAAGACCCTGGGCGGCTTGAATCGCGCCCTCTCGAAGGATGACGAGGAGGTCGTTGCTCAGATCCGGTCGTATGTAACGCAGTCACGCAGCGCCACGAAGGAGGGCGATTTCGAGCGGGCCTACAATCTGGCGACCAAGGCCCATCTGTTATCCGCCGCGCTCATCAAGAAGTAGATCTGACGGACACTGCGGTTTCTTCCCACGCACTTAGCTTTCATCAGCACTCCTCCGCTGGCGCTTGGTAACAGCTACGTCCGGCCTTCGCGCTTCTGGGCGACGACCAGCCCGCGCGGCGTGGGCAGCATCACCACCGAAATTAATCCCTCGCGCTCCAGCTTGAGCGCGGCTTCGCGCACCTGCTTTAGGTGTGAGCTGGCATCGTGCATCAGGATGACTCCGAACGGAGATATTTGCGGCAGATAACGCCGTACCTCCTGCTCGCGGATGGGCATGTCGCTGTCGCTGAAGAAAAGATCAATATTGCCTTCGACCTTCATCTCCATGCTGGATTCGTTGCGCAGATCGATGAGATCACGAAATTCCGACGCTTCGACTTTCTGCCTGGCGACCGCAAAGACCTTGGCATCGTATTCGCAACTGACGATTCGTCCGAAGCCGTTGAGCCGCAGAGCTTCGGCAATCCACAGCGTGCTGACGCCCATGAAGGTCCCGGTTTCCACCACCAGCTCCGGCTTGGTGGTCGTGACCAGGGTTCGCAGAAACTCCAGCACCTCGACCTCGGCGGTCATCGAGTCATACATGCTCCAACGTTCCGGGTGCGGGCACTCCGGAGTTGGCCGATGATATTCCGGCACCAGTTGACCCGCGCGCTGCACGGCCTCGCGCAGGATGCGGTGCTCTTGTTTTTCCTTGCGGAATAAGCGACGAAGACTCAACGGTTCCTCTCAGCAAAGCCAATTACCAAATGCTAGGCGCTAACTGGCGCGATATTCCAGTATATGGGCGGTTTCCTTTCTGCCGCTGGGTTACGATGGAACCAGTATGCGTGAGATGTGGCGGCACCGTGGGATGAGGCTGATTTTCATCGCCAATCTCATCTCCATGATCGGCAGCGGCATGAACTCCGCCGCCGTGATCTGGTACATCTTGCAGGCCACCCGCTCGGAAGTTTCGCTGGGCGCGCTCATCGCCCTGCAAACGCTGCCTTCGATGCTGCTGTTGCCATTCACCGGTGTGCTCATCGACCGCGAAGACCGGCGTCATTTGATGATGTGGCTCGACGCCGCGCGCGGCGTGATCATTTTGTCGGTCGCCGTGCTGGTGTTCACCCATCACGTACGACTCTGGCACGTCTACCTGATGAATATTCTGGTTGCCATCGGCTTCTGGATGTTCTTTCCCACGGTGAACGCGCTCATTCAGGAGCTGACGCCGGATGACAAGATGCTCGACTCCAACTCGCTGCTGCTGGCAGCGCTGCAGGGCGGCTGGCTGATGGCAGGCGCGATCGTCGGTTTTGTGTACAACCACATCGGCCTCGGCGGTGTGCTGCTCATCGATTGCGCCAGCTATGCCGTTTCCATCGCCTGCGTTTTTCAGGTGCGCAAAGGGCGCGTCACTGTCAGGCGGCCGGAATCGGAGATTGTAGTCCAGCTTCCAGCCTCAAGTGCGGTCGCCCGTTACGTGCACGAACTTGGCAAAGGTTATCGGTATGTTCGAGAAAACCGGCGCGTGCTGCTGATCGGCATTGCCTGGGCGCTGTTTGTAGCTGCCATGATGACGCAGGGCGTGCTCTCGGCGCCGCTGAGCGAGCGCATCTTGCACGGCGGCGCCGTCGGCTACGGCTGGCTGAATGCCGGCTGGGCGGTGGGCGCCTTCGTCAGCGTCTTCTACGCCGCGACCTTCATTCGCCGGCATGGCGCCAATCGCTCGGTGTCACTGACCATGGGAATCATCGCCGCGTCGCTCTTCCTGCTGCCGATTTCGCACTGGCTGGCGTTGGCCGTGATCATTTATTTCATGATGGGATCCGGCCGTGGCGTCGGCGGCATCGCGCTTTCCAGCCAGATGATGCAATTGGTGCCACGACACTTCATGGGACGAGTGCAGAATGCGTTCGCCTTTGTCGCCAGCGGGCTGCAGATTTGCACTGCTCTGCTGGTCGGCGAGGCGGCCCATCGTGACGGTCTCATTTACGGATTCTGGATGGTGGGAGCGATGTATCTTGGGGCTGCGCTGGCAGCGTGGCTGCCGGTCCGCCATCTGGCGGCGGAGATGTTCGAGCCGAGCGACACGGCAGCAGATTGAAAGAAGCACTTGGCAATTAGCATTTGGCACTTGGCAACTGCCCGTTAGGCATGAGGCACAGCGTCCCCTTTAGTACCGCTGAGGACGCCGAGTGCAACTTGGAAATTGAACAGCGATTAAAGGTCGTGATTAGAGGTTGCTGTCTCGTCTCGCAATCCCAATCAGCGAAATGATAATTGCCAAATGCTAAGTGCCAAGTGCTTATTGCCAATCGCTAATCGCTGTCTTCTTCTCGGCGGCAATCTCGAACGGAGTGCGCGGAGCATCGTGCAGCAGGAAGTCGCACAACACGCGGTTGAACTCGTCGGGAACCTCCTCGTACGGCATGTGGCCGGCGCCGTGAAACATCACCAGCTCGCTGTTTTTCAGTTGCCGCTGTAGCTGATGAATGGAGGAGGGATACACCGCGCGATCGCGTGAGCCCCAGAGCAGCAGGGTGGGAAAGCCGCTGATTTCGCCCAGCGACTGTTCGATCGCCGCCAAATCGTCATGCCAGGAGCGCATGATTCGCACCAGGTGCTCGAAGCTTCCCGGTGCCTCGAGTCCCGCCGTGTAGCCCTCAAACGTCCCGGCAGAGATGCGTGCTGGATCGCCATAAAGCGCTTTGAAGTAGCGCTTCGCGATAACGGGCAAACGCGGCTGAACATGCACCACATAGAGGCCGCCCAGGGTGCTCGCCAACAAACGAGTCAGGACTTTTCCGTGACTTGACCAGGGATTAATGGGCGAGACCAGCACCAGCCGCCGAAGACGATGCAATTGGTTGGTCCGCGCTGCGATAGCCGCCAGAATAATGGCGAGTCCCCCGCCACGCGAGGAGCCCACGACGTCAGCATTCTCAATACCAAGCGCCTCCATGAAGCGCAAGAGCCCTTCCGCATCGCCAGCGAGGGTGCACTCATTGGCGTCGGTGCGCTGGGAAAAACCGCAGCCTGGCAGGTCCATGGCGTAGACGGAAAAGTCTCGCGAAAGCGGTCCCATGTTGAATCGCCAGGAAAAGGAGTAGCCCATGAAACCGTGGACCAGCAACAGCGGAGGGCCGGAGCCGGCAAACCAATAACGCCACGTCACCCCATCGAGAGTGACACAGCGCTCCTCCGCACCGGCTATCTGCGCAATCTGCGGAACGCTCGCCATCGGCTCAGCTTGCAGGATCTTCGTCATGGTACAGCCAAATGGTCCAAGGCCTAATCTACTTCACGGATATCGCCTCTGTCGCTAAGGGGGAGCCTCAACTCCCCCATTCTTCTTGCCCGCTCTTCTTGCCCGCTAAAATAAGGTTATCACCGCCGTAACAGAAGTTGTTGCGGGAAGGTTCCCGGATTCCAGCTACATGTTCACACCTGAATCGTCAATTTTGCTTCCAACCAAACATCGAAATTGCAAGTTGCACGGCGGCACGTACGCTGACTCTGACTGCGCTCTAAGATTTTCATACAATCGTAGACGTATAATCAAAGACCAATCAGGAGTATCCGAACATTATGAGTGGAACCAATGGCAGCAACGCCGCGACTACACTGAAGCCACGCGCCGAGTGGATCCGCAAGCGTCAGGAAGAAGCAACGCGCAGCGCCGACACGAACATGTCGCAGATGCATTTTGCCCGCAAGGGTCTGCTGACAGAAGAGATGCTCTTCATCGCCGAGCGCGAGAAGCTGGCGCCAGAGCTGATGCGCGATGAGGTCGCTGCCGGTCGCATGATTATCCCGGCCAACGTCAATCATCCTGAGCTGGAGCCGATGTGTATCGGCGTTGCGTCGAAGTGCAAGATCAACTCCAACATCGGCAACTCGTCGGTCACCAGTAATGTCGATGAGGAACTCAAGAAGCTACATACGTCCGTTCACTACGGCGCCGACACGGTGATGGACCTCTCGACCGGCGGCGGCATTCACGAAATCCGCGAGGCCATCCTGCGGCACTCGCCGGTGCCCATCGGGACCGTGCCGATCTACGAAGCGGTCGCGCGTGTGAAGCGCATCGAAGACCTCAACGCCGACATCATGCTCGAGGTCATCGAGGAGCAGGCCGAGCAGGGCGTGGACTACATGACCATCCATGCCGGCGTGCTCATCCAGTATCTGCCGCTCATCACCAAGCGCATCACCGGCATCGTCAGCCGCGGCGGCGCCATCCTGGCGCAGTGGATGGCACACCACCACAAGCAGAATTTCCTCTATGAGCGTTTCGACGACATCACCAAAATTCTCGCCAAACACGACATCAGCTATTCGCTCGGCGATGGTCTGCGTCCCGGCTGCATCGCCGACGCCAGCGACGAAGCGCAGTTCGCCGAGCTGAAAACGCTGGGTGAGCTGACGAAGAAGGCCTGGGAGCGCGATGTTCAGGTCATGATCGAGGGGCCCGGCCACGTGCCGCTCGACAAGATCAAAGAGCAGGTGGAGAAGGAAGTCGAACTCTGCTACGGCGCCCCGTTCTACACGCTCGGCCCGCTGGTCATCGATATTGCGCCCGGCTACGACCACATCACCTCGGCGATTGGCGCGGCTATGATCGGCTGGCACGGGGCTGCGATGCTTTGCTATGTCACGCCCAAGGAGCATCTCGGGCTGCCCAACGACAAAGACGTGAAGGACGGCATCATCGCCTACAAGATCGCGGCGCACGCCGCTGATGTGGCGCGGCATCGTCCCGGCGCGCAGGACCGCGATGACGCCATCAGCTACGCCCGCTACACCTTCGATTGGGACAAGCAGTTCGCGCTATCGCTCGATCCCGAAACCGCGCGCAGTATGCACGACGAGACGCTGCCCGACGCCTACTACAAAGAAGCGGCATTCTGCTCCATGTGCGGCCCGAAGTTCTGCTCCATGAACTATTCGGCCAAAGTCGACGAGTACAACAAGCAGGTGCATGGGGTAGAGAAGAAGGATTACTCGGAGCTGATGAACAAGCTGGTGGCGATCAAGTAGCTGTCAGCCATCAGCCGTCAGCTTTCAGTTGGGCCGCGCCGAAGCGCGGCCTTTGCGATGCAACGGAAATGTACCGATGTCATAAGCGAGCTGCTCAGCGAGATGTCTCGTATCGTTCAGAGCTACCATCCCGAAGTGCGCCGCACTGGACGCACTATCGACGAACTTATCGCTGGTACTGCGTTCTTTCCGGGTGGAACAGGCGTTTGGCGTGGCGAAAAGGTTAAGGGGCAACTCCCTCAAGACTTTCCACAGTCTCCAATCATGTTGGTTGCACATAACTTCGATAGCGTAGTCGCGTATGAAAGATCCAAGAGCAGGGGTGGAGAAGTCGAAGCGTCCTTCTTCTGGAAGATACTCAGAGAATGCTTAAGGGAGTCGCACGTTCCGCCTGAAAACTGTTTCTTTACAAATGCTCTCATGGGCCTGCAGCCTCGAAGCGCCGTCGGCCCGATGCCCGTAGTCCAAGGGTATGAAGAGCAGTGCAGGGAATTTCTTGGGCGCCAGTTTGAAATCGTGGGTCCGCAAGCGGTTGTCGCGCTAGGCCGAAAAGCTCGCGACAGAGTTCGGGCGGCGGCACCTTCAGTGCCATGGATCGATGTCTTGCATCCGTCGGCACGGGAGTTTAAGCCTCGAGCAACGCGCTCGCAACTAATCAAAGAACAGGCCGCAAGAGTAAGGCTAATATTGGGGAGTGACAGTCATGCTTAAACGGCGAGCTGTTGATATGGCAGCAGATCCAAAGCTTAAATTTTCGGCCTCGGTTTGGCGCGAGGGAAATTGGTGCGTCTCGCAGTGTCTTGAAGTCGATGTGGCTATCCGAGGCCCTGGCCCAGCCTAACAAAAAAACGCTGCTCTAAACTCCTAAATGCGCGCATAATGTGGGGTTGCCGGAAGCTGAAATGAAACTGCCGGACAACGGAGGGCAGT
>Ga0181518_10004993_pt1 | contig 11641 bp, 7 predicted proteins | sample PEATcosm2014_Bin_28_FD_119751 | JGI IMG/M metagenome (GOLD analysis project Ga0181518, IMG submission 119751) | Peatland microbial communities from MTU Mesocosm Facility, Houghton, MI, USA - PEATcosm2014_Bin01_60_metaG | ecosystem: Environmental > Terrestrial > Soil > Wetlands > Peat | place... | reverse complement strand
GGCCAACCGAAGGGATCTGGGATTCCGCGCGACCAATGGGGAAATCGTGACGGTTTCGTCGGTGAACGAACAAGGGCGCATCGCACTCGAAGACGGCCGTGTCCTGCCGTCCAACTTCCGACAGTTCGCGCACGGTTACGCCGTAACAGCGCATCGCAGCCAGGGCAAAACCGTCGAGTCAGTGATCATCTCTGCCGACGGCATGCAGAAGGAGTTGTTCTATGTGGCGGCATCGCGCGGGCGGCGAAGCGTTACGGTGATCACGAGTGACAAGGTGGGGCTGCGGGCCTCGGTTGCGAGTTCGGCTGCACGCAAGTCAGCGTCAGAACTGGCGAGGGGAGTGAGACGGTGTTACACGCGAGGTGAGCTTCGCGGGCTGGCGGCCGCGCGCGATCTTGCCAGGAGGGCGGCACGATTCGTGACGTCGTTGCCGGAAAGGATGCGGCAGCAGATCAGGAGGGAGAGAACCCATGAACGCGGTTTCAGCCGATAGCGGGAAGCCATGGTCGATAGCGCCGGACGAGCGGAAGGCTGCCCTAGAGATCGTTCTGCTGAAGCGGACGTACGTCCTGCCGTGGAGTCAGTTTCTGTATGCCGAAGGCGGCGACGACGAGATACGTTTGGTTTTCGTGGCGCACGACGTCGTGGTGCGAGGCAGCGGCTTGTCGGTTCTGTTGGCTGACCTGGCAGCACAGCGGGTGGGTGCCATGCGTGAGCCTTCGAGGCCCGAACGTTTTTCCGCTCTTGGTGGGCGGTTCATCCGAGAGGTCATCGTTCAGAGGATCGATGCGGATGGGGAGCGCGGATAGCGATGGGAGTTTGCGCCTACGGCGATTTTGAAGAGAGAGACACCATCCCTAAGCCTGTCGGCGTAGGTTTTGCGGCCCGCGCGAAGCCCGTTCCTTTCGATGCACGTTCATTGAATATTCGATGGATATTCGATGTTCGTTCAACCGTTATTCGAAGGACGTTCAACGTCTTCGGCGGCCCGCTTGGCTCACGCCAGGGGCATTTCAGGTGGGATTGACATGGACGACAGGCTCAACGAGATTCTTCAGAGGCTGCCGGCCAAACCGCCGCGCTCGCGGTTGGACCCGCACGCCGCGCTTATCGAAGAGATGCGTCGACGCGGCCGGACCTTCGCGGAAATCGCCCGCGTGCTGGCGGAGGAATGCCAGGTGAGCACATCCCCGAGCAACATACATCATTTCCTGAAACTCCGGGCCCGAACGGCGAAGATCGCGAAGCGAGCTAGCGCCAAGTCTGGTGTTTCCAGCGAAGCCGCATGCCCGCCGGTGACCATTGGCAAGACTGTGTCACAGCGAACACCGCCAACCGACGCTGCGTTGAGAATCGCGGCACTCAAACAGCGCAAGCTCTCTTCGCCACCGGCCTCGGGAGGATTCGATTACGATCCCAACGAACCGCTCCGGCTCCTCAAGCCGGGAAAATCGGGAATGGACGAATGAGGGCTCACACTCATGTGGGCCGGCGCCTGAGTGGTACTCGGTCGATGCGATCCGGTTGCGGCTGTGCGTCTGGAGCTGGCTTGCGGTCGCGAGGTTTCGCACGTGACCCGGCAAACCCATCTGAAAGATCGCATACCTGATGCCGAGCCGTCTGGTCTGAAACCGGTTCACGCCAAGATCGACTTCAACATTGTAAGCTCATAGACAGGCAGAAATTGGAACGCGAAAAGCAGGTTCACCTTGTCATTCCAGAAGGCACCAAGGTCCTGACACGGCCGGGCGGACGCGTGGGCATCGTCGCTCACGCGCCGAGCACTCCGGAGCACAGCTATCGCGTCCGATTTGCTGACAGTCCTGAAGAGAGTTTTCGCCGCACCGACCTCACGATCTTCAAACACGTGCAGGACGAAGTGCCCGGCGGACCGGACGCCTCAGAGCTGTATCCGTTCGTGATCTATCGTTGTGTCGTCGGTTCCACCGCATACGGGCTGAGTCAGGAAGGCTCCGACGTAGACCGCCGCGGTTTCTACCTCCCGCCTGCCGACCTCGAATGGTCGCTGGCCGGTGTTCCCGAGCAGCTCGAAACGGATAACGAAGAAGTCTATTGGGAAATCGAGAAGTTCATTCGGCTCGCGCTAAAGGCGAATCCGAACGTGCTGGAGTGCTTCTACTCGCCACTGGTAGAAACCTGCAGCCCGCTGGCCCAGGAACTGATCGATTTGCGGCATATCTTTCTCTCGCAATACGTCCATCGCACCTACAACTCTTACGTGCTCTCGCAATTTAAGAAGCTGGAACAGGATCTTCGGAATCACGGCCAGATCCGGTGGAAGCACGTGATGCACTTGATTCGCCTGTTGCTGTCTGGAGTTGTCGTCCTGCGGAACGGCTTCGTCCCGCTCCGAGTGGACGAGTACCGAGATCGGCTCCTGGCCATACGCCGGGGCGACATTCCTTGGGAAGATGTCGAGCGCTGGCGGCTCGCGCTCCACAAAGAGCTCGACGATGCCCTCGGATCTACGGTACTGCCGGAACACCCCGACTACGAGCGCGCCAATGAGTTTTTGATTCGCGCCCGACGGGCTGCTGCGTCGGCGGAGTACAGGCCATGATCGACTACGAACTGTTACGCGCCGAGGTGGCTCGCCATCCCTATCCATTGCTATTCGCGACCGTCAGCGGTGCGCATCTGTACGGGTTTCCTTCGCCGGATTCCGACTACGACTTGCGCGGCGCCCATATACTGCCGGCAACCGACGCGGTGGGTCTACTACCAAAGCGGGAGACGATTGAGTTTTCCGGCTTGCGCGGCGGGGTCGAGATGGACATGGTGACCCATGATGTCCTCAAGTTCTTCGGTATGGTGCTGAAGAGAAACGGCTACGTCCTCGAACAGCTCTATTCGCCGCTAATCGTGCATACGACGCCGGAGCATCAGGAATTGAGAGACATCGCGGCAGGTTGTGTCACTCGGCATCACAGCCATCACTACCTCGGTTTCGCAGCCACTCAATGGGATTTGTTTCAGAAGGACGACCCGCCACGCGTCAAGCCGCTGCTGTACGTCTATCGTGTACTCCTCACAGGCATCCACCTGATGCGTACCGGAAAGGTGGAGGCCAACCTTGTCACGCTGAACGAAGAGTTTCACTTACCCTACGTCCCGGAGTTGGTGGAACGTAAGATCCGCAGTGCTGAAAAAGGAACCCTTGGATCCGGCGAGGCCGCATTCCATACGGGTGAATATGCGCGATTAACAGCGCAACTCGAGGCAGCGGCAAGCGAATCCAATCTGCCAAATGAGCCTGGCGGCCGCGACGCCCTCAACGATCTGCTCGTGCGGATCAGACTGTCGGCGCGGACCTGACCGGCCGTGGTCGGGTTTTCATGCGCCGCCACCAGGAGCGTCCTAAATCGCAGCTCGGCTCCTTTCACAAACGTCGCAGTAGAGCCGTGCTCTCGAATGGCAGTCTGGACACGAGCGGCGAAATCAGATGTAATCCAGATTTGATTGGAAGCTACGCGATGCGCTCCCTGACGCCACGACAGAATGCAGCAGTTATCTCCGCCCAGACCCGCTGGCTCGACTGGATCTTCAGCACAAAACCAGCAGACCGGGAGCACGCCGAAGAGGCCGTCCGTCACACGTATCGGGCCGGCGGCGTGCGGGAGCCGGAGATCTTTCTCTGGTTCGATGACCTGATAGAGGCCATGCTCGTCACAGAGCAGCTTAGTAGTTACTTGGAACACAACTGGATGCTGCCCCCCGAATCCCTGCAGCGCCGCGAAGAAGTGCAGTATCGTGTCTGCAACAGGCTTGGCTTGGGCACGTGGGAACAGGTCGTGAAGGCCGTAGGTCCTCAGCACCGCGCGAACCGCCACGAGACGAGACTGCACCGCGGCATCAAATTTGGCGTCGCTGTGCCGCGTACTGATACTCTGCAAGCCGGTCTACCCATCTCACTGAACGACTCCCCATGCGATTACGATGTCATCGAGCAGGCGGCGGTGGCAGTCGGGCGCCTGGGCATTCGTTCCTGTGTCGAAATTGCCCAAATCGTGCAAAGCTCGGCCGGCCCCGGCATTCCCGGACACAGCGGGATCGGGTACGTGCCCTGTATTTACGATGAATATCGATTTGAACAGCTCTTTCGGCACGACTGCCTCTTGAGTATTTGTGGAGACCGGGCGAGCGTGGCCTACGATGGATTGCGCCGCACAGTGCAGCATGCTGGACCATGGTGGCCGTTCGCAAATGCGGCCATACTGTGCGACCGCCCGCGACACGCTCATCGCGACAGCGAGCGCCGCCTTCACCGTGAGAACGGTCCAGCGGTCACATTTGGCAACGGAGTGGAACTGTTCGCCTGGCATGGGTCGTGGGTGCCAGCCGAAGCAATTCTATGTCCGGAGACGCTCAAACATTCCGCCATTAGCGCTGAGGGCGCTCCCCAGGTTCGCCAGGCACTCATCGAAATCTACGGCGCAGAGCGGTATGAAAGCGAGCGCCGGCCGCCACCACCCCGGAAACGGAGAAACGCGCTGCTAATCCCCTTGCCGGACGCCGAAGACGAGAAGATCGAGGTATTACGGAGTTATGGCCCGTTACCGTACTACGAACGGTACCTGGCCGGCGAACATCGCCAAGTCTGGTTGGAATTGAACGCGCTGGGCGTCGGGGTGCGAGCCGACCAGTATGCGGCGGACGCCCGGGCAGTGGCCTACACGACGATGAGCCGCGTGGTGAAGAATGTCGTCACCATCATCGAGCGGTTACGCGAAATCGGATACGAGTTTGATGTGGAATGCGGCAACCAGGATAAGGTCATACCATTTGGTACAGCACGTTGGAATCTCCTGAAGGACACCGCGGCAAGGGAGCGTGCCGCTCCTCTGATGCCTCCGGAACGGCGACTGGCAGATATGATTCGGCTGCAACAAGATGCCGGAACGATGCCTATTTCTTTACGCACCTGGTTCGAAATCGTCGGTTCAGTGACGCTGCTTGGAAGGCATCCTGCATTGTCGCCCGATGACGGAACGCTGCGCCCCGACCCGCTTGTCATCGCACCGTTTTCACAAGTCCTCCGCGCCTGGGATGCCTCGCCGCCGAAAATAGGCGCCGAAGGGCAGCCCTTTATGGCCGAACTCGCCCCCTGCCCGGGTGGGCAGGCATATTCGGTGAAGCTGCCGGCCCCGGGGATGGATGCCATACTTGAGAACGAACCCCAGGGCCGCTCCTTCGTCGACTACTTGAGGCTCGCACTTCAATGGGGCGGTTTCCCAGGATTCGAGAATGCTCGCTCAAAGCCTAAGGAAGTTGAGTTTCTGAGTAAGGGATTGCTGCCGTTTTGAATGAGCAGTTTTATGTGTTCCGATCATAGCCGTGGGTCCACAGGTTCACTCTCCAGCGCCAACACACCGAATACGCATTCGTGAACGCGCCGCAGTGGCTCCCGGGCCACGAACCGTTCCAGCGCTTCGATGCCCAGCGCGAACTCACGAGCGGCCAGAGACCGCTTTCCCGAGAGGCCGCGCGAACGTAGCCTTGGCAGCTGATCGTCCGCGGTGTATTCCGGCCCATAGATGATCCGCAGGTATTCGCGTCCGCGGCACTTCATCGCTGGCTGCACGAGTCCTTTTGGGCCTCGCGCGATGAAATCGAGCGTCTTGACGACCATGCCCTCGCCGCCCTTGCCGGTCAACGCTTCCCACCACTCGGACGCTTGTTTCACCGCAGCGTCGTCTGTGAGGTCAATTTCCAGGAACGGCGTGGCAAGCATGAAGGCCGCATCGCATGCAGCCAGGCGGTGCAGCGTCTCCATATGCCAACGATTCGTCTTGTCGGTGTGCACCGTGCCCTCGGATGCGAGCAGGTGGAAGGGCGCCAGGCGATAGTCCGCCAGAGACGTCACCGGCCAGCAATACCGACGATACGCTTCGCGATATTTGCGAACGCGGTCCAGTCGCTCGGAGTACGTTTGCGCCATCCCGGCCGCCGCAGGACTGTTTTGAACGACCTTGAGGACCGCTTCGAGCGAAGCCACGCCGGCGGCGCCGACAGCAGCGTACTGACGCTGGATCAACTCACGAGCCTTGGCCGACCACGGCATGAGTTCGCAATCGAGACAAAACCAATCAGACCCGAACTCGTCCCAAAAGCCAGCTTTCGAGACCGCCTCCTGCACGCGGGCTACGAATTCCGCTTCATCCAACGGTTCCGGGAAGAACGCGCGTCCCGTGCGGGTGTAGCACACGCCGACACGGCCGTCGGTAACGCCGAACCTCTGGCGCGCCGCCTCAGCGTTGCGGCATACCACAACCACCGCCCTCGACCCCATGTGCTTCTCTTCGCACACAACCTTCTGTACTCCATTCTTGCGAAAGTATTCCAGCGCTTCCGTCGGATATTCGAGATACTCCGCGCGTGAGGACGTCTCGCTCGGCGACATCGTGGGCGGCAAATAGATGATCCAATGCGGATCGGTGGCGAAGCGGCTCATCACTTCCAGCGCCGCAATCGAATTCTCCTCCCGGATGGTGATGTTCCGGTGCAGGCGCGTTTCCACAATCCTCTTCCCGGTGACATCTTCGAGATCGAGCACATCATCGAGCACCTGCTGGCTCGAACGTGCGCCGGACGCGGCCGGCACCAGTGGCCGGATGGGCGTGGAATACTCGCGCACGGCCGGCACGGTTACGAACTCCCGCTCCGGGTAGCGCAGGACCGTGAGCCCGCCGCCGAACACGGCGCCGGTATCGATATTCACCGTGTTGTTCAGCCACTCCGCTTCAGGAATCGGGGTGTGGCCGTAAACAACCGTCGCCTTGCCGCGGTATTCAGAGGCCCAGTTATAGCGGACCGGCAGGCCGAACTCATCCGTCTCGCCCGTCGTTTCGCCGTAAAGGCAAAACTCGCGGACGGCACCGGACCCGCGTCCGTGCATCTCCTCGCGGAGGCCTGCGTGCGCTACGACGAGCTTCCCGCCGTCAAGGACGTAGTGGCTCATCAGTCCATCTAAGAAGGAAGCCACCCGCGACCGAGCCTCGCCGGGCAGCAACTCCACCTCCGCGATCGACTGCTCCAGGCCGTGTTTGATCTGCACCTGTTTGCCACGAAGCCACCGCAAGAACTTTACATCGTGGTTGCCGGCGACACAAAATGCTGTTCCCGCCGTGAGCATGTTCCGCACGATACGGAGCGTATCCAAAACATGCGGCCCGCGATCCACAAGATCGCCGAGGAAGATCGCCCGTCGGCCAGACGGGTGCCGCCAGCATTCATCGCCCCACGGCTCGTCCTGATCCGCTAAGGTGTATCGTTCCCAGCCGGTCTGCGTGAGAAGCGATCTGAGTTCGTCGGCACAGCCGTGCAGGTCGCCGAATATGTCGAATGGTCCGCCTTCGCTCTTCTTGTTATTCCAGAGAGGCACCCGCCGAATCTCGATCTCTTCCGATCCATCGAGGATGTGCACGTACCGAAAGCCTTCCCGTTCCAGACCGCGGAGCCCCCGTTTGAGGTCATTGATCTGGTTCCGGACTACGTGCGGACCAAAGGCGCGATCCGCCCGAGTTCTGTTGCGCTCCTGGCAGGTCCTCTCCGGGGTATTCATTACGATGGCGACGGCGAAGCAATGGTACTTCCGCGCGTGCTCGACCAGACGCTTCCGGTCTTCAGCGCGAACGTTCGTCGCATCGACAACAGTCAGCCGTCCGCGCGCGAGTCGCTTTTCCAGCATGTAGTACAGGGCGTCGAACGCATCGTGCGTGGATGTCTGGTCATTCTCATCGTCGCTGACCAGACCGCGGAAAAAGTCCGACGAGAGTACTTCCGTCGGAAGAAAGAGCCGGCGCGCCAGCGTGGACTTACCGGAACCGGAAGCGCCGATCATCGCGACCAGCGCCAGTTCTGGGATATCGATGGTCTTCATTGAGCGCCTCGCGGTTGATCAAAAGAAGCCGCTAACGAAAAGACCGCCATCTGCGACGGCGCTCCGTGCTGCTCATCTACCGGCCCAACTGGCTCGAAGCTCACTTGATAGCCAAACCTGACACCGATTGCACCGGCCCAGTCCGCGAACTCCGCTCGCGTCCACTCGAAACGGTGATCGCCGTGCCGCAGCTTTCCAGGTGGCAGCGTTGGGAACAACACGTTGTACTCCCGATTCGGAGTAGTCACAACCACGTGCCGCGGGCGGGCGAACTCGAATAGCACACGCTCCATAGCGACAAGGCGTGGGCGATCCAGATGCTCGATCACCTCGATGACCGCCCCGGCGTCGAAGCCGCTCAGGCGCTTATCGCGGTACAGGAGGGAGCCCTGCATCAGATGAATTCGCTTCCGCTGTCTCTCGGGCATGCGCTCCAGGCGGAGCCGCGAGGCGGCTGTTTCGAGCGAACGGTGGGACACGTCCATTCCGGTGATCTGCTCGAACGTCCGGTCCGCCAACAACCGGCGCAGCAGTTTCCCTTCGCCGCAGCCGAGATCGAGGATCGTTTTCGCCGCCAGGGCCTTGAGCTTCGTCGCCACCAGGTTCAGCCGCTGCGTATGAAGCGTCATGGGGCGCTCCAAGTCCTTTTCCGCGAGCGCGGCCTGCTCCGTCTTCGATTCCACCGCTTCCACCGACGCGTCGTCTTCGCTCAGCAGCCTCGCCATGGCCTGGTCCACCAGTGACGACCGTCGCTTCAGATAGCGTTGAACAATCAGCTGGCGTTCCGGATGCTTGCCGAGCCACCCTTCCCCGTGGCGCAGAAGTTTGTCGACCTCCGCGTCACCGATGTAATAGTGCTTCTCCTCATCGAGAACCGGCAGCAGGACGTAAAGGTGGGACAGCGCATCATGAACTGTCACCGCCGCTTTCAGCGTCAGTCGAAAATACCGGCTCTCACCCCAGTCAGGGAACGTCTCGTCGAGCGGGATCGGTGCGGCCTCAACGTGATAGCCAAGCGGCTCGAAGAGCTTGCGCAGGATGTCCGCTCCGCCGCGCGCCCGGACGACTTCCACCGTAATCTCCAGCGGCAGTCTGGCGCCGACGAGTTCCGGTCGCTTCTGGCACGTGCCCGAAAGAGCAGTACCAAATACGCGTCCCATGGCGACGGTGAGGTACGACGAGGCGACATATGGCCGATCATTGACGTAGTCCTCCAGTTGTTGGGCGCCGCGCACCAGTTCGACCGGATCCAGTTCCAGAAGAAGGCACGCTGTGCACCTCTGCTCCGTGGCCGTGGAGTAGAAAACGTGCGCCTTCCCAAACGCCAGGTCTGCGGAATGCAGATTCGCGGGATTCTTGTGCAGAAGAAATCCCAGGTCGGTGGCCTGCTCGGCAGTGTTGGTGATCGTGATGAGCATTTGTGATTACCGATCCGTGTCGAAGTCCCAACTGCCATCGTCCCACCAGTACACCGACAGGACGGAACTGACCTGATAGCCCGGGTCGTCATCCCCTGCTGGTTCGTACAGCGGCACCCCCAAGGCACGGGAGAACGCACAATCGTACTCGCGGAATGCCGCTTTCACGGATGCAGGTGACGACAGGGGATAAACGTGGAAGCACACTAACCGGTCATCGTCCGCGACAGCAAGCAACTGGCGGGCAATCACGCGGCCGCGACGGTCGCGCGCGTAGAGCACCTTCTTATTAACGTCGAGAAGTGCGGCGATGGCCGAATCAGAGCAGAGTCCGCCCACACCGAGGCAGGTGCCCGTGTAAGTGCCGAGCTTCAGAATTTCCAGGGGATCGCGCTCGACACGTATCGAGAAGCCGCCCTGCGATTCTTCAAACGGGATACCTTGTTCCCACAATTCAGGCGCAATCGGTTTGTGCTTCTTGTGCCATGCGAGGGTAGCGGGGTGTCGGGCCAAGTATTCCCGGTCACCAGACCAATAGGCCTGGAGAAAAGCGCGCAAGCCGCGCCGATTCTCGCGCGCGTCGCCAAGCAGCCGCAACGCGTGTGAGCCGCCTTTTGACAGATTCTGCACCGGCAGGCCCACTTTCAACCGGTCGAGCACGGCGCGTTCGATGATATCGAGTCGCGTCAACACAAGCTTGTCCGCTAGCACGCGCTGGCACCGTTCCAGGCTTCCGGCCGATAGCTGGAGGTCGCCCTGAAGCCACAACTTCAGACGGGCCGGGATAGGGTTCGTGTACCCTTCTTCCCAGATGTCCGAAATCGTTTTGCAGACATCGCGAATTGCAGTGGTCAGCGGATCGGTTTGGAACAGGCGACTACTTCCGCACGTTCGGCAGATCTCTCCGCGAATGGGAGGCTGGACGCCGCCAAGGACTTTGGCGGAGCACGCCAGCTTCCTCGGTGCCGCGCAAAAGGCGTCCACCGTAAAGGCTGGCAGGTGCTGGACCAGTGACCGAAGTCCCCATGAAATCAAGTTGGCGTCATTCTGGCGGCGACACGCGCGTTCGAGTGCCTCAAAGCTCCGGTCGGGTGCGTAGATGAAGCGCGTCAACATCGCCTCATCCTTGATCTCAAGCATAGAACCCAACGCGCGAGATGCTCCATCGCCAGTCCCAAAGGGAGGAGCGGCCAGTCGGCGAATCAGACCGAGACCGACAGGTGTTCGGTTTTCGATCATCCGTGGGTCATCCCAGAATCCCAGCCACTCAGAGAAATACTCGGCGGCCTTTTGCTGGTGCGTCGGGGGTGCGTTCGCCACGACTGCTTCCAACTGCGGCATCCACTTCTGAGTGCTCCGCCATTTCCGCTGGAGAGCCGCCTCTTTCAAATCGGAGTATTCGAGGCCAATCAGGAATCTGAAGTACCGAACGGCTGCCTCGGACGTAAGAGTCCGCCATGTCGATTGGCGCAGAAGGTCCGCCATGCCAGGAAAGTGCCCGCACGGCCTCCATAGATCCACAGCGATCCAGCCCTCTGCAAGTTCGATCCCAATCTCCTCCACTATCCGCTCAGGAAAGTCGGCGCATTCGCCGACCCTGTCGAAGCTGCGGTTAAGGCCGAATTGAGCCGCCAGACGGAATCCGGCCATCAGGTATTCGACATCGCCTCCGTGCCGTATTGTCTCCAGGAAGCAGCGCAGCCAGACAGGAAACTGGTCGTCCGCCGACAACTCGCTGATTTGCGACAAGTGAGTTTCCACACGGGAGCCGGGCGGCATTGCGTCGGGCTTGACCTCCAACAGCACGCTGACGAAGGCAAGCCGACGGTGCGGGGGCAATGTGGTGGCGAGTTGGCACCAGGCGCAGGCGTGTCCAGTGTCCGATAGAGCGACGAAGCGGCTCACGGCCCACAGCAGACGATCGTCGCTCTCCAGTTCGAGCGCAACGTATAGCGACAGATAGGCCGAGACGTCGCGGGCGGGTCGCCACCGGACCAGCGGCCAGATGTACTGGACGAACCGCGCAGGCAATGTCCAGTACGCTCTGCCGCCGGAGTGACGCACATTTGCCGTGCGGGAAAACTCGCTCTCGATCGCTTCCACAATGGCTTTCGAATAGCCGTGCTGTTCAAGCCGAGCTTGCACCACTGGCAGGTGCTTTCTCATTGGCGAAAGCAGGGCATGCACGGAGCCGGGATGGCACAGATGGGGGCGAAGATCGAATGGAGCGAGCCGGGTCCCCTTGGGCGGCTGATGCTTCGTACCTTTGAAGGCACGGGGATGAGCGCTGGTCGCCTTCGGGGTGGCCGGTACGGCGCCCCAG